>Ga0105239_10006255_pt1 | contig 13847 bp, 14 predicted proteins | sample KBSC44metaG_FD_92761 | JGI IMG/M metagenome (GOLD analysis project Ga0105239, IMG submission 92761) | Corn rhizosphere microbial communities from Kellogg Biological Station, Michigan, USA - KBS C4-4 metaG | ecosystem: Host-associated > Plants > Roots > Rhizosphere > Soil | place: Michigan, USA... | reverse complement strand
CTGGCTCATATATCCCGAAGACCGAAGTCAAGGTCAGAATGTGGAGGAGGGATGCTTGGTAAGAGTTCCTCTCAAATGAGGCCTGGCAACTGCTGCCTGGGCGCCGTCGCCCGCCCTCACCAAAGTACGGCTTTGTCACCAACCCGTGTTACCACTGTATGATTATCCTCAGGCCTTTCTAAGGTCCGCAACAGCATTAAATTAGATATCACCTGGACTCTGGGTGTCATGAAGTCACGGCAACACTGCAACAGTTTATACCAAGAAATGTCTATTCCTAACCATCCTGCCATGCCCTGAGTTCGCCCTATACCAATCATTACTGCACCCCGCGAACCCTTCCCTCGTGACTGGAAGCTAAGAAAAGATTCATGACGTTTTAGACATGCCCACCACGGGGACCCTTGTTCGTAGGAGGATAAGCGAACGCCTTCTCGCCCTCTCAAATCCTCACCACTGCAAGACGTCGGTAAGCGAGTCGCTTGCCTCAGCTGAGGTGTTTCGAGCCGCACTTCCACTCCATTGAGCACTGTTTCGCTCCTCATGCATTACCCTCTTCCTCAGCGGAGCGGGAGCCAGGCTGACCGTCGGCCATACGAGCACTAAATTGCGAAGCTGCGGATAGACGAAACCCTGCCTTTCCGCGGCTGTCGTGAGATGGCGGGGCTCGAAACCCGCTGGCATAGGTAGGTAAGCGATATGACTTGGTCGCCACAGTGGTATTGCGGATGGCGCAAACATGCACAAAAACATATCAAATTGCAAATGCCATCTCTTAGGGATGCATCTAGGGCGGTGTTTTCATCAACTGTTCAGGTTAGGCGCCTGGCGTCGCCTGAGTTTTGGGAGATAGAATCCGGTGCTTTCAAATGAAACATACAGCAGGTCTCACACAGGAGAGAAGCAAGTCCTCCTCTCCAAAGTGGGTGTGGGTGTTGCTTCAGCCACCAGCAACTCACGAATTCCCAATTCTAGTAGTAGGCAACTACGAATCGAGTGATTGGCTTGTTAGTACGCTAGCCAACCAGGTTTTCTCACAACCCCTGGCACCACACAACATAGGTGACAGCGTCGCTGCTCACGGATGCGTTACTGACGGGCAAGTGAGAAATTGAATCAACGTGAACTGAACGGCATGGAACGAAAACGAGGCGCACATCCGTCATGAATGCACGAATGGACCAGCTGGCGTGCGTGCCTCTTATGTACACGGTGGAAAAAGTGTACTGCTCATGTGTGATGTGAGAGACTGATAGAGGTCAGATAGGTATTGGTCATCGCGGTTTGGTGGGTATTTACCAGCGAGGGCCCAAAGGTTGAAGTATAAAATGCATCAACTTGCTGCAAGAGAAAGCAAACAAGCAAGTAGTCACATCAAAAGAGACTCCTGTGTATCAGATTGTCTTCTAGGACTGCCTCCAAGTCTTTCGGCTGCCATCCAGACAGCAGGCTCAGTTATTTCTTCCACCCCCTCTGGCTGCCAAAGTCCTTGCATACAATCTTGTTATCATTGACGGCCGAGTTGAAAACATCATGCGCCTCTTGGCCGTCCTCGCCACCTTGGCACTCACACTGAGCGCGACGCTGAGCAATCCAATGCCCTTACCGACAGGTGTCGTGGACCTCTGCTCGCACAACAATCAAGATGACAGACCGTTAGCCAAGGTAAGTTGTGGTCAACGATTCTCATATATGTGACTCCGTGGTTGGGAGTGGGCCGCATCACCCTTTCGCTCAGACTGAAGCTGACATTTTGATACACGGGGCTGATAGCGCGAAGTTGGTGTATGCATCAAAAAACACTGTGTTGTTGATGTCGAGACTGGAGAGACTTGTGCAACGCCAATCTGTCTTCGCAGGGAGGGCAGACAGTGCGTTTGTCTCCCCATAAGACAGGGCCATGAGTAGTATTGGGAGGCAATTTGCTGTTGGAGTGCAGCTGTGCCTAAGAGGAAGATTGCTGTTTTATGCAGCAGACGGGCTCCAGGATGATATCGGATGGTAATGTGTCGGATATTTTCTGATTGAACCACACCATAGCCTTGCAGAAGGGATCAAAATCGGGGGTGTTCTGCCTTGGAGGTTGCGGTAGTGCCCAATGGGATTCGATATCATCATTAAAGACAGACTTGCTCTGCGTCGAGCTCAAATCCCCATTCTCGGCGAGCTTTTGACGATATAATGAGAGTTGTCGCATCGTAACACTCACGTCTGTTCTGAGCCATTCTGAGTAGCAGAATCAGGTATCTCATCTGCTGTTCCTGTCACCTTGTCATCGACCAGTCCTTCTACCATTTCCTCCTCTTGCTCCTGCTCTCCCTGTCCGCCAGCCACGCCCGTTTCCAGGCCCTCACAATTCTTCAACAGCCACACAGCACATTCAGCGGCGCCTTCCTTGGCACTGGCCTCGCTCTCGACGACGGCATCTCTGCCAGCGGCATTCACGATAGTAGGATCCGCACCGGCATGAACCAGCTTCTTAACCACCTCTAGGTGGCCGTTCACGCCGGCCCAATGCAAGGGTGTATTCCCACTGACGTTACGATGATTGACCAGCTGCGGGGCGCTCTTATCAGCCGTGGTTCCACTCGGGCTTCCATGCAAAGACTCCGAGGGCGCCAGCAGGCTCAGCAGGTATGTGACGATCTCGAGGTTTCCATTTGCTGAAGGGTAGTGCAGAAGGGAGGACTGGGACCCGAGTCCCTCTTGGTCGACATCAATTGCCGTTGCCACGATCACAGACGGTGCGCAGCGGTGGGTCGAGCACAGCTCTGTGATAGATGCTCTCAGTGATTCGAGGTCCCCGACACGGGAGAAGTATATCAGATCGTCAAGTTCTTCTGGTGTAGGTGTTGGGAGCGGGGCGTTGCTGGGCATTTTGCCTGGCAACTGAGGGGGATAATTCGAGCCCAAAAAGGTCAAAGGTAGTGTTACCAAGACCTTTCACTAAAGGTTGTCTCTAGAAATATTTCTGATGTGGGAGAAGAGCGTCTCGGATGGATTGATATGCTAGCAATGGAGTACTATGATGATTTTTTTTTAATTTTCCTCCCACTCAAAATCGCAGTTGCAAATGACGTCGTTTGAAATGACACCCCCTCCGCCGCTCCGCGCCATGCCCCTCCCGGATGGCACATTTCGACGTCCAGGGTGTCCAGAACTCTCTCTCAACCTCGCTGTTGTCATCTGGGTTGATATGTTATACGATTCTCAATACCTCCTCAGGCAGATGGATCTATTACTCCTCAGAGGTTATGAATAGCGTACATTCTTCAGGCCATTCCAATAGCAGCATTCACTTTAAATGGGAGGCGGGCTATTGTTTCCCTTCCAAAACCCGCATTCTTTATTAAACCTAGACCAGTACCTCCATGTATCAGCAAGCTCTTCAAACTTTGGTATAAATTCATGGATCATGATGAGCCAACTGCTTAGATGACCAACTGAAAGGTAATAATCTCTCTCCCTTTGTACCAGGAGATCACCCAGTTCAGCTTTCCATTAAAAGCCATCCTGCCGCAAGATTTCGATCAAGTTTCCATCTGGGTCTTCCACGAATAAGACATGTCGAAGAAAGTGGTTTGGAGGCCCTCAATTAAGGCTTCTCCTTCGCTTGGTACGGTCGTTGATTCAGGACCGATGTTCATGGCGTTGGCGATATCTCCATCGAGGGGTATCGTCGTTTCTCCAAGGCGCCTTACTATGTGAGCACCATATGCCTCCAAACGATCCTGGGTCGCTTGGATGTCCGGCACAATCAGGCCGATGTTTGAAAATATGTTGGTCCGTCGTGTGGATGCGACTGGAAAGGTGCCTGGTTCCGCGAAATAAAACAATTTCACGAGGCCGCCCATTTGATTCTTGTCCTTGAGCATCTCTGCTCCGGTCTGAAAGCCAGCTCCATTGCGACCTCCCTGCGGATATCCCATACGTCATGCTGAAATTGGTGTATACTGCATCGTAAAACTTTCGCGCAGACCAAGAACGTTGCCGTAAAAGTGCTTGCTTTCGGTGGGGCTATGAATATTGAAGCTAATATGATTGATTGACCTAGTAACCTCTGGTTACCGCATCCGCAGGTCTGTCTGAAACTATTGTCATGCCAGGAGGGAGCTCTTGAGCGGAGGCTAGCAACAGTCGTTGGGCCGTTAAAGCAAGAGTGGAAAGTAAAAACGTTGAGAGTGCACCATGCTGGGAGGATGCTAAAGCTGTAAGTGGAAATTTCCGAAGAAAGAGTGAAGCGAGAGAATAGATGACTCCAATGATGCATGTCAATGCAGGGCATCTCTACGGTATAAATACCCAGGGAAGGCATTTGTACTTAGAGCTTGGGTCAGCTCGGAGTACTCATCCAAGACTCTAGACTCTGGAAGACTGTGTTTCCTGTTCTACCACCCGAGCAACAAAGTTTTCCGACTTCGAAGTCATAGGATAAGGTGCATCATTGACGCAGAGGTTACTAAAAATGTATTCTTGGCCACGTCCGAGCGCAGAAGCGCTACTCTGCTGAGACTCTTGTATACTTTAGAGCCGCTAGAAGTCGTCGCTCCACCTTTCTAAAGGTGGCGGATGCCACAGCCTTGTCACACAAAGCGGAGGTTCAAGCGGCGGAATAAGCCTAAGGTGATCCCGCTGCGCCAGGTACGGCATCTCAACACCGCTTCGCTGCCCCCAAAAGACCAATCCCAATGTAACTATATGGAGTCCCCCAAGATCGAATTTTACCTCTCACATGGAATGAGGCCACAGTGACCAGGTAAGTTCCTGTTGCTACGGAGCTTGTATCATTCCATATCATGCCTGTGGCTCGTTCCTCAAGCGGGAATTAGCAGGCTTCCAGAAATGTCAGCACTAGCCAGTTATTTACACTGAAGAAGATTATCAAGGTAGTGGCGATAGGTCGCTAGCTTCAAAGCATATGGCTCAGTCTGCTAAGAGCGTGGTATATCTAGCGAGGCTGGGCTACTGAACCCGCTCATAGTCTCCACAAAACGCAAGGTATGGCATCCGCGAAACAAGATCTACTGATCGCCTCCCGGAAGATGGAAATGACTTCAGTAATAAATGAGGGCATTTACGCCCTCGACCAAACAACATCAAACAATGTTCAATTATTCGAACAAGTTCGTCAAGAATATCCCCACAACCAAAGCAAGATGTTCCGCAAGAATTTCGCCGTTTTAGCATTCCTCGCCATATTCCAAGGCGTGACCCAAACTCGCGCTTGTTTATTCCCTCACGATTACTCGGATGCTAAACGCCAGGAAGCAGCCCAATATGCTTGAGCGGAGCCTGGTTATGACAACCCTTCCCCGCCTGCAACGATAGGATATTTCAGCAACACCATCTCCTTGAATGTGCGCAACATGACCGAGACCGTCAACTTCTACCATGATGCTTTCGGCTACCGGCTACTCTTCAATCTCCACATTTCTGAGAACTGCGCTCTTTCTTACATTGGTCACGCGAATGGTGGTCGCAACGGGTCCGGGTATCAGACGGCTACAGAGATGAGCCAGGAGCGGAACAACAGAGAAGGCCTCATCGAGCTGATTGAGCTGAAACACTGGGACATACCGTCCGAGCTGAAGGTTGTCAACACCTTCTCCCATATGGGAATGATTGTGCCCAACTTGACGGTGACGTATCAAGAGCTCAAGTCCATGAATGCGAATATCCTGAAAGTACCTGACGAAACGTTTGAGCTGGATGAATGGTTCGCGCTTGGGTCCCGGCTTTGAGCAGGCCGGAGACTTTATCTCTCCAGAAGAGAAGGAGCTGAGTATGCAATCTTTGATACCTACGAATACACCGTCGTGGTATGCCGCAGACCCTGATGGCAATGTCTTAGAGGTGCAAGGTTCATCAATACCGATACCCGTTTTCAGTTAGCCGCGGGCATTGCTACATGATGAATACCAACGGGCACCTGGACTTTAAAATACGAGTACAACTTAATACGAAGAGAAGTGAAGGGAAGAGTATGTAAACAGATACGGCAATAGGATATGGCACATTCGGTATTGAAATCAGAAGGTCATTTTCTGCTATCGACTGTCCTCTATAAAACCTGAGCGTCTCCCACAACATTGTCTGTAGAGTCCGTTATATTTGCATCGAAGAGGTTCACTAGGCTAGTGTTCCCGCCTCCCGCAACGCAGCGAGATAGTGAAGTGCCGCAATTAAGGAGCCGAATGACAAATGTGTCCATCCGGCAATCCTATATCGACCTTTTCCAGCATCCATAAAACCGAAGTGCTCAATCGTAGAAGTGAACAAAACCCGAAATTATGTTACCTGCATTATGCATCTGGTAACAGCGTGAAAAACAACAGTCTTCCTTCCAACGTAGGCGGTGTAATTACCCCCTCCAAAATTCCAATCATCAGTATGCTTACGCATTCGTAAATCGAAGATTAAGAAGGCGATCGAGTCCAGTACTATATTTCGAACGGGGCTGGCATTTTCCTTCCCAAAGTGGATCTTTCGAAGTGTAGTCGATGGGATCTTCATTTTTCAATTCGTTCACGGTCATTTAGAGTGATAAAGCAGATCATTTCATTTCGTCGTCGATGGAACGTGAGAGGACGCCTTTTCCCATTCCATTTCCCCCTAGTTTCCTCTAATAAAAAAAAGAGCCGGGAACCCAGCATCAAACAGTATCATCAATGAACGTTGGAGACATGCCAATTCCAAAAAGGGGAACCCGAGCGTCAAATATCGTCACCCATTATACTGCTTAGATCAAATATCGGTCTTGATAAGGCCTCGACACTCTGGGAACGCTTCGAAGACATCCGGTCGCACCGTCCAGTTCACGGAGACCAAGCAATGCTGCGCAAAGTCGTGCGTTAGCATGATGTGTCCCGTCCCGTCATTGCGTTCGATACAAGTCTCCAGAGTATACGGCCAATTACAGCTGATATTGTTGGACAGGATCGGCAGGAAATCACGATATTGGCGACATAGTGCATCGCGCAGTGGAGGGAGCGGGCAAAATTCGACAGTGGCGGAATGCGGCGTGTTAACTTGCGCCAGCGTCGGGCGATACATCTCCGGGATTTTGCTGTAGTTGTCTGATGAAGATAGAATCATCCACTAAATCAGAATGGTCAACTAGGTAACTGCTGAGGCTAGAATTAGGGAACTTACACGCAGCAGATAGCTGTACATAAACGCCATTCCCAATTTTGTGGGCATGTCTATCCCTTTGATTCCCGCGCACAGCTCGGCAGCGAAATTGCTTACCGAGTGAAGATCTGACGATCTTCGTGGCCTAAGCAGCAGATCGACAGCACCTCGCTCGGGACCAAACACCTCTTGGATAGGTGTGTTTTGCGACAACATCGTTCGGGCCAGGTCCATAAAGCTCGTGATCGCACAGGCCATTGGCTGGTCATCGAATTCGACTGGAGGAACTGCCATATAGTGTCTGGTGCGGTGGCATGCCCATGAATGCTCCTTGTGTGGGTAAATTGGATGCTCTGGGATCGGGGAGTGATCGGTAAAACTGGAGAATGTTGCTGAAGGCGTTATCGAGGGTCGACGGGAATTGGTCGAACTGGACGATACCACAGCACTCGGGAGTACCTCGTTGAAAGGACTCTGGCTCTGTGGGATTGTAATGGTCGGGAGTGGTGGCTTTCTAGACCCGAAATCACCCCACTTAGATTCATTATCGTGCTGGAAAATATATCTTTATCAGCGACTGCAGCGCTGATCACACGGATAAATGAGCATTGACTTACATGAGACCCTGGTGATGAACGCTTGCGAGCTAGTTCCAGCGTGGATGTGTGTCCGTTCGGGATGTCTAGCTTATTATCGTGTTTCCAATCTAGGGGTCTTTAGCCTTGTCGTCAGAAAATGCTCAGGGGATGCATTATACATTGTCCCAGATCATTTTGTGGTTTCATCCACACCCCATTCAATAACTCAATGATGACATCTAAGCCAATATCATGTACAGGAGATGGAGCTGTAGCGGTCAGCATGCCTAAAGGATCGAGTTGCACTTTGGGGCTGGTATGTGACAGTTGCGAACCATCGAGAGGCTGATATTGGTCGTCCTTGGTCGATTCTTTCTCCAATGTCTTTCCGGGCCGACAAGTTAGCAAGGGGGGATTACCGTCTTTACTGGCTTGTGAGCCCTGGTCGTCATGAACGATGCCAGTAAAAATGTTTTCTAGCATGGAGGGCACCGCCAGCCCATTTTCCCGCACACTATCAGCGAGATTCTGCTGAAGTTCCGCAATTCTTTTGTCTTCGCCCGATGGTACAGAACATTTGGCTAACGCCGAGCAGATTGCAGCCGCTAGCGACGGTGTCGAGGCGTCGTTGAGAAGCAGTTCGAGAACATCGACCAAGGCCCGTCCTCGACAAGTTCGGAGGCATATTAGTAGGCCTTCCAAGATCCATTGGTAATGAGAGAGTTCTTCGAGTCTCCGATTTACCGCGACTTTCCTCCTGCCGTCCAGGGTTTCGTCAATGATACACTTCGTTTTTAGCGAGATACAAGACTCGCATGGCGCAGTCCCTGAACACTGACGGGGATTCGTTACTAACGCTTGTAACGACCGTGATGATCACATACTGACCCTATTTTTGCGAACTTTGCAGGCCAAACACGCCATGGGAGCCTTGCGAGGTCGTTACGCTGTTGACGGAGACCCAGCAGGCATAGTAAAGATATTGGATATGTCGACCCTCGCCTTGTGGAGTGCTCGCTATGACCAAATAGTTTGCCTTTGTTGATGTACATCGGGGTCAAATGCGAGTGATTGTCCTGCTGGTGAAGGAATGTCGAGGGAATGCGAGATCTGCCCACCACAATGACGTAGGTTATCATCTTTGTGAGTGATTCAATCCTGGCCAAGGCGAAGGCGAGTTCGGTTGGGAAGCTGTAGTCGTACCACGGCTACAGCAGCCATGCAATGTGTGCAGATATTTAGTCTCTCCAATGAAACAAGGCGGAGTTGATAATTCCTGTAGGAGGACCCCTCTTGGGATTGACCAACAACGATTCGTGGTGGGTCTCCAGCAAGGATTCACCGACTGACCCACCCACCAGACTTCAGTGTTTACCGAATTTCGTTGTTTGCAACGACAACATCTTGCCAATGTCGAAATTGAATAGAAAGCTTTGTCAACAGTCATCTGGACGTGATCCTTCCTGCCGCCACTCCATGCGGTGGCTCGTATCCGGTGCCTATTCGCCCCTAACGCGAAAGCTGGTAGTGGGCCGACTTTGACCGCGATCACGAGGTTCACCATCTGTTGTTACTTGATGCAGACCAACATATTCAGAGGGAAGCTAAACAATTCGTTTGACGCGAGACTAGGACGAAGACGTGCTTTCCAGCAATTAATCTTGAAGTCCTAAGCCAGCCCATCGAGGGCAGTTCCGTGTCTTCAAATGGACTGAATTCTCCCCGCGTCGAGACTAACGGATAAAGACTCCAGGGGCTAGCAGGGTGAGCTCGCATTGAACGGATCCATCGTTCTTGGCCTTTGGGCTTGTACCGGTAACTAATAATACAGATCTACCTACGCATTCTTGGTCCGGATACGGGCTCCTCCATATTCTCATCACTTTTAGGCGGTGTCGTTAGAACAGTTTGGCTGAATTTGAGACCAGCTCGACCAGCCAGTTTTCGTATTCACACATGGGATCCCAACTCTCAGATACCAACCAAAACCCCTTCATTCCTGTGGTGGGAGAAGAGAACGGGAAGTAGTCACGCTGTCGCAAGTCTTTGAATTGAGCCGTCTTGCTTTGGAACGAAGCCTCTTTCTCCGGCTGCGATTGGTGCTCGTTGAGCTTCTTTTCTGATATGAGATGTAGCTGGTTCAAATCTTTGCCAAGGCGATCCTCAGGATGGAGCAGCGACTGCTTTTGCATCTGGAGGACGCTGCATCAACAAGGCCCAAAGTGAGGGGTGACAAAACATGCACTTACTAAACGTGTTGTGTTGAGATGAAGATGTTGGTATTCCAATTATTGCACTTCAGACATTGACTGAGAACAGATAAAATATGATGGTCCTTGTCATAATACCCAAGTCTAGCCTTAGGGCATTTGGGCTGAGGTGGGAACATCCCATGGACGCCCCTGTAATCCGTATCGAAGCATCGTTTCTCGAACCACGCGGTGCGTCTCGAACGTGTCATGTCTCTTGAACCATGTCTGGATCGTCTTGAAATGCCGTGGCATGCCTGGGTTGGTTCACAACTGTGGTTCCGCTGGTTTCAATTGTGGAACCAGTGTCCTCAAAATCTTGGAACACCCATGCGAGAGGTCGATTCCAAACCGAATCTTCATGGGTCATGGTTGGTTACACCACTTAAACATCCAAACTTACTACCACTGTGATGTTTTGTCTGCGTCTGCCTCCCTATGCCGCTCAACAACTTCGACGGCCGCGCAAATACACGTTGAACAGGTCATTTTGAAAAGTGTCAAAGAAAACAGCTCGTGTGGGAAATGCACGACTGTGACTGTTTGTGGAAATATATATTGAATCTTTTATTCTCATGGTGCCCGCCATCGTTACGCATGGTCTCGTTTTGCATCACTCCCTCTTCTCAGGTTCTGTCTACTCCCGCAAGGTCCAGCATTGTATTGGGCCGCGAAATTGTTTGAATGTCCAAGTCAAGGGAATAGCCATCTTATATCACATCGTAGTTCAGGGAAAGTGAACAGACATGGACTTTGTGGTTCACCCTTGGCTTGAGGAACAGTCACTGCCCCCAGCACTCTACTCAAGCATCTCCTTTGCAGCTTGTCTTAGATTTCCCTGGCACTCGCCTGGGTGAAAAACCTTGCCTGGTGGCTAGTGCGGGTTATACTTGAAAAGCCGAATAGTGATCGAGGTAGACGCTCGTCCGAGGCAGAAGTGGGTGGCTGACTTCTTTCCGTGAATAAGGCACAGAAAAATTTCTAATTCTGTACGTCGGGCAGCCTGACTGCAATGTCACCTGACTGTGTGATATATCGGACCCAAGGCAAGGAGGGGTATTGAAGCTACGAAGAGTCAGTCAAAGCCCACACACTGGACCCGGCTTGGGGTACCACAAACCTTTGGTTCTATGATTTTCAGATACCTGACCTGAATACCACTGGTTGTGAAATAGGGGATCTCAAATTTGACGTTTATCGGTCGTTTTGACTTGCCCTCCCCGATGCCGCCCATACTACCACCGAAGCCGCCAGTCATACCTCCACCGCGCTCATCATCGCCTTTAACACTGGGTAGGCCAAGCTCCGCGCGCATGAGGAATTCCTTGCTTCCACCGAACTGCTTGATCTTCCATACAATCGCCGACTTTTCCGGGGCATAATGTACTGATCCGACATTGGTTCTGAATCTTGGAGTATCAGCGTCATCCGGCACGGGTATGATGATTTCGACGTTGTTGGCAGTTGACCTTCGTTTGAACTGTGCTCTTGCCTTCAGCATGTATTCCATCCTAGAACCAGAATGTGATTCCACTACAGCCTCAACCCATATCAGCGGCTTGACGGCAGTGTTTAGGCGATAACTCATAAGCTCAAACTCTCCATCGGGTGGGATAAAGCTGATGGTTCGGTCATTCTCGAAGCGCGAGAGCCTAACACATTGGTGGAACTTAACATCTTCCATCTCCACTGCTTTCCCTCTGGTGGCCCGTCCCGTGGTCTCAAACATGGCTTTGTCATTGAGACCAAGTCGAAGTTCTGGCATTCCAGAAAGATAGCATTTCATCTTGATGGCTCCCAGAATTTCTGAACGCAGCACATTGCCCGTCGAGGATACTAGTAGATTAAGCGACTCTATGACGTCTAAGAAGACTTCGTTCTTCCGGTATCTGATACCTTCGCTTCGCCACGAGACCGCATTCGTGACGGCGATGGGTGGGCGGGCCTGGACCTCAAGTTTGTGAGACTCCTGTGTGATGTACTCTTGTAAGATTTTGGATTCGGTAGTCTGGGGATATCCAAAGTCCATCATCTCATCCAGCAACTCGTATATAATGACGAAGTTGTCTCGTATCGACTCCTCCTCCAACTCTTTGAAATACTCGGTAAAGACCTCGACAATCTTGTGGAGGAAAAGGAGGATTTCTGCAGCATTTGTGTTTCGCTTTGTTAAAGCTAGGAGGTACAAATTGTTGTGTCGAATATAAAGATACTGTGAAAGCGTCAGATTTCAGGCATGGCGCTAGACATGAATCATACGAACATTGATGCCTTCGTTGGAGAAACAGGGAGGGACAGCCGACGATTCTTCCTCTGCCTCGGAAAGCAAGACTGGGAACTTCTCAACCGCGGACATGGGAATATCCCCGCGATAGTTCCGGGCGAGAAGGGTCTACAAATATCAGGGTCAGTCCTATAATACCAACGATCACATTGATCTTTATCGCTGACCTTGCCCTTTAAGTCGAGGAAGAAGAGTGCGGATGCCATGTTTGAAGGTAATGAGGTGTACGTATAGGTAGAGAGCGGCTTCAGATAGGTATGGCAGAGAGATTCAAAGGCCTATCATCATGAACATGAGGTAGCTGAAATGGTGTTCATTCTGGCCTTGCATTTCCGCGTGGTGCTCAGTGGTCGTGAACTGTTCTTTGAATGAGGGACTCTTGGGGTAGCAGATGCCAAGAAACAAAAGGCGGCCGCAACAGAATTCCGTATCAGGACCAAAATTATGCCGTCCTAATATTATCTACGCATATCGACACTTTGAAAGAGCAAGTTTGCCAGCTCAACACGCTGACAACTCTCATTTCTAAAACCGACGTCCTTTTCGTACATATAAGTAACGAACCAGCGCGAGAGAACGATCAGCCAGGTGAGGATCAGCAAAGTAACCATCCCAGTTATTCCATACCCGTGACAATCACTTGATAGATTTCAGAACATTGGTAATAAGGCCAGCGGTCGCCAGATGTTGAACCAACAAATCACGTCTGTTAATCTTGACGATTATTGTGCCTGCCTGCTGCAATGCTGCCTAATGGACTGATCTCTAGTCCATGGTTCCATCCCAGCCTTGGGGATTGCTTTGAGAACGATGACAGTTCCCCACCGTGGCCTTTCCTTGCAAGATGTCCCGGTCCCGAGGCCATCAGCTATTAGTGAAGTACTAATCTTTATTGAGGTAGCTGGTATTTGCCATTCATATGTTCATCTCCTCAAGAGTGAAGGCGGTTCTTGGTTGAGTAAGCGGCCTATTTATTACCCTTGGTCATGAGATTGCGGGCACGGTTGAGGAGATTGGGGGAGACGTCACCGAATTCATGGTTTGGGATCGGGCTGGCCTCGCTCTCACTTCTACGGATGGCAATGGCTTGAGTCATATCTTTGGGGTTGACAGGAACGGCGGTTTTTCAGAGAAAGTCGTGGTTCCAGTGCGAGCCCTGGTAATACCTCTCCCAGACCAAGTCAGCTTTGCCGAGGCTGCCGTGGCTCCCGACTCTCTGCAACTGTGTATCACACTATTGTCGTCGAAGCAGATGCTAACATCCAAACAGTTGCTGTTGTGGGTCTAGGGCCTTAGTATCAACGGAGTATGCTTTGTTGCTATTCAAGGGGCTACTGTTCTAGGCGTGGACATTCATGAGAACAAGTTCGCTGAAGCCTACGCCCTGGGCCAAGGGTTCCATAAGCTGGCAGATGTGCCTGAAGACATCGTCATTGATGCGGTTGTGGATACCGCGAGAGTGGGTGTCACGACATAGACGCTCTCTAGAGAGTGAAATCTTCCGGCAACGTGATCTTGGTGGGTGTTACAGAACCAAGCTTTGAATCGCCTGCACATACCTTAATGCTTTGCAGCCTCTTTCTTCGTGGCTCTTGAGGATCAACT
>Ga0105239_10006249_pt1 | contig 13852 bp, 18 predicted proteins | sample KBSC44metaG_FD_92761 | JGI IMG/M metagenome (GOLD analysis project Ga0105239, IMG submission 92761) | Corn rhizosphere microbial communities from Kellogg Biological Station, Michigan, USA - KBS C4-4 metaG | ecosystem: Host-associated > Plants > Roots > Rhizosphere > Soil | place: Michigan, USA... | reverse complement strand
TTTCAGCCTGGGGGGCCCTTTTTTTAAAAATGGGTTTGTTTGGGGGTTTTCCCCCCCCCTTTGGGAACCCCTTTCTGTTTTTCTTTGGGGTTTTTTTTTCCCCCCCCCCCCCCCCGGTTGTTCTAAACCATCTTGTCAACCCTGAAGGCCCGGCCAGGCGGTGTTGGCAGGGGTTGTCTCCATCCGATTCGGCTGCTTGGTAAAAGACTATGTTCGAGGGAATCGGGACTTCGATGAGACAACTCCTGCCAACAATGCCCTCATCAGTCACATGCCCCATCGTCGAAACTTCAATCGACGGTCTGATGACAATAGTCACTATTCACGTTATCTACGAGCGAAATGATTCGGTGTCAAGGACTTCGCCAGTCTTCCCAGTAGGCGACACAGACTTGGCATGGCTCAAACGGTGATGGACCCAAAATGCGGGTCACTACTAGGCTCTCCGTCGACTTCGCCGTGTGGTGATGCTCGTGGACATGTCTTTCAAGGCGTTCAGGGCTACCATCCGGGGAACATCGGGTGAAGCCATTGAAATCTCGACATGTTGTAATTCGATCTAAGTAAAGGCGAATTGTAAGATCATAAGGAAAAATAAGAAAAGATATATTGGAGTTACAAGTGTTGATCGTAGGTAACCCTGCCAGCATCGGCCAAGTTACAGTCGATCCAAGCTGGTCGTATATCTCGACTTCTTGGGCTTAGCACTGCTTTCTGAGAAAGTTGGTAGGCTACCTGGGGAATTATTAGCGCCTCTGGTTCAATGCCTTAAGTGTCGTACTCGGGGAGTCACCCCGAATGTTCGAGAAGAAAAGCCCAAAAAGAGTGGCTGCTCGATGTATAAGGATCGTATTTTACCCCCATGGTTCTGGTTCCTGGTGAAAAGGACTAACCTTGCCGAATCCCGAGTCAAACTTCAAATGGATACATTCCCCAGATCCGAGCTATTCAGCATTTCTTTGGTCTTTACCATTAGTCAGCTGGGATTTCAAAGCTGGTGGATTGATGTTGAGCACTGATGGATATCTACAATGCATAACTGGGATTCTGGCATGGTATCTTGAAGATGGCTATGCGTTGCCCTTCCTTACAGGGCACATGCCACACGTTATGAAACGCACCCACGCAGTGATGCCCATGGGCCAAGGCTGAGAGGGAAGAAGCAAGCATAAATACAAATACAGATAGAACCGCCGCCCAAGACGACCATAACTAGCTGCCAGCAATCAACAAACATGGCACAGCCTTCCACCATGAACGCCTTAGTCGTCACCGAAGTCGGCAAACCGCTCACGCTTACCACCCGGCAAGTTCAACCACCGGGTCCATCGCAAGTCCAGATTCGAGTTACGGTCGCAGGGTTGAACCCACATGACCAAAAATGCCGTGATCGAGGCTTCCTAATTGCTGATCGCCTTCCCGCTGTCCTAGCCAACGACGTCGTCGGCCGTGTCACTGCCGTTGGGAAAGGAGTCACCAAATACAAAGTCGGAGACCGCATCTTCACGCAGGGCAACTCCAGTCCGGGATCTCCCCAGAATGGACTGCAGGAGTATGCGGTGGAGGACGTCGACTTCAGCGCGAAAATCCCAGCATCGATGTCTAACGACCAGGCTGCGACGCTGCCCTCGAACCTCTTGGCCCCCATGGTGGCGTTCTTCCATGCCGACACACTCAACTTCCCCGCGCCATGGGCCGAAACCGCATCAGGGTTTGACTATGCGGGTAAGACAGTCTTGATCATCGGCGGGGGCAGTAACTGCGGCAGGCTCGGTGTCCAGGTCGCCGCGCTGGCAGGCATCGGACGAATCATCGTTGTAGGCGGCGACCAGGCCGAGCTGGAATCCTATGGCGGGACGCACGTCCTGTCCAGGCATGGCGGTGAGGACAGCATCCTTGCCAGGATCCACGACGTTGTGGGTGACGACCTTATCTATGTGTACGACGCAGTGAACAGACCAAGCGAACAGCATTTGGGTGTGAACGCACTGTCCAACACCAAACGCGGGGTGCTCGCACGACTGGTGACTTCAAGCTTACCCGATGAAACAAAGATCCGGCCAAAGACCGCAGGGTACGACGTGAAGAATGTCTATGGGAGTTCTCATCTCCATCCAGAGTTTGCGACAGCGCTTTGGAGTAGGTTGCCAGGGTATCTTGAGGACGGGAGGATCAAGCCGTTAACGCGCTTTGAGGTTTTCGAATCGGGTCTAGATGCAGATAAGGTCAACGAGGTTTTGGACCGGTATCGAGATGGAAAAAGAGTCTTTCAGCCGCATTTTCATATCTCGAAGTGATAGAGCTGCTGGAACAAGGAAGGTATGACATCTGCTGTTATTGCAGCGATTTTAGCTAGCACATCCTAAAAACCTGGTTACGTGGAACCCTCAGCCATAATGCATTGCCGAGCTCAAGTACTGAGTGGAGCTACGGAAGCTCGACCACAACCTTCTGGTACGAAACACCCTCCCTCCATCTATCGAGAGCGCTTTGAACAGCTTCAAGCCCTTGACCAACGATAAGAGGTGGCGGAACACATTTGAAAGCTCCGCTGGCCAAACCTTCGGGAACCAGCTTTCCCCAGATTGTAGGCCCGACTTCGTTCCCGAGAAGGGATGTGCCATAGACTAATCAGCGATTCATGTTAATCATTTTTAGTACCTCCAAGCCAGAAACCCAGGGATGGAGGTCTGTCTCACCTTTGCTATATTTAACATCGCTAGGTAGATCGTCTGGAAATGGCATAGCTGGGGCAAGTACTGTCGAGACGAATTTCCTGCCACCAAGTTTACTTGCTATTTCCGCGCACTGTTTGATCGCATCGGGTACTAGAACTGCACAGTAAGCTCCACCGAAGTCCAGATGCTTCAACTCCGCAATGATATCTTTGCCCACGTCAGTTTTGGCGTGATCGAAGACGTGCTTGGCACCTAGAGACTTCATGGAGTCAAAATTGCGGCTGCTAGAAGTTGTGGCGACGTCGTATCCCGCGGCGATGACGAGTTGAATTGCACAGGCACCGAGGCTAGTGGCACCGCCCCAGATGAGGACGATTTTTCCGCGGCTTCCCTGGCCAGAAGGGAGTTGTAGTCCCAAGGTGTCGGCTTGAAACAGCGCGCTGGCTGACGTTGAAACTGCCAATGGCAAGACAGCTGCATCGGAATAGCTGATGTTATCGGGTATCTTTGTAGTACCCGCTTCCCGAGCCAGCGAGAATAACTGGAAAGCTCCTTTTCGCGAATCCGGCTTCTCTGGACCGTAAGGATCTAGGGTAGCTACCACATGATCTCCAACCTTTATGCCCTGGACGGAGGATCCCACAGCTGTGATCTCTCCAGCAGTGTCGCAGCCTCCGATATGTGGATACGGAAGGGGGAACAATCCCGTAGTTTGAACAGCCCAATCGACCGGATTGATGGCGACGGCGTAATTCCTCACGACAACTTCGTTTGCAGAGGGCTCTGGCATTGGTGCATCATCCACTTTCAATGGTCTGGCCTGGGCGGCCGTGAGCCAAGCAGCTTTGTTCGCCATGGAAAGGGGAAGTTTTGTCAGTATAGTCGTAGAGGAGGTTTGGCACTCTGGTGATGAAGCTCTTGAGGGAATTTGAAGACTGAAGGAGAGAAATTCCAAAATATGCTCTCTTTAAATATTACAATCATTCTGTGAGAATTCACAGCTATGATCTGGTCTTCACATTACCTTGTGCAGTATCCACGAATCAAATAACCTTCTGCACTATCATGATTCATGTCAAGCAATGAAGTAGGTTGACTGTGGAACCCTTGGTTGCCTGAGCTGAGCCATTAACCTTGCATAACCGCATATCGTGTTCAGCGATGCAGATCTGGTCTCAACAGCCATGTTCAAGCAGAGGATTCTGTGCCGGTAGCTGTATCATTCGGAGACACCAGTGTCGTGAAATTCAAAACTGGTCTGCGAAGGGTGGCACCCAAAGTGGAAATTAAGTCGTTTATGAGGCTCGAAGCTAACCTTTGGAAGGCAGAGGCGCAACGCTAACTGGAAAGGGATCAATTCGGAGTTTAAGGATTATTATCCCCGGGTCTGGTTACATGTCGATGACGGGACACGCTGACGACTCTTCGTTAATTCTCTGGTTTTCTAGACACTCTCGTACTATACGATTACTACCACAAGCCGACGCTTCGAATTACTGTCCGGAATGAAGGTATGATGCATCAAAAGCCTTCAAGGGTATCCCGTCCCGCAAAAGGAAAACATGGTCAATCATGGAGTTTCGAGGGCCTGCATAGGGTGCAAGCGAAAACGCAAGAAGGTAGGCTGGAATGTCAAGGAGCAGAAGTCCTATGCAATTAAAAACATGCTGACAGGCTTCTTGTAGTGTGATGAGAATCGCCCGGTTAGTAACACATTTACGCCTTCCAGATTGGCCGTTGGCAAGCATCTGAGACGTTATCTCTCGTACAGACTTGCAAAAGGTGCATGGGGTCGAGAGAGAGTTGCTTCTACCAGAACGAAACAGAACGGCTCTTCCGCCCATACCATGGCCAGGGAGACTCAAACGCGCAATGCCAGTACTCAGTCAAAAATCCACCTAGACCACATCCTGCAAAAATGCAATTATGCCCAAGTGCCGATGTTGATCAACTCGCGCTAGCCGTATTTCTGCAAGACTACTGTCTCGCTCCCCGGGACCCTTTGATATCCAGAGGGTACCTAAGCTCTCTGCAATCCATGCTCCTTGCTGGGAGTTCCAAGTCAAATCTAGCTGAAGCAACCAGGCTAGTAGCACTTTCTAGCCTCGGGAACAAACTCCGAAACCTGGCTATTACTCGACGAGCTTGCTTATCGTACCCTGGACTTCTTCGATCTTTCCAGGCTACGATATCTCACAATCCAACCATGAGTACTGTCGAGTCCCTTACGATTGTCGTTCTCCTAGGTTTATACGAGGTATCTGAGATTCTGCATGCCACAGGAGAGCTAAGTTTCACGGGCTAACATACCAAACAGATGATATCTGCGACTCCTGAACATTTTGGCGGCCATCGAGCTCATTTTATTGGTCTATCGGCGATTTTGTCCCGCAAGAGTTGTCATGGCGATTTTCCACCTGGCATAATGGTGCCCAAGACACGGTCTCCAAACTTGTCGATCAACTCCTTGAGTGAGATCTTAATTGTAATCTGCACGCCCCTAACAGCATTGCACCATTTACCTTCCTATGTCGGCATTCTGAGTTCGAGTTAATCTAACATTTTCTGGACTTCATAGTGGCCACACGACATCAGTGTTTCCTGTAACCCAGGCTCTAACAGCCCGACTAATACTCTCGATGAGCTCTTACTTCGATTTAGTCCTTTCTTTCGTCAAAATCAGGATCTCTTGAACGACGTACCGGTCTCCCTAGAGAGGCTGCTTCAAGCTAGAGAACTCGCAATTTCCATGGACAAGGAGTTTGCGAGTTGGCCTTCAACCTTACCACCAGAATGGATGCCAGAGACCATCGGCTATCTCAATGATGCAGAGAGAAAAGAGAGGGCATCGGGTTCGTTTTGCCTCCCAATTCGTATTGACATCTACTTTGACTGTAAGTAACACCAAAGCTTTTGAAGGGAACATGACCGAATACTGACATTGATCGATTTTGGATATAGTATTCGTGTGCGTAGTTTGGAATGCGTATCGTAAGTGTCGAATCCTGCTGCTGAATTTCATCTCGATATGTACAGATCGACTCGGTGACCATGATGAGTCGCCAGAGGCATCGAACTGGTACTCTGACAGGAATCTCAACAAGGAAGTGAGAGAACTATCAGTAGCTGTAACAGCATCTATTCCGTTCCTCATATACCAGAACCCAAGCTCCTTGCTCGTTCAATCATCGCAGCATGACAGCTTCACTTCCGAAAGGGAAACGCTTCGCCCCGGCCATGCATATGGTGGTCTTCTCCTGATGCATGTCCTTTATGTCGTTTCACGCCTTCCAATTGTTTCAGAGCCACACAAGAATGCTTGTAGGGCAGCTTTGATTGAGATAGGGGATCTAATGGGAATCGGGCAGGCAAAGCTATTGGCTAATGTAAGGCTCTCCAAGTTTTCTTTCCTTCCCGTCTGCCTTCAGAATCCTCATCTATTTGCCGCCATTTCTTTCGCTTTTGAAAATATTGCTCGTATTTCGTTTGCTGACGAAATCCATGATTAGCCTTTGATCTCCTTACCCAGTGAGCTTGTCATGGATGGCCATGTGCTTGTATGGCTTGGTTCAATGATCCACCATTCAACCATCAGGACAAAGGGAGAGCAATATGCTGTCTTATCAGTCTTATGATGCTGCCATGCTTCGTGTAAAGCGATTGGATGCTATCCGGGTCGTCATGACAGTGCTTAATAGGCAACCTTTAGAGTTGCTCGGCTGTCCGGGAATGCCAAATGTCCTGCTCAGTTTCGACATAGAAGGATTCAACTCCCACCAACGTCCGAAAGATCATAGATTGCTGCACGTTGTTGTTAGGAGCCAGTCATACTTCTCAGATAAGGCAGCAAGCAGCTGTGGTGTTCTTCCAAAAATGCTGCAATAGCTTGGTATTCGTTCTGTGCCCGTCCCTTGCACCACCAGCGTTCGACATGACACAGAAAGCCAAGCCAGGATCCCAACAAGAGAATTGCCCGGGCATCTAGCAGCTGAAGTCTCCGGACGAAAGCCATATCGACTCCTTGCATGAACTGCATGAATTTCAGGGTATTGTCCGTTGTTTGTGGAATATTCCTCATATAGCAAATTCGGCGAAGTGGCCGCAAGTAAGGATGATTATTGCAAGTCGAAAATTCGTTGACCTCGAAGAGATCGACCAGAGCCTGAGGAATACCCTCAGTTCCCGACCTTTCGTCATGAAGTAGCGAGAGATCTGGGTCTATGTCTTTGAAGTAAGGCATTATTACGTTGCTCGACGCTCGTATCGACGCTAAAGTGATCAATTCCACGAGCCCGATTTGGACCTGGAACCAGGAGAATGATGAGGCGTCAAGTCCGCGCACCCCCGAGCTCTTGGGATGGGGAATACTCGCATCTGTGAAGGACAACATGCTCAGGAACATAGAGGTCGTCAATGCTGCATCGGCTTGCTGGTCCCAATCAGTGTTTAGAATATCACGAAAGATCGAAATGGCGGTATTCCAGTGCCCGAGTTCCTCTTTTGAAGGACTAGATCGACCCGCACTAAATCGTCTATGGGCAGCTGCCACTGCCAACGTTACATGCATGACATGCGTATGCTGCGACAGACACACCGTAAGTGGACGAATGTGCCACGACATGCGTTGGGGAAACTAACCTCAAATGCCATTCGAGGAACCTCCTGGGTGATCAATATCAGATTGCCATCTTTCAAAGTCTCCGGGGAGGCAGCAAAGACGAAATGATGCAGGAGATTGAGATCAGACATGGTGAAAAAAGTCGACTTCTTCACCAGTATATCCGGGCTCTTAGCACCTGGCCATAATACTGTTGGCTTAGGGATTATTGCCCTTGCTCCAGCCGCGGCTATCTTGAATTTGTTGTAAGTGCAAGCCAGTTTTCGTTGAGAGCATTGGCGACAAAGCGGCTTTTCCTCACCACACTGTTCAAATATGCCGATCAGATCTCATTACCTAAAACGAATTAATTTGTAACGAACCTTTATCCGTCGCTGCTTGCATACCAAGCATCCCCTCTTCGACTTCGTGTGGCTCTGTCTTGGCCGATAAGGCTGATTCACCCATTGCAGTGCAGGCGCGGCGGACAATTTCAACACACCGAGGCCTCTTTTTCCTTCCTCATCTATCTCTGCGTACGGCATGATGGTTTCGGATTATGCAGTTCGAACAAGGAAATCGAAGACGATAATGAAAATCCAAATGGAAGAAAACAAATTTGCATCCTTGATTAAATCATGCCTACGCTTGGCTTCTGGAATTCCGAATACGGGGCACAGCCTCAAAGCTTCAGGTGGATCGTTCGGGTTCGTCGTTTTCCTCTTTTGGAATGGAGCCGTATGAGCAGCCAATCAACGCTTCTCTGCACCAGAGGTGTCCTTGAGGCAAGGCAGACCCCAGTGTTATCTCTACTACCCATACTGATGTTGCCTTGAACTTTGATGCAACATGACATAGACCGAGACGGGTCAATTGTTGGATCCTTATCCTAGGCACCGACCTGTGGCTATATACGATGTCCTCCTACCCCATCCAATACCACAGATTTTCACCTGCAAACTTTTGAAACTCCTCAGTCTGAATCCTTAACGATGAAATCGGCCCTCTTATACTTGCCATTGCTGTTGTCGCACAGCAAGGTCATAGCAAACTCGTTAAAGCCATGCTCATGCGACACCGAGGTAGTCGATCTAGGGTATACGAGGCACGAGGTGACTTGGCAAAGCCTCACCCCCGAAGGCCACCTGATCAGTGTCTACAAGAACATCAGGTTCGCAGAGCCAGCGAGGAGGTTCAAAAGGCCAACATTCCCACCGACTGCAGATGACCCAGGTGTCATACACACGGGAAATTATACACACGACACACAGTGCGTGAGCGCGGTGCCGCAAGGAGTGGAAGTTTTGTTTCCTGGAATCAACGGCACGGTTTTTGGCAGTGAAGACTGCTTATTCCTCGATGTCTATGTACCTGCGGCCCTCTCATGTCAACCCTTTGAAGGTTCTGCCCATACGAATGATGTCGCTGTCCCAGTGCTGCACTGGATATACGGCGGCGCATATGCATTCGGATCCAAAGAGTTTTATTTCACCCCGCTGGGACTTTTCGATCAATTGCTTTCCCAGGACAACCCTTTTATCCTCGTTGCCAGCAACTATCGCATGGGTCTGTATGGCTGGGCGTCATCACCGAATGAAGAGCAGACAGAACCAAACATTGGACTTTACGACGGGCTGGCCGCCCTGAAATGGTCCAAGAAATTTATCCACCACTTCGGCGGCGATCCCGGAAGGATTACAGCTGCCGGACAGAGCGCCGGCGGCGCCATAGTCGAACTGTTGTCTGCGAGCCCAGAGGACAGAGATTTACCATTTCGGCAAGCATTCATCTCGTCTCCGGGTCTGCCATTGAAGCGGAATGTCACAGAGCGGAGACGGGAGATGTTCGACGCCGTGTTAGACGCTACGAATTGCTCCTCTCTTGATTGCTTGCAGGGTGCAAGCGAGGACGAGCTGCGTGAGGTGAATCGGTACCTTCTCAATGACGTCCCCGGTCACAGTGGAGGAGGTAATTTTGGACCTGGTATTGGATTTGGCCCGATCGTGGACGATGACCTTGTGCCCGATCTCCCGGTGAGGAGTTCAGATTTGTCGAAAAGCTTGGGCCGACTGAAGGGCATAATCTCTTCAAATATGGCTAACGAAGTAAGTGGCTCTCCTCTCAGTTTGGTTAACTGACAATGCCGATGTCCTACATATGCATGTGAAGTACTCCGACGAAAACTAATTGAGTTCTTTTCGTGTAGGGAACGATTACATCCTCCGGTCACGGTATGCCAGAGAGATTCCCCGAAATGGTGCGAATGATCCTGCCCTCGGCGACAAACGAAACGATCGCCAGAATTCAATCACTTTACCAATGGCCCGATACCGCACCGGAACAGCTAGCTTGGCAGTGGACAGCCGATGCAATCTTTGTTTGTCACAACTTGGCATTCGCAGCGGCATTGGAGAGTTCAACCAGAAGATATGTCATGTCGATTCCTCCGGCATATCACGGACTGGACTCGCGTTGTAAGTCAGACCCAAGCTCAGAGGATCGTTGTTCCTCTCCTGTTTTTGGAGGTCGAAGCAACAAGCGCGAACAGATGGCTAATATGACAATATGATACAAAACAGATTACTTCTACACCGACAAAGAAACCACTCCGGTGGACAACGTCACGATTGCAAGATCGCTGCAAAGGCTGCTTGGTGAGTTCATGTACGGCATTGAGCCCTTGGTCGCAGAGGATGGAACCAAATGGCCTCCGTACGATGCGGGTAGCTTTCTGAACATCACTGCTTCGGGGCTGATTATTGAGAATCTCGATTCTGGGGAGGCGCGACGCTGCGCTGTCATCAATGAAATCTTTGCGAACCAGGAGAATGGAATTTGACTCTATGCCTGGTTTGAAACAGTACTTGGTTGTGGTGACCTTGTGCCTGCGTTTGAGACGTACATTTCTCGTCCCGAACATGGAGAGCATTTCCTATAAAGAAAAAGTTGTAATTTGGCAAACCAACAAGCATAGTCTGAGCCCAATTTGGAGAACAAGCCCTTCAGACCTTCACAGTGTCGCTTACCATCTCCTTCTCGACGTCGTCTCGAACAGCGCCTTCGGTGGTTTGGACATTATTCTTGGCCTCTCGTTTTTGCATAATTTGCAGTCCAGCGGCCCAGATTGCCATCAGGATACTCACAGCGATCATAGCCCACATGCCTCGCTATAGGACACGTGCTGTCAGTCAAAACTTTCGAGGGATATGAGCAGCGGTGGAGAGAACTCACAGTGAACTTTGGCGCGAAATTAGCAGAGTAGAAGACTATGGACCACCACGCGTTGACGGCGTTGCTACCGAGATTCATGCTAGCGATGACAATGGCTCGGAGAGAGTCCTCTTCGTACCGCAGGCAGTCATTGGCCCAAGCGAAGAACGTCGCCTGGCACGCGTACACCGAACCCGCCCAGTAGTAGGCGCCAAAATGAGCTGCGATGCTGCTGGAAGGTACCAGGATAATGGCCGAAGTCACCACTCCGGTAATTGCGATCCAGTAGGCTACGAGATACCGCTTTCCGCCAAGAAAATCCGTCAGTGTCGCCCAGCATAAAGTCGACACGATTCCCACGGCTGGGACGCCGGTCGGGTAGTTATTCAGCTGATAGACGGAGTATTTCTTCTCGGGATTGGCCTTCATGTAAAGCGCCAACAAGGCGTTGGTGCTGAAGCTCTCGGTTTCGCCGGCGATGATCCAGAGCATCACGAATCCGTAGAATTGCCATGAGCGGAAAACGCGCTTGACGAAGGCGATGGTGAGTGGCTTTTGCTCTGGGACCTCAGGGACTCTGGATATCGCGAGTGCACGTTCTTCGGCAGACAGGTATGGGGCTGTTGTTCGCGATGGAGTGTCCGGGAATAATAGGAAGCCGTAGACGGCGACAGGCAAGGTGATTATGCCGTCGATGATGAACAGCCATTTCCACCCTGCAAGACCCTGTAAACCGTTCATGGATCGATAGATACCAGATTGAATGAAACCGCCAAACATGGTTCCAGCGAGTCCTGAAGCGGTGAAGATTCCACTCCTTTTACCGAGCTCGCTCTCGGTATACCATGAACCTAGAATGTAGTGGGTTCCGATGAAGGTGCTGGATTCGGCAACACCAACGAAGAATCTGATCGCCATGATGTGATGTGGGGTGCTCGATGCAGCAGTTATCATGGTCAACGCGGCCCAGAAAACAACCATGGTTGGGAAGAAGATCCGGGGCTTGATGTAGTACAGTGCAAGGTTACATGGTATCATCCCACTGCGAAGTCAAATGAGCGTAACAATTCGTCAAGTCGGGGCATTGTACTCACACGATGTATCCGCAGGTGAAGATGGTGGTGATCTGGGTCAATTGATTCCCATGAAAGTTGAGGTCTTCTTTCATGCCAGAGACATAGGCCTGGGTCAGGTTGGAGCGATCCAGGTAATTAAAGAAGTACATGAGACAGCAGAATGAAAGAATGAAGAAATCCACCTTGCGAATCAATTTCTTCTCTTCTGGCGATTTGTCACCCCTTAGGTAGGTCTTGAAAGATGTCGTTGTTGCCATCGCTGGATCGTCAGCTCACCTCACCTCTGTACGAGATGAGCGCAAGGAATTTCCAAGTGGTAGTTGAAATCGATGGGTTGAGGAAACGCTGGGAAGCCGCCGGGCGCAGAGTAAAATAAATATATAAGAGCCGGTGCCCCGTGGCGATCTGGGGAGCTCCTCAGACCGCTTATCAAGTCCATTTCCTTGGACGATATGATGGCACTCATGTCAGGCGAGAGCGTTGATCTCCTTCGATAGCTCGAACAAGGGTTCAGATTTATGCCCTTTTCAAGAGGTTGGACTAAGCGATCGACATTCCAAGACCGGCAATTGATCAGGATAAGGAGTGGTGGATATGGGGAGAGCGCCCAACCCCGCTGCTGGCCATATTGTACAAAACAACGTGGATGTAACCATGCTTGTGGCCCCAATCCTTCGAGTACGGAATTGAGCCCGATGACGCCTGCGGATTCGGCCGACGTTTGCCGATAATTGAATAACCGAAATTGGTACGCGTTGAGCACAGCTTTAATTAGGTACATAAAGGTCCTGGAAAGCCGCCATGGCACTCGGATGTTACTTACTTAGATAATCAACTGTATAACATATCTTTGCGGAACTGAATAATTTCTTCGACCCAGAGCGACATCCTAAGTAGCGATCCATCTCAATCCAACTATTGTCTTGACCACAGACTCGGGATCAGTCAAGGCTCACTCACAAGTCACCAACCCTCTCGACTACGATTTAGAATCAGTAGAGGGGCCTCCCAAGCTGTGTATACTCTTCAGTACATACGCAGAATCGGCAGAACAATCCTTCTCAAGCTGCCCATCGCCTTCGGCACATACACAGAATCAATACAGCTATTACCTAAGTAATTACCAGCTACTCACCCTCTCAGCTGAACTCAATACCGTTGCCACACTCACAAAATCACAAGTTCCAGTCTTCATACCATTCAATTCTGGCCAGGAGATTGAGCAAAATATCCAATTGCTGAACATTCTTCCCACCCTTCAAGGCCATCCCTAGCCATACTCAGACTTCCACCACAATGGCACAATCTACTACATCTCTGGGCAGACCGGTTACTTCAAAAGCTTCCTCTTGAGTTCCTCCGGTGCCAAGTTATCATTGACTTCTCAATCCTCCACATTATGTGTATTATCCAGCCTAGTCCCTTCACTGATTACTGATTTATTCTTCAGATGGCCATGTTTGATAGTGTTAGGACTCAGGAGTGAGCTGATTAAGTTCAATATTGGGACCCCAGAACATCCTGCTTACCTGTGCTGCGACTCTTCGATGAAATCATGTACTATTGAACCGGCTGCCCAAGTTCTTACCAAGAAGAAAATGATTGAGCTTGGATTTGTTCATCCTGGTTGGGGTCCAAACCATGGCAAACTCCTACATGATTGGTATACATGGCATGTCGATAGCCGACTCTACGACGAGACTACAGATGCGAAGATCCGAGCTAGAGTTTTGAAATACAGGAAGGAATGCATCAAGAACTATTCAGATCAGTTCAAGAAGAGAGGCGCAAGGACAAACCGGGAGGATGTGCAGTTCTGTCGCACTTGTGGTGTGAAGACCCCGGAATTTCAGGAAGGACACACTGTGATTTTTGCGGACTGGGCCAAGGCACAGGCCGCAGATCCAAACTGGAACGGTGTTCTGTCTCCTCCAGGAGAGATGCTCTGTCACTACCACATGGTGAATTGCGTCGCAAAGTCGGTAGAGAGTCTACACTATACTGACGACGAGCGCCACAGAATTCGAGACTTCATCGAGTCATTGAAGTCCGGTCCTTCTCCTATTGATTGAGAGAAAAGAATTCAGCAGGTCCACTACTACATTGAGTTATGTGTTACTAGTCAAGGTCGCACATATCGAGCATGTTTTGCGGTAGAAAAAACTGAGCTTCTACTAAGCAAGGCTAAAATGGCACATGTCATAACCCAATATTTTACAGTAGTGATTTCTCTTACACTACTCTAACTCACTCCTTCCTCCTCCTCCTCCTCCTCCTCCTCCTCCTCCTCC
>Ga0105239_10006248_pt1 | contig 13853 bp, 12 predicted proteins | sample KBSC44metaG_FD_92761 | JGI IMG/M metagenome (GOLD analysis project Ga0105239, IMG submission 92761) | Corn rhizosphere microbial communities from Kellogg Biological Station, Michigan, USA - KBS C4-4 metaG | ecosystem: Host-associated > Plants > Roots > Rhizosphere > Soil | place: Michigan, USA... | reverse complement strand
CGGATGCTGGTCCGCAAGGGGGGTACGGAAGAGACGCTCGATCGTCTGCTGGTCTCGGCGCTAATCGAAGCGCGCTCCTGCGAGCGGTTTGCGGTGCTGGCGGATGCGGCGTCCGAGAATGCGGAACTGGCGGACGCGGAACTGGCGGCGTTTTACAAGGCTCTGTTTTCTTCCGAGATGGGCCACTATAAAGTGTTCCTGAAGCTCGCGGCCAAAGTTGCGGAGAAAGAGATCGTAAACACCCGCTGGCAAAAGCTGCTGGCGGCGGAAGCCCGCATCATCTCGGAGCAAACGCCGGGCCCGCGCATTCATTCTGGGCCAGGCTCGTACTAAAGTAGTGGAATGCCAAATGAACCGGACGTTCCCGCCGCACCTCTTAGCCTGCGTATTTACCCGCAGGACCACTCGATGGTGGTCGAGTGTACCGGCCGGATCATCTCGGGCGGGACCGATGCGCTTCGCCACGAGGTGAAAGCTCTATTCCCGCACGCCAAGCATGTGATTCTGGATCTCACCAACGTTACCCAGATGGACAGTATGGGACTCGGCGCGGTCGTCAGCCTCTACGCATCGGCCAAAGCCGCGGGCTGCGATCTCAAACTAATCAATTTGAACCGGCGCGTACGGGAAATTTTCCGCGTCACCAATTTGCTCTCAGTGTTCGAAGTTTACGGAGAGCACATCATTAAGATGCCGTAAGATGCTGCCAGGCGTGCCCCCCGGGGCGCCGCGACGGGAATACAGCGGGAGAATACCTCCACGCGTATCACAACAGTCATGGTTCTGGCGTTTTATTGAGTTCGCCGCTAGATACGGCAAATGAGCAATTCGCGCTCGTAAATCATCTCTGAGGGCAAGTGATCGTGGAGCGTAATGAACAGCTCTTCGTGGCCCATCACTTCCTGCTTCCATGCTGCTTCGTCGAAATGTTGCAACTCATCAAACTTCTGCTGTGAAAAGTTGAGGCCATCCCAATGGATGTCCTCATAACGCGGCATCCAGCCGATGGGGGTTTCGCGGCCCAGGGCGCGGCCGTGCGCGCGATCCACCACCCACTTCAGCACACGCATGTTTTCGCTATAGCCGGGCCACAGGAATTTGCCGTCGGCATCCTTCAGGAACCAGTTCACGTGGAAGATCCGCGGCGTCTCACTCAAACTGCGCGCCATTTTGATCCAATGCCGGAAGTAGTCGCCCATGTGGTAGCCGCAGAAGGGAAGCATGGCCATGGGGTCCCGGCGCACCTTACCGACGGTGCCGGTTGCGGCCGCAGTCATTTCCGATCCCATCGTCGCGCCGGTATAAACGCCTGCGCTCCAATTGAAGGACTGATACACCAGCGGCATCGTGGTTGCACGGCGGCCGCCGAAGATGAACGCGCTGATGGGCACGCCTTCGGGAGCCTCCCATGCCGGATCGATCGTGGGGCACTGCGCCGCGGGCGCCGTAAAACGCGAATTGGGGTGGGCAGCCTTCGCTCCGGTCTGCTTGGCGATCTCCGGCGTCCAGCGATTGCCCTGCCAGTCGAGGCATTCCGCAGGCGGCTGATCGGTCATACCCTCCCACCACACGCCGCCCTCCGGTGTCAGCGCGACATTGGTGAAAATCGTATTGCGCGCGAGCGTGTCCATGGCGTTTGGATTGGTTTTGCGCGAAGTGCCCGGAGCCACGCCAAAGAAGCCGGCCTCCGGATTAATGGCGCGCAGGCGGCCGTTGGCGTCAGGCTTGATCCACGCAATGTCGTCGCCCACAGTCCACACCTTCCAGCCCTCGAATCCGGCCGGCGGAATCAACATGGAGAAATTCGTTTTTCCGCAAGCGCTGGGGAAAGCCGCGGCGACATATGTCTTTTCGCCCTGCGGGTTCTCTACCCCCAGAATCAGCATGTGCTCTGCCATCCAGCCTTCGTCACGCGCAACGTTCGACGCGATGCGCAGGGCGAAACACTTCTTGCCCAGCAGCGCGTTGCCGCCGTAGCCGGAACCGTAGGACCAGATCTCACGCGTTTCGGGGAAATGAACAATGTACTTTTCTTTGTTGCAGGGCCACGCAACGTCTTTTTGCCCGGCTGCCAGCGGAACTCCTACGCTATGGACGCACGGCACCACGCGCTTGTCGCCCTTGTCGATTTCCTCGAACACTCCTTTGCCGATGCGGGCCATAATCCGCATGCTGACTACAACATACGGTGAATCCGTCAACTGCACGCCAATCTGGGACATTGCGCCCCCGATGGGGCCCATGCTGAACGGCAGCACGTACATGGTGCGGCCCTGCATGCAGCCGCTGAACAAGTCCTTGAGCTTCTTACGCATCTCGAACGGATTGACCCAGTTGTTCGTGGGTCCGGCGGCATCTTTCGAGAGCGAGCAGATAAACGTGCGATCCTCGACCCGGGCGACATCCCCGGAGTCGGAACGAGCATAGAAACAACCCGGCCACAGCTCCTGGTTGAGCTTGGTGAACGTGCCGGCTTCGACCAGCAGGTTGCAAAGGTCGTCGTATTCTTCGCGGGAGCCATCCACCCAATGAATGGCCGCTGGTTTGGTGAGGGCCGCCATCTTATCAACCCAGTTGAGAAGATGCGTATTGTTGCTTAAAGGCTGCGCCGAGATCCGTGCACTTGCTTGCATAATCAGTTATTCTCTCACACGCTTGGGCGAGTGAGTGTGAGCGTTACCGGCACGCAACGGTGGCGCTAGAATCGCGCCCGCGTGCTAGAACGCGATCTTGTCTTTTGCCGCTTGAATCTTGGCGGTGTCGGCAGCTTCGACGCCGTCCACCTTCAATAAACCGTCAACGTCTTTAAAGTTGCCGTTCTTGACGCGATACGCGACGATCAGTTCGGAAGCTTTCGTAGTCACGCCCAGGCCGGTCTCGATTTCCTTGGCACTAGCGGAATTGACGTTGACTTTGGCCGTGGCAGCGCTACTCCCGGCAGCGGCTGTCTTGCCGAAGTTCTTCGCCAGATAATCCACGATCTGTTCCAGTTCCGGCCCGGTCGCGTCGGCGCCCATGTCCTTCATGGAGTAAACCAGGTTTGACCAGTCTTCGCGAGAGTATCGCAAACGCGGGATCGACTCGATATCGTGGCACTGCGTACATACCTTTTGCAGCGTCTCGCGTCCCTCACCGGGAGGCAGATCCTGGCCCCAGGAAACGGAAGCCAGTGACGACGCAGCGAGCAGCAGCAGGGAGATTCTAACCAGGGTCTTCATAAGCTCTCTCTCGAAGTAGAATGACGCAAAAGATAATGCACGTCCAACGACTGCATTATCTCACAGAGTTTGGAGACCCATAAAAACTTATCTTTTGATAGCAATCAGCATGTCTGCCATAGCATGAGCGCCACTGATTTCGGATCGTACATAAAGACTCGGGGTGTGCACTACCGGGCCGGCTTACGCCGCCCGCCAAGCCCCGGAGGCGATGAGGCAAAATCCCGGTGGGCTGGAAATTCAGGACCCGCCCGGCGCAGCCCGGCATTGGCTGATGCGGTCGCCCGGCGCGATCCGGATTGAATTGGCATCAAGATCCCGGCACGGCCAGCATCTCCTTCCAGGAACTTTCATCGTGACCGACGCTCAGCCGTTGGCCCGCACGAACGAACGGCAGGCGCAGTAATTGGGGGCTCCGCTCGATCCGCGCCAAGAGCTCGGCATCGGAGAGTTTCAGATACTTCAGGCCTTCATCAATATAGGGCTTACCCTCGCTGTCCAGCAGTCCGCCCAAACTGAAGCGCTGGATAAACCGTTTGATTTCTCCCGGAGCCATAGGCTTCTGCTTTAGGTCCACGATCTGAACCGGCGTACGCCGCTCTTTAAAGAACCGTTCGGCGGCGCGAGTCGCTTGCGAATTCTTCAAGCCGAAGATCTGAACGGTAACCATACAGCCCGATTGTGCCAGCCGGCGCGCCTGCGCGTCAGGCTTGCTACCCTTGAAGTTCACACAATGGCGGATAAAAAATTACAGATCGTCCCGCTGGGGGGCCTCGGCGAGTTCGGCATGAACTGCATGGCCGTGCGTTATGGCGACGACATCATCGTCCTCGATGCAGGCATGATGTTCCCCGACGCGGAGCTGCTGGGCGTAGACATCGTCACGCCCGACTTCACCTATCTTGAGCAGAATCGCGAGCACGTCCGCGGTCTGATTCTCACCCACGGCCACGAAGACCACATTGGCGGCATCCCATTTTTGCTGGCGCAAATGAATATTCCGGTGTATGGCACCGCTTTTACGCTGGCTTTGGTCGAACGGCGTCTCGAAGAGCATCAAATGCTCAGTCAGGCCAAGCTTCACACCATCAAGCCCGGTGGCAAACTCGCGCTTGGGCCGTTTTCTATCGAGTTCATCCACGTCACGCACTCCATCGTAAGCTGCGTGCTGCTCGCCATCACTACACCGCTGGGCGTCATCATACACACCGGCGACTATAAAGTCGACCCCACGCCCACCGACAACGAGCTGTTCGATCTCCACACTCTGGCCGAGTACGGAAAGCGCGGCGTGCTGCTGCTGATGTCGGATTCGACCAATGTCGACCGGCCAGGCTACACCGAAAGCGAGCGCGCCGTGGGCCCGCGGCTGGAAGATTTGTTTGTTCGTTCGCCGCGCCGCCTGGTAATTTCCTGCTTCAGTTCTTCCATTCACCGCTTGCAGCAAATTTTGGATCTGGCGCAGGAATACGGCCGCAAGGTGGCTTTCCTTGGCCGCAGCATGAACAATACCACCGAGATCGCCCATGACCTCGGCCTGCTCACCATTCCCAATGGCATTCTGCTGCGTCCGCAGGATATCATGCAGACCGCGCCCAGCAAGCTGGTGGCAATCGCCTCCGGGACCCAGGGTGAGCCCATGTCGGCCCTTTCGCGGGTCGCCGTCGATAATCACAAGCAGCTATCGCTCGAGCCCGGCGACACCGTAGCGCTCAGCTCGCGTATCATCCCCGGCAACGAAAAAGGCATCTACCGGATGATGAACCACATCGCCAAGCGCGGCGCCGACGTGATTTACGGTTCCATGAATCCGCCCATCCACGTTTCCGGGCACGGCAGCGCGGAAGAGCTGCGCCTGGTGTTGAATCTGGTGCGCCCGCGCTTTTTCGTGCCAATTCACGGCGAATACCGGCAGATGGCAAAGCACGCTCAACTAGCCCAGCACTTGAGCCATCTGGGCCTCGAAGAGACCTTCATTCTGGAATCCGGCCAGACGCTGGTAATCGATTCCAACGGTGCGCGCAAAGGGGAGACTGTGACGGTAGGGCGGGTATGCATCGATTCCGGTTCCATCGGCGATGTGGTCGAGGACCTGGTCATCCGTGACCGCCGCCATCTTTCCGAAGACGGCTTTGTGTTGCCCATCATCGCCATGAATAAGAACTCAGGGCGTGCCGAGGGCCTGCCCGAGATCGTGAGCCGCGGCTTCATGTCCATGGAGGAGGGCACCGACCTGCTGCGCGACGCCCGCCAACTGGTTCTGAAGACCATCGAGGGTTCTACCGCCGAAGAACGCGGAGATTGGGGCGTCATGCAGGAGAAAATTCGCGCCGACCTGAAGCGCTTCATCAGCAAGCAGACCTCGCGCCGTCCCCTCATCATGCCGGTGATCCTGGAGGTATAGGGGCGGCGTGGCCATGGACATTACCGACGCCTCAAATTATCCGGGGCACGCCGACCAGTTGTTCACCCCTGAAACCGAGTCGGAAGTCGCGGCAATTTTGCAGCGGGCGTCTCGCGAAAATATTGCGGTCACGGTTTGCGGCGCGCTCACAGGTTTGGCAGGCGGCGCGTCACCCCCCGGCGGCTGGGCCATTTCACTCATACGACTACGGAGGCTCGAAGTAGGGAAGGGAAGCGCGACCGTCGGTCCGGGAGTTTTGTTGCGCGAAGTGCAATCCGCCGCGGCCGCCTCCGGCCAGTTCTATGCGCCCGATCCCACTGAAAACACTTCTTCCATTGGCGGCAATATAGCGGCCAATTCCAGCGGCTCGCGCAGCTTCCGCTACGGAGCCACGCGCCGCCATGTGCTTTCGCTGCGCGTCGCGTTCATGGATGGCAGCATCGCCAGGTTCCGTCGCGGCGAGAAAATCGATTTCGATGTACCCGCGATCTCGCTGCCGCGCACCACCAAGCTTTCCGCCGGTTATCCGCTCGCGCCGGGCATGGAGTGGGTGGATCTGATGGTCGGTAACGAAGGCACGCTTGGCGTCGTGACGGAAGCCGAATTGCAATTCCTGCCTGCTCCAGGTGAACGCTTGGGCGGCGTGGTATTTTTCCGCTCCGAAACCGACGCGCTGGATGCCGTGGAGCGCTGGCGCCCGACACCCGGCCTGAATATGATCGAGTACATCGATCACGCTTCGCTCCAGATGATGGATGTGCCCCAGCAGGCCGCGCTCATGATTGAGATCGAAGGCGACGCCGACATCGATATGAGCAACACGCTCGAAAATGACTCCTGGTTCGCCGCGTCCGGGTCCGACCGCGAGCGCTTCCGGGCCTTTCGCCACTCCCTCGCCGAAAAGGCCAACGACCGCGTGCGCCGCACCGGCTTCGTGAAGTTTGGAACCGACTACGCGGTCCCGCTCGACCGGAACCGCGAGATGATGGCGATTTACCGCCGTGTGATGGATCAGGATGCACCCGGCCGTTACGTCATCTACGGGCACATTGGCGATGCCCACGTTCACGTCAACAGCTTCCCTGAAACCCGCGAGCAGTTTGAGCGGGGCAAGGAAGTGATGACCGCTCTGGCGCGCGAAGCCGTGGAACTCGGCGGCACGGTCGGCGCCGAACATGGACTGGGGAAGCGCAAAGCGAACCTGCTTCAAATCCAATATCCGCCGGATCAAATCGAAGCCATGAAGCAGGTGAAACGCCGCTTCGATCCGGGCTGGCTATTGGGGCGCGGAACGCTGTTTGCTTTCCCGGGCTAGGCGCTCGCGACGTGCGTTTTGCCGAAAATCGTGGCTGCCAAACGCTCTTTTTTCCCTTAAGCGCCCGAATCACTTCGGTTTTGGAGGAACTCGTTGAGTCTGCCCAATTACCGAGCTAGTTGCTCCAGCTCGGGATTCTTGAGGCTGATGGCCACGCTATATACTTTTACCGAAAGTATATAGGCTTAACGATCGCCGGGAGTGACCCGCTCCCGGCATTCCGCGCCGGTCTGGATATCGCTGCCGATCATCTCCGCGTATTCCGGCAAGCTGATGATCAATGATTTTTTGGACTCGATGAAGATCTTCTGCAGGTAAGCTTCGCACCCGCCGATTCGCGCCACCGCGCGTGCCCCGGAGTTCGTGCGGATGACACGGATTTCTTTCTTCTTGTCGGATACCAGTGTCATGCGGAACGCGTCGGGCTGCTTATCCGGCCAGATGCTGAAGCCGTAAGCCTTCAGCCTTTCGAGTATATTCAGCTCCTGGCGGTGTCCATCGGCGCCCATCACCCAGTAAGCCACTACCGGCTGTCGCGGGTCGAGTCTGCCGTCCTTGATCTGCGCGTCGTAGTGGACCACATTGCCGTTGACGCTGCGTTCGATTACAAAAAGTGGAATCTGCGCGTCCCCCACCGAGGCGGCCGAAGCGGACGCGGCTATCGCCAGGCACCATGCGGACAAAAACGAAGTGCGCAACCTGAAGACTCTCCCTGGGGGCAGTTTAGCATCCCCAGCGCATCCCCGTGTGCTGACGGAGGCTCTTAGCATAGACGCAAGGTTCTTCAGCGCCACGATTACTCGAAGAAAATCGTGTCGTTGCGGATTTCGTCGTCGCCGAACTCGCACGGCCCAGGGCGGAAGTGGTAGTTGGGGGCGATGCTCATCACCGTGGCGTGAATCTTGGCTGGGTCTTCCGGCTCCTCTTCTACCGAGATGACGATGCGCGGATGATAGGCGCGAATGGTCTCCGCTCCGCCTTTGATCAGACGCGTGCCCGCGCCTTTGATATCGGCCTTGATGATATCGACGCGCGTCAGATGAAGCTCTTTCACGATCTTATCGACGGTGGTCACCGGGATGTCGGCAATCACGCGGGCATTGGCTCCCTTGTTTACGAAGCTGTCGCCGGCAGCGCCGTTCCCGTTGGCGTAGAACACCAGATGCTTTTCTTCATCCCAGATTCCTTTGGGATAAACAATCACCGTGCCGGACGCGATCTCCTTGGCGAAGTTGCGGCGCAGGCATTCGAGTGCCTCCGGCGACGGCTCGATAGCGACAATTTTTTCCGCACCCGCATCGAGCGCGGTCTTGACGTATGTGCCGATATGCGCCCCGCCGTCGAGAACGATATCGCCCTTACGAACCCCGCCGGTCGCCGCGTCGCCATAGATCTTGCGCTTCTGCTGCGCCAGCAGAATACTCAAAATTTCATCGCTGGTGTCGGGCACCCAATATTCGCCCGCCGGAGTGGCCCACAGCTTGTACGGCCCATCCTTCCGTATGACGTGCGATTGGGCCCGGATCTCTCTTTGATAATCTGCCTGAACGATTTTCATCTCCGCGTCGGCCACCGTGCGCCACGCCGGGCAATAGGGGCTGGTTTTGACGCGATGGATCACCGGCAGTAGCGCCAGGCCGGGATAAATCTTCAACGCGGCCACGCCGCTGGTAAACAACATGCACAACCCAATGAACGCCATCAGCAGAAAACGGGCGAAGGGGCCAAGCGGCCCGCGGGGCTTCGTAGACACGCTCCTCTATCGGCCAGACCTTAGATTCCTTTAGGTCCCGTTGGAAGCGTAGGAAGATGAGCGCCTTACTTGCGCGCCGCGACGCTGCGCGAAGGCCGGCACCACAGCCAGATCCACGGAGAAAGCGTTACGTCTTGCGCGCCGCAATCGCGGAGCACTTCGGCGTAATACCCCGTCTCGGCGGTATCGAAAATGACCAGGCGTCCATCGGGTTTCAGAACCCGCAGCATTTCCTTGAGCGCCTGTTCGCGTTCCCGATCGTCTTCGAGAGTATGCAGGGCGTTGGACGAAATCACCGCGTCGAAAAAGCTGTCGGGATAAACCAGCCTGCGCGCGTCGCCAGCATCAAAGCGCACGCGGTCGGCGACGCCCTCGGCTTTGGCATTTTCTCTTGCCGCCTCAGCGGAATTACCCGACAGATTCTGTGGGTTCCACACGTCGATCCCGGTGACTTTCCCGGTCTTAAGCCGCTTGGCCGCACCGATTGCGAGCAGCCCGCGCCCGCAGCCGACATCCAGCACTTTTTCTTCGCCTTCGAGTCCCATCTGGTCCAGCAATTGTTCGCGCAGCGCCAGCTTGCCCTCGCGGCTCGAATGAATCTTTAGCCACGCAATCCCGGCGCAAACCGCTGCCACCAGCGTTAGCGCCCCGAGCACCTGCGCTGCCGGGACCGGGTACTCCTGCCGGTTCATGAACCAGAACAGCAGCCCGCCCCCGAGCGACCAGGCGGCGCGTCCGAACCAGCCGCGCGCGATCAGCGGCGCGTCGATCCCGTAGTCCACGCTGCCAGCGGTTGCGGCTCCCGCCATTAGACCGCAACCTCGACCGGCGCTGGCACATCAAGCGGCTTCTTGAATTTGCACTCGGCGTTGGGGCACTGCGCGAACGCGCCCGACTTCAGGTACTTCTCTATCAGATATCCGCCGCCGCAGTCCGGACACTTCTCTGCGATGGGCTTGCCCCACGCCACAAAATCGCAATCCGGATAACGATTGCATCCGTAGAAGGTCTTGCCGCGCTTGGAGCGCCGCTCGATAATCTCGCCCTCCGAGCAATTGGGGCACTTCACGCCGATGGTCTTCTGCTTGACGTATTTGCACTTGGGATAATTGCCGCAGGCCACGAACTCGCCGAACCGTCCGTATTTCTTCACCAGCTTCCCGCCGCACTGCGGGCAGTCTTCGTCGAGCGGCACGTCCTTGGGCTTCTGCGCCTCGCCCAATTGCTTGGTGGTTTTGCAATCCGGATAGCCCGAGCACGCCAGGAACTGTCCGAAGCGCCCCTTCTTCAGCACCATGGGCCGCCCGCAGTTATCGCAGTAAACGGTCTCGTCCTGCTCGGTGGCTCCCTCCTCGGCAATCTCGCGCGTATTCGTGCAATCCGGGTATCCGGTACACGCGATGAAGCTGCCATGCTTGCCCCACTTGATCACCATAGGCTTGCCGCACTTTTCGCACACGAAGTCGGTGGGCCGCTCCATGCGCTTGATGTCGGTCATGTGGGTCGCGGCGTGGTCCAGATCTTTTTCGAAACGCTGGTAGAAGTCGCTCATGGCGGTGCGCCAGTCGAGCTTGCCTTCTTCGATCTCGTCCAGTTCCTCTTCCATGCGCGCCGTATAGCTGGTGTCGAACAGATCGTCGAAGCTTTCGAGCAGCAGATCCGTTACCACCATCCCCAGTTCCGTTGGCGTGAACTTCCCGCCATCCTTGCGCACGTACTCGCGATCCTGAATGGTCGAGAGAATCGACGCGTAGGTCGACGGCCGCCCGACGCCATCGGCTTCCAGTTCCTTCACCAGCGTGGCTTCCGTGAAACGCGGAGGGGGTTCGGTGAAATGCTGCTCCGGCAGGATCGCCTTGAACTTCAGCACCTCGCCCTGCGTCACCACCGGCAGCTTGCTCTTCTCCTCTTCGTCGTCTTCGTCCTTCGCGTCTTTGCCTTCTTTGTAGACCCGCAGGAAGCCGTTGAATTTCTCCACGCTGCCGGTAGCGCGGAAAATGTAGTCCGCTCCGTCCTTTCCCTTCGCGTCCACATCGATGGTCGTCTGATCGAACACCGCCGGCGTCATCTGCGAGGCCACGAATCTCTGCCAGATGAGCGCGTAAAGTTTCGCCTCATCCTCGGCCAGAAAGCTTGCGACGCTTTCCGGAGTCCGCAGCGCCGACGTCGGCCGGATGGCTTCATGCGCGTCCTGCGCGTCCTTCTTGCTCTTATAGAAGTTGGGCTTTTCGGGGCGGTAATCCGCGCCATAGCGCTCCGCGATCATCCCGCGCACTTCCTCCAGCGCGTCCGCCGAGACCCGCGTCGAATCGGTACGCATGTAGCTGATCAAGCCGACCGCGCCTTCGTCCTTGCCCAGTTCCACGCCTTCGTAGAGCTTCTGCGCCAGCATCATGGTGCGCTTCACGCTGAAACGCAGCTTGCGCGCGGATTCCTGTTGCAATGTCGACGTAATAAACGGCGGCACCGGGTTGCGCTTCTTTTCGCGATTGGCAACCGACTTCACCACATACGCCGTGCCGTCGAGTGTCGAGACGATGGCGTCCGCCTCGGCCTGATTGGCGATCTCGACGTTCTGGTCGTTCTTCTTGGCCAGGTGCGCGCTCAACTGCGGCGGCTTCTTGGCCGCCAAGTTGACGTCTATGCTCCAATATTCCTTCTTGATGAAGGCCTTGATCTCCCGCTCGCGGTCCACAATCAGCCGCAGCGCGACGGTCTGCACGCGCCCTGCCGAGAGTCCCCGCCGCACTTTGTCCCACAGCAAGGGCGAAATCTTATAACCCACCAGGCGATCCAGAATGCGGCGCGCCTGCTGCGCATCCACCAGGTGCAAGTTGACCGACAGCGGCTTTTCGAACGCCTTCTGGATGGCGCTCTTGGTGATCTCGTTGAACATCACCCGGAAGAATTTGGTGCCGTTCTTGCGGTCCTGTAACTCTTCCTGGAGGTGGAAGCAGATGGCTTCGCCTTCGCGGTCCGGGTCAGCCGCCAGATACACGGCATCAGCGCCCTTGGCGGCGGTCTTCAGCTCCGCGATCAGCTTCTTTTTGCCTTCGATCACCTCGTAAACCGGTTTGAAATCGTTATCGACGTCGACCGACAGATTCTTCTTGGGCAGATCTTTCACGTGGCCTAACGAGGCCTTCACTGTGTAGTTCTTTCCCAGGTACTTCCCGATCGTTTTCGCCTTCGCCGGAGACTCGACGATGACGAGATTCTTTGCCATATGAGTGCTGCAACCTTCCTTAACCGGCCGCGTTGTTGGGCGGTCCCCGACTACCTTATAAGAAACAACCGAAATCTTAGCATGATAGAACCCGGCGCGATATCACGTCGGGAGTTCAGCGGCGCTCCAGCGCAGGGCTCGCTCAATCCATCCACACCCGGATGTAGCTCTTTCCCGGAAGCTGGCGAACCAACCCGGCCAGTTCCAGTTCGAACAAAGCTGCAATCGCCTCCGAGGACGAAACCCCCTCCAACGACTCTATCAGGTTGTCTAGTCCCGTCGGAGCATCCGGCCGAAGCCGCTGCAAAATGTCGCGAGCTGCACTGCCCATAACGGATGCTGGAATCGTAACATTGGTTTCTTCGGAATTATTTGTATTTAGATTCAATCGTTTGCGGCACTGGTCCACTAGCCGGCGACGATCCTCAGGCTTCAGTTCCACCATCACGTCGTTCCATTCCTGGACCAGTTTGGCGCCCTGTTTGATCAGCAGATTGGGCCCCCAACTCATCTTGGAGGTGATGTTTCCGGGGACGGCGAAGACCTCCCGATTCTGCTCGATAGCCAGCTTGGCGGTGATTGCCGAACCGGAATATTCACTCCCCTCCACCACCAGGACCCCGGCGCTCATGCCGCTGATGATGCGGTTGCGGATGGGGAAGTTCTGCGGATAAGCCGGCGCACCCATGGGGAATTCCGAGATCAGCAGCCCGCGCGTGGCAATCTCCTCGGCCAGTTTGCGGTTTTCGGCCGGGTAGATCTGGTCGATGCCGCAGCCGAAGACCGCTACGGTATCGCCGCCCACCTCGAGCACCCCGCGATGCGCCGCCGTGTCGACTCCCCGGGCCATACCGCTGGTGATGGTCATGCCGGCCGCCGCCAGATCGGCGGACAGCTTGGACGCCGCCACGCAGCCATAAGGCGTGGGACGCCGCGTCCCCACCACTCCCAGCATCAGCGTCCCCAGCAGTTCCACGCGGCCGCGCGCGTAGAGCAGCGGCGGAGGGTCGAAGATATCGCGCAGCGCTGGCGGAAAGCGCGCGTCCGTCAGCGGAATCAGGAGGGCGCCGGCTTTGGCCGCTTCGTTCTGTTGGTCTGCGGCGTCGTCGAAAGCGCAGCCGCTCGACAGGCTCTGCGCGACCCCGGCCGATAGCCCCGCGGCTTGCAGCTCCGAGCGTGAAGCGCGGAAGATCGCTTGCGGAGTCCGGAAAATCTCCAGGAGCTGCCCCGCCTTGCGAGTGCCCAGGCCGGGAGTCATCCGCAGCGCGAGCCAATAGAGGGCATCCTGCGGAGTCACAGGGTCGGGAGCGGCAGTCAAGGTAGCCGGCACGGCAGGTTGCATGTAATGGTGGTGCCTTGCGATCGGCCGAATTCTCAGTTTTTGCGATACGCTAGTGGCTGATGACTCAAGCTTCTCAAGCCACCTATGATGATGCCAATCTGCTGCTGCGCCTTTACGATCTGCGGCGCGAAGAAAAATTACGCGAGGCCCGCGCCTGGTTTGTAGCCAATTTTAAGCCCAAGAGCATGGCGGACATAGAGCAACTGTGCCCGTCCGGTTCGGAAAACAATGCGCGCATGCGCCAGGTGGCCTCTTACTGGGATATGGCTGCGTCCTTTGTAGCCGCCGGAGTGCTCAATCCCGAGCTGTTTTTCGCGAGCAACCGCGAGATGCTGGTGGTCGCCGTGCGCTTTCGTCCGGTGCTGGCAGCGATCCGCGCCGCCTTTAAAGATCCCAGCTTTCTCAAGAACCTGGAAACGGTGGCGCAGCAATTCTCGGATTATCTGGACAAGGTCGGTCCAGGCACGATGGACGCATTTGTCGCGCGCGTCGGAGGCTGAAGACCGCAGCGTGCTCCGCGAGCCGGACTTTTTTGAAGATCGTGAGCTGAGCTTGATATACATCGCTAAGAAGCTGAAGGAAGCTCTGGCGCTGG
>Ga0105239_10006247_pt1 | contig 13853 bp, 23 predicted proteins | sample KBSC44metaG_FD_92761 | JGI IMG/M metagenome (GOLD analysis project Ga0105239, IMG submission 92761) | Corn rhizosphere microbial communities from Kellogg Biological Station, Michigan, USA - KBS C4-4 metaG | ecosystem: Host-associated > Plants > Roots > Rhizosphere > Soil | place: Michigan, USA... | reverse complement strand
TTGAACCGCCAGCGTCACCTTACGCCATCATGCGGAGGGCTTACCCCTACCGCGGAGAGAACAGTGGGCCCGGTAAGGATATCGTTGGAAAGCTTGACACCCAGACCCGGAATTAGAGAACACTATCGGCGCGAAGCGGCCATTCGTGGTCCGCCACGAAATTGGGGGCCTTGCCGTGGACGTCGATGCAACAGATCTGCAATACGCCGAACTTAAGCCATTGACATTGTTGAGCACCTTGCGGGCTCCGCGCGAGCAACGACGAAGTCGGACAGGTTGGCGGTAAAATCAATTCGAACTATTTCCGCCCCGATCCGTAGTCTCCATCAGGAAACCACACTGAAATTAAGCTCCGTGTTGTTTCGCGGGTCTCACTTTGGAGAGTGGCGCATGGAGGCTGGCTGACGCACATGGCGAAACGACACACACGACTGAAACAATGCGCATCGCTCTAGAAGCCTTTACGGGTAAAAAACTCCGCATGCGCCCACGGCCGTCGCGGCGGCCGCTTTGAAGCCTGCATTCCGCACCGTCAAGGCGAACGCCAAGCGTTTGCGCAAGAGGCGCTAAATATTAGCATGATAGGCACGAGACCAGCGACGACATGACTCTGGCTATTTGGCAGTCGCGCGATCAACGGCGAGCACAGGACAAGCACCATGAACCGCGCCAGCGGAGAGGTTGCCGCCTCGTCGCAAGACTCCCAGCGGCAGATGCAGGGACAACCGACTGCCGCGCAACAGGCCCAAGGCGCCAAGCCTGGTGCCGAGATGGGTACTCAGGAAGCACAGAGGGAGATGCACGCCCAGCCCTCAGTGGCAATGCAGCCAAAAGGCACTAACGACGACTGCCAATAAAAGCAGCCGGCTTACTAACGCCGATCGTCGGTCGCGTTTATGCCGCCGCACCGCTTCGTTGACTTAAGCCCAGGCATCCCGTGACGAGGCGGCAAGGCTTACCGAGGATATGCGTTTGCGCGTTGAACGTGGGCGCTCTGTTGCGGCCTGAGCGCGCAAGGGAAGGCAAATGAACGCTCGACTGCTCCGCGCTGCCCTGTAGCTTGTGGCCTCGGTGGGTACCGAGTTCGCGCCCGCGACGTTGCCACGAATTGTCAACCGTTGCGGAATCGAGCGGCAGACCTCTTCGATCCAGCAAGATCAGGCGGTCGGGACCCGGCATCAATCCTGATCGTAATCGCTGATCGCTCGGTATTGCCATCTGCGCCATCGCGTCGGCGCCCTACGAGTCCTTGTAAGCCCGTTAACGGAATATTAACCACGCCCGGCTTGAATTGTTGCACTGCAAAGCACACCGCAGGAGTTCAAGCACATGCAGGATGTTGAAAAAGCAATCCGCGAGCGCGCTTATGACTTGTGGATCTGTGAAGGACGCCAAGATGGCAATGCCGAAGCGCACTGGTTGGCTGCACAGCGCGAGGTCTTGTCATCATCCTTGGCCAGCTTAGGGAACGTCTCGCCAACGCCCCGCGCTCCTAAGAAAACTGCGAAGAAGACACCCTCAAAGAAGGCGCAAGCTGCATAGCGAAAGTCGGACACTCGTTATTCGAACACTACTTCAGAGAAGTTGTCGCTTTTCGGCGGTCGAACGCGGCAACGCCTCGCAGGGCACCGAACGGCCGAAGCCTAGCAGGAGTGGGCTGAGGCCATTCAATCTCGTTTTGGGGCAAGGTGTCGAGCCGGACGTTCGACCATCCGTCGATCGCACCTACCGGCCGAACATTGGATGCTGCAGGTCACGTGACCGTCGGCCGGCCATTCTGCCGGGCCGCCGGGTGGGTATTTGCCTGTCCAAGTTGCGTGTCGCTGCGAAGCCCTCGCGGATGATTCCGCGGCTGACGACGGAGCGCAAATTATCAATCCCTTGGGGCAGGAAGTGAGCCGGCGTCTGCCGAAAGGGCGAAACAGTGAGTGGCGATCCCAGCAGAAAGCGCACCTCGACAGCAGAACAACGGGTTAGTGGCCCCAACCCTGATTTTCCGATCACAGAACAAAAATGCGATTTTCGCACCACCCCAACCCTGGTAGGCAAGGGCAGGGGACGCTCTGAGGCCGTTGACCGATTCCGCCGTCGGGACTACGCTGCCGCGCCATGCGCGCGACCATGACCTTACGAGTTCCGATCGCCACCTCATCGGCCGGCGTGCGCTATGTCGCGGTCAGCCTGCCGCGGATCGATTGCCTGATTGCCGACGCGCCGCAAAAAGTATTTGCGCCAGGCGACGAACCGCTGCCGACCAGGTCCGATCTCTCGGCGCGGACCTGGTCGCGATTTCAACGGCGCCGCCTGACCGCGGAGGAAAAGCAAAGGCTGCGGCGGGTGCTGATAGGCAGCTCGGCGCGCGAACTGGCGTAGCCGATCGCCGTAATTCCGCCGTCGCGCCGGTTGCCTCGACCGCCAGCGATCGCTTAAATCGATCCATGCCCGATCCCGATCCGAACGAGGTTTACGAGGTGGTGCCGACGAAGGTTGAGCCGCAGGGCCCGCCCGCCGGCTGGCGGACGGTCACCCGAAACGGCATTGCCGACCGGCACTTTTCAGCCAGCCGCAAGGCCGAGGCCGAACGCTACGCCACCGACCCGGCGCTTAGAGCCGCGATCCGCGGCAAGAAAAAGCCGCACGACACATAGCGGTCGGTTCGACCGCGGCGAGCGGATTCCGCCAGATTTGGACCGCATGGCTAAAACTGATCCTGCACACGCCGATATGCCGGATGGAGGTATTAATCGCCGTCAAAAATGATGCGCCGACGCATCACTTCACGAAATTCCTGGCGCGACGGTTACAAACCGAACCGACACGAATCGGCCCGCCGACGTTCAATTGAGTTTTCATCACCGGATGGCATCCGGCGAAATCATTGACGAAGGATCGGGCATGAACGATGGGCTCGTGCAGGCCGCGATTGGCGGCGCAACACTCGGCGCCGGCGCAGCAATCTGGCTACTTGTAGGCTACCTGATCCAGCGATTTGCCTTCCGCAATCCAAGACCGACCGCCGGTACCGTCCTTGCGACATCAATGAGCGCTTCAATGTTGCTGTTTTCACTCGTGGCTTTGCTGACGTTTCACATGCGATACAATTATCCCGGCGCGGCTAATGGCTTGGTTCAAGCGGTTCGTTGACCCCATCGTTTTGCCCGACGGGCGCGAGTTGCTGACGCTGCGCGACGCCGCCGAATACATCACCGCGTTGCCGAAAGCCGAGCATGATGCGGCCGATTGGCAGGTCGCGATGCAAACGCTGATCCTGGTCGCCGAGCGCGACGGGCCGGAAATGCTGGCGCGGATCGCGGTCATGAAGGCACTAAATAGGAACGGAACGCGGTAAACGGCCGCTGGCACGCGTTCACAAGTAATTGGCGCGAAGTCACAAGTTACGATCCGCCTTTTCATCTAAATGTCTCGGTCGGCGTCACCCGCAAAGTAGGCGTGTACGCGCGAGCTGTAGACCAAAATGGAAGAAGATAAAAAGCGGCTGGAAGCACTTCTGCGGGGCACAGGAGACTTCGAACTGATCGTCAAGCTCGCCAAAATCTTCCGTCATCCGAATGGCCGAACAGCTTCGGGCTATGGCCGCCACTTTAAGGGCCGAAATTGCCGCGAAACGCCAGTGTCGATCCGCGAAGGACCTGAAACCACCCCTTCATACAACGCGATGACAGACCAAACTCCATTACTCGTCTTTTTCAGTTGCCTGTATTGCAAGGCCGTTTACTACGCGACGCAAAAACGGGAGCCGAGCATTGTTGTCGGCCGCTTCACTTGCAAAAGCTGCAACACGACGGTGCAACAGTGGTGGGGCACCCAATATAGTTTTACGGATTGGAAAGGACCGCTTGAGTTGCGGCAACCGCGGCGCCCCAATTAGGCGAACAGGTCCGCACCCGCTTCCGTGAACTTCACATAGGTGCCGCTTTCATGCATTAGGAGCCAAACGCGCTCGATCGCGAGCCGCAAGCCGGCGCTGTACTCGGCCGGCGTGGCGCGTGCCTGGTAGAGAAACGGCGCGTTGATCTTCTCGATGTGGATTCGGCCATCCTGCACCGGCTCGATCGTGCTGGCGATCTCGACCAATTTGCGGGCGGCTTTCTCAGGGTCGGCGTAAATACGGGTTTCGGCGAATTTCATTGGTTAGCGCGAATCAATTCGATTGGCTGGTGCCGCGGTGAATACTCGACTGCCGCAATTCACGCGCGAAATTCTGTCTTCTATGCACAGCCCCACAGCCGCCGCGACGGAAAGCCGCCCGGGCTTTTCGGATCGTTCCGTGATTGAGGCAGCGCTGTGAATAACCAGGGCTTTTGCGCATTGAACCGCGCCGCCGTGGTCGCTTCGCGATAGGCTTTGCCTCGAACAACGAGGGGAAAGCTCAAATGGGGAAGAGGGCGCGGCATGAGCCACGATAATCACGTGGCGGCCACGTTGCGCACTATTGTCGCCGAACAAGGCCCGGAAAATTTTGAAAGAAATCGAGGACTGGCGATGGAAAGACAACTAGAACGCAGGTCGCAGGAACTGGAAAATACGAAGGCATGGTCATGGTGGGCACGGTCGAGCCGCTGGGGTCTTTTCCGGTCATCAAGGACGGAATGTTCCAGAGCTGCAATCATCAAACTGGCACGTATAAGTTGAAGTAACAAGAATGGCCGTCGCTTACCAAATCTGAGCGGGAGCTTCTTCGTTCCCGCCTTGATCATCGTGAGCGACTGCCCGACCATCGACGGCGGCTACTGACCCTGGGACACATCGATGCCTATAATTTGGCGGATCGCGATGAAGCCGAAGGAGCGGCGCTGAACCTTCGGCTAGGCAAGCACCAGCTCAAGCTCAAACACCGGATAGCCTTCGCTGGAATGATATGAAAAACCGAGAAAGGCTCGGGTGACGCACGCGCTCAAGCACGATCGAGTGACGCCCTCGGAAGTTCGATTTCAAATTCTGATCCTTTCGGGTCGGATTTCGACAAGCGTAACCTTCCTCCGTGACCGTCGACAATGGCACGGCAGATGGCGAGACCCAACCCCATGCCCGTCGTCTTCTTAGTGAAGAATGCATCAAAGATACGATCCTGATCCTCCTCGGCGATGCCGGCTCCGGTGTCGCATACGGACAGCACGACCGTCGATCCGTCCTTAATTTCAGTCGAAAGGCTCAATTGCCGATTATCGCGGGCCGTGGTGCTCAAAGCATCGATCGCGTTCCTGATCAGGTTCAGAACCACCTGTTGCAACTGGATAGGGTCGGCCTGCACGACCGCCTGATCGGCGCGGAAATCGGTAGATATGGTAACCCCGCTTGCGAGCAAGTCGGGCTCGGACAGGGCGACCGCGTGCCGGACAAGGTTGTCGACGTTCACGGGGTTGCGATCGCCCGGCTCGGTCTTGAACAGCGCGCGTATGCCCGAGATGACCTCGTTTACCCGCCGCGCGTCCGCCTCGATGTCCCTGAGAATGACCCCGACCTCCGCAAATTCAGGTGGCGCAGAACCAAGCTGGCGGAGCGCAACGTCTGCATTGAGCGCGATTGCGCCGAGTGGGTTTCGCACCTCGTGGGCGATCGCTGAAGTGGCGGCGTCCACGCTCATCAGCCGATTGGCGCGCTCGCGGCGCAATAACGAGAAAGCATTGGCAAGGCGCGAATACAGCACTGTCATCTCAGTCAGCAGCACGCTTAGCAGCATGAAGCTTGCGACGAGCGCAAAGCCGCGCGACGCGTACCAACCTAGTGAAAATCGTACCGAGCTGGCGAGCATAGCCACCACAAAATTCGGCATCCATGCCATCAAGATCACGGCCAGCCAGATGTCGAGAATTGTGCGCTTGCGGATCAGCAAGACCACGAGGACGATGGCGTACCAGAACAGCAAGCCGAGGTTCACCTGATTGCCCAGTCTGGTTTGCAGGGTGACGCTGTCCCGGTAGAAGACCGGCAGGCTTCCAATCTGCGCTGTCGCAAGCCATGCCAGTCCGGTGACGACCACGAACACGCTGACGACCGTCACACCGATGGCCGCTTCCGCCGACCGATCCAATCGCATGGTGCGAACCGGCGCATCCTTCGAGAGCGCATAGATCAGGATACCGAGCGGGTACGTCACGTGCCAGAAAACGAAAAACCAGGCTGAAGTGTTGATTCCGTCTCCGATGAGACCCACCGGCGCGTAGCCGCCGGGAAAGCTCAAGGTCTGCAGGAAGGCAAATGATGCGCTGCAAAGGTACGCGGCAGCGACGGCCAACAGTGCTCGCTGCGGCAGGATCACATATTGCGCAAACAGTAGTACCGCCGTGATGACGTCAGCCGTGGCCAGAACGGTCTGCAGTACAGGGACGAACGCGTCAACGCGACCTAGCTGAGTATTGGCAAACGGCGCGACCAAGGCGGTTATGATGACCAGAGCAATTACAACGCCAGCCACCGCTCGGCGCTGCTGTGCCGTCGCTGGGATGGTGGCGATCGCGGGTGGGAAGTCCCGATCCACTGCTGCGTCGAAGCGGCCACTTTTGGGCATCGCATTCTTCCGATATCGATACAGACCGGCGGCGTCCTTTTTGGGGACGAAACCGTTTTGCGGAGGCCACGAAACCGTCCTGAAACAAGGGGCCAGGTATCCTCTTCTTATTAAATTGGGACGATCAAAATGCAATTTGTCTTTGATCTCATTTGGACGCAGTCGTGCAACAGATACCTCGCCGCAATGGGCCAGCTGGAGGGCGGGCAGTGATCGAGGCTTCAGCAGCCGTTCTCATGGTGAGCAGCTTAGCGATCTTCGCTGCGCACGCGCTAAATGCCTATCGCACTGGTTAGCCTACAGGCTCGAGCGAGGATTTTGTCTGTGGCCCCATTAGGGGAGTAGCCATGGTCAGACGTCGCAATAGAGTGGACATAAGCGGTCCTAGAAATCGGGCTCGGAGTTACCGCGCCAACGAGGATCGTTCCGCAGGTCACTCCGTCTTTAACGCTCGGCAATCGAAATCATTCCTAAACCTTCGACGTTCTCTCGGGACCGATCCAGGGCCAGCCGGTTTCGATTGGGTCGAGATCGATTTTAGCAGCGCGCCACTTGCGGACGGCGCCGATGATTTGTGACAAGATCGATATTAGGAGAGGTGACCGGGTGAGGTTGAGTCCGCTTGGAGCGGCCCGATGCCCGCGTCTTGCCGACAAAGAGGGATTGATCGTAGGCGTTGGCCGATATCAAAGCACCGTCCGGATTATTTTCGATGGCTTGAAGTCCCAACCTCGTTGCATCGCGATTATGTTGAGCCTGTCCCTGGCTGATGCAATGTGAGCCCCGGCGAGGAGTTTCCGTCACAGGTTGGCCCCATGTGAATAGCCGGGATACGGGAGCAATTCGCCACCAGCACGCACCCAATGCGTCATCCTCCTATCAATCGATTCACGGTCCAAAGTTTCAAAGAAACGGCCCCAGTGCGTGGCTGGCTTGCGCCGGGACCGTTCCCTCTCCTTGGGCGTCTCATCGAGACGCAACGTCAGGATGCCGGGAAAAGTAGGCAGCTACGATCCGTTGCGCCGCATGGAAGCCATGCGTCTTAATCTGGCAGCATCGGTGGCCGTTATTCCTGTTTCTGATCGGTCACACGCCTGGTGTTCCTTCGCCGGAACTTGCAGTTTTGGCTTCCCCTCCAAGGCTGTCCGGCTAACTTTCCGAATAACCGGGGCTGGCTACATTCAATAAACAATCCATTTTCCCGGACCGCCGCAGCGCCAATGCTGCGGCATTTTATGTTAGGTGGCTGCAATCCTATGTCTGAGGGCAGTCGGCATGGCGAAGCGAAAAAGGCGAAGCGGCAGCATCCAACGGCGTCGATCGGACGAGCCCTATAACGTCGGCTACTTCGCCCGGAAGCATGACATCTCGCTTGAGCAAGCCCGCGAGCTGATGCGGACAATTGGCCGCGACCGCGACAAACTCAACGAGGCCGCAGCAAGGCTATTTCGCAGGTAGAAGCCACCGCAGCGAACGCCGCGTCGTAAGCGCAACCCTTGACTGTAGGTTGGAACTGGAGAGGCGCGTAACCTATGCCCCATGACCTTTTTGGTGCAAGCCTGCCTGGATGATCACACGCTGGCGGTGACTACCGCAACCGCGAAGGAAGCGTTTGCAAAGGCGGTCGAGTGGCATGTCACTGGACGGTTCACCCATGTCACTATCAGCGACGACGCCAAAACTTATTCGATTGACGCATTTGCAGTGGCAATGTCGCTCCTCGAGATTGCGAAAACAGTCAACACCACTGCCGAACAGATGGCGGAAGGCAATGATGCCTGCGGCTAATGCTGACAAGGGTTGGCAGCGCAAGTTCGAGGACCCAATACCGCTGGCTGACGGGCGAACACTGTTGTCGACGTTACGGGATACTGCCGACTATCACGAGCCTTCCGAAAAAGGAATCTGACTTGCCGGAGTGGCAAACGGCGATCGAGGCGCTGATGCTGTGCAGCCGCGGCGGTGACCCTATGCTGGCGCGGATCGGTGTCATGAAGGCATTGAACCGTCATGTCGAGCGGGTGTTCAGCCGCCGCCTTTTCGTCCCAGACAATCTGGCCGCCGGTCAATGCGATCAGAAATGCTGCAGCCCGCTCCGGTTCCGCGCTGGTATTATAGGCTCCTGACTGGGCAGGATCGTCGCTCCCGAGGCGCCCGTACTTTCAGGACGGGTCCGCCCACCTTAAATGATAAAAGCCCAGCCGCCGGCTCCCGTCTGTTCCGTTGCGAACACAGGGCGAAGCGGCGCGCGGCACAATGAGCAGGTCGTCACTCGCGTGCTTCTTTGGTTGATGAGGAACTAGCTCGTTCAGGCCGAATTGAAATTGAACGTCAGTCTCCAAACTGGCCCAGCACGGTCCTCCGACGAGCCCCAACGCCCACGCAGGTGGGGCCTTGCCCCAACCTGGAGCAATCATAATGCCCGAACCGAGCAAGCAAGAGATCGAGGCCCGAGCGTATAAACTTTGGGAGCAAGCAGGCCGATCCGAAGATCGAGAAGCTGAATTCTGGCAGTTGGCTGAACAGGAGTTGCGGAATGAGGACAGATCCTCGTCAACGCGCACTCCTGACACGCTGTGATGTTGTCTTGCTCGATGCCTAGAGCAGCCCAGAGACGCGCTGACGCACCTTAGCGCGGAGGCTTGCTTTGCTGCAGGCAACCATCAAAACGCGTGTGCGCGACCTCAACGGCCTCAGCTTGCCGTGCTGAGGCCGGAAATCCGACAGCGGAGGCCAAGCTATGACTGGCCCGTTCTCGTCAGGTTCATGATTGATCGCACCTCGATGCTGCCAAGGCGCGCCAGCGGGATTCTGGAGGCCACCTCGACCGCGTCATCCTGGTCTTTGGCTTCGATCAGAACGAAACCAAGCAGCTGCTCCTTGGTCTCGGCAAAGGGACCATCGATCACGAGAACTTTTCCGCCCCGCACCCTCACGGTGGTCGCCGTCCGCACAGATTGGAGGGCATGAGCAACGATGAAGTGACCGCTCGTTCGGAGCACGTCGTTGTAGGCCAAGGAGTCTTTCGTGAGGGCGTTCACCTCGGCTCTAGACATGGGGTTGGGGTTTTGCGTCACGGGCAAGCTGTCTTCAGTGCCGTAGACAAGACACAAATACCGCATGGCTTTCTCCAAAGATATGGCTATTGGCCGTCCGCTCTAACCTGAGGACGAACCAGTTGGCAGCGACCCGACACCGGCAAATATTTTCCATGTCGCCCATCCGCCGATCTCATGGGCGCGAAGAGGCGCGATTGCCCCGGCGAAAATGCCCCGGTGCTGAGCGCCAACAGCATTGGTGGTGGCGGGAAGGATCACGTCCCCTGATTGTGCGATGCCGGCGCGTTGGCCATATCGGGCGAGGCCATCATCGACGGAGAGGTGGTGGTCGACACGACGGACGCACAAACTTTTCGGAACTGCAGGCACAGCTCGCCGCGGGTAGACAGGGTCGGCTTGTTTACTACGCTTTCGATCTGCTCTGGCGGGGTGGGGATATCCGCACACTGCCGCAGATTGAGCGTAAGCAGCGACTGCTCGACCTTCTCGGGGAAAACGACATCGAGATGCCAGTACTCTACTCCGAACATCTTACCGGGGACGGGCAGGAGATGTTTAAGCACGCCGCCAAACTAAACTGGGAGGGCATCGTCTCGAAGCGGGCGGATGCGCCGTATCGATCTGAGCGAAATGAGAGCTGGCTGAAAATCAAAACAACCCAGCGTGAGAAATTCCCCGTGGTCGGGTTCGTTCAAGATCCCACCGGGGTCGCCGCTCTGTACCTCGGCAAGCAGCAGGGCAAGGAACTGGTCTACATCGGGAAGGTCGGGACGGGCTGGTCCCGCGCAGTCTCCAGCGAAATTCGCAAGCAGCTAGGCGGTGTGGTCAGTCCGAAATCAATGCTAACCAAACCCATCAGGAAGCCAAAGGCCACATGGGTCGAGCCGAAGTTCTTTGCCGACGTTGAGTACAGAGACATCATGTCGGAAGGCTTGCTCCGAGCAAGCTCCTTTAGGGGGCTTCTCGGAACTGGGTTGGGCGAGCGGGCCGTTCGCCCATTCCTTCAGCGCAGGTGTCTCCATCGGGTCCTGCTTATCGCAGAATACGCACTTTAATTCGGTGCGTCCGCTGTAGCTGGGCACAGGGATCATACGTTTCCCGCAGTGCAAACAACGTGTCACAGGATCCATAGCGTCCTCCCGTGCTGTTCCAAGCGTAGGAACCGCTGTTTTAATGCGGAGTTATGCATGAATTGAAGGGAGGACAAGATGCAGACGGCAATCGACCGGGTAATGCAGACCTTTACGTTGATGGCCAACCTCAGTCCCGAGGAGGCGCGAGCCACCCGCGAAAGATTGGCGCAGTATTTGACCGGAATAGACGCTGACGAAAAGGCGCTTGCGGTTGAGGGGCTTCGCTATTTGCGCGGACCAGGCCGTGTTGCGCGGCGAAGAATGGCGAGGGAAGCAACATGACGGATAGCCTGACCATGAGGGATCAGCCTGACCGCAGCAAAATTAATATGACCGAGGACTATGAGGTGCACTACTGGACCAAGCACCTGAACATCTCGAAGGAAGAACTTCAGAAGATTGTCGATCAGGTTGGAAATTCAGCCGCCGCTGTCCGTAAGGAACTGGCGACGTAACTGAAGGCGTGGGGTATGCTCGCGATCTTTGGAGCGGGGTCCCCACGCTTTTTCTTTCGCGGATCGTGCAGCAGGCCAGCACGCTTCTAATCTCCGGCCTGAACTTGTGGAGGAACGAATCGGTCGAGGCTCCGTTTCCTCGGCTATGACCGACACTGACCTAGTAGAGCAGTCCTTCGCGATCGCCTGGAGTGTACTTGAGAAATCCGGTGAGCTCAGGGATCCAAACTGGTCTGCGAATTTCTTGCTTGATGAAATCATAGGAATGCTCAGGTCCGGCGAACGGCGCAGGCTCGTTCTTTCGAACTGCGCAATAGATGCATACCGACATCAGCCGGTCAAACTCGTCTCATGATCGACCCTGCCTGCAAAGGTCTGTCTCGGCATTGGCTGAGTGTGCGAGAACAATCCCCAACGCGCGTGGACGGATGAACTGGGCTGTCAGTGCGGAGTCGGGATACCTTGCGAGTGCCAATGGAAGAACCCGCTACGAGCGGAGTGATCGCGAACGGTCATTCGTTGAGCGCGCAGAGGTGACGTTCTGACCGGTAGGCCCGTTGCAACGGATGCGCCTGATCCGGCGCCTATAGCTGGCATGCCCTGAGGGAGTTGGCATCGTCAGCAACGTCGGAGGCAGAACGCCATAAGTTCGAGGCCAGGATCGTGGCCGGCGAGCGCATCACCGGCGCCGATTAGCTCGCACATCGCGGACGGCGTCGGCTTGATGAGCATCCACTATGCCTGACGGGGCTCCGCCTCTGCCGGAACGATATCGCGGCCGGCGCTGCTTGAGCGACGGCGGCTCCTGGCAAAGTGTATGGCCGCTTTGGAGAGCAAAGCGGACCTCTCCCCGTCGCCAGCCGACATCCGCAAATGAGACCCAAAAGAGACATTCGAGGCGAGCATTTTGCGGCTCAGGAACACCAGTCCGTGGTTCGGTTTTTGATCAGGGATCATCTCAGAAAAAAGGGCAGCCGCTTCACTCTGCCCGCTCGATAATTTTACACACTCGATCGTTCGTGCAGAACGCGACTAGCCACCTTGCCTCCCGACACGAGGCGGCTTCGCCGGGTCCATCGCTGGCACGAGGTTAGTCGGTAACGTCACCACTTCTAAGTTGGACCTAGGTCCCATATGGACCCCATCTGGGCTGGTTGGCGATCATCGCGAATGTCGGCGGTCCTCGCGTGCTCGCCGCGCAGACGCGGGGCGAAGTTTGACCGACCAAAACCCAGTTTTGCCTTGTCGCCACATCGAGGTCACGGATGCGGTTTCGGCTCTTGCAGGGTCATAATGTTTGGTCCGTGAGGTGAAGCACGATGGTATCCGATGCTGACCTTCGAAAAAACTATCGCGCACGTTTCTCTCCCGGAACGGTTGTAAACTTCAGCTAATGGGCGGAGATCGAACAGGCGCGCATCCGCTTTGTCCTCGACGCCGGACGTGAGGCGCGTTTCCGTGTGGGGGCGCTTGTGGGGTGAAATGGATCTAGGCAGGTGCCGCCGCTTTGCGTTCCGGCGGGCGCCAGGTTCGCTAGAATTCGTTGAGTTAAAAAAGTGCTACCAGTTAGACGGCGCTCTTGACGTGTTGAGTAGCAGATCATTTAACGTGACGGGTTGTTGAGCTGGACCAAGGTGTTTGGAGCGTCTCATAATTCGGCGATGGCAAGCAGCATATGGACGATCGAATATTTTAGCTGTCACAGTTGCGGCCTGCCTTACACGGCGACAAGGGAGCACCATCCAGAAAGGCATTCAGGCAGCTTCAAGTGTGAGGTCTGCGCGACTAAAGTCCATGAGTGGTCAGGCAATTATGACTTTTTCGATTGGAAAGTTGACCAGGTGAAGTCGCCCGTGTTTGGGAAAAGGTGGGGGTGATCGAGCATCGGATCCTCGAATTTTCGTTGTCAGCCGCTGTCACCCATCAGGCGCCAGCATCTTTGCCTTCAGCCGCGCCTCCGCTGCACGCGATCCCCGTCCTAGGGCCGTCTGTTTGGCCACTCCAAAATATCGGCGCCGCGGCGACCACAAGCCTCACAGATAAACCTGGGCCCGAGATCGGACAGGCGCACACCATCGGGCCAGCGCCAACGACGTCCGGCCTACCCGCTACTTTTCAGAACTGGCCCGGTTGAGCAGGTGGACTGGGCCAATCCGATCGCAGATTGTTCGGGTTATTCCGATCGAACAAGTCCTGCCTAATAAGGCCGCTCGGGCGAGCAATTGAGGGTGGGATTCTGCGAGGCTCATGGCTTGGTGCGACTACGACCTCGGGCCGCACGACGCAATTGGCAGGATAGGCAGCGTATTGGCAGTAGACTACTGCACTCCCCGTTCCAGCGCTTCCAGCTAAGAACCCGGTTATCAGCGACGCCGACAACGCGATTGATCGCTTCATTGTTTGCCTCCCGTGGCCAACCTAATCCCGTAGCCGATCCACGAACAGCATGATCGCAAAAGGGGTATGGCGCTATGCAAAAGTGGCAAGATTATTGAGCGACGGATTTCCGTTTCGGGTCCAAATGCCGACGTGGCGCGAATGTCCGGTTCTGGCGGATTGTGTTGAAAAACTCGACTGTTGAAGCCGAAGGAGATCGCTGATTCATTTCCCCTTGGTGGGTGGAGACTTGAATCGATGATGGGTCAGCGGCAGGTCGATCAGGCGGCACTGTTCTACG
>Ga0105239_10006246_pt1 | contig 13854 bp, 10 predicted proteins | sample KBSC44metaG_FD_92761 | JGI IMG/M metagenome (GOLD analysis project Ga0105239, IMG submission 92761) | Corn rhizosphere microbial communities from Kellogg Biological Station, Michigan, USA - KBS C4-4 metaG | ecosystem: Host-associated > Plants > Roots > Rhizosphere > Soil | place: Michigan, USA... | reverse complement strand
ATGACGTTGAGCCGGTAGAACAGATCCTGACGAAACTCGCCGCGCGCTATCAATTCCTCCAGTTTCTTGTTGGTCGCAGCCAGAATGCGCACGTCTACCTGCACTAGGCGGGTGCCACCCAGGCGCATGAATTCGCGATCCTGTAACACGTGCAGCAATTTGGCCTGCAGCCGCGGGCTCATCTCTCCGATCTCATCGAGCAAAAGGGCGCCGTGATTGGCGAGCTCGAATTTTCCGGGTTTTTCGCACAGCGCTCCCGTGAAAGCTCCGCGCTCGTACCCAAATAGTTCGGACTCCAGCAAGTCGTGCGGAATGGCCGCGCAGTTAATCTTGATCAGCGGCCGGTGGCGGCGTTCGGAACGAGCATGAATGAATCGAGCCAATACCTCCTTGCCTACTCCGGTTTCACCCTCAATCAGAACCGGAACGTCCGTATCGGCGATGCGGGCTGCTAGTTCAAGGATCCGACGGACGCGAGGATTTGGGGAAACGAAGTCGATCTGATTATGTTCCCCGTCCTCCGTCGACAGAAGCGGCGCCAGAGGCGGGTGCCCCAGGGCATGCCCGATGGCTAGCTCTAGCTCTCGCTCGTCAAATGGCTTCTTCAGGAAGTCCGCCGCGCCCAACTTCATAGCCTGCACGACGATGTTGGTGTGCCCGGCGCCGGAGAACATGATGACCCGGGCCGTGCAAGCCGTCTTCTTCATCTGTGACAGCACGTCCAAGGCGGTAGCTTCAGGCATCAGGGCTCCAAGGATGACGAGGGAAGGGCGGTCTGGCCCGCCCAAGTGGGCGAGAACCGCGGAACCCGAGTCAGCACACTGTACCTCGTAGCCACGCCGGGAAAGAAACTTCCTGAGATGATCGCGGACGGATTGTTCAGCATCAGCCACTAGCACTCTTGGAGCACCCATTTCTCCTCCTCAACTCGGACTCACGATTCTGATCCGCCAGTGCGCGCAGCGCCCTACGTCCCGCCAACTTCGGAACGATTCCTTGGGCAGAGAATGCCAAATCTCTCACTCTAATGGCGCCGCAGCAGGACAAAGAGGAGACTGTTCCTGGACTCGATACCTGGAAGAGTGAGGAATTTTAGCTCGCGCTGCCGCCAATGGGAACTCTACTTGAGCGTCCTACCCGCATCGGTCTTCACCCTCATTGCCGATTTTCTCCAAAGGCCTCCAGTCATTCTCGGCTTTGCAGGCACTGGCCTGATGAAAGCGTAAGCGGAGTGATACTTGATGTCAATCGAATATGCGGTAGACCATCAGCTATCTTTGGATCACTTATCTTTTGGTCTGTACATTCGGCGCGGACGATGGACCGCGTGCTTTTCCTGCGAAGACAACTGGCGATGTTCCGGGAGCGTAAGCCGGAGCGCACTACGCCCCGGGATTTGGATAGTTGGCTGATGGCGTGTTTATTGAGCAGCAAGACTTCCGTCACGAACTAGACTTCGCTAATCTCGGCGTAAGGTTCGTGCGAAAACCACGCCGCTGTGGCGTAATCCGCAGGGGGGAGCTCCCCGTGATCTCCCCCCGCTTCAGCACGACATCTTTTTCCGCCACAGGTAGCCCGTGTATCTGTCGCTGCGCCTCGGTCTTCAGTCGCTTCTGATTCTTTTCAATGAGCCGGACCGTTGCGGATCCGCCCTCATCAACGCAAGTAGCCGCGACCCTCGGAGTCTTGCAGCACGCTGCTCCAGACGTACGCGAACCGCACGCCGGGCCCGCAGGAGGCGAATCCGGATCGCAGTACTAGTGACACCGAATACCCGGGCAAGCTCATCGACGGTCACTCCATTTAGTTGATGCTCAAGCAGAGCGCGGTCACCGGGGCGGCAAAAGCTCAAGATTCGACTGGCGTCAATGGCGGCGATGTCCATCCGGAAGTCGCTTTGAGTTTCCGTGAGCGGCTGCGTGGACCTCACCTGCGGCAACTCCCCACGGAACAAATTCAGCGCAATGGTATTGACCCAGGCGCTCACCGCACTTTCTCCACGAAACTGATGTAAGCGCTCCCATCCGCGAACCCAGGCTGCCTGTGACAATTCCTCAGCATGGCCCGGAGGTGCTCCGCGGTTCATCAAAAAACGAGCCGTTCGCTGAAGCCCCAGGATGTACGCGTCTCCATATTCATCCCTGATCGCCTCGGAGCATCTTTCCTGGAATGCATCACCAGCGGAGGCATTTAGGGCGACAGTCTTCCAAGAATCAAGCGGTTGCCCAAGATTATACCGTCCCAAATGGGTGGTCCTTTCCTCGCGAAAGTAAAAAGTAGTCTCCCACCTTGATGACAGATTGTCGCCAGGTGATCTAATTCTTTCTGCGGTCGAGCCCGAACCGGCGCCTTCGCTCACTGCTGTTTGTGCTAAATTCGTTGCGCTCACCGCCTGCACACTCCGCTTGTTCAGAAAGTCGACGATCGTGCGCGCCACGGCAATTCCTTCGTGGGGCAGGGCCATCATGGCCCCATAGCCATGCCCGTTTCCGGCCTCGACGCCGCATCCGGCGGCCTGGAGGGCGCGAGCCAGCTTAGCGTCCGTCGGGAGGTCGTCGCGGGAATAACAAAAGGACGCGGCGGCTCGCCATGCGGAGACAAGGCAAGGTGCTCAAGAGCATGCTGACAGGTTCAATACCAATTCTTAGGTCTGCCAACGACCACGTTAATTACGAATTTCCGCCCAGGTGTATGAATCGAGCGGAGAGCAGATGGCAGAGAAATGCCCTTGAATGGAAGCAGGCGTCTTCTATCCCACGCGCCTTCCGCCCCACTGCCTTTCGCATGGTGCCTTTCTCGATCATTGCTGTCCCAAGTTCGGACACTTTCGTCCGGAAAACTGATGATTCTTATGGAATTGTCGTGGACGCGAGATTGCACGGGCTTGAGCCGTGAATCGTCCCCGGAAAAAAGCCGTTCAAAAGTAGTCGAGTGCGGTGTATGCTGTCCACGGAACCTTTTGAAACCGGCGGCCGTAGTGAACCTACAAGGAGCTTCCAAATGAGCCATCGAATCACTGCTTCCATCGCCCTGGGGGTCCTGTTGATTGCAGGATCGTTGTCGGCGCATCACAATATGTCGGCCATCTTCGATTTCAACAATCGGGTCAAGTTAACCGGCACCCTCAACAAATTCGATTGGAGAAATCCACACATCGAGTTGATCGTAGACACCAAGAACGGCACTGGCGAGGTGGAGACTTGGTCGCTGGAGGGCCCGGCGCCGTTTTTCTTCCGCGACCGCGACGTCAGCAAGGCCGATTTCGAGGGATCCGTTGGAAAACCCGTGACGGCGGAAGCCAGCCGCGCCCGGGATGGCTCCCGCTGGGGGTTGCTGCGGACGATGACGCTGCCGAGCGGCAAACTAGTGTCGGCGTGTCCGCAGAACTGCTGATCCAGCCTCATCTTCTAACCAAGCGTCAATCGTAGATAGAGCGTGTGTCACCTAGGAGGTCCCTGTGAAGAATCTCTACAGGATTTCAACGGTTACCGCATCGGCTGCGCTTGCGGCGATGCTCATGCTCGCCCCGCTTCCCGGGCTGGGCCAGTCCGAACAGGAAAAGGCCAAGGCCAGGGCGGCGGCGAAGTCGAAAGCAATCGCCCAGGCACTCGAAAATAACTCGCTCATCCTTAACGTGTACGACCGCCAGGGGAAAGTGGTGGGGACCGTCGGCGAGCGCGGGCTGTTCGGCGGCCCGGTCTGGTCGCCGGACCGCACCCGGGTGGCACTGATCAAACCGGATCTGGAAAAGGAGACCAGCGACCTTTGGGTCCTGGATGTTGCTACCGGCGCTGGCACTCGCGTTACCAACAGTACGCAAGCGCGGGAGTTCATCAATGCACCACCGGTTTGGTCCCCGGATGGTCGCCAGATCGCCTACGTTGCGTTGCGCGGCGGCTCGTTCAATGTCTACCGGAAAGCCTCCAACGGCGAGGGTGCGGAGGAACTGGTGTACCAGCATCCTGGGATATTGAACCTCGCGGATTGGACCCAGGATGGGCGTTACCTCGGATTCTTCACAACCGACCTCGGAGGCGGCACTATATACGCCCTGCCGCTCACCGGAGACCGCAAGCCCATCGAAATCCACAAGAGCAAGTTTCAGATCATAGGGCCTCGGTTCTCTCCGGACAGCCGGTATTACGTTTACGCTTCGAACGAGACCGGAAGGAACGAGGACTTCGTGCGCGCATTTGACCCGGCTGCGGGCGCAAGCGCCGGTGGAGGGAAACAGTGGCAGATCTCCGATGAGGGCGGTGGTCCGGTCTGGTGGCGTCGCGAAGGGAAGCAGCTCTACCTTTTGGGCCCGGATCGAGGGTTCAGGGAGATCACCGTGAACACTACGGGCACATTTGAAGCTGGAAAGCCGAGAGTGATATTCAACCTGGGTGAGGCCATTCCTGTCGGCCCTGGGAACGTCAGCATGAGCCTGGACGGCGAGCGGTTCGTGATCGCCGTTCCTACTAAGCCGCGGTTGCGACAGCTCACGGTTTTCGATCGCGAGGGCAAGGTGTTGAACAAGGTTGGAGAGCCTGGCCTGTTAGTTCAGCCACACATCTCTCCCGACGGAAAACGGCTGGTGGCCATGCGCAACGACCCTAAGACCGGCCAGAACGATATCTGGACCTGGGATATCGCCAGCGGCAAGAGCTACGCTGTCACTGCCAGCATCGATCCTGAGAACGCTCCCATCTGGTCACCCGACGGCAAGCAGGTGGCTTACGTGTCCACGCCGCCGAGCGGCTTGGCCTCGATCTATCGGAAAGCCTGGGACGGCAGTGGAAACGCGGAGCGGGTCTTCACCTACACGCCTGGCGCCGGCATGGTTCTCACCGATTGGTCCCAGGACGGAAAGTTCATGACTTTCTTCACGGGAGTGCTGGTGGTCGTGCCTCTGGGCGGTGATGTCCAACCGAATGACCGCAAAGCCATCGACTGGTTGCGCGAAGAGTACAACGTTCTGCACGGCCGCTTCTCTCCGGACATGCGCTACATCGCGTACCTCTCGGATCAGGGCGAAAACGGGAAGCTGGAGCTCTATGTTCGCCCCTTTGATGCAGCCAAGCCGAACGCGCCGCCTCCCGGTCCGGTGGTTCAAGTATCCAAGGACACGGTGGGAAACGTAGTGTGGCGCGGGGATGGCAAGGAAATGTACTTCCTTCAGCCCGATCCGCAGAACACGGATGTACATATCATGGCCGTGGACGTCAGCACCACTCCTGCATTCACGGCCGGTACTCCCAGGCCCTTGTTTAAGCTCAAGGGTCCGCTCACCGGAAACAGCGTTCAGTGGAAGAGCGTGAGCGCCGACGGGCAGCGCTTTGTATTTGCCATCGATGTGCCTCAAGACGTGCCAGCGCAATAGGAGGATCCATGACTCACCTGAATAAGATCGCGACCATAGCTTCCGCCGCTTTCGCCACCGTTCTGTTGCTCGCGCCGGCCGGATTAAGCCAGTCCGAGCAGGAAAAGGCTAAAGCCAGGGCCGCCGCAAAGGCCAAAGGCATCGCTCAAGCACGTGAAAACAACACTCAGATCCTCAACCTCTATAACCGCCAGGGCAAGATCGTGGCCACGATTAAGGATCGTGACTTCTATAATCAGCCGACCATCTCGCCAGACAACACCCGCGTTGCCGTAGTCAAGGCCCATCCGGAGACCGAAACCCCGGACATCTGGGTGATGGATGTGGCCACCGGCAAAGGCACGCGCATCACCGCCGGTCAGCCGCGCGAGGCCACCCGGGCGCCGGTCTGGTCTCCGGACGGCAAGCAGCTCGCTTATGTCTCACTGCGTGCCGGCACTGAGGGTCTCTACCGGAAGGCGTCGAATGGCGAGGGACCCGAAGAACTCCTATACAAGCACTCGGGCTTTGGGATGAATCTCATGGGATGGTCGATCGACGGCCGTTACCTGAGTTACTTCACCACCGATCTTTCGGGAGGCATCTTGTGGGTCCTACCGCTTACTGGCGACGGGGAGCGCAAACCCATCGAAGCCTTTCGTAGTGCGTCTCAAGTGCAGGGGGCGCGTATGTCTCCGGACAACCGATTCCTTTCCTACATGTCGAACCAGTCCGGCCGCTCGGAAATGTATGTGCGGCCGTTAGACGTCTCAGGCAAGGGCGCCGCGCCAGCCGGCGGGCCATGGCAGATATCGACGGACGGCGGCCAGGGCATGGGTTTTTGGCGGCAGGACGGCAAGGAATTCTACTATCTGGCGGCCGACCGGGGATTCATGGCGGTCGAGGTCAGCACCTCCCCCGCGTTCGAATACGGTAAGCCGAGGCTCCTGTTCCGTCTGCCCGAAGCCGTGGGCGTGGCACCCGGCAACACCAGTGTGAGCCGCGATGGCGAACGATTCGTAGTCGCCGCGCCCCCTGTACTCAGGCTTCCGCAGATCACTGTGTTCGATCGCCAAGGCAAGATTCTGAACAAAGTGGGAGAGCCCGGCAGATACGGAGACGCCAGTCTTTCCCCCGACGGAACCCGCGTAGTAGTCTCGCGGGCCGATTCCAAGACCAACCAAACCGATATCTGGACGTTCGACGTCGCCACCGGCAAGGGCAGGGCAGTCACTAACACTATCGATCCGGACGACGCGCCCATCTGGTCTCCCGACGGCAAGCAGGTGGCATACGTTTCCAGGAACCAGAAGGGTTTCTCCTCCATCTACCGGAAGGCCTGGGACGGAACCGGAACCGCGGAACAGGTATTCCAGTACACCCCGGGCGCCTTCATGGTGCTGACCGATTGGTCTCAGGATCGAAAGTTCATGGCGTTTTGGAGTCAAGTCCTGATGGTGGTTCCCCTGGAAGGAAATCAGAAGGGGACCGAGCGTAAAGGCATCGAGTGGATGCGCGACGAGTACAACCTGCTTCACGGACGTTTCTCTCCCGACATGCGCCACATCGCGTATATCACCGACCAGTCGGAGAACGGGAAGCTCGATCTATACGTGCGCCCGTTTGATTCCGCAAAACCCGAAGGTCCGCCGCCGGGAGCCATCGTACGGGTGTCCGCGGACGCCGCCGGCATGATCGGGTGGAGAGCGGATGGCAGGGAGATGTACTTCCTTCAACCCGATCCACAGAATTCAGACGTTCACGTGATGGCGGCTGAGGTCACGACGACTCCCACGTTTCAGGTGGGAACTCCCAAGCTCCTCTTCAAGCTCGCTGGCCCGCTGCCGGGAAACAGCCTTCAGTGGAAAAGTGCGAGCAGCGACGGTCAGCGTTTCGCGTTCGCCGTCAATGTTCCTGTGCCCTGAGGACGGTTGGATGTTCCTCAGGTTTTTGCGAATGCGCGCTGCAGTCTGGTCTGCTGCAGCTCATGCAGCAAGCGCATGATATTGTACGCGCTCAGCTCCACAAGCAGCCGCGTGACCTTCTCGTGTTGCGCGTCGTTCAGGTCGCCCTGAACGGCCTTCATCGCCTGCACGACGCTCGATTGTTGCTTTTCAAGCTCCGTCTTCTCGATGACCCCGTCGGCCATCGCTTCGACGAAGATGGTCAACTTTTGAACCTGCTCGTCGATTACCGGGACATTTGTTTTATCGTCTAACCAATCGATCCTCGCCATGGCAACTCTTCTCCTTAACGCATATGATTTCGTAGTTCGTAAAAACGGTGCTGCAGCCGTTCGCGGCCGCCGGCCTCTTTCACTCTCGACCGCAAGGCCTCCGGCAAGAATTCAACATCTGTGCATTCGAGCATCGCGGCGATCTCTTGCATCTCTTTTTCTAAACCTTCCAGCGACGGCAGAAAGCCCGCGAGCTCCTGCGCCAGTGCAGCTTTGCCCAATGCCGATTCACCGTTCACGCGGCTTCGGCGGGCAGCGCGCGTGACGATACCCTCGATGTCGGCGCCCGAAAGTTTTCCTGCCAACTGGATCTCGGGAATGTCCTCGGGCGCGAGGGTAATCCCAGCTTTCTTCGCCATCGCGGCGAACATCAAGCGGAGCTCCTCGGGCTCGGAGGGATAGAACAAGGGAATATGGATCTCCGCTCGGCCTTGGCGTTTTAAGTCGATGGGCAGCAGATCCGGGCGGCAGGTGAGCAGCATCCACAGAATCTTGCCGCGAAAGCGCGTGTCACCCATCTGCGAGGCGATCATGGAGAAGACGCGGCTTGAAGTGCCCGAATCGCCGTCATCTTCGCGGTCGCCCAGCGCGGCGTCAGCCTCGTCAATCACCACCACCACCGGCCCCATAGCACGCAATACGCCCAAAACCCGTTCGAGGTTCCCTTCGGTTTCACCCACATACTTGGAACGGAAATTCTTCAGCATGACGCAGGGCACGCCCATCTCGCCCGCCATGCATTGCGCCAGAAAAGTTTTGCCGGTTCCTACGGGACCGCAGACCAGATAGCCCATCGGCAGGGTTTCGGTATCGCCGCGCTTGAGCAGTTGCGCGTCTTCCCGCAAACGCTGCTTGACCGGCGCATGCCCGACCAGGACATCCATGGTCCACTTGGGCTCGATGAATTCAAGCAAGCCCCGGCACTGCCGTTCGATCAGTTCCTTCTTCAATACCCGCATCCGTTTCGCGTCCAGACGATGGCCTGATTCGAGTGCCGATTGAACCATGACGTTGATATCCACGAAGGAAATTCCGGCAGTGAGGCCGGCAAGCTCGCCTTCGGTGTAATCGGATACGGCGCGAAAGTCGCGCCCGTTCACGGCGTGTCGCAGGAAGCGTTGGCGCGACGGTTCATCCGGCATGGCGACTTCGACGTCCGCGACGTAGGGGTTCGAGGTGACCCGCTCGCTGAGCGCAGCAGAGCTTTCGTCGATTAGAATCACAGCCATGTTCAGCCGCTTCACGTGCGGGCTGGCGGCCCAGTTGAGCAGAGTGACCACTTGCTGGGAGGCTGCCGGACTCAGGCGGCCAGGCTCGCCGCTGGGGATCAGAAAAGACGCGTAGTCGATCAGAATAGCCGCACTCACGCTTTCATCGCCGGCCATGATGTTGTTTTGCACAAAGCGGTCGAGTAAAGCGAATGCGGTGGACGGATCCTTGCGCGCCACTGCCAGATCGCCGACCTTCTCGTTCGCGCGCACTACCATCTCTTTAAGGCGCGCCCCGTCGCGTCCCGCAAAAGCACGCAGACCGCGCGCAAGATCGTAGTACAGCACCAGATCCCACCGGCCGAATACCTGCTCTGCGAGAAAGTCAGGCAGACTGCCATAGGAGCTTCCGTCGTCGGAGAGAGGCACAAAGTCGTGCACGTTTCCATGTAAGACGAATAGCGAAGTGGAGCCGGAGAAGTAGAGTTCGGAGAGCTCGGCAGCCCACGACGGGAACCACTCGGGGACGCGGGTTCCTGATTTCACCGGGCGTCCTTCACTGGGCGACCCTGCGCAAATCGGCCTCGAGAATCGCAGGCGGCTCCTGCATCTGGTCGACAATGCCGGTGATCTGCTGCAGCTCACGCATCGCTGTTTCGGTGGACTGCACGCTCTCTGTGACGCCTTCAATCTGACTCGAGAGCGCGTCAGGATCCTGCCGGTTGACGCTCGATTCGGCCAGTGCCTGGATCTTGGCCTCGATGCGATCCAGTTCCAGCCGCACGAAATCGGCGTTGTCGCCGGCCTTCTTGTAATTCTGCAGGCGCAATTCTTGTGCCGCCACGCTGTCCTCCAAGGAGCGCTTGAAACGCTCGTCCTGCGGGGCGCTTTCCAGTCTCTTCTTGGCTTCTTCAATGCGTGCGCCGATGTCCGCGTCGCTGGTGGAACGGAGAAACCGGTCCAAAGCCTGCTGCGAGGCAAGCAGCCGTAGGAATACCCAGAGCAGCCGGTCGAGCGCCGGCGTACTCAAATCGTCCGCCGGAGAATCACTGTGGCCGCCCACACTCCGCGCGATGGATCGCATCTCCAGGCAGCGCGAGCGCAGGGTTTCAAAACGACGCCGAGCCTCGGGCGCCAGCGTGTTGACGATTCCAATCAGCGTTTCTCCGGCCGCACCCTGGGGTACGCGAGGCTGTTGCGATTCCTTGTAGACCTGAGCATCGATCGCGTCGCGGAACTTGGGTGCTGATACGAGCCCGCCGAGATACAACGCTTCCGCAGCCATCACGAGTGGCAGAACACCGCCGGGCCACGGAGTGAGCACAGCCGCCACTACTCCGCCTAAGAAGAGCAGCAAATTCCAGCGATACAGGAATGCCCGCTTAAGATACTCCTTAATTCCAGCGCTCCCAGCCATCATGGGCGAGCCTCAGGTTTTTCGGCTTCGAGTTTTTCAACCATGTCCCGGATCGAGAATACGATCTGGTTGAAGCTGGCCTCACGTTGCATCTCGCGCGCCGGACGATCAGGACCGGGCAGTTCCATTTCCTTAATGATAGTGCCGGGAGCCCTGGACAGAATATAGACGCGATCACCAAGGTAGACCGCCTCTTCGACCGAATGAGTCACGAAGAAAACGGTGGCCTCCTGCTTGCGCCATAAGCTGACCAGCAAGTCTTGCATGTTGAGGCGCGTCACCGGATCGAGCGCTCCGAAGGGCTCGTCCATCAGAATGATGCGGGGCTTCAAAATCAGCGTGCGCGCGATCGCGACGCGCTGGCGCATTCCTCCGGACAACTGATGCGGGAATTTGCCGGCGTCCTGCTTGGGATCGAGGCCGACTTTGCCGATCCACTCACGGGCCTGCTCCTCGCGTTCCTTACTCGACACCCCGGAGCATTCGAGCCCGAACGCGATATTGTCGAGTACCGTGCGGTTGTCGAAAGACGTATAGTCCTGGAAGACCATCCCGCGGTCGGGGCCTGGGCCCTCCACGGGTTTGCCCATGACTTTGACCGTACCTTTCGTCGCGGGAAACTGCGGGCGCAGGCCGGCGATCAAGCGGAGGATTGTGGATTTTCCGCAGCCGGAGGGCCCTAGTAGCGAGATGAACTCGCCACAGCCCGACTGGTCGTGCACCTTGAACGAGACATCGCGGATGGCAGTCGCACCTTGGTCGTAGGTCTTCGAGACGTTGTCGAACTCGACGACTAATTCCTCCGCTTTCGGACTTGACACGACGCTCAGTCAGCCTCCTGGCGATAAGGAAACAGGCCGTGCTGGACCCATCCGAGAAACCGATCGATACTCCATGCCAGAGCCCCGATCACGATCAGGATCAAGATGATGTGCTCCGATAGACCGCGCCGCTGGCTGGTGCTGAGCAGATAACCCAGACCATGTTCGGCATTGATCAACTCGGCGAGCATGATATATCCGAAGGCCATGCCGAATAGCGCTCGAAGACTTTTGTAGATGTCGGGCAGAGCCAGCGGAACCAGCACCTTGCCGATCACTTGGCTTTGAGAAGCGCCCAGAGTCTCGGCTGTTTCGACGTAGCGGTCCGGCACGGAGGTAATCGCGCGCACCGCGTCGGAATAGATGAAAGGCACGCAGGCGATGAAGATAAACATCACCTTCTGCGTTTCTTCGATGCCGAACCACAGAATCGTAAGCGGGATCAGTGCGGCAACCGGGATATTTCGCGAAAACAGCGCCACCGGCATGGCCGCCGATTCCAACACGCGCCAGGAACCAGCGATAATCCCCAGCGGCACGCCCACCGCAATCGCCAGGCCGAATCCAATCAGAACACGTCGGAGCGTCGCCACAATACTGGCGGCCAAGGCTCGTTCGTTCCAGAGGGCGTCGAAGCTTCGGGCGACCTCGAGCGGCGAAGGTAAGATGACGGGCGAAATCAACCGTTGTTCGGGGGTGGGACCGCGCGTCGCCAGGAACCATGCGGCCAAAATTAGCGCGACTGCACCCACCCCCAGAAGCCGCCCTATGAGCGGAGACGGCGGAATTCGAAGATCGAAAAGACCCGGTTGTTTCGCGTCCACGTTTCGAAAATGCGGCCCGATGGCTGCAGCCTGACTATTTGGGCGTCTCCAGCGGATAAACCTTCACTTCCACGCGGCGGTTCTTGGCCTGGTTCAGCGGGTCGCCTGGATCCGCAGGTCGAGTCCACCCCAGACCGGATACGGTGAACTGGTTGGGTTGAAGGGTCGGGAATTTCTTCAGAATCGCTTCCTTGACGGCATTGGCCCGATTTGCGGAAAGCTCCTGGACGGCATCTTCGGGCACGCGACCCTTCATCGATGAATCGGTGTGGCCTTCGATCACGATGCGCGCAGCTCCGAACTGTCCGGCCATCTTCCCGATCTCCTCCACCACGAATGGCGCGTTCGGATCGTAAAGGTTCTCGACCACCTTGCCGTTAATCGTTTCCGAGGTCTTCTTGGTCAGATCCCAGGAGTTCGATGAGAAGTGAATCACGACGGTCTTGGTGAGGATCTCGTCGGACTCGCCTTGAATCGCAGCCGCGGTAGCCGGTGCAAACTGGACGTCGTATTCGTTCTTCTGGCTGGAATACTTCGGATCGCTGCCAAGTTTCTTGAGTACGCTGAAATCCATCACCTGATCGAACTCGGTCTTCTCGGAGACTGCGCCGATGCGCTTATACAGGTAGTACGCGGTATTCCAGGTCCGTTCAAAGTTGGTGGGGTTGTTCTGGTTGAGAAAAAACTCCTGGTTCTCAGCCCAGTTGGTGGAGTGCGCGTCGCCCTGCATGCTGAGAGCGTCGGATTCGGGAATCGAATAGCCGGCGGCCATCAATTTCGCGGCAGCGGCCTTGTTGGGTTGTTCTTTCAACGCTTCCATCCCATCGAAGATGCCGCGCATCAAGCCTTCGATGATGTCGGGATTGTCCTTGGCGAAATCGGCGCGCGCGAACCAGACGTCGGCGATCAGTTTATTCGCCGTGCCGGTATTGACCAGCATCCGATTGCCTTTGACCTTCGCCAAATTGTAAATGTCCGGCGACCAACTGACGACACCCGCAGTTTTCTTGTCGGCATTGAAGGCCGCAGCGGCCTGGAAAGCATCCTGGGTGAACTTGAAGTTCACTTCGGCCGGCTGCACGCCGCCGTTGATCAGCGCGTTCAGCACGAAAAAGTGGGACGGCGAGTTCTGCGCCAGAACGATCGTCTTGCCGCGGAGATCCGCGACAGTTTTCACGTTTTCGCGAACCACGATTCCGTCGCCGCCATTTGACCAGTCGATTTGCTGGTAGATACGCGGCATCACGCGCGAGTCTTTCCGCAGGGCTTCCATGAAGAGCGGAACCATGTCGAGCGTGCCCCAGCCGATGTGAACATTGCCGGCGGCATAGGCATCGCGCATCGCCACGGGATCGTCAATGAGGGTCAGTTCTACCTTGAAATCCTTGCCGCCAGGCGTCTTCCAGGCCTTGCCAGGCTTGAAGCCGTTATTGGCGTAGATGATCGGCGCCCATCCGGCCCAAACGTTGATCGCGAACCGGACGGTCCGATCCGCAAGAGGCTTGTAGCTGGAAATGCCCTGAACCGGCGGCAGCTTGGCCTCCGGAACATACTTGTACTCCTTGGCCGTAGTGATGCCAGCGGTATCCGGCGCCTCGGTACCCGCCATTTCCTCTTTGCTGATGTTTCCGGACTTCGAGCCTGGTAATGCACCAAATCGCCAGAGCCCGAGCCCGACCAGCCCGACCACGACCAACAGAACCGCAAAAAAGAACGCCGGCTTAGGACTGCCCGCAGGCATAGTGAAATACCCTCCTTTGTCCTTCGATTACTGATTCGACCGCTGTCAATTATTGGTGGTCTGCGAAGCCTTCTCGGTCACCGCAGGACCAAGATCCTTGGTGGAGTCGGCGAGTTTGGTGGTCTCCGGTGAGCGCAGCCCCAACTCGACCTCAAACTGCGTGAGCGCTTCTTCGGCCATCACCTTCTCCATCTTCTCTTCAGCCTGGATGGAGGCTAATCCCTCTTGCGACAAATCCGCAGCCACGCGAGCCTTGCCGCGAT
>Ga0105239_10006245_pt1 | contig 13854 bp, 16 predicted proteins | sample KBSC44metaG_FD_92761 | JGI IMG/M metagenome (GOLD analysis project Ga0105239, IMG submission 92761) | Corn rhizosphere microbial communities from Kellogg Biological Station, Michigan, USA - KBS C4-4 metaG | ecosystem: Host-associated > Plants > Roots > Rhizosphere > Soil | place: Michigan, USA... | reverse complement strand
GTATGTTATAGACTTGCTTGATTCATCAGATACCATCATTATCGGTAGAAAACTGGCTGTTGATTATATTCCTTTCTGGCAGGAAACAGTAAAGAATGTTAATGATCCCATGTATGATTTTGCTACACGAATTGTAAGCGCAAAAAAGATCGTATTTACACGTACGATGAATGAATCTGTTTGGGATAATACAGTGCTTGCTAAAGGAGAACTAGCTGAAGAAATAAATGAGCTGAAACAGAAAGATGGCAAAGATCTTATTGTTTATGGCGGAAGTTCGTTTGTTGCTGCATTAATTAAGGAAGGGCTGATAGACGAGTTTCATTTCTTTATCAATCCCATTGCAATAGGTAAAGGTGATTCTGCTTTTAGTCAGTTAGAGAATTGGCAACCGTTGCAACTACGTAAATCAATCATCTGCGACAGCGGTATTGTAATACTTCATTACGATAAGAAATAGGAATGTTCATAAAAGGGGCTTCGCATAGAAATGAATTACTTTTATTTAATATTCTTTTTGTAAACCGCCCCTAACTTCTATGTACCTTTATGCCGGCCGGTTTTTGAAATACACAAAAGTTATTTATACCATTCCTGCAGAAAAGAGCCTACTGCATCCACCAGGGCCTGATCATCCATTTGTTTGCTTTTCCATCCGTTTTTTGTGCATTCAATTGTGCCGTCAAATACATCATCTAGCGCAACAGAAAAACGCAAAGGATGTCTGGTTCCATCACCTTTTTCCAGGGGTATCGCCCTGCCGCTTAACTCCATATTCCTGAAATTAAGTTTGATTGGAATAGCGTTCATATATGCTAAGTTTAATCAATTTCAGCAGGCTCTTTTACCGCTTCTTCATTAACCCCGCCTGGTGTTGATGCAGTCTTTGTAAGTATTTCATCGGCTTTCTTTTCTTCTTCCAAATTCTTTTGCAATAATGCCACGGCATCATTATGCCCAATGGTCTTCGCCATTTCAATAAGTGCACTGTACGTGGCTATTTCATAATGCTCAATCATTTGCACTGCTACAATAATACCGGCATCGCGTTGTGCAGTTTCTTCATGAGTTTCATCTACTATTTCTTTTGCTTCGCGAATAATGCCTGAAATAGCGGAGCAATTACCCTCTTCTTTTTCAAAATTCATCATGGCAAATATTTCTTTCAGCCTTTGCACATGTGCTGTTGATTCCTGCAGGTGATCGCCAAGCGCCATTTTTAATTCTCCTGATGTCGCAGATTCCATCAGCTCCGGCATAAACTTTATCACTTTCTTTTCTGCCGTATAAGTGTCTTTTATTAGAAAACAAAATAACTGTTTCAGTTTAGAATCTGTCTTTACTTCATTAAGGGTTCTTACTTCCATACAAATAATTTTTAGGCCATGTGGCAATCTTTATTTGACAACTAATATGCCACGGGTAACAGTCTCTTGCAGAAGTAACGTGATGCTTACTGCGTAGAAATTTCGCCAACAAGTGTGGCATATTTCATCAATTGCGGTAATTGTCGAAGATGAAAGCAAGAGATATTAAAAGCTACATGATATCCTGTCGACTAAAACAATGGCGACATTCGTGCAGAACTTAACATACCCAAAAACAATGATAATTATTTACATTACATAAGAACCTCACTATGCAGTTGAAAACCCGAAAGCGCTGCCTGCCTTATACCTTTTTGCTGTATTAGTACTTTAAATCTCTGGCCCATATCCAGCAGGAGTGTTCTTGTAACGATCGCTTCATGCAAAGCTGCTTTTACAATATCTTTTCCTTTGGAAACTATATTGTGCAGGTGAGATTTAAACCCGAGTGATAATAGAAATGCAGCTTGTGTTGTAAATCCACAGGAGCTAAGTCCATGTTTTTTGCCCCAGTGGTGTAACGCAGAGAAATTTACGTGAGAAGTAATATCCTGCCTGCCTGGCTTAAAATAAGGGTCGTCATCTAATTCGTGCATGTGATAACACATGAGCGTACCATTATTTCGCCTGGTATTGTATAGCTCCTCAGAAAGATAGCCGTAATCAATTGTAATGATATAACCCTTTTGTAAAAAGCGTGAAATCTTTTGCAGCCATGTTATCGCATCAAGATTAATTTCTGTTTTATATCCTTCAGATAAATGAATGTCCAGCTCTTTAATATATTCTTTTAGTGGAGAAAAAGCATTGCGGCTTATTTCAGTAAAGGCATTATTATAATCAACATATACTTCTTTCACATCTTTATCCATCACAATGCGGTGGATAGCAAAATTATCTACCAATTCATTCGATAAAACGCAGCCGGTAAAAACACCGATATCTTCAATAGCATTTGCATGATGTATTGTTGTCGTATGAATTGATCCGTCTTTAGCAAAACTGTTGACAGAGGGGTTCTTTTCAATGATATAATAGCGTATGCTCTGATAAAAATTTTTATTGCTGATGGCATAATCCAGGATATCATTACACAATAATCCTGTGCCTGCGCCGTATTCAACAATGGCAAAGACAGAAGGCTGCAACATAATGCGCCACATTTCTTCAATCTGTTTGCCAAGCATAGCGCCAAATACAGGTGTGATATAGGGTGCGGTAACATAATCGCCTTTGCTGCCTATTTTATTACCGGGCGAAGTGTAGTAGCCAAGGCCGGGGTAGTACAACGCCATGTCCATATAATCGTGAAATGACACAGGCCCTTCCTGTTTAATCCTGTTGATGATAATGTCTGAAAGTTCCATAATAACATGTTCGTACAACAATAATGTGGCATCAAAATCATGCCAGTGGTATTATTTACTGTCGCATCTTATCGAAAGACAATGGAAGGGGGGTATTTAAGACTGATGCTTATGTTGGATAATTTACACGTTGTAGAATTGGGTAAATTTACATTGGTGCTTGTACTGATGTGAATGTCAAAGCATCATAACTTAAATCGTGAGAAAAAATGACAGAGCTTTTGGCACTAAAGAATTCACTTCGTAAAATTTATTCTTTTAGAGAAGAACAGTTAAACCAGTTTATAAGTAAACTGACTTTTATTAAGCTTAAGAAAAAAGATTTCCTGTTAAAGCCGCGCCAGGTTTCCAACGGAGTTACTTTTATATGCAAAGGAAGTTTAAGATTCTATACTGTAACAGAAGGTAAAGAACTGACGATTAATTTTTTTACGGAAAACAATTGGGTGGCGGACCTTGATAGCTTGTTACCACAACAGCCATCTAAAAATTATATTGAAGCATTTGAGGATACTGACATTGCAACAATTACAATTAATGACATTCACTTGCTTATGGATATTTCACCTTGTTTTCGTATGCTGAATTTATTATTGGCCGATTTATCGATTCCGGCGACACACGTTATTTCTATTAAGACCCAAAACCCTGATGAACGTTACAAAGAGTTACTGAAAAATTATCCAGGTTGGATAAACCGGTTTCCTCAAAATCAAATTGCATCATACCTTGGTATAACGCCTGAAACATTAAGCAGGGTAAGGGCAAGGCTAAGTTGATTTCTTGACTACAATCAATTTTTAATTAGCAATATTTATATCATCTTTATATAAACGAACATCACATGAAAACGCTTATAGATAATAAAGATTACAAAGGAATTGAAAAGGCTCTTTCAGCTAATCCATATCTTGCCAATGAAGGTATTCCTTATGATGATGTAAATACTACCAAAGCCCATCCGCTTCACAGGATTTGTGATGGCGTATTTTCCGGCAAATATTCAGATGAAGAAGCTGTTGACATAGCGAAAATATTTTTAGCGCATGGTGCAAACATTAACGGTGATGAGCTGGTAGAAAAGCGCGATACACCGCTTGTTGCTGCGGCAAGTCTGCACGCAGACAAGGTTGCCATATTTTACATAGAAAATGGCGCTGAAATAAATCATGGTGGATGCCATGGAGGCACAGCAATACATTGGGCAGCCTGGTGTGGAAGACCGGAAGTTGTTAGAAAGCTTGCAGAAGCAGGCGCGGAAATAAATAAGCAATGCATAGATTTTAAAGCAACCCCGCTTTTCTGGGCAGTGCATGGATTAAAGAATGGAGGCAGCGACAGCATGCATGACACGGTTGAGTGCGTTAACATCTTACTTCAAGCTGGTGCAGATAAGACTATCCCTAATGTTGATGGAAATACGGTTTTTGATTTACTGGGGGATGAAGATCTGGAATTAAAAAAACTATTAATTGAGGGCCATATTTGATAACTGCGAACATATAGCTTTCTGCCCTGCATCATACTTCAATCTTAAGCGATCATTATTTCATTCCTGCCTTGCCGTAACATTTTGCCATATAGAACGTATAAGTGTTTTACATAATTTGGACAACATGAAACAACTGGCAACATTATTAAGCCTCGCTTTCTTACTAATGATTTTCAATCCAGGCAAAACATACACCCAGACCATTGATACTTTAATAGATGTAGGTAGCTATAAATTACATTTTCATATTGTTAAAGGACAAGGAATGCCAATTCTATTTGAAGCTGGTGGCGGCGATAATGGAACAGTATGGAATAATTTACTCAAACCAATTGCCGACATTACGGATGCTCCGCTCATGGCATATGACAGAGCTGGTTTTGGGCAAAGTGGTCTTGACACAAATAAACATGGAATATTAAATGGAATAACAGGGCTGGAAACAGCACTTCGAAAATTGGGGTATAGCGGCAATATAATGTTGGTGGCACATTCGCAGGGAGCACTTTATTCTACACTTTATGCTTACCGTCACCCGGATAAAGTAAAGACGGTAGTTTTGATTGACGGAAGTACCGGTTGCTGGTTTAATGAAAAAAGACTTGCCGTTATCCAGCGTGGCAATGACGTTGACAAGCAAAAGTTTAAATCAACAAAACCGGGACTCTATTACCAACTTGTAGATTTGACTTCCAATGTAAACTTTATAAACAAAATATCTTTCCCGGCTACTATTCCGGTGATTGATTTTGTTTCTGAAAATCCGCCCTTTAATGATACTGTTGAAATTAATGATTGGAAACAGTGCCATCATGAATTCGTTAATGGTTCAATTAATCGCACCGGCATTACTGCTTATGGTTGTGGTCATTATATTTTTGAAGATAATCCCTCTCTAGTTATCAATGCTATCGTAAAAGCCTATTCTGCGACACTTGACAATAATCAAAAAAATAAAGTTTTATCAAAAGCAGTTGCTTTCTCCGTTGACGCATCGAATGAAGCAAAAAAGGCAGAGGTTTTATACCGGCATTCTGAAGATGATCTTAATTCGTGGGGATACTTATTATTAAAGCAAGGTAAAATGCAAAATGCATTAGAGGTGTTTAAATTGAATGTTATACTTTTTCCTAAAAGCTGGAATGTGTACGACAGCTATGGAGAAATACTTTTGAAAAACGGGCAAAAGGAAGAGGCGATAAAAATGTATCAAAAATCAGTTGAATTAAATCCTAAAAGTGAAAATGGTAAAAAGGTATTAGAAGAACTTCTCAAACCATAAATCAAATATCTGTTCATCTGCCAGGCTATGTATTGTTCTATCTTTCTCCCTTGTAATTGTTATTTTTTCTTTGTACTTTATTGCTGCTTGTCATATTGTCCTTTATTACAAAATTTGTTCTTCATGGTAAAAGTTACTGTTCTCTATGGGCACCCGAAAGATGACGCAGCTTTTGAAGACTATTATGCGGAAACACATATTCCTCTTGCATTAAAAATACCCAATGTAACCAGGTTTGAATTTACCAGGTTTTTGCCGGACCCAAATGGCGGCGCGCCGGTTTATTACCGTATGGCAGAATTGTATTTTGCTGATACGATGTTACTATCTGCGGCCCTTGCTTCAGCAGAGGGGCAGGCTGCTGTAGACGATCTGTCCAGGTTTGCCACAGGCGGCGTTACCTTTTTAGCCGGAGAGGCACAATTAATGACTGCACCAATAGCTAAGTAAAATTGTTAACGGGTATAATTTTTTACAGCAGGCCAATGAATAATAACTACACTTTATATGTGAGCTAAAAAGCCTGCCTTACAAATCGAGTCAGGCTTTTTATGTTACATAGTATGTTATTAAAAGTTAGCTGCAGACTTTTGTACGATTGGTATTTTACTATTTTGTTTTAACACGTCGCCAAATGGAAACGGCAATCGTTCCGGCTCCTGCATTAGCAGGCAATTGATAATATAATTCGTCCCCATCAAGTTTGAACTGTCGTATTTGAGTCGTGTGCTCCCAGTTTGGATAGGCAGCGTAGTCGATAATAAACTGTAATATCTCATTGACCGTATCCATTTTAATGTGGCCTATATGAGTGCTGATTCCTAAAAGAGCGGATTCGTATTCTTCTGGTGTACCCCGTTTTTTATCTCCTGATGCAAATTTCGGCCGGCCAGGTTTAAAAATCTGCAATGAGTATTGACCGTCCGCATCAATCATTAAAACACCTTTTGCATCCTTGCCTAAACCGGGGTCTATAGCGTGAGTTCCATCGGCAAGAATTACCTCTGCTGCTTTTAAAATCCATGTTCCGGCGAGAGGGAATCTGGAAGCTTCGTTCGTTTGGGCCAGTGACGAATAAGCTGATGCGGCCAATAAAATAACAGCGAATACTTTTTTCATTTTTTTTCTTTTTTATGATGATAAATGCAGAAAATACTTCTGGTAAACTTTTCGGATAGTCTGGATAAAATTGGCAGCGTGTTTTTTATCGGTAGCCAATTCTAATTTTAAATTTTTACAAAGGCAATATTATACATTTCGTTACCCTCGTTATTTGTATATTCTTACGTTTATCCTGTACTTTGTAACCATGAACGGAGCAACCTTATACAGGCAATATGAAATAGAATGGAAAGAATTGGTACGCTATAACAAACCGGCAAAACGTAACAATTTTTTTGAATTGATTTATATAATAGATGGAACAGGCATTCAAACCGTAAATAAAAACCACTTCAATTACCGTAAGGGAAATTTGTTTTTACTTACACCGCAAGATGTGTATTCATTCAGCATTGACATGCCTACAACTTTCTTTTTTCTTCGGTTCAATGAATTGTATGTGAAAGAAAACATCAACAAAGACAAAGACGCTGTAAAACAGGTAGCATATATTTTGCAAAATGCAAGCCATCGGCCAGGCTGTATTTTAAAAAATAAAGTTGACAAGCCATTTATTGCATCATTGATAAATAGTATTCTGAATGAACAAACTAATCAGCAGCTATATTACAACCGCATATCAGAGCAAATTATTAATACCATTATTACTATCGTTGCAAGAAATATTGCTTTAAAACTTCCAAAGAATATAAATGAATCTACTGGCGAGCCTATCCTGGATATATTAAATTATATTCAGCAAAATATTTTTGAACCTAAAAATTTAAGAGCTGAAAACCTAAGTCAGCTTTTTAATGTTTCTCCTAACTATTTAGGCAGGTATTTTAAGAAACAAACAGGCGACACGTTACAGCATTATATAGCCAACTATAAAATGCGGTTAGTAGAAACAAGACTGCTGCACAGTGATATGCGGATTAATGAAATTGCTTACGAATTTAACTTTACGGACGAAAGTCACCTGAACAGGGCATTTAAAAAACACAAGAGCATGAATCCTTCGGAGTTTAGAAAAATAAACAGTGTAGGAATGAATTTATAAAATATTGTTTTCCTTCTCCGCAATAGCATTATTGCTTTCTCACACTGCATTCATTTTGTATAGAAATAGAATTACGTATTGTCTAAATCAACCCATTACAAAGTCCATTTTACACGCTACATTATTCATATTTGGACAATACTTTTGATCTGTAAAATTTATAGCAATCGTCAATAAAAAGAAATGAAAATAATGGTTCTCCATCCAACAAAAAAGTTGAATGGGAGGAACATCTTCTTAAGTTATAAAGAAACTAAAAGTAACATGACAACATCAACAAACAACAAGGTAATGACAACCCAGGAGGTTGCATTTCGTTTCAATGAACTTGCAAAGCAGGAGAAATGGTTTGAAATTCAGGACGAACTCTTTTCAGATAATGTAAGGAGCATTGATCCTCCGGGTTCTCCTTATTTTGGGTATGCAGAAGGTAAAGTCCCCGTTCGCAAAAAAGGGGAAGAGTTTGTAAGCAAGGTCGAGGCTTTTCACGGTGCTCATACAACAGAACCAGTTCTGGCAGGTAATCATTTTGCTGTTGGCAGAGAGATGGATATTACTGTACAAGGATTTGGAAGAATACAAATTAAAGAGATAATGCTCTATGAAGTAAAAGACGGTAAGATTGTGTTAGAGCAATTCTTTTATTAGTCGCCTGTATTTTCATTTATTTCTCTCCATAAGATATTCTAGCAATAACGCTTTGTTATAAGCGGGGCAATAAAAGTAGAAGTTAAGAAATCCTGCATTTAGAAATATTCGCTTAAAGGGCATAGCCATTTGAGAACCTGCACGTGCCTGGTAAAAAATAAAATTTTTATCGTGTTGGGTGTATGTCTCCAAAGATGTTATTGTAAGTGGTGGTGTATCGGTTTTAAGCATGTGAAGAGCAGTACTTAAAATGACTTTATCCAACATTATTTCACTATGTTCTAATTCTTCTTTTATTTGCCTAATGAGTAATGTCTTGTATTTCTCAAGTAAAGCAATTTCAAACGTGCCCATAAGCCTGGCGAGATGATATAAAATAACCGGTCTTCTTACGTAATAAGGCGCTACAAAGGCAGCGTCATTTAAATGCTCTTTGTTTTCAAGAACACTGGCAATAAGGTGAATGGTTGCTGAATCATACCTGTTAAGTGGCAAATGATTGGCGTAATTAAAGTATAAAACATTTGCCTGCACACAGAGATCAAAATCGCCATGCATTTTTTTGCCTAAATAAGTGTTATAAGCAGGTATTTGTTTGTACTTTTTATAAGTGCTTTTAATGGTTCTTACCTTGGTATTAGCGAAAGTGTCAATCCACGATTTTGCAAGCCTGTTAATGCTATCATTTTGTTCAAGCATACTCATTAAAATCATTACAGTATCATCAGCATCTTCTGCTGTAGAAAGTAAGAAGCTGAGATTTTTTGCGAACAAACTGTGAGGCATAATCTGCTTACCTGTCGGCCAGAAAAAATAAATGGGTTTATCCTCTTTGTTTTTAAAATAAGGATACGCTTCTTCAGCCTTTTGCATAATTGTTTTTGCAATGGCTTGTTGGTTTGGGGTAAAGTGATTAAAATACTTCTTCAAAGTAAAGCTGATAAGGCCAGTGTAGTAGACGCCGTTATCTGGTTTGGTATTGTGTGGAAACCCGGCGAAATATCTATACGTTGGAAAAGTGCCGCGATAAAAATCACCGCTGTCTTTTACCTGTAATGCGGCAATTTCATTAAGCAGTTGGGAAACAAGTGCCGAATCTGAAATAGCTTCCTGTGAAAAGCCTCTAAAGAGAAAAAGCAACAGGAATATGACCGGCAAAATATTTCTTGAAAATACCTTTCTTATGTTGAATAAATTGTTTCGTTTTTTCATTTTGTTATAGAGACATTAGTTGCCGCAGCCATCTCATTTGTACAGAGAATTTTTCTGCATCACATACAAGCTCTTGCCTTGTACAGGTTTTCCAGTCAATCTGCGACCCCTTTCTTTTTTTCAATGAAATTAACTGGTTAAGTCCAACAAACGTCATCGCGAATAAAAATTGCGACCGGCGCAGGTATGCATCAATATTTTTCTTTGAAAATGGAAGTGAGTAAGCTTGCTTTACAAGGGCACTATATTGCTCCCGATAATATTCTTTCAGCAAAGTGATATCATCATAATTTCTTACGAGTGTGTAAATATCTTTTTGAATGTCTTTATACACATCAAAAATATCATTGCTTAGTTGTAATAATGCCCCTGTTTTATAAACAACATCCTGCACTGTTTCACTAACAGGAACATCCATTGCTGTATAATAAAACAGCAGCGAGTAACCTCCTTTTTGCTGGGCAAGTAATTTATTTGTTTTGATGTCTATAGCAGGATCTTCCTGTTGTGCAGAGCCGATTTGTGCCTCAAATACATGCATTGATATTTCGTAAAAAAAATTTTTGTCAGGAATGGTTGATACAATTTCTTTTCCATATTCAGTAAACGCTTTTTGCATTAATGTAGATGGTTTTGCATCAAAAGGATGAAGTACAAAGTCTTTTATCTGTTCCTGGCTTAATTTTTCTATATCAAAAAAATCATCAAAGAATGGTGTTACAATGCCCAGCAATGTAAGAAGTCTTTTTTCTTTTGCTGACAAGTCGCGGCCATATAACCGGGCAAAACTTTGGCCAATTACTACCGGAACATACAATGCATAATAATTGAAAATTTTGTGCTTGAGGTATTTGTCAAGAGATTCGCCCCAATCGTTTTCAAGCTTTGCAATTTCAGGTTTAATAGTTGATGTAAGATATTGTTGCTGTAAGGCCCTTTCTTTTTTGAACGCAAGAATTTCAGGAAGCAACAACAAAATATTCATAAAGCAAGCAGGTTTTGGTGATGAAGATAAGTAATACGCTTAAGGTTTTATATTGCCAAGCCGCACAATTGATTTTAGTAGTTTAAAACGTGTTGGCCAAAGTTCCATGTCTATTACCAATTCTTTTCTTGTAGCGTCCTTCCATATAATGGGCTTGCCTTTTTTTTGTTCAATCAGCCTGAATTGGTCAAACGCAACCAATGCGTAGGCATGTATGCAGGCAAATTTTTTAATTAAGCGTTGCTGATTGGCTTTAGACGCATTCGATGTATGTATTAATGCCGCCAGTTTTTTCCATTCGGTAATAAATAATTCTTCTGCTTCGTCAATTGAATGCGCTCTTCGTATATAAGTATGCACATTGTCGTTAATATCTTTAAAAACATCATACGCATCATTTACCAGTTGACCAATATAGCCAGACTGATGAATGATTTGCTTTTCCGTTTCACTCCATACCTCATCAAGCAGGCAGGCAAACATTAAAGAAGTATTACCGTTTTTTTCTTTTGAAATATGGATGATTTCTTCCGTTGAAATGTTACTGTCAAGTTGTTTTAGAGACGCCGCCTGCCATCCGATGGCAACTCTTAGCTGTGCTTCATAAGCTTTAGAAGGCGGCTGTCGTTGATAAAGTGTATCATTAAGAAATAAGATGATTTTTGCTTTGGGCGATAAGGGCAGTTGCTCCGTTTTTAATTCCATCAAATCGAATAACTGTTCAGTCGTCCAGTTTTCCTCATCAATTAAATCATCGCAAAGTGAAGACATGGCACTTACAATAGTAAGTTTCCATCTTTCATCTGCATTAAGTTTCCTGTTCTTTAGCAACAGAAAATTTTCAGCGCCCGCCAATACAGTAAAACAGGGATAATAAATGAGAATTTTTTTCCTGTCAGGTTTGCTTAACGTGTACTGAAGATTTGAACAACATGCATCTACCAGTGGCTCAAGTTCACGGCGTATGAATTTTTTTTCCTTGAGCAGGTCAAGATAATAGCCGGTAAAATATTGAGCAGTTTGCAGGTAATTCATACAAACGCCAAATATAAAGGGAATGTACTAATTGAAAATGTACTGATGCAAGTGATTTCTCTTCTCATTATACGCTACTCAATTTTGGCTGATTAGCCTTAACTTTGCCACTTAATTTTTAATAAGCATGAAATTTGGCGTAGTTGTTTTTCCCGGATCTAATTGCGACAGAGATATGCAGGATGCCCTGCAATATGATTTGAACAAAGAAGTAGTGATGCTTTGGCATAAAGATAAAGACCTTAGCATGTTTACAACGGAAGATTGTATTGTGTTGCCAGGCGGTTTTTCTTATGGCGATTATCTTCGTTGCGGCGCCATTGCACGCTTTAGCCCGATGATGCAGAGCGTGATAGAGTTTGCGAATAAAGGGGGTAAGGTTTTAGGCGTTTGTAACGGCTTCCAGATTTTATGCGAAAGTCATCTTTTGCCCGGTGTTTTGCTACAGAATGCACAGCGCAAATTTGTTTGCAAAAATGTTTATATAAGTCATAACAATGGCAAAGGTTTAAAGATTCCTGTGGCGCATGGCGAGGGTAGGTTCTACGCTGATGAAAAGACCCTTGATGATCTTGAAGCCAGTAACCAGGTGATTTTCAGGTACACAAATGCAGGTGGTGAATTGGTTGATACATTCAATCCCAACGGAGCTATCAGGGGCATAGCCGGGATAAGCAACAAGCAGGGAAATGTTTTTGGAATGATGCCTCATCCTGAAAGAGCTACTTCAAAAGCTTTGGGCAATGCTGATGGCCTTGAAGTATTTAAAATACTGGGACTTAATTAAAAGCATCTTTAATTACATCTTACAATTTTCCTTGTTTAAGTGTCAGTTAATTAACAATCATTATAAAGTTTCAGCAATAGTTTTGTCTATAAATTCAAAAGACTAAGATGAAATATTTGTTTACCCTTGTTTTATGCTTTTCATTCGTTGCCGGCTTTTCTCAGATAGAAGATCCTGTAAAATGGAATTATGCAGCAGTTAAAAAAGGTGACAATGCCTACGAGTTAGTAATAACTGCTGTTGTTCCAAAGCCATGGCACATTTACTCCCAGTCAACTGCCAAGGGTGGACCGGTTCCAACCTCATTTATTTTTAAGAAAAATCCGCTGATAACTGCGGATGGAAAATTAAAGGAGAATGGTAAGATGGAAACCATACACGACAAAAATTTTGGTGTGGATGTTAAGTATTACAGTGACAAGGTAGAGTTTGTTCAAACCGTTAAACTGAAAGGAAAGGTTAAAACCAATATAGCCGGTACCGTAGAATATATGGTTTGTAATGATGAAAAATGTTTGCCACCTACTAAAAAATCATTTGACGTTAAATTGCAATAAACAAGCTGTCCTTTAATGAAAAAGCCTTTTAAGTATTTCGCAGGTTTTGTTGTTTTTCTCTTCTCTTCATTTTATTCTTATGCACAACCTGATGTTCAATGGCAGTTCTCTTCTACAAGAATAAGTGTCGGTAAATACGAGATAAAGGCTGAAGCAGTTGTTCCGGATGGCTGGCATATATATGGCATTAACAAAGGAGTTGAAGGACTTGATCCAGCTACTTTTCATTTTGACTTTGAAAATGTAAAACCCGATGGTGAAGTGGTTTATAGCCCATCACCTAAAGCGTTTAATGATACGCTTTTCGGCAAAGTGCTTGTGCATACGGGCAAAATATCCTTCACACAAAACGTATCTATCAGTCAAACGATACCATCAGTTTTAAAAGGTAACCTCACTATTTATTCAGGGCGGGCAGATGAATTTTATCCCATAGAAAAAACTTTTGAAATTTCATTGGAAGGAGGGGTTACTGAAACAGCAAGTAGTTCTGCTATAAAGCTTACTTCAGTTGATCTCAATAAACCATTGGCTGATTGTGGTAAGAAAGTAGATGCGAAACAAAGTCTTTGGGGAATTTTTATTCTTGGTTTTCTTGGTGGGTTAATAGCCTTGCTTACACCTTGTGTATTTCCCATGATTCCTGTAACAGTCTCTTTTTTTACAAGGCGTTCTGCAAACAGGCAGGCTGCAATAAAGAATGGGGTTTTGTATGGCACTTTTATTTTTCTTATTTACATCATAATCAGTTTACCCTTTCACTTGCTGGGGAATGTTAATCCGGAGATATTTAATAACATTTCTACCAATGCTTATTTGAATATTATCTTCTTTGCGGTATTTATCTTTTTCTCTATTTCATTCTTTGGGTATTTTGATATTACGCTGCCAGGTTCAGTGGCAAATAAAGCTGATGAAAAAAGTGGTCTTGGCAGTATAGGCGGAATCTTTTTCATGT
>Ga0105239_10006243_pt1 | contig 13855 bp, 14 predicted proteins | sample KBSC44metaG_FD_92761 | JGI IMG/M metagenome (GOLD analysis project Ga0105239, IMG submission 92761) | Corn rhizosphere microbial communities from Kellogg Biological Station, Michigan, USA - KBS C4-4 metaG | ecosystem: Host-associated > Plants > Roots > Rhizosphere > Soil | place: Michigan, USA... | reverse complement strand
CGCGTCTTTTTCGTGGAGAAGGTGAGCTCCGACCTCAGTCAGGTCGCCAATATCTTTGTCCATTACGTGCAGGACAGACGTCAGGGTGTGATCGTGGCCAATCGCGGATATACCGAGCTTGCCGACAATGGCGACCGCTTTCTGGTCCTGGTCAATGGCCGCCGCTACGTCGGCGTCCCGGGCCAGGCCGACTACGACGTCGCGCGCTTCGACAAGTATGCCGTCCGCATCGAGCAAAACGAGTCTAAAGCGTTCTTCCCGTCGCAGAAGTCTCTGCCGACGCGCCAGCTGCTGGAGAATCCGACTCGGCTCAACCTCTCGGAGTTCGCATGGCGCATCGGATTGCCGGTGTCCGCGCTGATTCTGGCTTTCCTCGCGCTGCCGCTCTCCGCTGTCAATCCGCGCACCGGGCGCTTCCTCAATGTGCTCGTGGCGGTCTTCCTGTTCATGACCTACAGCAACTTGATCAGCATTTTCCAGGCGTGGATCGCGAAGGGGGGCATCAACCCCTTCCTCGGGACGTGGAGCGTGCACGCCGGGATGCTGGTATTGCTTGCCCTGCTGCTGTATCGCCGCATGTTCGGTCTTAGGTTCCGCCTGCCGCGCCGCGCATGAGGGTCCTGCGCCGATACCTGTCGCGGCAGATTACCGGGAGCATCTTGCTGGTGCTCGTTGCACTGCTCATGTTGTTCAGCTTCTTCGACCTGATCTACGAGCTGAAGGATGTGGGCGGGGAGAGCTACCGGCTGTATGCGGCACTCACGTTCGTCGCACTCAGCATCCCTGGGCATCTGTACGAGCTGCTGCCGGTGGCGGCGCTGATCGGCACGCTCTTCGCCCTGGCGCAGCTGGTGCTCCATTCCGAATACGCGGTGATGCGAACGTCGGGTGTATCGGTCCTGAACATGGCGGTTACGCTGCTGCAGACGGGATTGATCTTTGCCGCCGCTACCTTCGCCACTGGCGAGTTCCTGGCGCCATTGTCAGAGGAGGCGGCGCAGAAGATCCGGCTGAAGCAGACCAGCAGCGTCGTGGCACAGGCATTTCGCTCGGGGCTCTGGGTGAAGGACGACCAAAGTTTCGTGAACGTCGCGCGTGTCCTGTACGACGCGACGTTGCAGGACATCCATATCTACGAGTTCGACAATCAGTATCGCCTGCGCGGCATCAGTCAGGCGCGCGAGGCGCGATACGTGCACGAGAATCTCTGGCAATTGAGAGAGGTGGTGCAGACGCGCTTCGACGATTCGCGCGTTTTGGTTGCTCGCATCGCTGAGCAGGATTGGCGCTCGGTGCTCACGCCGAACATCCTCAGCGTGCTGCTGGTGCCGCCGGAGAAGATGTCGCTCTGGACGTTGTACTCATATGTACAGCACTTGCGCGAGAACAAGCAGGAATCCACGCGCTACGAGATCGCGCTGTGGAACAAGCTCATCTATCCGATCGCGGTTCTGGTCATGATGGTTCTCGCGCTGCCGTTCGCGTATATGAACGTCCGGGAGGGCGGTCTCAGCGTCAAGATCTTCATTGGCATCATGGTGGGACTCGGCTTTCACCTGCTGAACCGCCTGTTCGGGCACGTGGGGCAGCTCGCTGCATGGCCGCCGTTCCTGGCCGCATTCGTGCCGACCGTTGCATTTCTCGCGATTGCGATCTTCCTGATCTGGCGCCTCGAGCGGCGCTGACGCCGCCGGCGCGTCTGTCATGTGGCCCTGAACAGCCGGCTGCCCACGAGCCTGTCATGCAGGAATTGATGGTCGCGATCGATAAAAGCCCACCAGAAGCCCGCTCCGAACAGGAAGAAACTCCACAGCCCGAGAACGAAGCGTGCAAGAGCTTCGCGTGGCGAAAGCGACGAGCCGTCGCCACGGGCGACACGGATACGCCACGTTTTCATAGCGAGCGTCTGTCCGCTGCGGCTCCAGCAAAACACGAAGTAGACGCCGAGGACACCGACCAGCCAGAGTTGAAACAGCGCGTGCACGAGCGGTGTGCGTGCGCCCTGCGTGAGCGCGAGAAACAGATAAGCTGTGATGAACAACACGGGTATGAGCAGAATCCCCTCGTAAGCCAGACTGGCGAAGCGCCGCGGCAGAGGCACGAGACCAGGCGGAAGCTCGAGAACTTGAGTCGGTGCCGGTTCACCCGGCGTGGCGGGCGGTTCGGCGCGGCTGAAAGGGGAAAGCAAGTCGTGGGCTTTTCTTTTGAGACGACGCGGGCGCCGATGCATGCCAGCGGCTGGACGTACTACGGTTGCTTTATGGGTTGTGGCGTGGCGGCGGGCTGGCTTGCCGGATGCGCGTCCCGCAGCGCCTTCTTCTCTTCCTCGGTCAACCCCTCGTACTCGCGCCATTTGCGCTGAATCGCCTCGCGCTTCTCCGGCGGCATCGCCTTCAGCTTCTTGTAGCGCTCGCGGACCTGAGCGTGCTGTTCGGGAGTCATGCTCGCCCACTGCTGCATCCGCGATTGCAACCGCTGCTGCTCCTGCGGCGTCATTTTCGGGTAGCGCTTCGCGATTTCGACCCACTTGGTGCGACGCTTACCCTCGAGATTGGGCCAGTCTTGAGCGAGTGGAGCGAGAATCTGCTGTTGATCGGGGGTGAGTTGACTCCACTCCGGTCCGCGCGAGTCGGCCGTGCCCTTTGCGGCGTCGACCCCAGCCGGCAAGGTCAGCAGCAGCAGAGCAGCGAAGACTAGTTGGCGGAAGTGTGGTGGTAGAGCCAAACCTCGAACCCTTGGTCTAGATAGGCGGTTACCGGCAACTCATCCGAAAGCACTTGCGCATCCAGGTCCGCGTAGTCCGGCTGCCGAGGGGCCTGCTGATCCTGCCAGAACAGAAGGATGGATAAAGCAAGAATCAGCGCGGACAGGGGTATCAGGACACGGCGGTTCAGCACCCGCTCGGGGTCGGTGCCCCGCAGCGTCCCGCCGACCGACCCAGAGACGGGCTTTTCGTGATCCAGGCGGGCCAGAGCGGCTTCACGGGCGAGACGCAGACGATAGAGCGTGCCGGGGCGCAGGCCATTCAGTCCTTGGTCCAGGTGGCTTGCGATCCGCTCCGCGAAGTCTCTTTCATTCATAGCTCTATTCCTCTCGCCCGGAGGAACGCCGAAAGCGCATGCGTTGCTCGGGAGCAGTGAGTCTTAACACTACCCTCCGAGCACCCCATTGCGGAAGCGGTTTCCTGCACGTCAAGCTCCTCCCAGTAACGCAACAGAAAAGCCTCTCGTTGACGTAGTGGCAGGCTCGCCAAGCCTTGTTCGATCAGGTTGATTACCTGGTTGCGCTCCAGTTCCTGCCCAGGGCCCAGAATGACGCCTGCGCCTTCGCTGACTTCGAGAGTGTCCAGCGGATCATGCTCCTCCTCGTCCTGCTTTCCTCCGAGCGAAGACAGCAGCGTGGTCCACAGGGAGCGGACCTTCTGCCGCCGGTAGTAATCGCGTATGGTGTTTTGAAGAATCCGTTGAAACAGCAACGGCAGCTCAGCCAACGGTTTTGCCGCGTATTTCTCCGCCAACTTGAGCATCGCGTCCTGCACCAGGTCGAGCGCGAGATGCTCATCCCGGACAGCGAAAACCGCTTGCTTGAAAGCGCGCCGCTCGACTTCCGCGAGGAAAGTCGCAAGCTCTTTTTCCGTTGCCAGAGTGGATGCCCGGTTGGTTCTTCGGAATAACGTGTGACAGGCGTCGTAAGGTGATGTTAACAAATCAGACCACCCAGTTGCAGCGAACGACCGAAGTGCGAGGCGCCGCCGGCGACACTGGTGATCTGGCCGTTAAGCTCTTGTTACTGAGCAAGTTTGTTCAACCCGCCGGTGGCGTCTACAATACCATCATCTTGAGACGCCTAGACCGTGGACCTTACACACCATTTCCTGATCGCCATGCCCAACATGGTGGACCCCAATTTCTCGAAGTCGCTCACCTACATCTGCGAGCACAACGAGCAGGGCGCGTTGGGCGTTGTTGTCAATCGGCCGATCGAGATGACTCTCAAGGCGCTGTTCGATCAGATCGACATACCACTGCACGATGCACCCAGCGGCGAGCTGCCGGTGTACTTCGGCGGTCCTGTGCAGGTCGACCGCGGCTTCGTTCTGCATCGTCCTCCCGGTGAGTGGCAGTCGACGCTCTCCATCAACAAGCAGATCGGTCTTACGACTTCGCGCGACATCCTGCAAGCGGTAGGCGAAGGACGCGGACCGAATCAAATCCTCGTTTCGCTCGGCTACGCTGGCTGGGCACCCGGACAGCTGGAACAGGAGCTGACTCAGAATGCATGGCTGACTGTCGGCGCGGATCTCGGCGTGATCTTCGATCTACGCCCGGAGCAACGGTTGTCTGCCGCGATGAGTCTGCTGGGCGTCGATTTGACCAGCCTTTCCGACGATGTGGGCCATGCCTGAGCGGCTGGTTGCAGCCGCGCTTTGGATGCTGAATGCCAGCCGATAGGGCCGCGCCGGCGCGCGCGCAGTCTGTCGTGCGTCAGCGCTCGGGAACCGTGCTCGCGCTCGACTACGGTGTGCGGCGTATCGGTGTCGCAGTGGGCGAGCTGGAACTGGGTATCGCGCATCCGCTCGAGACGATCCACGCGGATTCGGAGCGGGCGCACCTGCAGGAGATCGAACGCCTGATCCGTGAGTGGTCGCCAGTCCTGCTGATCGTGGGGTTGCCTTCGCACATGGACGGCGCCGAGCACGAGTTGTCGAAGCGCTGCCGCAGCTTCGCGCGCGAGCTCGAGCGTCGTTTTGAGATCGAGACGCGACTGGTCGACGAACGCCTCACGTCCAATGCAGCCAGCCAGTCTTTGGCCGACGTTGGCGTGCGCGGGCGCCGGCAGAAGAGCATGCGCGACCAGGTCGCCGCACAGCACATCCTGGAAACGTTTTTCTCGCTGCCCCATGACGCTGCCTGACGCCGAAACGCTGCTCGCGATGTTGGCGGAACAAATTCGCTGCGATGGCCGCCCGAGCATCGCGCTGGTGGGTATCTACACCGGCGGTGTGTGGATAGCCGAGCGCTTGCACCGTATGCTCGGACTGTCGGTTCCGGTAGGTACCATCGATGTCGCGTTCTATCGCGACGATTACAAGAAGACCGGCATGCGAACCGGCGTGAAGCCGTCCGACATTCCGTTCAAAGTCGAAGGCGCCGATATCATCGTCGTCGACGACGTGCTGTATACCGGCCGTACTATCCGAGCGGCCATGAACGAGCTCTTCGACTATGGCCGCCCGGCTTCGATCCGGCTGGCCGCGCTGGTGGATCGCGGTGGCCGCGAGCTTCCGATCTGCCCCCAGTACCTCGGCGCAGTGATCGACGTGGAGCAGGGCCGCATGATCGAGCTGCAGCGCGACGATGCTGGACGGCTGAGCCTGTCACTCGCGCCGCCCGCGGCATGAGGCCATGATCCCCAACCCGCAGCTGAACGAAGAGGGCAAGCTCAAGCATCTGCTGACTATCGAGGGTCTGCCGCCCGACATCCTGATGCAGATCCTGGATACCGCGCGCTCCTTCATCTCGGTCACCGAGCAGGAGGTCAAGAAGGTACCGCTGCTGCGCGGCAAAGCCATCTTCAATTTGTTCTTCGAGCCCAGCACGCGCACGCGGACGACGTTCGAGATCGCGGCCAAGCGCCTGTCCGCCGACGTGGTCAACCTGAATATCGCGACGTCCTCCCAGACCAAAGGCGAAACGCTGCTCGATACGGTGGCCAACCTCACTGCGATGCACGCCGACATGTTCGTCGTGCGGCATGCGCAGAGTGGAGCGGCGCACTTGATCGCACGGCACGTCGGCCCGCACATTCATGTGATCAACGCGGGTGACGGCCGTCATGCGCATCCGACTCAGGCCCTGCTCGACATGTTCACGATCCGTCATTACAAGGGCGACTTCACCCATCTGCGCGTGGCGATCGTCGGCGACATTCTGCATTCGCGCGTCGCTCGCTCCGAGATCCATGCCCTCACCACGCTCGGCGTTCCGGAAGTCCGTGTCATCGGCCCGCGCACTTTGCTGCCGCGGTTTGTAGAGACGCTGGGCGTCCAGGTATTCCACGACATGGAGGCGGGCTTGCGCGACGTGGACGTCGTCGTGATGCTGAGGCTGCAGAACGAGCGCATGAATGGAGCCTTGCTGCCGAGCGCCGGCGAATTCTTCAAGCACTATGGGCTCACACTCGAGAAGCTCGCGCGCGCGAAGCCCGATGCGATCGTGATGCACCCCGGGCCGATGAACCGCGGCGTCGAGATCGACTCGGCAGTGGCGGATGGGCGCCAGTCTGTGATCCTACCTCAGGTCACGTTCGGCATCGCAGTACGCATGGCCGTGATGGCCATCCTCGCGGGGAACTGATGCCGAAAGCTTTCTTCCTGGCAGAGCATCTTCGCGCATGAACATCCACATCAAGAACGGAAGACTGATCGACCCCGCCGCCGGGACCGAGACAGCACAGGATCTGTTCGTGGCCGACGGCCGGATCGGCGCAGTCGGCAGGGCGCCAGCCGGCTTCAAAGCGGATCGCGTGATCGATGCGTCCGGCCTGGCCGTGTGTCCGGGCTTGGTGGATCTCTCCGCGCGGTTGCGCGAGCCCGGGTTCGAATACAAAGCCACGCTCGAGAGTGAGATGCAGGCTGCGGTGGCCGGTGGCGTAACCAGCCTGGTGTGTCCGCCGGATACAGATCCTCCTCTGGACGAGCCGGGCCTGGTCGAGATGCTCAAGTTCCGCGCGCGCAGCCTCAACCAGGCGCGAGTGTTTCCGCTCGGTGCCTTGACGCAAGGATTGCAGGGCGAGCGCCTCACCGAGATGGCGGAGTTGCAGGACGCGGGATGTGTCGCGTTCAGTCAGGGTGATGCCCCCATGAACGACAAGCAAGTTCTGATGCGCGCCCTAGAATACGCGAGCACGTTCGGGTTCGCGGTCTGGTTGCGCCCACAGGATCCGGCGCTGTCACGCGGAGGCGTGGCGCATGACGGGGAGGTTGCCACGCGATTGGGCTTGGCGGGCATTCCGGCTTGCGCCGAGACGGTCGCGCTCGCAGCGATACTGATCCTGGCGCGAGAGACGGGAGCACGATTGCACTTATGCCGGCTGTCCACCGCGGAAGGGGTCGAGATGGTGCGCCAGGCCAAGCGCAGGGGTACCGCGGTCACTTGTGATGTGGCGGCCCATCACGTTCATCTGAGCGAGATGGACCTCGGCTACTTCGATTCCAATTGCAATCTGGTGCCACCGCTGCGTGGGCTGCGTGACCGGGATGCTCTGCGCGCGGGATTGGCGGATGGCACCGTCGACGCAATTTGTTCCGACCACGCGCCATTGGATGAGGATGCCAAGCAGGTGCCGTTTGCCGAAGCGGAGCCTGGTGCGACCGGGCTGGAGCTGTTGTTGCCGCTCACGCTCAAATGGGCACGCGAGGAGCGGCTATCGCTGGCGGCGGCCCTGGTGCGCGTGACTACCGTGCCGTCGAGCATCCTCGGCCATTCGGTGCCGGCCATGCAGCCCGGGCAGCCAGCCGATCTGTGCGTGTTCGACCCTGAGGCCTGGTGGCGAGTGGAGCCAGGCGCTCTGCACAGTCAGGGGAAGAACACGCCGCTTCTCGGGTTGGAGCTGCAAGGGCGCGCGCGCTTCACTCTGGTGGGCGGCGAGATCGTCTTTGAATCGTCGAGTTAGCCCATATGTACGACGCGCAGCGCTTTTTCACCCTCAACTTCCCTGAGCGCAGGACGCGACGTGACTGTGTCGCGGTTGCTTCGGGGTAAACCGATGACTCACTGAATGAATCCTCTACTCGATTTCTCCGGACTGCCTTGTTTCGCCGCGATTCAGCCCGAGCATGTCACGCCAGCGGTCGATCAGTTACTGCAAGAGAATCGTGCCCTCGTCGAACGCGTGGCCACCGCCGACGACAAGCCGACCTGGGACAATTTCGTTGCTCCGCTGGACGACGCGAACGAGCGGCTTTCGCGTGCGTGGGGCCAGGTCGCGCATCTGAACGCGGTCATGAACAGCCCCGCGTTGCGCGAGACCTACAACGCCAACTTGCCCAGGATCAGCCAATACCACGCCGAGCTGTCGCAGGATGAGCGTCTCTACGCCAAGTTCAAGGCCTTGCGGGCCGCGCCCGAGTTCGGCGGGCTCGATCGCGCGCAGAGAAAGATCGTCGAGAACGAACTGCGCGACTTTCGCCTCGGCGGCGCCGAGCTCTCGCCGGAGCAGAAAGCCGAGTTCAAGCAGGTGCGCGAGCAGCTCGACAAGCTGTCCTCGCGCTTCAGCGACAATCTACTGGACGCCACAAACGCTTTTGCGCATTACGTGGCTGCTCCGGAGGAGCTGACTGGGATTCCCGAAGACGTGCTGGAGGCGGCGCAGGAAGCCGCGAGACAAGACGGCAAGGAGGGTTGGAAGTTCACGCTGCAGATGCCGTCTTATCTTCCTGTCATGCAATATGCGGACAACCGCACGCTGCGTGAGCTCATGTATCGAGCCTACGTGACCAGGGCCGCGGAGTTCGGCAACCCCGACTGGAACAACACACCGATCATCGAGCAGATCCTGAAGCTGCGGCGGCGTCTTGCGCACCTGTTGGGCTATGAGAGCTTCGCGCAAGTTTCGCTCGAGCCGAAGATGGCCGAGTCCCCTGCTCAAGTGCTGAGCTTCCTCACCGATCTTGCGGCGCGGGTAAAGCCGTTCGCGCTGCGCGACTACGATGAGCTCGCGGCCTTCGCACGCGAACGTCTTGGGCTGGAGACCTTGCAGGCTTGGGATATCGGTTGGGCCTCGGAGAAGCTGCGCGTCGAGCGCTACGCGTTTTCCGAGCAGGAAGTGAAGCAGTTCTTCCCCGAGCCCAAAGTGCTGACCGGCGTCTTCCGCCTGGTCGAAACGCTGTATGGCCTGCGCATCACGCCCGGACAGGCTGCCGCGTGGCATCCCGATGTCCGCTTTTTCGACATCCACGATGCGTCGGGCGAATTGATCGGCCAGTTCTACGCCGATCTGTTCGCGCGGCCCTCCAAGCGCGGCGGTGCCTGGATGGACGATGCCATCACACGCAAGCGCAAGCGCAACGGCATTCAAATCCCGGTGGCGTATCTCAACTGCAATTTCTCGGCGCCCGTCGGCGGCAGGCCGGCTCTGTTCACGCACGACGAGGTGATCACACTGTTCCACGAGCTGGGCCATGGTCTGCACCATCTGTTGACGCGAGTCGAGCAACGCGGCGTATCCGGCATCAACGGTGTGGAATGGGACGCGGTGGAGCTGCCCAGCCAGTTCATGGAGAACTTTTGCTGGGAGTGGGACGTGGTACGCGGCATGAGCTCGCACGTGGAAACCGGAGCAGCGCTGCCTCGAGAGCTCTTCGACAAGATGCTCGCTGCGAAGAATTTCCAGAGTGGGCTGCACGCCGTGCGGCAGCTCGAGTTCGCGCTGTTCGACATGCACCTGCACTACGACTTCGATCCGGAAGGGGTGCTCACGCCGCTGCAGCTTCTCGAGCGCGTACGCAAAGAGGTCGCGGTCGTGCTACCGCCGGAGTACAACCGGTTCCCGAACAACTTCTCCCACATCTTCGCCGGCGGTTACGCGGCGGGGTACTACAGCTACAAGTGGGCGGAAGTGTTATCCGCGGATGCCTATAGCCTGTTCGAGGAAATGGGGGTGCTGAGCTCCGAGGCTGGCGAGCGCTTCCGGCGCGAGATTCTTGGGGTAGGCGGTTCGCGCCCGGCGCTCGAGTCCTTCATAGCTTTCCGTGGGCGCGAGCCCAAAATCGACGCGCTGTTGCGCCACAGCGGCATGGCGGTTGCTTGATGTCCAGCGTCCGTTGAGACGGTAGGAGGTCAAACATGAAGACTTTGGCGATGGTTCTTGCTCTAGCGCTCGCGGCTGGGCCGGCGGACGCTGACAAGCTCTACAAGTGGACCGATAAAGACGGGAACGTCCACTACACCGACCAGCCGCCGCCGCCCGAGGCCAAGGCTTCCGAGCAGAAGAAGTTCGGCGACCGGGCGCCCGAAGCGACTCTGCCCTATTCGCTGCAGAAGGCTGTGAAAGACTTTCCGGTGACGCTTTACACGTCGGATTGCGGCGATCCCTGCACCAAGGCGTCCGCTGCACTGACCAAGCGTGGCGTGCCGTTCACCGAAAAGAATCCGCGCGATCCGGCAGCCGCTGAAGAGCTCAAGGCGCTCACAGGCGGCAAGATCGAGATTCCGGTGATGAAGGTGGGCAGTCAGGTCTTGCGCGGCTACGAAGAGGAAGGCTGGAAGAACGCGTTGGATGTGGCCGGCTATCCGACATCGGCGCTGGTGCCCGTGGCGACGTCCAAGCCTGCGGGGACCGCTCAGAAGCCCAAGCCTGAGGCGCAGCCTGCGCAGGCGCAGATGGTTGTGCTCGAAGCGCTGCGCTGATCGTGAAGCTCCTGGGTCCGGACTCCCACGTGTCGGACCGCTTGGCGATTACCGCTAGAGCCGGCTGCAAAGGTCCGCAACCAGCACAACGCCCATCGGGGCGCAACTTACGACGGCGCGCGCTGAAGCGCGCCGGCACATATCGACGCATCCTTACGTCCCGTTCGAAATCGATGGCGGGTGTCATGCGATGGCTCGCGATCCTAGCGGCTCTCGCGCATTGTGCGCAGGCCCATGCCGGGTCCGACATGAATGTGCTCACGTATCACAATGACGATGGCCGAAGCGGACTCTATCCAAACGAAACGATCCTGAAGATCAACAACGTCAAAGCCGCCAGCTTCGGCAAGCTCCTATCGTATCCGGTGGACGGCGAGATCTATGCGCAGCCGCTCTACGTGCAAAACGTCGACGTCGGCGGCAAGGGACCGCACAATGTGGTCTACGTAGCGACTCAGCACAACAGCGTCTACGCGTTCGATGCGGATGCCTGCCCGGGCGACCAGGCACAACCGCTGTGGCACGTGCGCTTACTGGACGCGGCGGGGCGTGCACGCCCGGTGCCGGAAGCCGACGTCAAAAGCGCTGACATCAGTCCGGAGATCGGTATCACCGCGACCCCTGTGATCGACGCCACGAGCGGCACAATCTATGTCGTGTCGAAGACCAAGGAAGGTTGGCTAACGTACGCGCAACGGTTGCACGCGCTCGACATTGCGACTGGTGTCGAGAAGTTCGGCGGTCCGGTCGAGATCAACGCCACGGTTGATGGATCCGGCTCGGGCAGCGGCCTGTTCGGACGAATTGGATTTGCGCCGCGCACGCAGCTCAACCGTCCCGGCCTCGCGCTCGCGAACGGCGTCGTGTACAGCTTGTACGGATCGCATGGCGATCGCGGCAAGTACCATGGCTGGGTGCTCGGTCACGCTGCTCGAAGCCTGCGTCCGGTGCAAGTCTTCAATACCACGCCAAATGGTGAGGACGGCGGCATCTGGATGAGCGGGGCTGCCCCTGCGATCGATCGTGACGGCTCCCTGTACTTCAGCACCGGCGATGGCAGCTTCGAGGCGCGTAAACCGTTCTCGAATTTCGGCAATAGTTTTCTCAAGCTGTTCCCACGCGACGGTGCGTTGACCTTGGCGGATTACTTCACCCCCCACGATTACGCAGCGCTGAACGAACATGACCTTGATGTCGGTGGCGGCGGAGTGGTTCTCCTACCTGACGCCATGGGCAGCAGAGCTCATCCACATCTAATGGTCGGCTGCGGCAAGGGCGGCAAGCTGTACGTGCTCGATCGCGACCGTCTGGGACAGTTCAATCCGGCCGATGATAGTCAGGTCGTACAGACGCTTAATGGGACCACGCGCGCCTGTTTCAGCATGCCCGCCGTGTTCGCGGGGAAAATCTACATGCATGCGGGAGGGGATACGCTGAAGGCGTTGGCCGTGTCCGACGGCCGAATCTCCGAGACGCCGGTATCTGAAACGTCGAAGCGCGCTGGTTACCCGGGCGCGACACCGAGCATTTCTTCGAACAGAGGCACAGACGGGATCGTCTGGATCGTCGACGCCGAGGCGTTCAGGCAGCGTGGGCCTGCGGTGCTGCGCGCCTACGATGCAAACGATCTGTCGAGAGAGCTCTACAACAGCAGCGAGTCGGGAGTGCGCGACCGTGCCGGCCCCGCCGTAAAATTCACCCTCCCGACCATCGCTAACGGGCGCGTCTATGTGGGCACCTCAACCGAGCTGACTCTATATGGATTGCTCCCGGAAGCAACGTCGGCGCAACGAATGAGAGACGGTCGCTGCACAGCGATAAGAAATTGAAGCTGGCCACGTGGAACGTCAACTCGCTGAAAATTCGTCTCCCGCATTTGCTCGGTTGGCTGGCGCGTGAGCAGCCGGATGTCGTCTGCCTGCAGGAAACCAAGCTTGAGGACACGAATTTCCCCGCCGACGAGTTACACAAAGCCGGCTACGAGGCGCTGTTCGCCGGCCAGAAGACCTACAACGGCGTCGCGATTCTCTCTCGCACCGCAGGTTCAAATCCGCTCCACGCGATACCGGACTTTGTCGATCTCCAGAAGCGCGTACTGGCCGCGAATGTGGATGGGATCAGAGTGATCTGCGTATACGTTCCGAACGGGGAGAGCGTCGAGTCGGAGAAGTATCAGTACAAGCTCTCATGGCTGAACGGACTGCGTACTTGGCTTGCGCAGGAAGTGAAAGTGCATCCGCGGCTCGCCGTGCTGGGCGATTACAACATCGCGCCGGAAGACCGTGACGTGCACGATCCCCAGTTGTGGCAGGGCAAGGTGCTGTTTAGCGAGCCGGAGCGCGCCGCATTTCGCGCTTTGCTCTACCTGGGGTTGAAGGACAGCTTCCGCCTGTTGGAGCAGCCGGAAAAATCCTTCAGTTGGTGGGATTACCGGATGAATGCATTCAAGCGCAACCTTGGGCTGCGCATCGACCACATTCTGGTAACCGAAGAATTGGCACGTAGCGTGAAAGCCAGCCGCATCGACAAGAGCATGCGGGCGCTCGAACGCCCGTCCGATCACGCACCGGTGATAACAGAGGTCCAGTAGCTGTTGAGCGTGGCGGCGCTGCCACACCGGCTTTAGTGCTCGCCAGCGGCCTCCTTACCTTCGATCTCGAGCTCCTGGATCTTGCGCGTCAGCGTATTGCGACCCATCCCGAGCAAGTGTGAGGCTTCGATGCGCCGGCCGCCCGTGTGCGCGAGCGCCTTCATGATGAGCGCGCGCTCGAACTGACGCGTCATCTCATGCATGATGTTCTGCTCCCCGCGGTTGAGCACGGTCTCGGCTTCCTTCTCGAGCGCGGAGATCCAGCTCTCGGTCGTGAGCGCCCGTTGCTCTTCGCGGAACTCTGGCGGCAAGTCCGGAATGTCGATGTTGACGCCGGGTGCCATCACCGTCAGCCAATGGCAAAGATTCTCGAGTTGGCGCACGTTGCCCGGGAAGTCGTGGCTGATGAGATATTTGACCGCCGCGTCGGTCATGCGCTTGGTCTCTACGTTGAGATCTTTTGCGCTCTTGGTGAGGAAGTATTTCGCCAGCAATGGAATGTCCTCGCGCCGCTCGCGCAATGCCGGCAGCCGGATGCGAATCACGTTTAGCCGATGGAACAAGTCCTCGCGGAACAGCCCGTTCTTCACCCGTTGCTCGAGGTCCTGGTGCGTGGCGGCGATGATGCGTACGTTGGCCTTGATCGGTTGATGGCCACCGACACGGTAGAAGTGCGAGTCCGATAGAACACGTAGCAGGCGCGTCTGCAGATCCGGCGGCATGTCGCCGATCTCATCCAGGAACAGTGTCCCACCCTCGGCTTGCTCGAAACGGCCGCGCCGCATGCTTTGAGCGCCGGTAAAGGCGCCGCGCTCGTGCCCGAAGAGCTCCGACTCCAGCAGATCCTTGGGGATCG
>Ga0105239_10006241_pt1 | contig 13856 bp, 20 predicted proteins | sample KBSC44metaG_FD_92761 | JGI IMG/M metagenome (GOLD analysis project Ga0105239, IMG submission 92761) | Corn rhizosphere microbial communities from Kellogg Biological Station, Michigan, USA - KBS C4-4 metaG | ecosystem: Host-associated > Plants > Roots > Rhizosphere > Soil | place: Michigan, USA... | reverse complement strand
TGCGAGAGGTAGTGGCACGGTTTCTGATTTGCACCAAATGGAGACAGGAGGAACCGCGCAGTTACCGGGAAGTTTGGGGTTCGGTCAGAGTTCATCTGTAGTATGGATGTGGGGTTTGCCCAGAGGATGTGACAAGTATGATTATACGTATGTCCGCGAGAGTGTGCGTAGTGACATGTATTCAAATAATGTGTATGTACAACGATTTCCCTATGGGTACCGTCCAATCGTATACGGTGTCCCCACGCGCTTTTTGTCCCAGGGCGACCAGCATCGCTGGCTCCAAAACCCACACTGGGGCATTTTGTCGGGCGAAGGCGTGTTGCTCGTAATACAACGCACATGGTGTCACGTGACATTGGCAAAGCTACCGTGGCACGCACGGGCACCACACGACTGGGGCTTCTTGAAACCCTAACCCTAACCCTAACCTTGCTCGCAAGAACAACCATGTCGGTAGAAGAGCAAACCTTTCTCAGTACGTCAGCGGCGCACAAAGCCCTTCGTGAATTCTTTAAGGACCATCTCAGCGAGTTCACCTTGGGAGCTTCACTGGCCAAGGCCGAAAACCCAAGCGTCTACGTCGGACTGGTTGTTCAGTACGATGGAGAACGGATCGTCCCGGTCCGTTTCCAGTACCATATCTTCCCGGCGCACTACCCAGCTGGAATCGTTCTCCAGATGGACGGGCGTTTGAACATGATGCCTGTCAAGGCACATGAGGTCTCTCCCACCTACGAAGTGCAAACTGTTGACCAGTGGGTGCAGCAAACCAGTGTACGACCAATGCACGGCGGACTTGATCGCTAGGCTCAGTACTTTCTTGGTGGGATAACCTACGTAAAGTAAGAACATGCAGGTGATCTCCTGTTACGAAAATCTATCGTACTACTCGTGGTCTTGCTTGGAACTTTGGCGCTTCTAAGGACCAGCTTTTCTGTTATGTCGCTGTATGAGTGACCGACCCATAGGCATGTCAAAGGATGTTCGCCGGCATCCCAAATAAGGTGTGAGGGTAGACGCCGAAATGTCTGTACCATCCCTGCGCTTCCTCGCTTTTTGCCATATCCGGTCACATGTGGTGGGCCTTGTTGCCGGAAAAGGGGTAGGTCGCTTGCACCGCTCCCGTATCGAAGTTGTCGACCGCCACTTGGGATCCAAGTTCAATGCGACGGTGGCGCACCTCGCAGGTTACCCATGTAACGACCACATCAGTGTCCCCGGATTTCAGATGTCGTGTAGGATCGTCATCCCGACTCCGGAAGGGTACATGGTTTGTCATTTCAGTACGGAGCGTGAGCGATGGATGTTTGCAAAGTTCGCTGCATCAGGACAGTGCATGGCGAACCTTTCATTGAGCCCTCCTTGCTCTGTTGCATAAACGTTGTGTATGTACATCAATTTCCCTAGCTGGGAACGGTGCTCAATCGTACCACAGTGCCCGTGGGGATCCTCCTGCTGACGTTTGCTGTCTCTATTTTATCGTCGAATTCAATCCAGTAATATTCGCCGCCGGGCCTGCTAAATATGCCGTGCACCTCCTTCCATTCGCCATCTTCAAAATAGTGGAAGCCCTTCCGGTAGTCATCAAACTGGTCAAAGACCTGGTCTATGGTGACCTCGACGACGCGCAGCGATTCGGGGCGAATTGTCTCCCTCGTTGTTCGCTCCGCTGCTTGCTCCGCTGCTTGCTCCGCTGCCTGCTTCCGAACAAGTCAGCCGCTCCGCCCTTAGTAAACTACATTGTACAAAGACCTACGCTCTTTGATGCCGCGGAAGTTTTTGTTGTCTCCATAGCTGCGTGTGTGCGTTTGCGTTCAGGGATTGGAGATGCGCTCTCAATGTACGAAAGGAAGTGAGCATCAAGACCGGGGCGGCGTCGGGCGGGTGTTGACGTGGTGGCGTGTGGTGCTGGTGGCTTGCGTTTGGGTTACGGCCGCGTTAATACATTTTTCGCTCTCAGGGCGACCAGCACCGTTGGCTCCAAATCCCGCGGTGTTGAGCAGCGGACACTTTGTTTTCCCTGGCATTTCAGAAGACATGCTCCAACCCGACAACACCCCCTCCCCGGCCCTCCTTCTGTTTCCTGAAGACTATCCTCCTTCTTTCCGCTCGCCTGCAAAACTCTATGCCCACCCCGACGACTACATGGTGAGCGACGGTGCCATCTCCCCGTACGTGTTTCTTTACCGCGATGGCACCCGCGTGCGTCTTTTCTATCGTACTTCACTTCGCACCAACGACGGCAAGTTCACCACCGCGACGTTCCTTCTCGACACCGGGGGTTGTCCTGCCCTTTATCTCTCGCCGACGCTTCAAACTCTCCTCCGTGACCGCATCGAGGTAGACGATCTGGGCACCCGATGGATTCGCACCAACATCGGTGGGGAAGACGTTCGGCTTCTTGTCCGCTTCGACTTACCGTCAGAGCATCGGCCTGCCAACGTGATGGGGCTCCCAATGTTCTTCCTCTTGGGGCTTACCTTCCCGCAGGTCCGTATCAACACCCTTGTTTTTGACGAAGAAGGGGTTAGCACCAACTGCGCGGAGGCCCATCTTCCATACATCTAGTCAAGGTTAGGGGTAGGGGTAGAGTATTGTACGTAAAAATGATATGACCCCTTGCAGTGTACGCTGCCCCGTGTGTGGTGTGTGGTAAAGCGAGTGCGACCGGGTGGGGCGCCACCTGTGGACCGCCCTTCCGCTCGGTGGCGTGTGGCGCAAGAGCCCCCGACCGTACCCCGCCCATTCGCGTTCGTTTTTTTCCTTGCCCACCACCACCACCAATGTCGGACACCATGACCGACACCACTGACATTTCCGACACTAATGATATCTTACTGCCCGAGGGCGCCCGCGTCCTGCACCTGACGCAGGTCTACCGGTTGAAACCAGCCGATCACATCCTCGTCCGGCGTGATACCGGTTGGTGTCATGGGATCTTTACTGGCGAGAAGGATGGGGAGCTGTGGGTTGTCTTCCGCGAGGATCCTTCGGGGGATGTCCAGGAAATGAGATTCTGTGACTTTTCCGGGAGCGAGTGCTACTTCGCCGTGTACCAATACCCGGAGGTCGACACACCGGCCCATCGCCAGCTGGTCCTTGAGCGAACGCTGTTGCCAGGATCTGGAGAGCAGTCCGGCGACGGCAGCGCCTTTGCGGTGTATTGCTGGACGGGGAGGTACGTGCCTGATTTGTCGTTTTGGTACGGACTCGTCTCTGCGCATCAGTTTGACACAAAGGAATGCTCCAAATTACTCTGCCAGGTGTGACGCAGACGATGTGAACGGGCAGGTGTCTGCTGTCGTTCCGTTTCCCCCTTACCTGCCGTTTCTGGATTATTGTCGGTTGAGCTACCCGGCTCAGCAGAAGGTCAAGGAGCTCCTTCTCAATCCTCCGAGTGACACTGCCGGCTATCTCAAAAGGAAAGACAGGTTCACCGCTCTGGGTTACCACAGCATGCAGCACTTTCTGGTCAGTCGTTACCTGGAACATCTCGAATACGACAGCGAAGGTAACGAGAGCGATCCGGACACGACCGCACCGGACGCTCCCGGATCGGACGCTCCCGGATCAGACGCGACCAGTGATTCCGAAGAACAAGACACACCGCTGCAGATTGAGCTCGCGGACAGGATCCGGAAGCTGGCGAGTGAGCGTACGGAGGGTTGGAACTGAGCGGCTTCCCCATGTTTTTTAAATTGTTCGTAGTTAGGGACCATGTCAGCTGACCCCCCAATCAAAATTGAAGACCATGCGCTTATTGGAGATCTCCACACCTCCGCGCTGGTTGCCAAGGACGGTTCGATTGACTTTATGTGCTTGCCAGATTTTGACTCCGACGCCTGCTTCGCGTCGCTCCTTGGGTCGTCGGAGAACGGGTTTTGGCGGATCGCCCCAGTGGGCCAAGTGCAAGAGACCCGTCGGCGATATCGTGAGAATACGCTCATTCTTGAACAGGATTTTGTGACCGACAAGGGAGTGGTGCGCATAGTCGACTTCATGCCCATTCGTTCCGGTCCCCCGCGCCTGATTCGTCGTGTCGAGGGCGTACGTGGGAACGTCGCTGTCCACCATGAGTTGAAGCCGAGGTTCGGAAATGGTTACACCATCCCACTTGTATCTCAGAAAGACGGGGGCTTCGTAGCGATGGCTGGGCCCGATGCACTTTACCTTTGGAGTGACCGGGAAGCTTCCATGGATTTCCAATTCGAGTTGAACGCTGGTGAAACAGTTTCTTTCGTTTTATCTTGGGCCAGGCCTTATGAAGCGGCTCCAGGTTCTATCGACCCGAATGCAGCGCAGCGAGCCACTGAGGCCTTTTGGCTGAATTGGACTCAGGAACTCAAGATACCCGCGGAATTCCGTGATGTTGTCCTGCGTTCCTTGATAACATTGAAGGCCTGCACTTACCAGCCATCCGGCGCAATTGTTGCTGCTCCCACTTTTGGCCTCCCGGAAACTCCAGGTGGAGAACGCAATTGGGACTACCGATTCTGTTGGATTCGGGATTCAGTTTTGGCGCTGAGCGCACTCATTTGGTCTGGGAAGTCGGACGAGGCGCGGGCATTTGGGGGATGGCTCACCAACGCTATTGGAGGAGCGCCGTCGCAGCTTCAGATCATGTATGGGATTCGCGGGGAACGGCGCCTAACCGAAGTCACCTTACCATGGCTATCGGGATATGGAGGAGCCCGCCCAGTCCGCATTGGAAATGGGGCGTATGACCAGTTCCAACTGGATGTTCTGGGTGAACTTGCCGCGTCTATGTATATCTACGTCCGGCTAACAGGCGAGTTGCCTGAGAGGACCAGGATTTCCTTCGAAACCATTGCGAACCATGTTGCGGAAGTCTGGAGGGACCCGGATCACGGCATTTGGGAGATGCGCGGACCCAAGCAGGAATTTACGGCGTCCAAGGTATCGGCTTGGATAGCAGTTGACCGTTGGATCCGAATCATTGACCAAGGAAGTCTCGACGTCGATCCGGCTCCTTGGGTTGCACTTCGACAGGCCATTTTTGATGAGGTCTGCAGCAAGGGCTACGACTCTGTCCGCAATACATTCACGCAATATTATGGCTCGACGGGGTTAGACGCGAGCCTACTCGCCATTCCGATGTCAGGATTCCTACCCCCAACGGATGAAAGAGTTGTCGGCACGGTGAAGGCAATTGAAGAGGATCTTCTTCAGGATGGACTCCTCCTGCGATACAGAACGGAGGAGGGCACTGACGGCTTGTCAGGCGATGAAGGAGTTTTCCTTGCTTGCTCGTTCTGGCTTGCAAGCGTTTACCACCTCATGGGACGGACTAAAGAGGCTTGCCGGCTCTTCGAGCGCTTGGCCAATCTCAGAAACGATGTCGGTCTCCTGGCGGAGGAGTACCTGCCGGATGCCAAGCAGCAGATTGGCAATTTTCCACAGGCCTTCTCTCATCTCGCGCTGGTAAACTCCGCCTTCACTTTGTTCGGCAACAGAGCTCCCGGCATACTACATTGACCGGAGACCTGACGCGGCACTCATGTCATGTTTATTCCGTCAAACGACTGCTTCTTCACTGATGCCCGCGAGCCTTCCCGTTGCGAGACAGACATATTTTGGATCTATCTCCACGCCCACGGCTTCCCTTCCGTTTTCTTTGGCGGCAACGAGTGTGCTACCGGAGCCGGCAAAGGGGTCCAGGATTCGACCGCCTGGAGGGCAACATGCCCGGATGACTCGGGCGAGGAGCTCCTGGGGCATCTGCGCCGGATGGGGGACCCTCTCGGAAGAAGCCCTTCCGCTCCCTGCAGCTACAGTGGATATGTCCCACAGGCTGGTCATCGCATCGTCTGTCGGCCAGACGTCGGTAGGGTTCTTCCCCTGCGCGTTGCAGCGTTTCACCCCGTTGCGGGTCCCGCACGTGCACTTACTCTGGTCATGGGGCACGCGGACGGCTTCGAGGTCAAAGAAAGGAGTTTGACCCTTTTTCTGAAACCAGAGCAGGGTCTCGTGTCTGGGAGAGAAGTAATGCCGGCAAGCGGCACCCCTCCGCGTGTACCAGATAACCTCCTGCCTGAGTTCCATCGTGTCGAAGGTGTCCCAGAAGTGATACGCCAGCGGAAAATGTTGCCCATTGAAGGCCTTGGAGTAGCCCAAGTTCAGCCATAAGGAACCTGAAGGAGAAATCAGCTTTTCAACCAGGCGGAGGCGGTCCTTGATGTGCTTCACGTAGTCGGCGTGGCTCATCGGCATTTCGTAGCTTTTTCCAATATTGTAGGGTGGTGAGGTGATGACCAGATCGAATGCGCGCTCTCCGCTTGCGAGCAGATTACCCAAGACCTCTTTGCAGTCCCCTAGATGGATCATACGTTCGTTGGCCCTATTAAGTTTTAAGAAATTCGTCGCTGTGATCGAGAAACGCACTGACAGACCTCTTGACACATAATGTCCATATAAAGAGTGCGACTTGAACATTGCGTGTTCGTGCGAGAGATGTCCGTAGGATTATTCGCTGTGCACAGCATATTGGAATTGGTTTACATACACAAACTAGGCTAGGAGTATAACAGTGAATCTATCTAAGACTACGGCCTGTCGGAAGCGATTGAATTCCTCGTGAGAAACCTCTGGGCACCCCCTGTTCTACCCTTTTTCCCCTGGCCCTTCGGTTTCTTCGCTCGCGAACAGATTTGCCAGACCCTCGTAGATGCTGTCAGACTTTGCTAATTTTCGACGTTCCACTTCCCGTTTGATCCGAGCAGCGGCATCAGACATTTTGTCCCATTCGCGCGGCCCCATCGCGGCGTCCAGTCCGCCGAGTTCCACCAGCCAGTATAGCTTTCCATCAGTCGGTTCACCAGGTCTGTCTTCGCACAGAAGAACACACTGAAAATGGGATGAGCGTCGGACTTGTACTTGGAGATGGACCACGTTGCTCTCGACGGCATCTGCCTGGATTGCCAGAAAGCGGGCGTGGGTCCATTGAGAATTTCTCTTGTGCTCTTCCCGCCACAATGTCACGACCTCGTCAAACCAGTCGGTGCGTATCAAGTCCACTAACTGTGACCGCTGAAGCGATTTGAGGCAAAGCGTCCTGAGCGCGGCGGGCTCCATCGCAGTTAATGTTCCGGCTGCCAGCAACTAGGAAGCTCGCCCATGTCTTTCTGTTAAAGCCACCTGCGCCACAGCCACCGCTTTGATGCGCCGCGTGCAGGACACGATCGCCGCCCAACAGGGCTCCACTTTTTTGTCAACACCGTTATCATGACCGTAATAAGCGCCCCTTCAACTTCCTCGGTCGCAATGGCCATGCAAAGTCTCGGTCGTCTGGAGGCGCAGGTGGCCACAACATACTTGAGCAATCCTCAGACGGCGGCCCTCCACATTTACTCCTCCTTACCTGCACATGAGCGGCTGGAATTCGAACGTTTTGCCACCTCGGTGCTCAAAACCAGCCCGAGGTCGAACCGGCGTTTACTTCACAAACGGGTCAGAAACTACCTCTCCGGTGTGGGTCTTGAGTGTGAGTATGATAACGATTCTCCACCTCCATACTCACTGACGCGGTAGGTGATTGTATGCAAAGGCTATCACGGACCTCCGCCATTCCTCTGTGAGATGGTCAAATACTCTTCCGTTTCGCCTTCCTCGTCGCCTTCCACCACCGCCCAGCTCAGTGAAACGCCTCTGGTTGTGCAAAGTGACATTCATCCGGTTGGGAGCAGACGGTTGCGCCAGGGCTAAACAGGGCTGAGCCAATCCTGGACGATATCGTGACACAAGGGGTCACGTGACACCTAACCCTAATCCTCCCCTCGATGGTTGGTGGCAGTCAAAGCAGCGTGACTCTTGCACGCGCGACATCCCCCTTTTACTTCCTTCTGTTGCTTGAGAAAATGACCACCACAGCCAACGAACATGATGCCTTTTGGGCCCTCAATTTCCTTTATGGCCAAAAACATCGAGTGAATGAGTCCGGCCACCCCACACCGGAGCTTCTGCTCTCCATGGGCATTATACCCGGGCCTACCATTATTCTCGGAGCTACTCTCACCCGTCTTGGAGAAGATGTCTGGGAGTTCAGATCCGCCGACGTGACTTCCTCTGACGTGAAGACGTTCATCCATGAGCTGATGGCGTTCCACAACATCCGGGATAATTTCTCCCTCATAGACCCGTGGAGTTCCCTTTCCCTATTGCCTGAGAGCAGGTCAATGTCCTGCCAGTACAAATCTCGCGAGTACCAAGTGACTTCCGGTGGGACGAGGTTTTTGATGCACTGTGGTGCGTGGAAGCTTGTCGATGGTGGGATCGCCAGGGGAGTCGTCACAGCTTACGTGGAGAACCAGGCTGCTTATGTTGAAAGGCTATGGCGTCATGTGGGACTTGTGCCTTCATGGTTGACGATCGTTGAAAAGAAGAATGGCATGGGTGTCCTCAGAAAGCAATGATACGGCCGATGGGGCTGTCGAATCGACTACGCTCAGATTTTAGACAGCTATTGTCATACGCAAAATATATGTCATATCTATGGTTGACACACCGGGTCAAGACAACCCAAACCCAAAGTGTCCGCCCTACCACCCTGCCGACAGGTTTTATGAAGCTCGTCTTGAAAACTTACTGGAACGAGAAGTTTTCCAGATTTCCTCCGTTTCCTCCTGATCACTCGATTGTCGACCCCTTGTATACTTTTGGTCATTTTGAAATTCCTCCGCCGCTTGGAACACGTTTCGCTTGGGATAAAATGGCGGAACGGATTGCAGTCTTGTCCGACAGGCAGAAACCGACGCCTTTCTCTTGTGAGAACACGGCCTCTGGTGGAAACGCCAGGCTGTGAGCGATATATTGTAAAGGGACTGTTGTCTTGTCGGACATACGTGCAGCGGAAAGCCTTCCGTCCCTCCTAGTACGCAAACCAGTACGTTGATGAGTTTGAAGAGTCACGACTTTGCGGGCCGGCTGCGGCATGGCTTGGGAAAGGCGCATGGATATAACCAGAAGGGGCCGCTGCCCCTCCTTGACACAGAGGCTCCCCCACGATCCATCTCATGGCAATGCTCCATTTCCACGCCTGCGTGCGGTGCGCTGACGGTGAAGTTGACGTTGACTTGTTATCTCTGGTCTCTCACTCCACCGTCGTTCGTACGCTCGTATCGGATCTTACCCCTCCAGATGTTTCCGGGAGAGCATTCGCAATTCCGCCAATCTTCACTAGATCTCACGTCACCGACCTCCTAGCCATTGTCGCCGATCCGTCGTCCGCTCACAACAGGTTGCACACCCTTGGCTCCGCTGAGCTTTCTGCTGTGGGCGCTTTGGCCGACTTCTTTGATGTTGCATGGGTGACAAAGCTTGTTGGTAAGGTCGCGAACGCTGGGCGCGAGGGCAAGTACATCCCTCCCTTGGGTTGTTACCATTGCGGAAGTACATGCGACAGGAACGCCTTGAGGTGGTTCTGCCTTTCGTGTTGCAGGCCCACTGAGCAAAATTACAAAGCATGCAACCGTTGCGCATCCCATCACTCGACAATGTGTTTCAAAGTCTGCGCAGCCTGTGAGGATGTAGATAGACAGCCGGGGAGGAAGTGTGGGGAAGGATCGAAGTGCGTGGGGTGCGGGACGGCGACCGGTTACGCCGGTGGCGTCCTGTTGTGGTGGTGTAATCAATGCAGTACCGTTCCGAAGAGGAACTTTCACCACTGCGACCGCTGCAACACCAATCAACACACCCGCTCCATCACGCTTTGTGAGCCTTGCGCGGGCAGCTACTGCGTGATTGCTTACGGGATATCTCGCTTCAAGGAGAGTCCTTAGAGTATGTAATGTATATTTGGATTCACTTATTCGTGTCGGATAAGAGCCGTGCCGGTTCAGTATCGATAATACAATAAACCACACATGATAAATCACAAATCACACATCATATCAAGCACTTCAAAAGCTTCGTTCCGTCATCGGCACACTGTCAGATGATTTTACCTTCGGAATTGATGCAGGAAATCTTCAGGTTGTGTGACATCGACGCGAGACTCCTCCTCCGTCGGGCGCACGGACGTTTAGTTGACTACAAGGACGGCAAAGTGGCCCCCGACATTCGCCTCGACCCGCTTACGGTATATAACAAGCACTATTCCGGCAAAGTTTTCCTCAACAGGCCTTTCGGACCGGATAATCCGTGGAACACGATGACAAGGAACCCCTGGGTGATGGGAACCGCTGACAACGGGTGGTGGGAGCTCATCTGGGGCCGCTATCGGATCATTCGGGGCTACTGCCAACATTGCGGTGGGGATGAATACTCGACGTTCACGTGCAATAAAACGGACGTGGCGAGACCTGGTTACCTTTTCTCAACGGCGAGGACGAATCTCCCGGCGAGCTGCGCCAACAACTGGCTGGGTGCGCTCTGTTCGGCTGGTTGTTCTCGAATATTATAGAGGCCTGCGCGATCATGCGCATAATATAATGGCTCTCTCACTATGGCAAGCTCAGATGAAAGGAGCGCACTACTGTCTATGCCATTTGCGGTCGGAGCCGCATTTGTCCGCTCGGTTGGAATCGGTCCCTAGCGCATCATCAAAATAAAGGTTTTATTCCTCCAGAAGGGGAAGGATCATGTCAGCTGACAAAATGCAGGAAGAGTTCCTCGCGCTGAGGTCTGACGTTACGCAGCTGATGAGCCGGGTTGCGGAACAGAACGCGGAGTTGGAAGCTCTTCGCCCGGAAGTGTCGCAGCTGAAAGCCCGTGTTGCCGAGCTTGAGGCGACCGCTGGAAGAAAGGGCGAGAAGTACTACCAGAACATCCTCGAGAAATCGCTCGGAGCCAGGCACGTCTACGTACCGGAGGTCGGCTTCACCGATCTCACAACCGGCGACGCCCACATCGAAATCAAGAAGTGGAGCGACTACCACATCGTTCAGGGTCAACTCAACAAGTACAATCGGGTCATACCGCGACCGAGGAAGTGCGCTTACTTCTTCGGTGTCACCCCGAGCAAGAAGCGGCTCGCGTTCATCGCGGATCTGATGAAGGAGGCGGGGATCGAAATGTACATCTTCGACGCGAACGACGTGCCGTACAGGCATATGGTCACTGATGAGGCGGCCTTGGGGAGCCGAGGCATTGTGGAAGAATTCATTCAGAGACGTCTTCGCTCTGTCCAGGACCTGAATGCGCTGCTGCCATGGAAAGAGGTCAAGCGCGCCTTCAAGGATGAACACGGTCACGACCCTCCGCATGATCCGGCTCGGACGCAGAAGCCGTGGCACTATTTTTGCCACTGTGGACTCAGCTACGTTGACACGTGCCTTGCCGCATGCGGTGGGAAGAAGTTCCGGGGGTTCAGGGGATGGAAACTTGTTCCGGGATGCGAGAAACACTGACCACGCGCACTCCACTGCACACCGCTGTCATCAGGCGGCTTGCCAACGAGCTATCAGAAACAGAACTCACTTTTTCATGAAGTACCAACGAGCTACCAACGCTGGCGGAACTGCTCCGGTGTCAGCGTGTAGATGTCCCTCTTGCCCCGGATGCGCGACACGAACTGAGCTGGTATTGTTGGGACCGACATTTACCACGAGGTGCGTTTACTCCGTTGAGTCACCCCGTGCCCGTCGTTGCGTTTTCTTCTCCTTCCCTTCCTTTCCCGCGTCAATTGTGACGTCTTTCATTAGCCGGACAATATGGTCCCTCGTCATGTCCGGGTACTCCATTTCAAACTCCGCGTCGGTGAGCCCGCCAATGTACGTAGTAATCGCACGGGCGTACTGGCCGCGTGTCGGAGGATTGGAGAAAGCTTCCGCAAATGCCCTATTCGCCGCCACCCCGTCCCGCAGAAGACTCACGTCCGCGAAGCCCCGCAGCGCCAGCCCGCGAACCCAGCAGGCGGTGTGCTTCTTTATTTTGTCGTCCAGGGGTATGCCTCCCGGCTTAAGAACCCGGCTCAAGACTGTCAGTATGCGCTCCTTGCTGTAGAGTTGCTCCTTGTCGTGTTCACAGTGCGCCGATACGTCCGTCATGCCTCCTTTCCTTACGTGCCGCAATTTTCTTTGCTGAATGCCGCGTCTCTATCCTATTGTTTACGAATTGGTCTACGCACATGACGGTGATCCATGCGTCACCGAGTTGTACAAATTGGTCTACGCACATAATAAGCATCAATTGTTGAGTTGCGACCCTTTACTTTTACAGTTTAGTTTGTGTTGGGGCAAACCAGTAGCGTCTGTGGCGAGTGGCGTGCAATGGCGCTCAAGGACTCTGCCACGTGACTTGCTTCTTGGCTTCGTGGCCCCGATTTTCTACACAGGGCTGCTTGCGTGGTGAGGACCACACGCAAGAAACATCAACCATGGCTGAATCACTAACTCAATATCAGCAACGTCTGAGCGGCGGTGCTTCAAGGCACCCGGGCGCTGTACACCCTTTCCCCGCACCCCCCGCCTTTGCCGGTCACTTCTTAACGGACCTTGCTGACCCTGCTCGTGTACCCGCTGACGACGACGACACCGACATCCCATATCCTGCAATTATGCAGTTCGACCTTCCCCCTTTTGCTGCACCTGGACATCGCCTCCACGGTAACACCAGCCAGCACGCACGCTAGATCACGCGGTGGACCGCTATTGACACTTCGTGCGCATTTCCGCCTCACATCCTCTTTTCCGCGGAAGGGGAAACCGGAATTTATCGTGTTGATGAAGAAATAATGTGCACTGGACCACAGGGAGCGTAAACGTAATTCGGGTTAGGTCGACCTAGTAGTTTATGTAAGGTTCAATAGTGATTCCTGTTGGAAGACGGGTCCAAATCACCGTCTTCCGGCCATTGTGACCGGATATTGAACTATCGGCAGAGTGGGCCACCATTACTGTGGCCTGACCCCGCTCTGGAAAAGACCCCGTGCCGTCCGCATCCATGATACACTGATTGAGCTCGCTGTTGTATCTGTCTACAGCTTCTGCAGAGAGCTCAGACGACTCAATCATATTCCCAATTGGATCCTCAATCTGAAAAGCACCTTCTTTGACGCTGATGATTTGTTTCCCGTTCGTTATGAGAAAAGAATCAGGTAGCGATTTGCCACTACTTATCAGGTCGCGATAAATGCAAATTGCATTTCCTTCATTTGCTGATATGGACACATTGGCCCCCTGTTTTGGTGAATATATGATGATATCCCCCAGCTCTGGTTCATACCAAACGCCGATGTCATCCATGAGGCGAGCAGATTGAGCTCAGAGTCGCAGGCTTTATATCATATGCATAAATGCAGTCTGGCAGCCCGAAACCAGATCAACCCGACCCTAACCCGGAGTAATCTCGCTCGGATAAGAACCTGTATCTGGCGAGAATATCCTCTAGTTTCTCCGGTGAGAGCCCGCTTCCGTACCATTCGGTGCTGCCACTGCTGCTCTTTTGAGGGTCACCGAAATAGTAAATCAGCCCGTGCATCACGTGGTATGGGACGACATCGGCTGCGCGCGTTTGGCTGAAGGTAGTCAATTCATTGGCAATAGTGTCATCACTAGCCGTCGTCGTCACCCTAACAATTGGTATCAGTTCGTGAATCACCGCGCAATAGGTCAGACTATACATGGACGAGATGTCCCTCTTTGTCTGAACCAACGGCCGCGGGTCTGTTGGAAATGCGCTGTGGCTGGTAGTGGCTGGTGAATTGTGGCTGACGAATGGAGGCAAGGAAGTTGAAGAAAAGAAAATAAACTGTGTTTTGCCTCCGCTCACTTCTACATCATTGCAGAGATGGGAGGGTTTATTATCGTATGCATAAATCCGGTCCCACATTTCGGAACCAGACCGTCTACAGACGCAATACAGCGGCAGCCCAGACTATTACATCTATCACTACCGCC
>Ga0105239_10006240_pt1 | contig 13861 bp, 12 predicted proteins | sample KBSC44metaG_FD_92761 | JGI IMG/M metagenome (GOLD analysis project Ga0105239, IMG submission 92761) | Corn rhizosphere microbial communities from Kellogg Biological Station, Michigan, USA - KBS C4-4 metaG | ecosystem: Host-associated > Plants > Roots > Rhizosphere > Soil | place: Michigan, USA... | reverse complement strand
AGGTTTGATTACTGCCGTAGTTGTTGATAATGAAATAATGCGAACCGGGCGTTAGCGGGAGTGTTCCGGGATTTTGGTCAGGCGCGGAATTGAGCTGAAAGGCTACGAGTTCTCCGTTTGGATAAGTAGCGCGATTTTTCAGGTAAAGGTCAATACCGGTACCGGGGAAGCTATACCGGCCTCCTGCACTCACATTGAGATTGCTGAAAACGCTGCCGGTGGCTACCGGCGCCGTGGATGCCGTTATGAAAGACGCATGAGGAATGGATACTACAAAGCCACCCATTATGTCTGGGACGGCGCCTGCAATGCTGTCGTACTGGTTAAACTGGAAATATTTGAGCAACCCGTTTTCGGTAGCCGGGGCTTTCGGGATCAGATGCATCTTTTCCCTTACTTCCTCCTGGCTTAAGGCATAGTTGTAAAACCTGATCTCATCTATGGCTCCTGTATAGGCACCTCCCTGCTCATGAATATCTTTGTTTACATAAAAAGGCGACTGCGATAAGTCTATAGCAGGCATAGCGCCGCTATTAACTGTGGCAGGCACGCCGTTCAAATATATCTTTACTTCTGTTGGTGAATAAGTAAGCACCACAAAATTCCAGGCAGTGCTATCCGCTATCAGCCCGCTGCCATTACCATACCCTACGATACTATCGGTATAACACAATTGAAGATTGGGCGTATACCCATCGAATGCAAATCCAAGCCCAAACCCATATGCTGAGCCCGGATAGGGATTATGTGCTATAAGTTGCGAAAAGCTTTTTTGCAGGCCATCAGGTTTCATCCAGCAGGAGATGGAAAAATGGTTACTGTTGATATTTACTTTTCCCAGGTTAATGGTGGTCATACTACCATCCATTTTCAGGCACTTACCGGCAACGGTATCTACACTGAAGTTATCTGCTTCAAAAGTGATCATTTTATTAATGGTCCGGATATGTGTGTTTCCCGATGCATCGGTTACCTGAAGCGATACGGTGTAATCACCTGGTGAAGAGAATAATACTTTCGGCTCCCGGGCAGTTGAATCGCTTATGTACGATGCACCGGGAAAGCTCCATTTCCATTGGGCGCCGGAATACGCCACATTCGAATAATCTGTAAAAGATACAGTGTCAGTCGAATAGAAAACAAAATGTTTATCAGCCATGGGCTGGGCAACGGGTGTGCCAATGCTATATAACGGTGATTCCCAAATACCCCTGTTGCTGGCAATGCGCAATTTGCTGTCGCGATAAAAAATAATCCCCCCTTCCTGGCATCCCAAATTTTTCGGCAACCCTGCACTGTAATCTATCCAGTCGCTCATGGTATTGTCACGGTAATACACTTTTGTGGGCGGCTGGGGCTCTATCGCGTAAACGCCCCCATTGGCGCCTGCCTGCGGAACAATGTATGCGATGTATTGCCCGGTGAGCATACCGGTATAATTAAGCCAGGTAGCTCCGCCATCTGTTGATTTAAAAACTTTTTTCGACGAATCGCCCTTCGCCATGCATAGAAAAACTACATGCTCATTAAGTTGGTCAACAGCAATATCAGAATTATAAACATAGTATGTTGTGGCCGCCGGCAATTGCAAGGTTGTCCATGAGTTGCCGCCATCGGTAGTTTTGTAGATGCCATTCTCTGCACACACGTATATCACATTTCGATTACTTCGAGCAATATCAAACCGCCACACCTTGCTGCCAAAGTTGTGCAGCGCGCTATAAGAAACTCCATGGTTAACCGATTTCCACAGGATACTGTCCCTGCCTGCATAGTAAGTATTGCTGTAGCAGGGATCAATCATCAATTTACCTATGAATTCGCCATAGTTAGCATCTTGTGGCCATAGCGAATTGGCATAATCGGCATCTGTAATTTTTCCGGGAAGGGTAGGAGGGAGCTGTTTGGTTCCAATATCATTGAAGCCGACAATGTTTTTTTGGCCATGAAAAACATGGCCTGTGGCATTCTCGCTGCCTCCCATGCTCAAAGAATTACCTGTTCCATAATTTTCAAACAAGGCAGCATCGCCGTTATGGTAACGGCCTCCCACTACAATATCCTGATCCCATCCCTGGCCGAAGCCCCAAAAATCTGAGCCTGTGAGCCCGTAATTGCGGGCCGAACAGTTACTTACGCTGGTAAAAAAATCCGTTGAATAGTTAACACCACCGTCGGTGGCAATATAAGCATCATTGCCAACAGCCCGCATACATTGTATATCTGTATGTAACGTGAAAGGCCCGTCATCACTTAACGATGCAAAGGTATAGCCCCCATCCACCGACTTCAATGCATGGAAGGTGCCTACAATCAACTGTTGTCGTCGTTGGGAGAAACCATTATATCAAGGTCATAAAAGCCCTGCCAGTTTTCCATATCCAGGGCGGTTGAATGGCCCGTAACAGTTACGCTCCAGCTTGCTCCGGCATCGCTGCTTTTAAGCAGCTTAGGGGCTGCGTTGTCGAGGTTGATACAATATACCGTATTACCGTTTGCCGGGGTAACGCCAAACCTTGCTCCATGGCACCTCATATTGTTCAACGCCGCAGCATTCACCGCAGTAAAAGTGGTGCCTCCATCGGAAGATTTCAAAATAATAATATAATTTGAAGCAGTCACCTGAGCACCTACTGCATACACAAGGTTAGGGTTAGCAGCATTGATCTCAACATCATATATCTGGTTTCGATTGGTGCCGGCAGCCTCTTGCCAGGTGGAGCCGCTGTCGTTACTGTAATACACACCTCTGTTACCGGCTACTAAAATTCTTCCGTTAGCCTTGTTGATAGTGATCTTTTCTGAACTGCCGCCCCTGTAACCTATGGAAGAACCTGAGAGCGTTGACCAGGAAGAGCCCGCATTGACTGTTTTTATAAGTTGGCCGTCTCCTGTAATTGCATAAATAGTATTAGGGTTTCCGGGATCAACCGCAATGGAAGTAGCAGTAAATGGCGGTAGTAAATCACTTATACATACCCAATGAAGTCCTTTGTCGGCCGATCGGAATATTCCGCCGGTTTCTGCTCCGGCATACAGTACAGCAGAATCAGAGGGGGCAATGGCTATGGTATATATATTAACCTGCTCGGGAACTTTAGTGTTGTTTTCATCATACGTTTCAACGGGGCCAAGAATTGTCCAGTTGGCGCTGCCTGCTGTTTGTACGCCTGCTATTCGTGCACCTGGCGCCTGTTGCTTATTTTTCGATTGTGCATCGATGGCAGTTTCGAGTAACCGGTCATAATAATCAGGCTGTTCAACAATAGAACCGTCTGCCTGTATGAAAGGCGCCATTTTTCTTCGCCATCTTTCGTATGCCATATGATAGGGCTCTTCATCGTCCTCTTCCTTCTCTGATTTGCGGTCATGATCTTTATCAATCGGGGAAGCTACAATGGCCGCATCAATTTTGAAAATATTGGGATGTTCCCAATCGATGAGGTTTACCCATCGGGGAACACGAACTGAAGGCGGAAGATTAAAAATGATTTGTTTTCGATTGTTGGTTCCTGTTTGCGCAAACAAAAAACTGGTTGCTAACAAGGGAAACAGTATAATAATTAAGGTAAACTTTTTCAAGTGTACAGGATAGATTTAGATAATCAAGGCAAGGTAGTAGCTAATCTTACGTTATGGGTCGTAATAATTGGAGAAACGATTATTTAACAACCGTTAATTATATCAATAAGATTATATAAAAAATAATTTAGAGATTTACATGCTATCCCCCTCAGACAGGTATACGCCCAACAATGCGCACTTATTCCCAAAATGACGCACTTATTGCAAAAACTGCGCGGTTACCAAATGGTAGATATAAATCAGATTTTTACTTCTAGATTTAGGCCGATAGATAAAATCAGTTGTAGCGCTTAACCACGACTGTTTCTACCTGCCCCATTCAGATATAAAAAATTAGCCTCATATAAATCATGAAACTGTACATCATCCAAACCATCTGCGTTATACTCCTGTTTTTTATCTTCTGGCCTGTTTTCTTTGCTGATTATGCCTATACCGATGAAGCCCATCAACTTTGGCATAATGATGACAATTCAAATTTCATTATGGTTTTTGTACAGGGCAGAGGGTTAACGGGCCTTATCATGAAAAAGTTGTTTGCCACTTTTTCCACTATCAGCGAATTAAAATGGATTCGGGTGATTTCTTTCACTGGCTGGGTAATGGCAGTATTGATTTGGAATTTTGTACTGAATAGCTGGAAGAAGATTTTTAATTTAAATGAGCATTGGGTATTCTTTTTAAGTATCTGCCTTCCCTGTAGCGCTTCGGTAGCCATTTCGGTTGGTTGGGGAGCATCCCTTGTTGAACTATCCCTGGCATTTATTGCTGCACTCCTAAGCGGGCACCTGCTGTTTATTAATACATATGGTAAGAACGGTATACGTATTCCACCAGTAAAAATCTTTTTAGTAATAGTATTAGTATTAAGTTCACTATTTCTTTATCAGCCTATGACCGGCGCTTTTCTATTGCCTTTCTTTTTGTGCCATCTGTATGTCCCTTTTAAAAAGATCGACAGGGCTATGTATATTGGAGTAGGCTTTTATCTGGCAATCAGTTTACTCTACTTTATTCTCTTCAAATATTCTCTTGCAGCATATGGTATAGGGGCTAATGATCGTACAGAACTATCGGTTAATCCTTTGGGAAAATTATCGTTTTTCTTTTCCCAGCCACTGGCGCAGGCATTCAGCTTTAATTTCCTGTATAACATGCATGGCATATTTTCTCAGGCATTTTATCCTGTGATGTTTGCGGCCTGGATATTTTCAGTATTTGCTTTCAACAGATACGAAAAGCCGGCTTTTAAATTTGCCTGTATCATCAGCATGCTGTTATTGATGATGTTAATATATATATCTGTGATGCTGCCCCGGGAAAACTTCGCCTCTTACAGAACAATGCTTTGTTTAAATCTTGCAGGAACCATGCTTTTGGCAGATGTAATCCTGCGATTGACCGCCAAAAGCAGGATCAAAAATATCGTTCCGTATGTGGCATGCGGAATTGTGGTTGTTGTGGCCTGGTGTAACTTTAATTTAAATTATATCACACCGCTTAAAAAAGAATACCAGGCGCTGCATACTTACTTTCAGCAAAACTACGATAGCTCAAAAACGAAGATCTATTTTATAAGGCCACAGGATAATTTATTTAAAAGACTGTATAATCAGAATTTATACAAAGATGAATTTGGCTTGCCTTCTACCTATAAGGATTGGACACCGGAACCACTCATTAAACAGATGATATTCGAATCAACCGGCAACAGAGAAAAGGCAAAGCAAATACCTGTCATTAACCTCCCTGTTGAGGAAAGAGATAGCGTGAAGACTGATAAGGCTTCATTAATCATTGACGTAGAGAAGATTTTAACAGATTAAACGGTATCTCTTAAATTCAAACCCGCAAATTGCCCTGGCGATCTGCGGGCGCCGCCACCAGAAGATGCACAGCGGCAAACATTATTGGTAAAGCTTATAAGAGAATGAAATATGTTAAAATTTCTTTTCCCCGAATCAAATCTCATCATCACAACTATTGATCCTCAATGTTCATTATATAGCTATTTCTCTAATCAGTGCATCGGGCTGTGATCGATTGTGAAACGATCCTGGTTTAACATAAAAGAACTGTTAAAGACCCTAATTTAGTGTGGGCATCGGGTATATAAATAATTGCAGCATTAAACCAAAAATCGTTAACAGCATGAAAACCTTTACACTGCCATTACTTATCCTTATTGCAGGTGTGTCGTTTACTTCCTGCCGAAAACATACTTCATCACCGGATAGCACCGGCGACAACCGTCCAACTCAGGGGCCTTATTTATACGTTGGCGGTGGCACAATCTATGCAAAAGCTGTATACTGGAAAAAAAGCTTGTCGCAGCCGAATACTATTACACTTTCGGATACATTAACCGACGGAAGAAACATTACTTCTATTGTTACCTCAGGCAGCGACATTTATATGTCAGTATTTGGAACGCACGGCGGCTATTGGAAAAACAATACTTTAGTTACGCTGCCTAATTGCTCTTCTGTATCAAATATCACCTTATCGGGAACTACTGTTTATGCCGCTGGTTGGGACAAATCGCTTAACCTCGTTTATTGGATCGGTAATACACAATACACACTCGATAATCCATATAAACTGTTTCCAAATATGGGTTTCGGCTCGTCTGGCTTAACCGGCATCGCATTGTCGGGACCCAATGTATTGGTAAGCGGTTTGTTGAGTGTTGGCAACCGGCCAGGCCCGGCCAATATACCTGATGGCGATTATGGAATGGTGTGGGCCAATGGCAATTTAAGCCTGTTGGGCAACGGAGGGTTACCCATCGTTACTTATCAGACTACGGTAGGCATTGCTGTTGCAGGCGCCGACATTTATGTAGCCGGCCGTTTTCCCGATACTACGTTCGTTGGCGGCTACTGGAAAAACGGTGTATGGAACAATATTAACAACGGCGCTTTTCTTCCTTCATCAATTACTACATCAGGCGGCGATGTATATATAGCCGGTGCTACTTACACACGTAATCCCGGTTATTCGCAACAGGCTGCTTATTGGGTAAATGGCAATCTCATTCAACTAACAGGAAGTGTTGCTATTGGAATCGCTGTTGACGGGAAGGATATATACATATTAGGCGTCGACAATAATAACAATGTCGTAGTTTGGAAAAACGGTAATAATGTTTTTACAACTTTGGGCTCCGACGTGGGACCTAGTTGTTTTGCTATCGGCAATTGAGCCACAGAGCGGGCCGCCAGTATACATCAACAAAGGGCTCTAACGTCCGCTTCTTTTATATTTCATGTGATCACGGGTGACCGTCATCCAGGATTTGTTTATTGATCCCTTCAAATTTTGAAATCAGATCATCCAGCTTTGCCTGCTGTTTTCTGATCGTTTTAGGTCTTAGGTAAAACCAGTTATAAGCGATCCAGATCAATGTAACTGCATAGGTAATTATCCCTGCACTCATTGTCATGCGCGAGGTGTATTCATACATATATAAACACATGCCAACCATAAGCATAATGAAATATAAATTCATCATGGTATGCTGTAAAAACTGTTGTTTACCTTTTATAACGATCAGGTTTTGCAGGTAGTGGGCATTATCGCTTGTATCGTTGATTTTGTTGAACAGTACAAACATTTTATTATAAACGAACAGGTAAATAGCCATGGCTAAAATCGTTATTACTATTCCCATTTTGGTGGTGATGAACTGTGGCTGATAATAATACCATACAAAACCAATAAATAAACTCGTTGCAATCAGTAAAATATTGGTCTTTATGAGTCTTCTGATATTCGATTGTTTAAATTGGCGCAACCTGTTTATTAAATCCTTCATGTCGGGCTCGCTCACTGGTTGCTGTTGCCACAAAGCCTTGAAATTTATATTACTGCTCATGAGCATGGGCTTTAAATTTTTGAGATAATTTTTCCTTGATCCTGTGAATCTTTACCCTGATGTTGGCTTCTGAAAGCCCTGTAATGCTGGCTATTTCGGCCTGTTTAACGTCTTCCAGCTCTAATGAAATAATGATGCGGTCTGTTTCGGGTAGTTCGGCAATACATTGATACAGGAACCGGATCTGTGGTTCAATGGAGGATTGCTTTTCTTCTTTCAAATCATCGGGTAACGCTGCTTTGGGGGTACGTTTATCTTTCTCAATTTGCCTTAAACAATTGTTTGTTGCAATCCTGAATATCCAGGTGCCGATAGCTGATTCATGCCTGAATTTGGGAAGCTGTTGCCAAACAATGATAAAGGTTTCCTGTGCAATGTCTTTAGCCCAATCGAAATCGTTCACATATCCAAGACATAATCGAAAGATCTTTTGCCAGTATATTTTGTAGATTTCGTCAAATGTCATTTTTGCTGTGCTTATTTTTTACTGAAAAGGCTATAGTAAGGCCTACAAATACGGCAATGAAAGTGGCGCTGTTGTTTGTTGCAATGCCAATGGCAATAATAGGAACAATGGAGAAGGGAAGAAATTTACTTTTCATATTTTTTAATTTATAAAACCAGTCAATTGATTTTGATACCATTCTTTGTCATCGAACATGATGAAATGAAGCGCTTTTGATGAGTATTGTAATTGGGCGTCTTTTAAATTTTTATATTGCTCTTCAATAGCAGGTTTTAAACGGGTAAACGGGTTTTCAAGCAAGATCAAAGCGGGGCATTGGATGGATTTGAGTTTTTCTCTCAAATCGGTGTTTAAAAAGTCGCAAAAGAAGGCCGCAAATGTTTTTCTGTCTGATTGCATTGTCCAGCTGATCACCTTCTTTTGGCTCAATGTATCAGCTACAAGCGTGGCAATATTCGATTTTTGCATTCGTTCAAACTGCTCATTGCTTATGGCGGTAAATTGATTGATCATAGGCGTGCAATCATTGTTTTCTTTTGGCTTGAATGCAGGGTTCTGAAGAGCGGATAGGCAGGGAAGAGCATCCACTACAATTATTTTCCCAATAAGCTGGGGATAATCGGCTGCAATAGCTAAAGCTAAGCCACCACCCACACTATGCCCTATTATAATGGGTTTTTGAATGTTGTTTTCCCTGATATACCTGGCAATTTGAGTTTCCCAGTCGATGAAGGTTGCCTCTGGTTGCGGTTGTGCGCCTGCAAAACCGGCCATTGTTAAAGTGTAGCAGGTATAATTTCTTTCAAAATTTTCCACGGTCTGATTCCATACTTCACCCGAACAACCTAAGCCGGGTATAAAGATGATAGCCTGCTTGCCCTGCCCGTTTTTCTTCACTTCAAAGGGCCTCGTAGTTGTTGTTTGACCGAATACATTCGCGCATAGGGCAGTAAATAATATAACAATAATAAGCCATGTATACTTTTTCATGTTCGGCAGATTTAAATGTCAATTTGTTGATTCTGCCTTTTGATACACGGCCAGCCAAAATGTTACAGGAAATTTAGAAAAAATTAAGAATAGCGGGCGTAAACATACGAAATGCTTTATTCGGTTTTTACCAAAATCCAATCCAGAATAACCTGTTGATATAAAGAGCAAACTGTAGTAACTTGTTTGGCGAATAATACCGGCAGGCATATTGGGATAGTTTTATTATTTATTATTTATGTACCACAAAACCTTCCATTTCTTGAACAAGGCGTTTTTTATCTTTTCATTAATTACTGTATTGGCAGCATGCAGCGACAGTTCCGGTTCAGCGAATACTACCACTACAGCACCTAAGGCCGAAGCCATTCCTGCTATCAATTATGGCGTGCAAAAGTATTTTGCCCATGATACCACTTCCTATACAGAGGGATTATTATTCCATAACGGTATGCTGTTCGAAAGTACCGGTTCGCCTGACCAAATGCCCGATATCCGGTCATTGGTTGGGCCGGTTGATTTAACGAATGGAAAGATCAATAAAAAGATTGAAATCAACCATGCCTTGTTTGGTGAAGGCATTGTGTTTTTGAATAACAAATTGTACCAGCTTACCTATAAAGCTAAAAAAGGGTTTGTGTACGACGCCACTACCTTCAAACTGATTGATTCATTTTCATTTGCCAACGAAGAAGGGTGGGGGCTTACAACCGACGGCACCAGTATCATTATGAGCGATGGTACCTGCAATATCAGTTACATCAACCCTGCAAACTATAAGGTAACTAAAACATTGCGGGTAACAGATAATGAGGGTCCGGTGATGCAGCTCAATGAACTGGAGTATGTGAATGGATTCCTTTATGCCAACATTTATACCACCAACTTTATTGTAAAGATCGATACACAATCGGGCAGGGTAGTGGGCCGGCTCGATTGCACTTCGCTGGAGAAGGAAGCAAGAGCGCGCTATGCCGGCGCTATGGAAATGAATGGCATTGCTTACGACTCTGCCACACGTATTTTTTATGTAACCGGCAAGATGTGGCCCAACATTTATGCAATAAGTTTTCCCCATTAAGGGGAACAGGAACGGTATTTGGTTTTATTTCTGAGACGGATGGTGAGATATTATTTAAATCGTTAATTCAAGCACAATGAAGCCATACCAGTTTCTTCCCTTGATGTTAAGCGTATTGTTTGCCTGCAACAGGAGTAATAAAAAACAATCGCCCATGCCTGGATCAATTCAGGCTCCACCAACCGTCGCCAATATCACCAATACCGCCGGCATGGAATCGTTCGACAGCTTCAATGAACATTTTCATTCCGATTCAACCTTTCAGATCTCGAGAGTCGCTTTCCCTATAGGCGGACAATCTGTAAATGATGAAGAGAATAAAAAATGGAGCCGGGGGAACTGGGAGTTCCTGAAAACACCCGTTAAGCTGAATGTAGATACCACCGAGTGCAGACACAGTCTTTCCATGACTGATACCTTAGTAACAGAAAAGTTCTGGATCGATCAAAGCGGCTTCAAAGTAGAGCGCCGTTTTAAACTGAAAGACGGCAAGTGGTACCTGGTTTACTACGATGATATAAATATGTAAACGTTATCCGTGCCACGGGTCCTGACTCCCGCTTTTTGCCGGAATGGAAACCGTGACATGGATACACTGACCTTATTATAAACCTTCACTCCATTACCATGCAACGCAAATGGCCTTTTATTACAGTAGCGTCTCTGTTAAATGCTTTATTGATAACAGGGGTATTCATCAGCTTATATCCACGCGGTTTTACCATCGCTGATCTTCCCAACACCGGAACTGCACCGGTAAAGTCCTACACTATTGCTCCTTTTCTTTTTGCTGCAGCCATGTTCGTATTCACCTTCCTGATCATTATTGCCGGTATGGCTATTAAACAGCTGATATCAGCAATAATCAGCAGGTTGAAAATAGTCAGCCATAGCCTGGCCCATCAGCCCGACGGGCTGACATATGAATAGCTCCGGGTGACAACCCGGACAAAAGGGTGTTAACCCGGAGGGCGGGTGACAACCCGTAAGACCGATGACCGCGAACCGACGACACGGGAATTGAACCCATCACCCATCAGGTTGAACCGCATGAATCATGCAACCTATTGCTTTGTAAGCCCCATCTTGTTTCAGATAGCCGGCCTTTAAGGCTTGTGTCTTAACAGGATGCGGCAGGATAGTGGCCGGGCCATTATCATTTACTTTACAAAGCTGTAAGATTGCTTAGCTATGGTTCAACGCTTGATTTTATTGAAAGTTGTCATACTTACCTTTATTGCCTGTATTACCGTTGCTGCAATGGCGCAGCAAACGGCTATGCAATCAGCTTCCGCATCCACAACCAATAAAGAACCGGACTGGGTTAAAAAAACAGGCGCCCACCAATTCCCTGCTTCCAAAAAACAATTCCGGGTAAATGATTATGGCGCCGTGGCAGACGGCAAAACGATCAACACAAAAGCCATACAGACCGCTATCGACGCCTGTGCAGCCGCAGGTGGCGGCGCCGTAGTGTTTTCATCCGGCAGCTATGTTACCGGCTCCATCTTTCTTAAAAATAATGTGCAACTGCAGATCGATAAAGGTGTCGAAATACTGGGCAGTGAAAATTTTGATGACTATCCTGACATTAACACCCGTATTGCTGGCACCGAAATGCAATGGCCTGCAGCCCTCATCAATGTAATTGATCAGCACAATGTGGCTATAACAGGCGATGGTATCATCAATGGCCGTGGTAAATTCTGCTGGGATAAATACTGGACCATGCGGAAACAATACGAAGCCAAAGGATTGAGATGGGCCGTAGACAATGACTCCAAACGCGCACGCACTATACTAATACAAAATAGTACCGACGTATCCTTAAAAGGTGTTACCATTAAAAACGCCGGCTTCTGGACTGTGCACCTGTTATACTCAAACCACGTTACCGTAGACGATATCGTCATCCGCAATAATGAAGATGGCAGAGGGCCTAGTACAGACGGAATAGATATCGATTCTTCCTCCTGGGTACTAATTCAAAACTGCGATATCGATTGCAACGACGATGACTTTTGTCTGAAGTCTGGCCGCGATTGGGATGGCCTGCGCGTAAACCGTCCCACAGAATATGTGGTGGTCCGTAAATGCATGGCGCGAAAAGGCGCAGGATTGCTCACCCTCGGCAGCGAAACCAGCGGCGGCATTCGGCATGTGTTTGCAACTGATCTATATGGTAAAGGAACAACGAATGGGTTATTGATTAAATCAGCGTTCACGCGTGGCGGCACTATTGAGGACATCCATTTTCAAAATATCCAGATGGATAGCGTAGGCACTGCCTTTTCGTTCACTATGAACTGGAACCCCAGCTATAGCTATGCCTCTTTGCCTCCCGGATCTAACTACGATTCAATCCCCCCACACTGGAAAGTGATGCTCAACAAAGTACCACCCGAGCAGGGCATCCCTCATTTTAAAGATGTATATATGTCGGATATAAAAGCTGTGGGTGTAAAAAAAGTGATCAATGCCGCCGGAGTAAAAGAATCAATGTTACAAAACTTTCATTTTAATAATGTGCAGGTACAGGGAAATACCGCAGGTGTTGTAGATTACGGAAGCCATTGGGTGTTTGATAATGTAACTATAAAAGGAGCAGACGGCGGAACATTGCAGGTGAATAATTCAGAAAACATGAGCTTGTAGCAACCTCAAACAACAAACAACAAACCACAAACTTGTGTATAAACAACGATTCATCTCTTTTTTACTACTCACATTGTTGAGCGCCATCGCGCTTGCCCAAAACAACGCCATTATACAGGTTGATTACTCAAAAGAAACAGGGCCGATGAAACCCATATGGGCATGGTTTGGTTACGACGAACCGAACTATACCTATATGAAAGACGGAAAGAAACTATTGAGTGAGCTTGCGGCACTCAGCCCGGTTCCTGTATATGTTCGTACCCATAATTTATTAACTACAGGCGATGGAACACCTGCATTAAAATGGGGATCAACCAATGCCTATACCGAAGACGCTTCCGGTAAACCCATTTATAACTGGTCGATAACCGACAGCATTTTTGATACTTATATAAAACGCGGTATGAAGCCGCTCGCGCAGATCGGTTTTATGCCTGAAGCATTGTCGTCGCACCCTGAACCCTACAAACACGACTGGCAACCTGGTCAGCCGTATGGTAAAATTTTCACCGGTTGGTCGTACCCTCCTGCAGATTATAAAAAATGGGCTACGCTCGTTCATGAATGGGTAAAACATTGCGTAAGCCGCTATGGAAAAAAAGAAGTAGAAAGCTGGTACTGGGAATTATGGAATGAACCCAATGGCGGCTACTGGCATGGCAACGTGGATGATTACTGCAAACTCTACGATTATACGTCAGATGCAGTAAAGCGCGCATTGCCAACAGCCAGATTGGGCGGTCCGCATGTAACCGGTCCTTCGGGAAGTGGTTCGCAACAGTTTCTAAATAAATTTCTGCGGCATTGCCTCAGCGATACCAATTACGCTACCGGCAAAACAGGCAGCCCTATAGATTTTATTGCCTTTCATGCCAAAGGCGCTCCCAAACTCATCGACGGTCATGTACGCATGGGCATCAGCAACGAACTACGAGATATAGCCAATGGCTTCGAGATCGTTGCTTCCTTTCCGCAACTACGTAATCTGCCTATTATCATTGGTGAATCAGATCCTGAAGGTTGTGCCGCCTGTGGTATGGCTACCAATCCTGAGAATGCCTATCGAAACGGCACTATGTATTCCTCATATACCGCCGCTTCATTCGCCCGCAAATATTTACTGGCCGATGAATACAATGTGAATTTACTCGGCGCTGTTTCATGGTCGTTTGAATTTGAAAACCAGCCGTGGTTTTATGGTTTT
>Ga0105239_10006239_pt1 | contig 13861 bp, 21 predicted proteins | sample KBSC44metaG_FD_92761 | JGI IMG/M metagenome (GOLD analysis project Ga0105239, IMG submission 92761) | Corn rhizosphere microbial communities from Kellogg Biological Station, Michigan, USA - KBS C4-4 metaG | ecosystem: Host-associated > Plants > Roots > Rhizosphere > Soil | place: Michigan, USA... | reverse complement strand
CAAGGCCATAAAGCGCAGCATGGCCGCGGAATATAGCCGCATGCTGTCACAGAGGGTTTTCTTAGGCCAGGTGAGGGCGGCCGGCATGGGGTTCCATGTCGGCGGTTTGCAGGGGCTCGGTCTGAGGCGTCTGATGATCGACCAGTCCGGACAGCCGAAGCTAATACTCGGCCGTAGCCAACACAAAAGCTTGCAATCCGATCGTGTAATCATCGTTCCGGGACCGGCGGAGGAAGTAGCAACCGTTCAGCTGATCTTTCGCCTGTTTGTTGGTTCCAGAAAAAATGAAGCTGAGATCGTAAGGTACTTGAATGAACGGGGCATAAAGAATGACTTCGGCCGACCTTGGAAGCGAGATGGAGTACGCCGTGTCCTCACCAACGAAAAATACATCGGCAACAACGTTTGGAACCGACGCTGCACGAAACTCAAGACCAAGATGATGTGGAATCCTCCAGAGCAGTGGGTCAGGGCCGAGAATGTTTTTGAGCCGATCATAAACCGCAGATTGTTTGACAAGGCGCAGCGAAAAATTGAATTGCTCTACCCGCGCATGAGTGATGATGAACTGCTGGCGGCCCTGCGCAAGGTCTACAAACGCCATGGGAAGCTGTCTGATGCGATCATCAAAGCAGCGCCCGAATGCCCCTCGACCTGGCGCTACAGATCGCGTTTCGGAGGGCTGCTCAATGCCTACAGGCTGGTCGGTTGCCTGCCGCCAAGGAAGTGTCACTTTATCGATCTGAGGAAGCGCCTCGAAGCTACCCGCCGCCGGGTAATGGAAGACCTGCTCTTCGCGATCGAAAAGGCAGGAGGGCAAGCCTCCTTTGACTCCGGAACAGAGCTCATCCGGATCAATGACGAGTTCACCGTGGTGATCGCGATCGCCCGTTGTCGCGTCTCGCACAGCGCCTATCCCCGCTGGTCTTCCAGGGCTGTGGGAGAGGTCCAGGCGGATATCTTCGTTCTCATCCGAATGCATCCAGGCGATCTGGCCATTCGTGATTACCTGATAGCCCCTATGCACGAAATCGACGAGATCAGGGGAGATTTCCATGTCAACAACGGGACGAGGCTGGATTCGTTTCTTTTCCCGTCCCTGGATCCACTTGTTGCGCTGACTGAACGGGCATCCGTGGGGAGCGTTGTGTGAAGGCACGCGGCAAATCCTTGGGGCTGGAAGTCGCCTACCAGGTTCTGCAGAACAGCAGCACGAGGCACGCCGCGCTGGTGGGGAAGAAGTACGAACCCGCCCGTTTGTTCACGGGTCCCTGGCTGTGCAAGACCTATGAGGCTGAATGCGAACGAACCCGCAAATTGACGGCTGAGGCGCAGATCCCCCGGCAGCGGCTCGAGGCTATTGTTCAAGCGATGCGAGATCCGTTGAGGCAGGAACGATTCCACCGCCTGTTATCGGCCGAGGGCCTCGGGGCCATGCCGAAGACGCTGGCTCAGCGGATCAATGTCGAGCAACCTGAGCAACCTGAGCCTCCGCCTGCTGAACCGGCGCCTTTGATCAGTGGAATCTCGTCCGAGGTGCTGGATCTCCTGCGGGACTGGTATACGCCGCCCCAAGTCTTCGCCTCGTTGCGCAGGATGCTTCCGGAAAGGCAGCTCAAAGCCGCAAGGCTGATGATCGCCCTGAACCGGGCGAACTTTCACTATGCGCAGCTTCTCAGCACACTTACCCCGGTATCGCAGTTGGCGGACCCATCCCGGCCGAAAAGGAAGTTTGCCGGCGTAACAGCCGAGCAGCTGGCTGGTATGGAGATCGAGTTTGACGCGCTGAACGATGGATTCCTGCACTGCGCCGGTCTTCGCGGCATGTGGGCGCTGGAGCTAATGGCAGCAAGGTCCTATCTCGACCGCCTGATGGAGAATGCGCGGGTGGTCCGGTACCTTGCGCTAAACTTCCCCGAGCAACTCACGAAGCTGCAGACGATCCTGGATATTCCTATGGGCCGGGAAGCAGCTTTGGCGCGTCCGAAAGGGTCCGGCCGAAAGCGCAAGCACCTCGTCTTTTGATATCTGAAGACATCCCTTCGGTTCGTGCGTGCGTTGCCTTGGATTCCTTGGCCGAGCGGACAATCAGATAATGCCGGACGTTTCGTTCGCCCAGTAAGGAAAAGGCCCCGTCGACAGGTCGACGGGGCCGGATTCTTTAGAGTGGTGTGGTTCGGCGGATCCGGTCGCGTTCGGCCTCGATATCATCATAGGGCTGCGCGGTGGCGTCGAACCCTGTCCAACCACCGGACTCGTAGGCGCTACGCCGCTCGTCGAGATTAACGGAACGCTCTCCGCGCAGTATACGCTCAGCCTCGCCGGTAAGCCGATCGTCGACATTGGCAGTCACCAGACTGCCGCCGCGGCGAACGCCCTCGGCGTAGACGTGAGCATCTCGTTCCGAAACGCCGGATTCCGTCAGCGCCCCGACGATCCCGCCGGCCGCTCCACCGACCACAGCGCCGCCGACCGCGCCGACAGCCGTAGCAGCGAGCCAGCCAGCCGCCACCACAGGCCCGACACCGGGGATGGCCATGATCCCGAGCCCGGTAAGGAGCCCGCCCGCGCCGCCGACAAGCGCGCCGAGGCCGGCGCCGGCCGCTGCATCTTCGCCGGCTTCCGAGGTCTCATCCTGCCGATACCAATTGTCTGAATTGTTGGCCACGATGCTGATGTCGTCTCGCGGCACGCCGATCGCTTCCAACTCGCTTACGGCGTCGGAGGCGTCCTGATAGTCATCGAAAAGTCCGGTGACAGTTGTCATTGTTCATTCCATTTCTTAAATCTGCTCATTGAGCCCCGGCAACAACGTTGCCTTTGAAATCGAGCGCCACGGCTACCTGCTTTCCGTCTCTCTCGGCGGTGCCGCGCCAGATGCCCTGGTCGTCCTTCGTCAGCGCGCTGACGTTCGAGAAGCCGGCATCCTGAATGCGCGATTTCGCCTGCGCTTCAGTGAAGCTATTGGCTCCCGGCACCGGGGCGGATGCGTTCTGGTCGGTGCTTGTTGCAGCCGGCGCGGTGCTGGTGGTTTCGGTAGCGTCGGTTTTGCCGGAGGCGAGCTTTTCGACCATCTCCTGGTGCATCTTGAGCGTCGGCAGCGTCTGCTGCGCAAATGCCTTGAGATCGGCGTTGTCGCCGTCGGCCGCATAGTCCTGGAAAAGCTTGACCGCGTCTGCGTGCGCGTCTTGCTGCATCTTTACGTAGGACTGGTCTACCGATCCGTTCGCGGACTTCAGCGACTCAAGGTCGCTCTTGTGCTTCGCGTCCGTTTCGGCGGGAACCTGAAGCTTCTGTTCGCCGGCGATCGACTGCAACTTGGCGTTGGCGGCGCCGTGATCAGTTATCATTTTCTGGGCGAAGTCGTTGACGGCCTGTTCTTTCGCCTTGCCCTGGACGATCAGGCTGGACTCGACCTCGAATATCCCGCCCTCGGCTGCCGTGTTGACGAAATCCTGTGCCTTTTCGGCGCTGAGCGCCGGATGGGCAAAACCCAGCGCGACGGCCGCGCATAGCCCGGCCGATAGCAAACGAAGTCTCATGGATGATGTTCTCCAACGCACTGAATTGTGCTTGGAGGCAAACAGAAGGGCGTAGGGTTTGTTCCAACGGCAACTCGATTTCGGTGTGCGCCGCTGACCTTCGCATCTACGCAAGCACGTGCACCGGTGTTGGATAGCGTCTCCAGTCCGGACGCCCTATCTATCTGGCATGCCCGGCCGCCGAAAAACCGAACCGACCGCCAAATTGATGGCTGAGTGGCCGCTGTCTCCGGCGGCAACACTTGGATCGTCTGTACGGGCGAGGGGCATTTTCCTCGAGATCCGCGCGCGCCTTCCCGCGCCCCTGAGAAAGCTGCTTCACATCGAATCCCGGGTGCTCAGCTTGCGCCTGCCGGAGGGCGTGGATGCGGATGTGCAAGCGGCAGCGTCTATTGTGGCCAAAGCCATGCGCGACATCGAGGACCTGCCGGTGATCCCGCGCGAAGTCGAGGACATTCTGACGATCAAGCAGGGCGAGCGGCACCGCTGGTTGAAGGATGGCCGGCTGCAGAGCGCGGGGACCAGAACAGTCAAGCTTCGCGGCCGCGCCAGGAAGATCACCTTCCACGTCTTCGACCCGCGCCACATCGAGGATATGCTCGACCGAGACATGGTCACCGTCTGGCGAGAGGAAGATGCGGCAGCCGCCGCCGAGAACCGCCGGCGTGCCGCCGCAAGGGCCGCCTTGAAACGCGCGCAAAAGAAGGGGCGCGAGGCCGCTGATCATACTGACGAAAGCCGCGACGAGGCGCCCCGCCTAAGAGGCTGGGAAGATTTCGATATGGACGGCCTCTTGCGCTGACCGCGATCCGTAGTGTCAGGTCTTCGGCGGGCCGCAGCGTCCTTTAAGCACGGCGATCTCGGTCTCGTGGTCGCCGCCGGACATCGACGCGACAGGCACGCCGATGAGGAAGACGCCAAGCGCGTCGCCGTTCGCTGCCTTGTTCTGCTGGTTTGTCAGAGTCGCTAGGCGCTCTTTATCGGCTTGCGTGCAGGGGCCAGCATTCGGCACGCCCGCTATTTTGTCCGGCGGTGTCGCACAACCTGCAATGCAAACGATCGCAGCCACGGTTAAAGCAAACCGCTTCATAGTCCCCCCAAAACCTAAAACCCGTCGCCAACGTTGCTTAGCTTGCCTCGGATGGCAAGCCGCCAAACCCGGATTCGACAACAAAATGCAATTGAAGCATTATGCCAGCCGGTGTCGGGGGATGCCTCAGTGGGTTTGCGATCGTATTTGTCTGCAGTGACTGCGGTGCTTTTGTCGGGTTGTGCTGCCGACTATTGGAACAATTACGATACGGCGACGCTTGCGTCCGGCGACGCAAACAACGTCAATTCGCTTCTGCAGACCGTCAATCCGTTCAACCCCAACAGCAATAACACCCATATCGAAGGTGACGGCCAGCGCAGCGCCGGTGTCGCGCAGCGATACCTCGGCATTCCGCCTGTACCGACAGGTCAGCCATCAGCGCCGAACGGTGGAGGCGGTGGCGACTCCGGCAATCATCCATGCGATCTAAGCACTCAAATGGATAGCGCTGGCCGACCTTGCGGTGGGCGCGCGGCGGAAGCGAAAGACGGCGGCCGAACCGGACATGAGGCGAACTAGCGATGGCATTCAGACTGTTTCCACCTCATCATCGGCTGCGCAGATTGGTGTCACGACGACTCATCGTTGCGACGATCGCGGCGGCCGGCGCGCTTGCTGCGGTGACGGCGATGAAGCACCCTGACAGCCTTAACGAGATCAATCTGCAAAACGTGGCGGTAGCCGGGCCGGAGCCGATCATCGGCGTCGCATCGGTCATCGACGGCGATACGATCGAGGTCCACGGGCAGCGGATCCGCTTCAACGGCATCGACGCGCCTGAGAGCCGGCAATACTGCGACGATGCCGAGGGTTTTGAATACCCGTGCGGCCGGCGATCGGCGAAAGCGCTGGATAGCTTCCTTGCCGCCTCAAGGCCGGTGCAATGCACGTTCGTGACCTGGGACCGCTATCACCGCTTGGTCGGGGACTGCCGTCGCTCCGACGGCGCCAGTGCGGCGGCGTGGATGGTCGAACAAGGCCAGGCGCTTGATTGGCCGCGCTACAGCCATGGAGCCTATGCGCAACAGCAGGCGAAGGCGGAGGCGGCAAAGATCGGGCTGTGGGTCGGAAAATTCGATGCGCCCTGGGATTGGCGCGCGTCACACGCCGACGGCGCGGCGCCGTCGACACGCCAGCCGCTCGGCATAATCAGCCGCAGGCTGGTCGCGCAGAGTGGCTCATGCGAGCCACGGCGGACGTGTAAGCAGATCAGCTCGTGCGACGAGGCCCAATGGTATCTGCACAACTGCTCGTGGGGCGGGAAGCTGGATCGCGACGGCGACGGGGTTGCCTGCGAGAGACTTTGCTGATTGCTCTAGCTATTCGTCCACAGCCCCCACAATGGGAGTCGCCGCTTCAACCAGACGCTATAGCTTGCAGTCGGCCCAATGCCCACAAACCCGGTCTTTCACAACTGCCGAACAGTGCGCAGCCGATACCATAACATCGCTTGCTCGGCGAAACGAACCAGGCCCCGCGGCTAGATACCCTTTCCCGTGACGCTCCCGTCATGCCGGGCAGTGTGATGCCGATGGCTACGTCGTGCGAACCGCACATCGGGCAACGCACCTTGCCTTTCAGCTCAGAAACCAGGCAGGCGCGGCCTCGCGTGATCATGAATGTCATCAAGTCGAGATCGTAACGGAAGCCGCATTCGCGAATAGTCTTCAAGCCGGCGCGACGCCCCCGACATACAGCGGAAATGGATCCTGCCTCCGGCCTGCCAAACATCCCTGACAGTTTCGATCGCAATCCGCCGAGCCGCCCCATCCATCAGCCCCGACGGTCGGGCGGCGGCAATCCAAGCCCAGTCATCGGCGCGCCGTGGGGCCTCTGATAGTCGATGGCCCTGTCCCTCAAAAGGTTGACAGCCTCGCGCATCTGCTGCTTCAGCGCGCCAATCGCGTCGTAGTGCGGACGAAAAGGCGTCAGCGAAAGGCTGGCGGCGTCCAGCACTGCGTCGAGGCTGTGCATCTTTTGCTCGATGGCCCAGAGATGGCCTTCGGAAATGTCGTCACGGCGGCGGTGGCGGGGCATATTTCGTTCTCCCATTGATTAGAACGAAATGAGAACAAATTCCTTGCCCGTCAAGCCGGTTTGTGGAATCTTTTCGCCATGAGCGACGAGCCAACACGCCCGTTGCGGCAAGGATGCTGGCTGGGGCTTCGCTCGGCCGAGGCAGTCTTCGCATTGGTTCTGCTTCGAGCATCGTGGCGACGGGGAGGCCTACCTATGATCAGTCCGCCTCGTCGCGCCGGAGACTATCCAGACCGCGAGGTCGACTGTCAGCAGGCCATGGAGCCCGGCTTTCAAGCGATCCTCGACTGCATGGCCGAGGCAGGCTGGACGCGCGAGGAAGCCAAGCGGGCGCTACGCCGGCTGATCGCGGCCGACAACATGGCGCAGAAGGAAACCGCCAGGCTGGAAACGGAGCTGGCTATCGCTCGGGCGATGATCCGGGCCGGCAGGTAGGCGCCCGGGAGCCGTCCCATTTGACTCGCTATCCATGCAGAAAAGGCGCATGGCAAATCATCGCTGGCCGACGAAAAGGGCGCCGGCGCCTGAAAGAGACCACAGATGCTTTCGCCCCGGAACATGGAAGGAAAGCAATGGGCTCCTCTAAGACTCTTAAATCATTGGCATCGGTCGAGCTGATCGGCGCCATGGGCGAATGGTTCGTCCGCGTCACCGAGAAGGACGGTTCAAGCCTCAAGCGATCGTTTGAGCACAAGGACTATGCCACCAGCTTCGCGGAAAACCAGAAGACGCGGATGGGTTTGTATGAAGTCATCCGCATCTAATGCCCTAACTTCACAACTGCGCCCTCGTCGAACTCGGCTTCCAGGCTCTCGCTCACCGGCTTCGGCTCGCTCCCAAGCGGCACGCCGTCGAAGCCCTGCAACCACGCTTCCGCATGTTCGGCCCAATAGTCCGGCACCACACGTTCCTTGCCATCCTTGCGCGCCTGCTGGCCGTACATCCAGGCATCAGTGACGCGCTCCTGGTCCTTCTTGGCTACTGCCATGTTTCCATGTCCGGCGGCGGCTTGCGGCCTTGCAGGCTAGCCACCAAGGAAGACTCGTCAACCACTCCCGCCTGAAATGTGCGTATGATGGCAGCCGCGAGCCATTCCTTCTCGGTATCTGTGGAGCCGGGCGGTAAGGCCTGCTGCAAAACACGTTCGAGCATTGCCAGATCCTCGGAACTGATCACGTCTCTTGGCCAATGTTGCATGGCCTGCGCTCCGTCTGTCGTGAAACAAAGTCGGGCCGGCCCGCTTATCTTGGTGACACAGGATTTCGCAGGCCGGACCAAGCTCCGCCTCTGGGGCGGGCATCAATATTTCAGCTAAAAAAAGCCGCCGATTTCAATATCATTTGAAACCTCCACGACGGTCGCACGTTTGAGGCGTCACAATCGGTGCGAGGAGGACCATTTGGCGAAGCAGATCGAAAGCTGGAACGACACCTATAGCGCTCCGGAATTGGCCGCAAAATACGGGCTGACAATCGACCAAGCGCGAATTGTCATCAGTTCCAATGGGCCATCGAGACACGGCTGCGACGTGGGTGCGATGGCCTTTCGCAATGCTCTGAAGCTTCGGGCCGGACGGCAATTGCAGTCGCATCGTGCTGTCAGTCTTCCCAAAAATCCTTGAGCATCGCGTGGCGAAGCTGCTCCTCGCCCTTCAGGAACCGCACTCTGCCCGAAAGCCCCGGCCGCAGCCACTCCGCCTTTTCCTTTTTGAGCCCCTTTGGCGGCGGCGCGCCGACCTTGCCGTGGACGCGGTCCCATAGCGCTTGGCGCTTGTCTGCCTTGAAGGTCACGAAGGCGCCACCCATGTAGCGGCCCTTGTCGGCCATCAACACCATCGCCGGCTTGCCGCGCTCGCGCTGCACGCCGATGATGTCCATGTCCTTTTCCTCGAAGCATTTGATCTTGCGCCATACCGTCGTCGGGCCGCTGCGATAGACGCTGTCCAGCCGCTTCGAGACGATGCCTTCGAGGTTTGCCTCGCAGGCCAGGTGATAGACGGCGTCGGCGGTGCCCGGCAGGGCTTCGGAAAACTGGATGTGCCCGCCGGCCGGGATCAGCGCCTGAAGCACCTCGCTACGGTCTTTCAGCGGCATGTCGCGCAGGTCATGGCCGTTGAGGTGGAGAAGGTCGAAGGCGACGAGATAAAGATCCTGCGGCCGACGCGTGATTGCGGAGCGGAGCGCATGGAAATCCGACAGGCCCTTGTCATTGAGCACGATCGTCTCGCCGTCGAGGATGAAGCTTTCCGCGTTGAGTTTCCCGGCCTCCGCGGCGAGCGGCCGGTACTTCGCCGTCCAGTCGATGCCGCTCTTGGTGTAGAGGCGGAGGCCGTCGGCATCCTTGATGACCTGGGTCCGGTAGCCGTCGAACTTGATTTCATGGCTCCACTCGGCGCCTGCCGGCGGATTGTCGAACCGCTCCGGCTCCATCGGCTGGATGAAGCTGAGCCTGACGCTGAGCTTACGCATGCACACATCCCCGAACGGCGATTCAATAGCGCAGCCGTCTTTCAGTTCCGTTAGCGGCGGCTAAAGAGGAGAGGAACTTCCCGCCGATGTCAGTGTTCATGCGATAGTAGGAGGAAGTGCCATGGCAGACGACAAGACCAAGCGAGACTTTCGCGACCGCGACCGCGTGTCAGCCGATGAAGATTACGAGGTGGAATATTTCTCTCAGAAAGTCGGACTGACGCCTCAGCAAGTTCGTGATCTGATCGGAAAGCACGGCAACAACCGTGAAACGCTGGAGCGTGAGGCAAGGAAACTGCGAGGGTGAAGATTTCGGAGCTTGGCCCGCGCATTGTCGAACGACACCACTGCGGCGAGCCCATGGGGAGGCCCGATCACTTCCTGCTATGCCCAGCCTGCGGTCAGGCAATTGACCTTCGCGATCTGCGGCAGGTGATCTGGCACCAGCGGCCAGCCCACGGGCCGCTCGAATTGGACGCATAGCGGCCGTCCTCAGCAACCCGACGAAAGATCTACCGCCCGAGCGGCAGCCTAGACACTGAAACCAGTTCAGCCTCATCCCTGATTCCGGCCAGGTAATTTGCCAGCAAGCGAGATGCGAGGGCATCCCGTTGGTCTGGAGACTGGCGTTCGTCCTTCAATCTCTCAAACGCGCGACCGAGCAGCGCGACTTCCGAAGGGCTGAAGATCCCAGCTTCTTTGGCTCTTTGGTGAATCGGCAAATGAGGTCCCTCCCATGGCTGATCCCTCAAAAGCACATCAAATTGACCGGCGCTTTTGTCGGTTGTCAATAAAGAAAAACCCGCCGACTAGAGCCGACGGGTTATCTTCCCTCAAACTGCTTGTGCGCCCCTTTCCCGGATGGTCCGCCTGACCCAGGAACCCCGCACAAGGATGTCATAGAGCTGGATGAGCTCGGCCGCTGTAGTATTGCAGCAACATCTAAGGGGATTAAAGAGCTCGTTTCTGTGGAAGTGCTGTCGCCGCGCGGATCACTGCTTGCCAGCGATTTCTACCGTTTAGTTGAGGATCTCCTTGCGGAGATCGGCCAACTCGCCGGTGAAGGCGTTGATCGCCTCGACCAGTCGATAGCCAAGCTGCCGACTCTTCTCGGCGTCGAACGCTGCGCGGCCGCCTCGCGGAAATGCGCCCTGATCGCGTCAGCGAGCCACCTCTGCGCGTTTGATAGAACAATCCTCGACTGTCAATGAGCCATTTCAAAAAGTTTTCTAGAATTATCCGATGCTCACGAAAAGAGCGCCGGAACAGCGGTGCCAGGAGTTGAATATTCTGAAAACTGCCGCTCCAAGGAGCGAAAAACTAAACCCAAGTCTGCCAGAAGGCTGTTCTAAACGCTCTTTTTGCACCGTTTGCCGCAAAGAGATCTGACTTGAACGGTTTCGATAAAGAGCGTCGTGACACCCGCGATATGGCGAGTTGGGTCTGGTCTCAGTTCCTCATGGTGGATCAGCTCCTATCTCGGGGATATGGCGTCTGACATTACGCCGCAGCAACGCTTCGAAAGCAGACAGTGCCGGAGACATGGACCGCCCGGCTGGCCGTATCATGACGATATCACGGACGATCGGCGGTTCGACGAGGGGACGCGCCAGGATAGCGCCGCCGGCCACTGCCCGCGCATAGGTCGGCAGCACCGCCACCCCTAACCCAGCCTCCACCAACGCCAGCGCTGTCGTGATTTAAGACACCTCGTAGGCCGGCTGAAGCGGAACCTGGACCTGCTCGAAGCCAATTTCCACCAGCAGGCGAATGCCACCGTCACGAGAGAGCGTAATGAATGGCTGCCCGTCGAGATCTCTCCATGTAACACTGGTCCTAGAGGCGCCCACAGCAGATGAGCGCTTCCTTTGATTCGGGGGACAAGGATGCTCCATCAAAGCCTGAGATCAATCTCTAGATCATGCCTGCTGGTGCCGATCCAAGCGATGGACGCCGGCTTGGCCTAAGCGATGATGGTCTTAGACGATTTAAGCGATCGGGGACGTCGCGTCCTTCGCTGGAGCAATTAGACTTGCGTCAAGGCTCATATCAGCGACGGGTGCGCAGCCTACTGGCGCTGCCGCATCCAACAATACAAATACAATTGCGAAGATAACTCGTGCCAAAATCAGTATTGGCTTCCGAGACGTGGAGCCGCGGGATAGGGCGAAGCGCAATTCCGGAACCGAACCTATCCACAGGAATATTTTGTTGGTATTTTTGTTGGTCTGACCTGTCGCTGCTAGATCACCAACTAACTGAAAACCAAGACAGATTTCTTTGATTTGGATTCCGCCTCTGGGCACCATCCCCTTTAAGTTGTATTTTTCATCTCGTAAGTACTTGGTTTTTCGTCATAAATTTTTTGATGCATCCATTGCGTCAGTCACAACGCTCTCTTGGTGCTGGTATTTTTGATGGTATCCAGCCACCTGATGTACAGCCGTGAACCACAAGCACCGCTGTCAGCCAATGAGTTGCTATCGTAATTTGCGAATAGCGATGCATTAGGGTTGCCTTTAACGTCCTTTGGCGCTCTCACAATCGCGCCAGGCGCCAATATGTTCCAGATAGCTCCGCTATCGGCGCCGAGACAATATACAAGCGGCTCGCGCGGCGATGCATATGGATTCGATTTCACCTCGCTGGATAAGCTTCAACGAGCCATGATTATCGGCAGTCCAGGGTCCTCGATCATGGACCTTGTCACGCCGCCGAAAATCCTCTCGCGCAGCCGCGAATGACCATAGGCCCCCATGACCAAGAGCTCGGCGCCAGTGTCGACCGCGTGCTGGCGGAGAACGTCGGCGATCGAGTGGTTTGAACTCGGCAAACGGTCTACCGTTACCTTTACGCCGTGACGGGAGAGATAGGTCGCCACGTCTGCCCCGGGTTCCGCGCCGTGATGGCGTTCGTCCTCGATCGGGTCGACCATGACGACCCGCACCTCATCGGCACCCGAAAGGATGCCGAGCGACTCTCGCAAGGCGCGCGACGCTTCCAGGCTGGCGTCCCATGCGACGAGGACGCGTTTCGGTTTCAACGTCGCGGACGCCCCTTTGGGGACAAGCAGGATTGGCTTCCCAGATGAAAACAGCGCGCCTTCAATGACTTTCTCCTTGAGCGTTTGGCTCGCCAGCAAGTCGGGCCCAAGGACGGTTATATCGGCGTAACGCGCGCGCCGGCCGATGACCTCATCTGCCCAGGCATGGTCCGGGTAGTCATCACTTAGGTCCGTCGATACGGGACTCGCCGACAGCATTTTGGAAACGGCCGAATTCCGCTTCTCCAGCATTTCCATTTCGGCTTCTCGCTCAGCGAGCCAAGCCGGCGAAACCACCTCGGCATATGCTCCGCCAGAGGGAGGCGCCGCGATGACCAGAACAAGCACCGAGAGATGGGCTTTGACTTCTTCGCACAGGCCGGCGGCAAGCTTCAGATCATCGTCTCCCTGATCGGCCCCTGTAACCGTGAGCAATGTCTTGAATGTCATCGTGGCGACTCCTTTGTCCGGGCAAGGTTCACAGTGGACATAGCCGTAGCCAGCCGGTCGGATTCCTTCCTTGCGCCAGATCAAACTGATCGTTTCGCAGGATTGATCCCGATCAACGTACGGGCGCCTCGCAAGCCTTAGCCTGACATCGATGCCCGGAGGCGGAGCAAATGAGATTCGGGACGACGATGGGTTTGTTGGCGCTGACGCTGAGCACCGCGGCGGCACAACAGATGAGCAATGGACAGCAGGAATATCTGAATTCTTGCGCTGTGTGCCACGGCGTGGACGGCAGGGGCGACGGACCCATGGCCGACGTATTGCGCAAGCGCCCCGCGAATTTGACGACGCTGACAAGGCGCAATGGCGGCGAATTTCCCTACTGGCGGGTCTATGCCACGATCGACGGCCGCGGCCTCGTGCCGGAGCACGGCGAGCGCGACATGCCAATCTGGGGCAATCAGTTCCTGCCTGACGACGTGAAGAAGTACGGTCCCTACGGCGGGGAGGCCGTAACCACGGAACGCATTCAAAACCTCGCCGGTTACGTCCAGACGCTCCAACGCTAGTAAGACCCCTGGGGCTTCAAGCAGCAAGACCGAGGGACGATGCAACCGAAGTCAAGGACGCACTTATGATCACTGAGAACCAGGATATCGTGGTCGAGATGCTGAAGGACCCAGCCACCTATGGCGAGGCTGGTACCGTCGAGACGATCGAAACCCACATTTCCCGGATATTCCTTATCGGGCAACGCGCATTCAAAATGAAGCGCGCGGTCAAGCTGCCTTATGTCGATTTTTCGACGCCGGAGTTTCGGCTCGCCGCGTGCGAAAAGGAAGTCGAGTTGAACTCCAGAACGGCGCCCGGTCTCTATCTCAATGTCCGCCGCATCACGCGCGCGGGTAATCGGCTTGCGATGGATGGATCGGGGGAACTGGTCGACGCTGTTATCGAGATGGTTCGCTTCGATCAGTCGAACCTCCTCGATCGCATGGGCGCCGCGGCAAAGTTGACCCCCTCGCTGATGACTGCCGTGGCGCGCATGATTGCGCAATACCACCGCAATGCTGAGGTGATCCACGCCGGCAGCGGGTCAGGGAACATTGGCGGCGTGCTTGAAATCAATTCGGCCGGATTTGCGACGAGCCACGTGTTCGATGGAAAGGAAATCGAAACGCTCAACGCGGCGTTTCGCGCCGCCCTCGCTCGCCATACCGGCCTGCTT
>Ga0105239_10006238_pt1 | contig 13862 bp, 9 predicted proteins | sample KBSC44metaG_FD_92761 | JGI IMG/M metagenome (GOLD analysis project Ga0105239, IMG submission 92761) | Corn rhizosphere microbial communities from Kellogg Biological Station, Michigan, USA - KBS C4-4 metaG | ecosystem: Host-associated > Plants > Roots > Rhizosphere > Soil | place: Michigan, USA... | reverse complement strand
TGGCCCGCTGGACAAACTGAGCGGGACGGCCTGGGGTTTCATCGGCGCCCTGTCGCAGCGAAAGGAGGTGGCCACGGCGTTTACGACGTTCAATACCGGCAATCCGCAATATACCATCGAGATCGACGATGCCAAGGCAAAGCAACTGGGGGTGGGCATCAGCGACCTGATGAATACGATGCAGATCTACTATGGCAGCAGCTTCGTCTCGGACTTCAACCGGTTTGGTAAATACTACCGCGTGATGGCGCAGGCCGATATCCCCTACCGGCTGGACGTCAATTCCCTCGACGGCATCTATGTGAAGAACAACCTGGGCGGGATGGTCCCCGCTTCCTCGGTCGCCAAATTCACCCGCGTTTATGGTCCCGAAACGGTCACCCGCAATAACCTGTACAATGCCGTTACCATCAATGCGAGCCCCAAACCGGGCTTCAGCACGGGCGATGTCATCAAGGCTGTCCAGGAGACCGCCAAGAAGATGTTGCCCAAGGGGTATGCCTATGAGTTCACCGGCGTGACCCGGGAAGAGATCCGCGCGGGCAACCAGACCGTGTTCGTGTTCCTGATGAGCGTCGTCTTCGTCTTCTTCCTGCTCGCGGCCCAATACGAAAGTTATGTCCTTCCCCTCGCGGTGATCCTCACCGTGCCCACCGGCATCCTCGGGGTCTTCGCCTTTGTGGGTTTTGCGGGGTTGCAGAATAATGTCTATGTGCAAATAGGCCTGATCATGCTCATCGGCCTGCTGGCCAAGAATGCCATCCTGATCGTCGAGTTCGCGGTGCAGCGTCGCCGGGCGGGCATGGGCCTGGTGGATGCCGCGCTGGCGGGTGCCCAGCTCCGGCTCCGGCCGATCCTGATGACGTCCTTTGCCTTTGTGGTGGGGATGACGCCCCTCATTTTCACCCAAGGAGCCTCTGCCGAAGGCAACCACTCCATCGGCTGGAGCGCGGTCGGCGGGATGTTGACCGGGGTGATCCTGGGCATCTTTATCATCCCGGTGCTGTTTGTCATCTTCCAGTACCTGCAGGAAAAGGTCGCTCCGAAAAGGGATGAGGAAGAGGATAAGCTGGCCCTGGCGGAATAACCCCGCCGCAAATCAGCCGCCGCCCAGGACCTCCCATTCAAACAGGTCCCCATATTCCTGTTTCAGTTGCCGGAGGACCTCATCTCTTTCGTGGATGATCACCCGCCGGCCGGCACCGGCCAGCCGGACGGCAAGCGCGAGCTGCTGCGACTCTTCCAGGATGACGGTTCCGGGTTTATAGGTCACCGTTTGAAAATGTATCGGCTGGTCCACCGGGTATTCGGCCATATACTGCTCGAATTGGAAATCGAGATGGGCCTGGTTGGCCTCGTCGGCGGCAGCCGAGAGATGCAACTGGAGACAATGCTGCCGGGCGAACTGCCGCAGGGTCCGGTTGTCGCGGGGAAAACAGGGCCCTCCATAGCCAAATCCATACCGGAGAAAAAGCCGGCCGATGCGCCGGTCGGAGCCGACGGCATTCAATACCTTTTCGGGGTCCGCGCCCGATCGAAGACAAAGGTCGCCGATGGCATTGGCGAAGGATATCTTCATGGTAAGAAAGCAATTGGTCGCCAGTTTAGCTATTTCGGCGTTGAGCCGCGACATCCGGCAGACCTCTGGCCGGGAAAGCGTCATCCGGGAATACACCTCCGTCAGCAACTCGCCGGCATCCTCGTCCGCCTCGCCGATAAGGCATTGGGCGGGGTACTGAAGATCGTGCAGGATACTGCCTTGTGCGATGAATTCCGGCTTGTAGCTGAGATGGAAGCCATGTTCCAGCGCAGTCTTCGCCCGCGCATCGCAATAGCCGGGCTCCGTTGTGCAGACGATCACGATGTCCCGGCGGCCGGGGACGGCAGGCAACGAATACAAGGACTGCAGGGCCGCGTCCACCATCGAATGGTCATAGCCCCCGCCCGCGGCGCCTGGCGTAGCCACCGCGATGAAGATCAGCCGGACCGCAGGATCGGTCAGCTGCAAATAATCCGTTGTACAGGAAAAATTTGCCGCCGATCGTATCGCCGCTTCCACGCCGGGCTCCGGCGACCGGAACCGACCGTTGCGGATCGATTCGATGTACGCCTCCTGCCGGTCGATCCCCAGCACAGTATGGCCGGCCTTTTCCAGTTGCAAGGCCAGGCAGAGTCCAAGCCGGCCGATACCGATGACGGCGATTGTTTCCATCCGTTTCATGGTTTTGGGAATTGATATTCCTGGAAACGGCAGTTGGCAAAACCCCAATCCTCGGGATTAAGCCGAAGTTGGCTCTCCTCGCGGAGCAGAGAGATACCGGTTTCGAATACCAAACCATAGTCCATGCCCGGTCTTTTTTCCAGGAATTTTATTTTCTCGAGCGGCCCCATGGACGACCACCCGCTGGGGTGATCGATATGATAGGTGCAGGCATGTGCGGGCAGGATATGCTGCTGATAGCCCATGGCAGCCGCCGCGATCAATCCGAGGGTATCGATATGGATCGAATACAGGTCGAGCTCCAGGTAGCCCTGGATATCGATCCAGGCCTGGCGGGACATCAGGGTGAAATCTCCGCAGGCAAATGAGTCGATCAAATAATATTGCTTCTTGGCCCGCGGCCACAGGAACCGGGTCAGCAACGCCATCTTGTCGAAGATCCATTTCTTATAGGCAGCCTTTTCGCTGAGCCCCAGGTGTTCCAGGTTTATGTTCGGGAACCGGGCTTCACGCCCGAGCCGCCGGATGATGTTCCTGCCGCACCACTCCAACTGCCGGCCGATATCCCATTCCGGGTCGATCCCATCAGGCACATCGCAGCGGTTGGCCCGGTAATAGGTGTCCGCGCGGAATTTCCCCGCGGCAAGGATCCGGCAAAGCGGGTCGGAGAACAACAGATCGATATTGGTGCAGAGGATGAAGTCGGCCGTCGCCCGGCGGATGCCGACATTCTTGGCGATCATCTGAAAAAGCGGGATCTCCGTAGAAAGCCGGTACCGGCCATGTATCTCCGCCGGAACCTCGATATACCGTAACCGGAGACTATCGCCCGCCCCGGGCCTCGGCAGGAGGTCCTGTAACAGGGGACGGTCCGCAGGCGGGTTCCATTCGACGATGATCAGTTCGGCATTTAGCCGGTGACGGTTGCATTGGTCGATAAGACCGTTGACAAACAGCCGCATCCGCTTCATGATGTTGCCGCCATGCCCGTCGTTTCGGGAGGCGGCAATGATCGACAGTTGGGGTTTTTCCATGTCCATGAATAGATGATTAGGAGACATTCAACTGGGCGAGGCTTACCTGTTGTTCCACCCAAGGATAGGTTCGGCGGATCCCCTCTTCGAGGGATACGCAAGGCTGCCAGCCCGTGACCTTTCTCATCAGCCGGTTGTCCGAATTACGCCCCCGCACCCCAACCGGCCCGTCGACGCGGCGGATATGGATCCTTTTGCCGGAAAGCCTGCCGACCATCATCACCAACCCGGCGATGGAGACCATTTCCTCCGAACCGATATTGACCGGGTTCGGATAGTCGGATGCCATCAGCCGGCGGATGCCCTCGAGACAGTCGTCGATGTAAAGGAAGCTGCGGGTTTGTTTTCCATCCCCCCAGATCTCGACAGCATCGCCGTCCCCGGCCTCCGCCACCTTCTTACAAATGGCGCAGGGAGCTTTTTCCCGCCCGCCCCTCCACTGGGATTCGGGGCCATATACATTGTGGAACCGGCCGATCCGTACGTCCAGCCCGTGATTGCGATGGAACGCGGCGTAGAGCCGCTCGGAAAACAATTTCTCCCATCCGTATTCACTGTCGGGTTCGGCAGGCATCGCACTGCTCTCTTCACAATTGGGGTTTTCGGGATCCAGCTGGTTGTGTTTGGGATAGATACAGGCGGAGGAGGAATAGAATAGTTTTCCAACTCCGCGCAGCTGCGCCAGCTCCGCCGTATGCAGGTTGATCAGCGCGGAGTTATGCAGCACCCTTGCGTCGTTGTCGCCCGTGAACAGGTAACCCGCGCCGCCCATATCTGCCGCCAGTTGGTAGAGCTCGCTGACGCCCGGCTCTATTACCTCACTGACTACTTCCCGCCTTCGGAGGTCGCCGATCACAAACCGGTCGGCGACGCTCTCGCTGAATTCCGGCGCCCTGATATCCACGCCCTTTACCCAATAGCCTTCGGACTTCAGCCGCCTGACCAGGTGGTGGCCGATAAATCCGCCCGCACCAAATACAATTGCTTTTTTCATCTTTACAATTTTTCTATATGCCAGCTACCGGTAGGTTTCACGATACTGGTCACCCTCCGCGCCAGGTGATTGCGCAAACCTTCCTGCTCCTGGAAAAGAATATCGAAATTGACCATAAAGGGATTCTGATAGATCATCTCCTGGCTGCGGGTTACCATCAGCCCCAATTGGAATTTGCCAAAATTCAGTATCCCGGCCGGCACGAGATATCGGCACCGATAGATACCCGGTTGCAATACCTTCTCATGGAACCGGTAATAGATGGCATGGCTATCCACGAGGACCCAGGCTTCGAAGAGGGCCAGGATACTGATCCCGATCTCGATCTGCTCCTTATCGTTCAGCTTCTCGAACTCGATCTCCATTTCCAGGTCGTCCGTTTGGAAGATGGGGTCTTCCCAATCCTTACCCTTTGCCCGCAACCCGAATCGCAGCATCCGGACCTCACCGCCGATATTCATGCCCGAACGCCAGGTCAGACAGAAATGATCGACGGCGACGGCTTCCTCACCCGTCGAGGGGAGGTTTGTCACACATTGCTCGAGATAGTCGTCCAGGATGGCCGGCGATTCCCCGAAAGCGACCATTCCCGACTTATCCAGCCAAAGGAACTTATTGCACAAATGACGGATCGCATCGGGATGATGGCTGACCACGACAATGGTAGTCCCGCCGGCGGCCAGGTCCCGGATACGGTCGTAACATTTCTGCCGGAAGGCAAAATCCCCCGTGGAGATGACCTCGTCCAGCAAAAGTATATCGCAAAAAAGATGGGTGAACACGGAGAAGGCCAACCGAAGATACATCCCGTTCGAATAGTTCTTGACCGGGTCGTAGATGGCGTCCCCCAGTTCGCTGAAGTCGACGATCGCCCCGCATCGTTGCGCGATCTCCGCCCGGTTCATGCCGAGGAGGGCCGCGTTCATATGGATATTCTCCATCCCCGTCAGGTCGGGATGAAAGCCGGTGCCGAATTCCAGTATCGACACCAATCTGCCCCTGTACCAGGCCGTCCCGGCCGTCGGCAGCAGGATGCCGGCAAGGATCTTCAGCAGGGTGCTTTTACCCGTTCCGTTCCTCCCGATGACGCCCAGCACATCCCCTCTGAACAATTGGAAACTGACATTTCCCAGTCCGCCCCCCTGCTCCGGCCCGCCGGGCCCGCCATTCCCGCCCGTCCTGGCGGCCGGCCGTTCATAGGCCTTCGAGATATCCCGGACTTCCAGTACCTGCTCCATGCGGTTACGGGGTTTTGATGGTTTTTTTCGTCAACCGGTATCTGATCTCCCGGTAAACATTCTTCGGCGTATATACCTTCCAGAAAGGTTGCTTTGACTGCACCGGCCCCACGGATGGGGTGGCCTCGGGGGGCCCTGGCGAAAGGCTTGCAAAAACAGGCAGGGCCGACAGATGCCGCCAGAGGCCATCGTCGCGCCGGTTACCCGCTCCCTCCGCGAGCCGCTGCAGCTCTTCGCCGGCATAGACCCGCTGGGAAACAGGAAAGGAACCGATGCTTCGCAGGTCTTCCGGCCGCCTGCCCGCGGCATACAGCGACGAAAGCCGCGCGTTGTTGTAATGGTAAAAGAAGGTCCTTTCCACTGCATACCCCTCGATCAGCGACGGATCTTCCCCCGGAAGCCTGTCGCCCGGCCGGAGCGATGGATCATTGCCGGGCAATAAATAATAATGCCGCAACCCCGCATCACGATGGGTGATGCCGATGCCGACGCCGAGCCTGGGCCTTCCCGACAAATTGGGCGGCGATGCGTGGAGCGTCCGGTTGTTGAATACCACGGCCTGGCCGGCCTTCAGTTCAAGGAGGCGGATATAGGGAAAAAGAAGGGCCAGTTGGTCCTTGAAAGGCGGCTCGTAATACGGCGAAGGAGAAGGGCGGACATGGTCGTACCAGTTGTGACTGCCGCTGATAAGACCCAGCGCGCCATTCTCCAGGCCCACGTCCTGCAGCGGGCACCAGACCGTAGCCGACCAGTATCGGGTCTCATCGACAAAGGTCCAGTCCTGGTGCGGCGGAACGATGCCGGCGGGATTGGTCTCCTTGACGACAAAACTGGCAGTGAACACCTGGTGGTCCTGGAAATGCCGCTCCAGCAAGGGTCCCGCGATGCCGATCAGCGTTTCGGCGACCCTTTGCACAAATTGGGCGTCCTCGTTGTCAAGGCTCACCTGGAAGCCATGTCCCGGCATCGGCGCATTTCGCAACCCCGCATAGAACGCCAGCAGGACATCCAACTCCTTCTCACCGGCAAGATCGATCACGACAAAGCCATCCTTTTCGAAAGAGGACTGCAACTGCGGTGACCGGAAGAGGACGCTGTTCATAGATTTTCCGCGATTTTATTTTCGATCTTTCTAAAATAGTTGAGTCCCCCCAGAAGCAGGACCAGCACAGGGACAAAGCTGATCCAATAGTACGGGGACATGGGCGTCCCGGTCAGCGCCCATCGGAACATCGCAATGGTTGCCGCCATTGGATTCCAATAGAGGACCCATTGGTAGTCCGGTGGTAGAAGAGTGGCCGGGTAGAAGACGGGAGTAAGCCAGATGCCGAGGTTGGCCAGATAGGGGATGATATGATGAAAATCCCGGTGACGAACGGTCAGGGCGCATAACCAAACGGCAACGGACAATGCCGTAAGTACATTGCAAACGATGGCGACCGGCAGGATCAACACCGGCCAGTGCAGCGGCCGCCGGTAAATAAGCAGCAGGATGAACAGCAGGAGGATCGAGATAAGAAGCTCCACGGAGGCCGTCAGCACTTTCGACAAGGGCAGGACCAACCGCGGGAAATAAACCTTGCGGATGAGATGCTGCCCTTCCAGCAGCGACTGACCCGCACTCGTAAGGATCTGGCTAAAAAAAAACCACGAGACCATCCCGGTAAAGGCGAACAGCGGATAAGGCACGCCGCCGGTATCCACCCGGATCAACCTGCCGAAAAACACCGAGAAAACCAATAAGCCCGTAAGGGGCTGGAGCAAGGCCCAACCAATCCCGAGAAATGCCTGCGCATACCGGATGCGAAGATCTCTTTTGAAGAATAACAGGAATAACGACCGGAAAGACCAGGTCTTTCGCAGGTAAGCCCGGAGGCCCAATGCACGGGCATTGATAAAGGTTATGGTTGATGTCCTGCTGATTTTCCCAGATAAGATTAGTATTCTAATATAGCGAAAAATTGCTATTCGAAAAATAATAAATCCCGCTATCCTTCGATGCATTCGTCGATCAGCGTTTCGAGTAGTTCGATATGCCGGCTCACAAGGGGGTGACGATGGATATATTCGGAGGCACAACGGCCAAGTCGGTGAACCAACCCGTCATCCCCGGCCAGCCGTAACATGGAGCCGGCCATGGCATCGATATCGTATTCCGCCGTGAGAAGACCCGTTTCCCCGTCGCGGATCAGTTCGGTGATTCCCGAATGCCGGGTCGACACGACGGGAAGACCCGAAGCCATCGCCTCCATGATCGCCACGGGTTTGCCCTCCCGGTCCCCCTGTTCGGGGGTTGTCACCGAATGTTGCACGAATATCCTGGCCTGCTGCATTTCCCGGGCCGTTTCGGCATGCGTCATCACCCCCTTGAAAAATACCCGGTGCCCGATGCCCAGGGCCCGGGCCAGGATCATACAGGCCTCGAACAGTTCGCCGCCGCCTCCTTTGCCGACCAGGGTGAGGGTCGCCTCCGGGACGCGCTGCGCCACCTTTTGAAAGGCAAGCAGCGTAAGATGCGGGCTCTTGGATTCGGCAAAACGCCCGACCGCAATGAATTTTGGCGGAAACCCGCTTCGGTCGGCGTAGGGAAAAAGTCCCAGGTTCACAAACGCGGGAAGATGGACCAGTTTGTTTTTGGGTGCACCCAAATCCGCCAGCCGGCGGACCATCTCTTCGGAAACGGCGATGATCCGGACGGCTTCACGGAACAGTTCCCGGTAACGGCCGGAGTGTTGCTCCAGCTGTTGCCGGTTGTAAACATCATAGCCATGAAAATAGACCACCAGCGGCGTGCCGGTCTCCCTGGTAATGGGGTATAGGGAGGCGCCGACCGGCCCGAATTCGGCCAGCACCAACCGGATGCGGTGGTGCTGAATATAATCGCACAGGCGGTGCCGGAGATAGTTCCGCCCTTGCAGGAGATGTTCCAGCAGGCCCAACACCCGTCTCAGCGATTCCCATTCTGGAAGAAAACCCCGTGGCCTGCGACCGGGCGCCTGGTATTGATCCGGGATCTCGCCGCCATACCAGTAATGGATAGGGTATTTCAGCCGCGGGCCCAATTCGTTGATAAACGTCTCCGTATACTTGCCCTTGTTGATATTGGCAAGGACGATGGCCGCGGGCGGCTCCTCGTCATCGTGGCGGCCCCGCAGCACCCGTTTCACCGCGCGGCGGCCCGGCAGCGCCCGCCTGACCGAGGCGAGCAGGGGAAGGGCCAGGAACCAGAAAAGAAACCGCAGGAGCTGGTAGATGCCGTGCAACAAGGCGACCCGGAAGACCAGGAGATGCAGGGCGATAAGAAAACCATACGCCGGATCGCGCACTGCGAGCCAACAAAGCGGGATCAGCGGCCAATCCTCCTGGTAGAAGCGGTCCAGCGCCATCCCGTTGAATCGGGCCGAGATCAGCGCATAGCCATCAGCGGTAAACAGATGGGGCAGCGCATGAAGCAGCAGCCAGACCGCGGGCACCGTCAGCGCAGGCCACCGGAATTCCGGCCCGGTAAGCCACAAAAGCAGGGAAAGAGCCAGTATTTCCGCAGGCAGGACATAGCGGCGGATCAGGCGATGGATAAAGGCATTTCCCATGCGGGTGGCCAGGGTCGGGGTGGAGGCGTGAAGATCATTGGCCCTGTCGATTGCCAGGTGATTGAGGTAGTGGCGGATGCCGAGCGACAGCTGCCAGCCGCAAAGGGCAAGCGCCATGGGAAGACCGGCAGGTGGCCCAACATGGAAGGAGAACGAAGAATGCCCCGGCTGCATGGAGAAGGCCGGTTCCCCTCGCCCCAACGCAAAGGTATACGCCGCCAGCAGCGCCGGGATCGCATACGCATAGCCGGCATCGAGCAAATCAGGCCAGACCATCCGGTCCTTTGCGCGAAACGGCGGCACTGCATACAACACCAACGCCGCAAATTCCAGCCCGATCAGCAAAAAAGAAAAACGGTCGGCCGGCAGAACGATCCAGGGCAACAGGGCCAGGGCAAGTGCGCCACCCATATATCCAACCCTTCCAGGCCGGGAAAGCCCTCCCATCGAATTGGCCTTACCCGCCGCCATGTCCTGCCCGATATCGTAAAGATCGTTGATGAAGTGGCCAAAACAACCGATCCCCGCAATGGTACAAAGGGCGGGGAGGATCAGCCAGGTCTTTCCCGACAACGGCGTCGCCGTGATCAGCAGGGTCCAGTAGATCACCGAAAGGAGATTGGCGGCCTTGGGCTTCCACCACTGGTCCAGCCTTCCGGCGGCAAGCCATCTTCGGATCCGGCCCTCATAGTTCATTGACCGGGGTTTTTAGCACCTGCAGGTGATAAAGATTCTGGAAGAAGTACCGGTTATCGCCCTTCCCGGGATCATACCAGGGTTTGATACAGCTGATCTCGAAGAAGTCCACCGGGAACAGGTAGTCCTGCAATTGATCGATCCGGTTGATGCCGGTCAGGTCCTGGAACTGATTGGAGATGCTCAGATTCTCGAAATCTTCCAGCGGAATGTCCACGGTTTTGAGGGAAGAGAGGATGAACCCCTGCCGCCGGAGATGCCGCAGGACGTCGTACACATCTCCCACCTGGTAGTGATAGGCTTTATCGATCCGGGCAATATTCTCCCGGATGGCCCGCGAATGACCCGGCAGCGCCGCCTCCCTGGCGAAAAGATCCTTGATATAAAGCAGCCCCCCCGGCTTCAGCATCTGCCACGCGGAACGGATAGCCGCGCCTTTATCGGGAGAGTGGCCAAAAGATTCCAGGAAATACACGACGTCATAGGAAGACTCCGGCAGGAATTGGGGCAGGCGGTGGTAGTCTCCCCGGATGGAATTGACCTTTCCGGTCAACCCATCCCGTTCGATCCGGTCGGCGGCCGTCAGCGTTTGCACTTCCGAAATGTTGACGGCATCCACGGTGACCGAATATTTTGTCGCAAACCATGCCGCGGGACCGCAAACTCCGCTGCCGGCATCCAGCAAACGCATTCCCGGCTTCAATCCCATCGCCTGCGCCTGGTAGTCGAGGAGGCGGGAGACCTCGTTGGTTCGGAAGGCCTGGATGACATCGCCATACACCTGCAGGAAGGCCTCTCCATGCCGGTCGTAAAAATCTCCTACCGCCTCCGCCCGGCCGGAGGTGCCGGCCGGGCGGAGGCGGCGCAACCGGTGAAGCACAAACAATCCCGCCAGGATCAGCAGAACGGCGGCTGCCGGAAAGAGATAGCTATTCACATTTATAAGGTTTATACAATGTACGGCTAATTTTATTAAATTGAATGACCATGCGGGCCTATCTTCCACCTCTGCTGCTTTTTGCGGTAGCGTTGTTGCAATACGCCAATACGCTGGAACACGACTATGCCTGGGACGACAAGCTGGTGATCACGGGCAATGAATATACCCTGAAGGGCGTCAGCGGCATCCCCACGATCTTCGCCCATCGGGTGAGTGTCCCCGGCAAGAACGTATACCGGCCCGTCCCGCAAGCGCTGTTCGCCATCGAATACGATCTTTTTAACGGCAACCCGCATGCCGGCCATTTCTTCAATGTCTTGTGGTATGCGGTGCTCGTCGTTATCGTTTATTATTTTCTCCGTTTCGTTTTTCCCTCGGCGCCTCCACTCCTGCCCTTTTTCGCTGCCCTGCTGTTCGCCGTTCACCCCCTGCATACCGAAGTGGCGGCCAATATCAAAAGCCGCGACGAGATCCTTGCGCTGCTGTTCGGCTTGCCGGCGCTGGTTTATTTTGTTCGGTCGGCGGATAAGGGGAAAGGCCTGTTCCTGGTCCCCGCCCTTCTCCTGATGGCCCTGGCCTGCCTCTCAAAGGAAAATGCGATTTGTCTCCTGCCCGTCGCACCCCTTATTGCCTGGTACCGGTCGGGGTCTTCCCGGATAAAATTCAGTCTTCCCCTCCTCCTGCCGGTGATGACCGGCCTGGCGGCGGCAATCGCCTGGGGCATCTATTCCCTGGGATCGACGCGTTCTTCCTCGGTTCATCTCGACGCCACCGTCCTCAACAACATTTTTCTATGGACGACCGAGCCGGGTAAGGTGGTTCCGACCGCCCTGGTGAACGTCGGTCGCTATCTCGGGCTCTTCCTCTGGCCGCATCCGTTGATCCACATGTACGGCTATAACCAGGTCGTGCTGGCAGGCTGGTCTTCCCCCGCAACTATCAGTATCCTGCTGTTGCTCGGTTGGGTGGCGTATTATGTTGCAACCCGTTGGTCCCGGCGGTGCCCCGCGGTCTTCGGCATTCTCTTCTTTGCCTGTACATACGCCATCTATTCCAATTTATTTGTCCTGGCGCCCGATACCATGGCTGACCGTTATCTTTTCATGCCCAGCCTGGGCCTTTGTATCATTCTGGTGTTCGCTCTTTTCCAGCTGCCGGCGTTAAAGCTTCCCCAGATCCGGTTGCCGTATATCCAACTGCCGCAGATCCGGTCGCCGCAAACCCCGCGGATCAACGGTTACAGGATGGCCGTCGTCACTTCCTCTTTGCTGGCCATCGCCTTTTTCGCACGCAGCTTTTTCGCCAACCGGGATTGGCAAAACGACTATACCCTCATCGACAACCGCATACAGTATATGAAGGACAACGCGGCGGCACAGGCTACGTACGGGTATATGCGGGACAAGGAAGCCCAGGGAATGCCGGAAGGCGCGGAACGCCGCGAAAAGAAGGCGGCGGCCATGCAAGCCTGGATGCGGTCGGTGCAGATCTATCCGGATTTCGCCATGCCCTGGATCTCGATGGGCAGGCTGTTCGCCCAGCAAGGGGTCTATGACAAGGCGGAATGCTGTTTTCTGAAAGCCTTGTCCCTTGGCCCGCAGAGTGCCGATGCCGTATTCTGCCTCGGCGCCCTCGACTATACGACAGGAGATGGGAAAATGGCGACGGCCTACCTGGAACGCGCGGTCGTTCTCGATCCGGCACAACAGCCCGCCTTTGTCCTGCTGGGCCGCGCCTATTTGCTCACCGGTGACATCGCCAACCTTGGGTCGATGACAGAAACGGCGGTGAAATGGTTTCCTGCCAACGGCGACCTGGCGGCCCTTCGCGCCGTCTCCTTCTACCGGTCCGGCAGGCCGGCCGAAGCCCGCTCCTGGCTTGGCAAGGCGCTTTCGCTCGATCCCAACAATGTCACGGCTCTTTCCCTGCAGGAAACTATCCGGTCCGGGGGCGAGGGACCCGGACGCTAAGGAGATTCCACCAACACCTTCTGGACCCCCGATCCCTGGGTGGCGATCCAAACGTCAAAGGCCTGGGAATTGGCGCTGAAGCGGGTGGGACTGAAATAGGCGTATAACGGGCGGGCGATATGGACGTCTGTCGAACTGGGGTTGATCGGATTGGTGAGCAGCTTCCAGTTGTTGCCAAAATCCGTTGTCAGGAAGACCCCCGCATCGGCGGCGCCCACCAGGGCAGTATTGCCGTTATTTGGGTCGATCTGTACCATAAAGGGTTGCCAGTACTGTCCAAAACCCTGGAAATTCGTGGGTCCGTTAAGAGTATTGTTCTTGAAGACGGCCCCCAACATCAGGTTATCCAGGTTATTCAATGGACTCCAGTTGCCGCCGAAGTTTTGCGTCGACCACATGCTGAAGTTGTTGGCGCCGTCGATGCCGCTGATGACGAGGTTGTTCCCGTTGTTCGGGTCTACATCGTAAACGGTCACCGAAACGATGTTGGGCGGCAGCGGAAGTTGCTGCCAGGCGCTGCCCCGCTGCAACCCGATCCGGAACACCTGTCCCGGGTTATTGGGGGTGCCCGCCCCCGTATGATAATAGATGCTGGTAGGTCCATTGACCCTGGCTACTTTCAGGGCGCCGCCACTGGTGGAATTGGGGGCGGCCGGCGCGCCGATCGACGTCCACGAGATGGGGTTGGCCGTTATATCCCCGGTCGTGTAAACCCCATCCTGCATCGAGACGGCAAAGGAATTGCCGCCCAGGTTGGCCACTTCCGTCTGGTTGGTAAAAGAATTGAGTTGGGCGTTCGATGGGTAATTGGATATCTGTGCGGAGCTGGAAAGGTCGCCGGGTGAAGACCAAAGCTGGAAGCCCCGCGGCCCGGTGCTGAAGAAGCCGTTCAGGTACAGCGACAGGTTTTGTTTCGCGCCGTCGCTGAAGATATCGCAGCATTGATTGTTGGTCCAGTTCGGGAACGGATTGCCCGGGGGCCCCTCATGGGCGTCCTGCGTCCCCCAGTGACCGTCATCCTGCAGACCGTAATAAAGGGCATGGGTGCCCGGCGAGAGCTGGATTCCCGCAAAGTTCCAGACCCACGTGGCATGCGTCGTGGAAGCCAGCTGCGCCCAATTGACCGTCTGGCAGCCGGGTGAGTTGGGGTTCGGGTTGCGATAGATCCCGCCATCGTTG
>Ga0105239_10006237_pt1 | contig 13863 bp, 10 predicted proteins | sample KBSC44metaG_FD_92761 | JGI IMG/M metagenome (GOLD analysis project Ga0105239, IMG submission 92761) | Corn rhizosphere microbial communities from Kellogg Biological Station, Michigan, USA - KBS C4-4 metaG | ecosystem: Host-associated > Plants > Roots > Rhizosphere > Soil | place: Michigan, USA... | reverse complement strand
GACAGGGACTTGCAAATTGCCTGAAATCGATGGGCGACACCTATAGAACCAAGGACGACCTTGCAAAAGCTATGAGCTATTTCACCGAAGCCCAAGTCCTCTACAAAGAACGGGAGGACATGCTCGGCATAGCGAACTGCGTTCGCAGCGAAGCGGAGGTGCGCCGCACGCAGGCCCGTTACGAGGATGCACTCGAGCTCTACCAGGAGGCGGAAACGGTTTATCGGGAGATCGGCGCAATCTTGGGCGAGACGCACTGCATCCGGGGCCGCGGAGACATCTATTGGCTAAGGGACGACTACGGTAGCGCGCGGCGTTGCTACCAGCAGGCTGAGGAGCTGTACCGCGAGGTAGGAGATGCCGTATGGATCGCGCGCTCGATTTATGGGTGGGGCGACCTTTACAGGCGGTCTGGCGACCTCGTCAGTGCACGGGCAAAGTACCGTGAAGCCGAACTGGCGTATGGGGTGCTCGGGAACCGGACAGGCGTAGCGCGATGCCAGCGCGGACAAGGGGACGTTTCTCTCAGAGAAGGAAACCTCGACCTGGCGTCCAAGTCTTATAGGCAGGCGTGGGCTATTGCCCACTCCCTTAACTCCCGGCTCCTAGTCGCAGAGTGCTTGCGGGGAATGGCGGGCATACGCTTCATGCAGGCAGACGGAGCGGAAACTGCCCCGGTGCGGCATGGAGCGCTGTTGCGCAAGGCTCAACGCCTCTTCGGCCGCGCCGAGGAACTGTACGCCCACATCGGCGCCGAACTCGGGAGGCACCACTGCATGCGTGGGCGCGGGGATGTTTACCGTGCTATGGGGAAAAAGGCGAAGGCTGCCGGCCTGTATGAGGCGGCCCTGAGATTCTATGAGCACATCGGAGACCAATCAGGCCAAGCCATAGTGCGTAAAGCTATGGAGCAGATGAGCATAACAAGTTAAACACACGCCGGGACATGGCTGCTCACGCGACGCTTCAGGCTGGAACAACTGACCGCTTCTACGAGCATGACCGATATCCTCTTTGTACTTCTTCAGGCAGAAATGTCCTGGAAGGCAAGTAGAGAAGCGAAGCCAGTACCAGTAGACCGGGCGCAGCATACGCCAGTAATTGAAGGGCAACAGATACCGACAAGCCTCACGGGCTCTACTTATCCCCTTTCCGATCCTTTCGTCGCCAGGCCCGCAAGATACTATCTTGAGCGATGATTTCGCCAACCCCCGAGTACCGGCAGCGTCAAGTGACACCTGTCCCTAACGTCTAAATCGAAAGCGTCTGTCTTGTAGCGACATATGGTATCTCAATATAACTTTTGCCCTCCAGATGCACGCGTTGCGCGGGAGCAGGTCGCCACGCAGCACGCGAGCCCGCCTGGAAAGCAGGCCTTTTCCGGCGATGGGCAACAGAGGCAGAACACTCGATTAATGCCAAGTAATCTGCGTCCAGCCACGACCGGTACCACTAAAGGCACACGCGGGAGAAACTGGCCTATTTCTACTCTGTAAGTAGACAAATAAAGTCCGAAATTTTTATTTCGCGGTACTTTCCGGTTTCTCCGCTCGTCATGTAGTAGATGGAGGCAGGCGCTAGATATGAAATAGTCACGGAAGGAGACTGGAATTCAATGCACAAAGTAACTTTCTACCCACTCTGTAGAGAAAGCGGGAAACCCCCTAACGCTGAAGCATTTCGCATTGATCTCAATAACAGTCGGCAAGTACTCATCGACTATGCCAATATGAAAGATGCGACCGACAAGTCCGACTTACGTTGTGATCTTCCCAAACTACTCAAAGACGATCTGAAGGCGCGAGACTACTATGATGTCGTTATATTCACGCATCTCGATGACGATCACGTGCGTGGTGCGGGTGAATTCTTCTGGTTCGAACGCTATCCTGACCGTCAAGAAAAAGGTCGTATCAAAATGCGGGAACTTTGGGTTCCCGCAGCGGCGATCGTCGAGCCAGGTCTGGATGGGGACGCTGAATTAATACGCGCGGAGGCTCGTCACAGGCTGAGGAATAAAGCGGGCATTCGCGTTTTTTCTGCGCCTGACACCCTGGGCGCCTGGTGCAAAAACGAGCGACTAGATATCGAGGAACTACGGGAATTGGGCTTAATTATCGACGCCGGCAAGATAGTTCCGGGATTCTCCCTGGCCAATGACGGAGTTGAATTTTTCGTGCATTCACCATTCGCTTCTCGTACCGATGACGGAAAACTCATTGAGAGAAACAAGGACGCGATCGTGCTGCAGGCAAAGTTCATTCTTGACGGTGGCATTACGCGCTTCCTGATTATGGCTGATGTCACTCATAGCGAAATCGATGAAATCGTCCGGATGACGCGGCTGCGAGAGCGAGATGAGCGCCTTAGTTGGGACATCCTCGACATTCCACACCATTGCAGCTATACAGGGATCGGTCCCGAAAAGGGGCGGGACGTCACCGAGGCGACCGACAGTGTAAAGTGGCTTCATGCTCAGGGCCAGACGGGCGGCATCATCGTTTCGAGCAGTTGCATCATTCCATCGGTCGATACTACGCAGCCGCCTCATCGTCAAGCCGCAGCTTACTACAGGAAGGTCAAGGCCACGATCAACGGCGAGTTCGTCGTCACGATGGAGGAACCCAAAAAGACCGCTCCAGAGCCTCTTGTGATCGAGATCACGGGACGAGGCGCTGCAGTAAAGCGTGCTGCCATTGTTACTGTCGGTGGGGGGGCTGTAGCAGGGACGGCGCATCGTGTAGGGCTAAACTGATGGACACGGAGTTTCACGAAGTTGCAGGGGAGAGTATCTCCTGCAATTCACTACAAATCCCACGCGCATTCGACTTCGCGCAGTTGGTTAGCGATGGGGCCAGTCCGTACGCTCGTCTGATGGAATGTCGTCGAGTGTCGGGTACCAAAGAGGCTGTAATCATTGAGGTGCAAGCCACAATTCCACAACGGCCTGCTGTTGCAATCCAGCGAAGCGAACGTCTGAAAGTCCAATTTAGTGCAGAGGACCACTGGTATCCAGAGGTGCGCGTTCTACGACGCGATTTTCCACGCCTTTGCGTTCTTCACCTCCATCTGGTTCCTATGACAGAGCCCGCGAGTTTATGCCTCTTTGCAGAACCGTGGGCCGACGTTCGTTTGCGGTTAACGGCAAACGAACTTCTCTTTCGAATACAGTCCTGGCTAAACGACTCTGCCGCCGGAACCCTGCACCGGCCTGATCAGGCTCTCGAACCGGCATTTATGGGTAGACGTGTTCCTCTCGTCATATCTCGTAAATTGATAGCCGCGCTGGTGGAAGGAACTCCGGATCTCACATTAGATATTGTCCAGGACGAAAACAGGATGACGCTCCTTCAGGCAAGAGATGACCGGTATGTGAGCGGAAGGGCGTTGCCTTCTTTAGTCATCCCATTTATTTCGAAGCCCCATGAACACTGTATCATCAATAATCAGCCGACGAATCTGGAAGAGTTGCATAATCAGCTAGCGCCAACAGGCATAAACCTTCGGGGAGTTGTCAGGAAAAAGCTTGTTGAACTGGCACGTAAGAACCGACTCCCAGCGTTCGGTTTCTTAATCCTATTACTGCTTCTCCACAGAAAAAGAAGTGAGAGTGCGGAGCCAGAACCGGAGATTGTCGCCTTTCTTTGCATGGGGGAGCAAGCAAACAAAACTGGGCTAGTGGAACTCGCACGAGCCGTCGGTGCTACTGTCGCTCACAACAATTCGAAGCGAGGGCAGGATGTTCCGGTGATGTTGATGGCGGTCCACATGGAGTTGACACAAGAGACAGCAGCCCTCTACAGCGGAAACGACAACCTCGATATTCGTCTTGTCGGAGTAGGGGCCGGCGCACTCGGCTCCCAGGTCATCATGAACGCTGTTCGCGGCGGATTGACAGAATGGGTTGTGATCGACGATGACCATCTGCTTCCACACAACCTCGTTCGCTACTCGCTCAGCGGAGTGTGGTTGGGCCATGCCAAGGCGAAGGCAGTGGCCTTCGAGGCGAATGCACTTCTGGACCAAACAACCGTAACGCCGATCGTTGCAGATGTGCTCAAGCCTCATAGACATGCCAACGCGGTAGAGAAAGCCTTGAAGGGAGCAAACGCGATCATCGACCTCTCTGCGAGCGTCGCCGTTGCGCGTCATCTGACTCTCGACGTTGCAGCACCCGGGAAACGATGCTCAGTCTTTGTAAGTCCCTCAGGAAACGACCTCGTCTTTTTGGGAGAAGATGCCGACCGCCAGATCCTCCTCGATCAGATCGAGGCACAGTATTACCGGGCCATTGTATCTGATGATCGATTGAAAGGTCATCTAACAGGTGGTTCCACTGTCGGAAGTTGCCGCAATCTCACCAGCCGTGTACCCCAGCACCTCATGGGACTCCACGCTGCTCAAAGCGTAAAACTCCTGAGATCGTGGCTTCAATCGGAACAGGCATCAGCCAGTATTATACGCAACGATGCCCCCTCCTCAGTTTACAGCACTTTCACGATCTCATTGGGGAACCATATCGATGTCGGCGCACTGGGCGGCTGGGAGGTTGTGACCGATCGGCTGTTTTTGGACGAGCTGAGAACCCAGCGGAACCAATACCTCCCGAACGAAACCGGGGGGGTGCTTCTTGCTCATGTCGATGCCCAACGGCATAAAATCTACGTCTGCCATCAAATACCTGCACCGCCCGATAGCGAACGACAGCCAACCATGTACATTCGGGGATGCGTCGGACTCGAAGCCGAATACGAGCACGTTCAGAAGGCGACTCTTAACAATCTTGTTTATATTGGCGAGTGGCACTCCCATCCAGACGGATGCCAGTGCGCTCCAAGCAATGACGATTTGAGGGCGGGCCAGTGGCTTGCAGAGAGAACCAGAACCGGCTCTCTGCCTGGCATCATGCTTATCGCCGGTGAGAGGGAACAGACCTGCTGGATGTTATGCGCACAGAAGGCCACGACGGCTCCGGTACAGATATTTCTTACTTAAGACAACCTCTAGGCAGCTACCTATTTTCTGGTATAGAGTTTTGGCTGTCCCTTCGCCATGGGCGGCAGGGACTTCTGACAGCATTTCCGACCTGTATGGTAACCTTACAAGGAAGCGAGAACTTGCCGGACGTTTTTGAGGCTACCTATCAAAGATGAGCGACCGTCGATTGGCAGATCCACGGTGAGAATAATCATGATCAACCCTTTAGATAAATATGACTTCGGTGCGAGGCTATGTCCTTCCCTGGTCGTGCTGTTCCCTATCGAACTCGTCTGCTTCTCATGGGTGTCGAAGCCCGTGGACCTGCTCAAACCGCTGATTGGCGCCGGAGTAGGGGCAGGACTGTCGTTGTTGCTTGCCAACATCGCGCGCTATTATGGCAAGCTGACTGAACCGAAGCTTATCGAGGAGTGGGGAGGTCTCCCCAGCACGATCATGCTGCGCTTTTCCGACAATAGCCTCGATACCGAAACCAAGAGGCGGTATCATGAAGTGCTGGGGAGACTGGTGCCTGGCGCCCATATTCCGACAGAGCCGGAGGAACAAGCCGATCCAACGCATGCAGACGATGTCTACAAGTCATGCTGCAAGTGGCTGCTGGAGCATACGAGGGACCAAAAGCTTTTCAATCTGCTCTTTAAGGAGAATATCTATTACGGTTATCATAGAAATTTGTTCGGCCTCCGTCCGTTCGGGATCGCGATAGCGCTACTCGGCATGATCGCCTGTTTTTGGAAAGTCATCGACGAGTATAGGAGCCATATCGCTATGAATCCGATCAGTATTCTCTGCTCGCTCACGGCTCTCGGTTTTGTCCTGATGTGGCTTTTCGCGATCAACTCCCGCTTCGTACGTCAAGCTGGCGATGCCTACGCGATGCGCCTCCTAGCGTCCTGTGACGTCTTGGGTAAAGGTTCGCCGTCGGAGACGGCAGCGAAGCCGACGAGCCGAAAGAAGAAAGGATCAGCCAGTGATGAGGCGACGTAAAATAGAGGACTTGGATTGAGACGGCGAGGGATCGCTGCTGGCCCTCGGCCGGTATTGGCATAGATCGCATCGTCCAGTATGAGCACCTCAGCAAACGACCTACGGAAAACTAAATGAACGAAAAGCTCGACATTTATGACATTCTCAGCACCCTGGTTCTCGGTATTCTGGCTGTCTGCTGGATCCCTATCTGCTTCCCGGATCTGCTGGCCATAAAGGCACCCAAGTATCCCGACGCCTTCGCTGTTCTGGCGCTCAGCGCTTCGGCGCTGTTTGCCGGTCAGCTGATCCAGGCTATGGCAAGCTCGCTCGAACCCTTGCTGTACCAGACCTTTGGAGGCCGGCCGTCGGACATTGCGCTTGATAAGGGATTGGGCGATCGGTATCTCTCTGCCAAGACCGCCACCCGCGTCAAGGAGAAATTGAAGGTTGCGATAGGTGAGGATGAAGCCGATAACCAGAGAATATTCTTCTTCGCCATGCAGAAGTCGGAGGGTGCCGGCATCGGGCGGGCTGCCCGGTTCAACGGTCTTTATGCCTACCACCGCGGCCTCCTGGTTCTCATGCTGTTCGTGATATGCGCCCTGCTCGCCTCCGCACAATGGGGAGCGGCAGCCTCGTGGCCCGCGTCCCAGACCGTGCCCCTGTACATGGTGAGTATCGCCCTGCTGGTCCTGTTCTGGTTCAGGGCAAAGCAGCGTGCCTATTACTACGTTCGCGAAGTTCTGCTCACGGCGGAGCGTGTCGTGGATGAAAAGATCGCCACCACTAAGCCCCCAGAGACTCCTCCAAAGGCCTAAGGAAAACGAATATGGGATTTGAGATAGACTATCTGCCGGTAGGCGAAGGCGAAAAAAGCGGTGACGCGATTGCGGTCCGCTTCGGGAACCTGCGCGGCTCCCGCGATCAGCAGGTAGTTATGGTGATTGACGGAGGGACCAAGGACTCTGGGGGCAGGCTGGTCGAGCATGTCCGTGGGCATTTTGGAACGGACAGGATTGACCTCGCCTGGTGCACGCACGCTGATGGGGACCATGCGTCCGGCCTTACCGTCGTTCTGGAGCAAATGGAAGTCGGCAGGCTGCTCATGCACCAGCCATGGAACCATGCGGAGGACATACGCTCCCTGTTCAAGGACGGCCGGATCACCGACGAGAGCCTTGGAATCCGCATCCGCGCGTCGCTTCAGGCCGCCCACGACCTGGAGCAAGTGGCATTGCGGCGCGGAGTTCCTATCGTCGAGCCGTTCCAGGGTGACAGCGCTTACGGAGGCTGCGTCCGCGTCCTTGGCCCGAGCAAGGAATATTACCAGGGCCTCATCCCGCAGTACCGCAAGACGCCGGACCCGGTACAGGCAATCGCCGACATGCTCCGAAAGGCCGCTTACGCGGCGGGAGAAGCGATCAAATGGGTTGGAGAGACGCTTGACTTCGGATCTGAAACGCTTGCGGAGCCCAGCGGTCCCAACGGTACGAGCGCAGAGAACAATTCCAGCCTTATCCTGCTTTTCGTATTGGACGGCCATAAGTTCCTCCTTACGGGAGACGCGGGCGTCCCTGCGTTGGAACAGGCTGCTGACTACGCTTCGGCTCTCGGCCTTAGCCTGACGGGCCTCCGCTTCCTCCATGTTCCGCATCACGGAAGTAAGCGGAATGTCGGGCCGTCTATCCTTAACCGGATCAAGGCCCAGATTGCATTCATCTCCGCATCTGCCGGAGGCGTACCGAAGCATCCATCCAAGAAGGTCGTCAACGCGCTCATCCGTCGAGGGAGCATCGTCTATGCAACCCAGGGAATCGGCGTATCGTATGGGGAGGATGCCCCCGTCCGCTACGGATGGTCGCCTGCCTCGACCGTTCCATTCTCTAATCAGGTTGAAGAATGATATCGCGCCGTAATCTTCGGCGCGACTCCTCCGGTCAGTAACCGAAAGGACAGGCTATGGCAAACAAAGCGAGAGAGATAATTTCGCCCGACGATCCCGAGATCCTGGTGCGCGTCGTGATACTCCATGTCGGGCAGGGCAATAGCGCGGTCGTGCTCTTTGCTGACGGCGACTCGTACAAAAGCATGCTCATCGACGTGAACCTCGACCAGCGGGCCGAGGGGATAGACGTGCCGCGCCTTATGTCCGACCTGCTGGGTGACGGTAGCCTGGACATCTTCGTGAATACGCACCCGCACAACGACCACCTGTGCGGGATACTGGAACTCGACGAGGCCGTACAGATCAGCGAGGTGTGGCACTCGGGGCATGTGCCGGGGCCGGAGGACCGCGACGCCTACGACAACCTCCAGAAGGTCATCAAGCACGTCAAGGAAAACGGCGGGGACGAGGTCGAGCTGGACGGGAGCAAGACCCCCTATGCCATCGGGGAGGCGCAGTGCTACATCCTAGCTCCGGCGGAACACGTGAAGGAAGAGATCGCAGGTGAGAAGCCGGAGGTACGGCGGCAAAGGATCCACGAGCACTGCGCGGTACTGCGCGTCGGGCTCGGCGATACCTGGATCATGCTGCCGGGAGACGCGGACCTGCAGGCATGGCGGGACCATATCTCGGAGTACCATAAGGACAGGCTGCCTTCGTGCGTGTTCGCGGCCCCCCACCACAGTTCGCGCAGCTTCTTCATGGACAAGGAGGGGGACGAGCCCTACCTCGACGCCCTGCAGGGGATAAATCCCGAATACGTGATCGTGTCCGCGCCGCGCCAGGACGAAAGCAGGCACGGCCACCCGCACGACGACGCGATGGAACTCTACGAGGATCAGGTAGGCCAGGAGAACGTCCTCCATACCGGCAAGGACCGGCACTGCTACATATGCGATATCTTCCGGAACGGAGAGTACGGCGTGGAGGCGGACGGAGGTGAACTCGTGGCCGCGTACAAGTACGATCCGGATGGGGGCGACGGCGGCAAAGAGGCAAAGAAGGGTCCCAATATCCTTGCCAGGCCCCGAGCGGACGTGCGCGAACCGCGGCCCTTTGCCTGACCATGGAGAATGCCCCGATAGACATCTACCCTGAACACCGCGCCCTGTTCCGACTGGGACTGCAAGGCATTGGCATCCGCGCCGTTGCCGCGGAAGGAACAGTCGAACGGTTCGAAGGGGAGATCAGCGTTCCGTGGGAAGATCCCGGCGGATCGGGTGCCCAGACGACCGTCCACAGAATCCGGGTCGAACTGCCGGAAGCGTTCCCGTTCGCCAAGCCTGCCGTCCTTCCGCTGGACACCGACCCGCCGATCTCATATGAGCGCCATCAGGCACCCGCTGAGAACGGCGCCTTCTGCCTCTATTCCGAGGAGGAGAATGGATGGGTTCCTTGGACCACCGCAGAGGAACTCGCGGAGCGCATCCGCGAGTGGTTGGTCCACTACCACCAGAACGACTGGCCTGCAAACGACCGGCCTCCTGACCTGCACCTCTACTTCCCCGGAGACGGCATGCGCCGCATGATGCTGGTCGGGGAGGAGTGGCATCTGCCCCCGGATACCGACTCCGGTCGCTTCGCCTTCTGGCATCCGAAGGCGACATGCGCCTTCGCTGCTAATCCCGCACCGGGGAGCAGATCGCCATCTGCCCGAAGCGGGGACCGCATCCTTTCCTTTCTCGGCATGGCGGGGATGCCAAGCGCCCATGTCGGGCTGTGGTTCCGTCTCAACAGGGAACCGGCACCAGCACCTACGTTGGACGGGATGCTCGCCAGCATAGACCAGGCGGCTGAAAAGACTTCCGGCTGGAGCCTCTCCCATCTGCGAGCGCTGGTAGGATACAAGGTCAGCAGGGCAGGAGCACGCGTACTGCTGGCGTTAGGGTACCCCGACGAATCCGGCGGCACTCGGTGGCTGTTCCTATACGCCGCCGTACCGGGCTCACAGCACGGGCCGCAGAAACTGGCCAAGTGCCTGCCCGACAGCAAGGTCGGCAGTTACGAGGCGGCGGGCGTGGACCACGCTTCCCTCATGCGGCGGACCGGGCACACGGAGCACCGGCTCAAAGACAAATCCGTGCTGGTGTTTGGGCTGGGCTCCATCGGCTCCGCGGTGGCGGTCCTTTTGGCAAAAGCCGGGATCGGCAGGCTGCACCTGGTAGACTCAGACCGCTTGAGGCCCGGGAACGCGGTCCGGCACGCGGCAGGGCTCGATCTCGTAGGAGAAGCCAAGACCCTGGCAACCGAGTTTGAGGTGCGTCGGCACGCTCCTGACTGCGCGGTCCGGCTTAGCGGGGCCATATGGGATCCCGTCATCCTGGGCGGATGGCTGGACGCCGACGTCGTCATAGACGCGACGGCGAACGTGACGTTTTCCCTGCTCCTGAACGAACTGTGCCTGCGCCAGCGGAAGACGGTGGTGTACGTCGCCGCGTACCGTCGGGCGGTCATAGGTAGGGTCCGCCTCGTGAGGCCCGGCCAGGACGCCTGTATGGTGTGCTACGAGGCGGGCGAAGGCGGATACCTGGACTCCGCCGACTATCCCGCGATACCTTTCGGGGAGGAGGGCGAATTTGTGGAAGGCGGATGCGGCAACCCGACCGTGGAGGCCTCTGCTGCGGACGTGGAAGCGAGCGCGAACTTCGCGGCAAGGACCGCGTTGCGATTCCTGGAGGGCAAGCAGGGTGACGAAAACCACTGCCTGATCGTGAACGAGGTGCTGCCGGAGGCGATCGGCCCGTTCGCGACGCTCGGAGCGCACTGGCAGCGCTGGATGCCTATCGCCGGGTGCGGCGGGTGCGGCGCAGTAGAGAGGTTGAGATGACCTTGAAGGAGCGAACCATCACCATATCGTCGCTTGCCGCTGAGGCTATGAAGCAACTGGCCGCACAGTACGTCCCCAACGAGACGGGGGGTATTCTTGCAGGGTGAGCTGCAGACGAAGGTGTTATCATCGCTCATGCTGTCGGGCCAGGGCCAAGGGCCAAGCACGGCCCCCACTCCTTTATAAGAGACGGAAAATATTCGCAGGACCAACTCGACACGATCTACGAGCAGTCGAGCGGCCAATGCGATTACGTGGGTGAATGGCATTCCCATCCTGTCTCCTCTCCACCCAGTCCCACGGACAGACGAAGCATGCGGGATATAAGCCAAGACCCGAAGTATCAAAAAGGAGAACCCCTGCTTGTATTGTGTGTGCGGAATGGTCGCGATTCGTGGCTGTTGCGCGCCTTCCAGCACGTAGGCGAAGATTTACAGGAGTTACGGATTGTCGTGTCAGCCGCGTGACATCGGCTATAACCAGCCTGTACTGTGTAAGGGTAGTTTGGCGAGCGATAGGTATTCGATCAGGCAGCCCGGAAGACACTGTCGATCGGGATGTCGATGGTCCGGACCGTGCAAGCAGCCATGATCCGGCAAATAAAGACGCTGGCTGCTCGTTGCGTATCCGGCCACTGATCTTACCCGCACCAAGCCGTGCTGGTTATGTGCCATGGACCGAGGCAACCCGTGTTCGATCATTCCATAGAAACAACAAATATAATGAATTGTATATTACTGGCAACGTCCGGCAATGTTGCTCACATAGGAAAACCAGGGGTTCCTCTCGAATTACCGGATATATTTCACAGACAGGAGGACCATGCGTCATGCCAACGGCCATCGAGAGACGCCAGCACCCCGTCGGCCAGGGATTCTTCCATACGGCAGCGATAACTGTCGGAGACGCTTCGTTCAACTACGTCTACGACTGCGGCTCGGAAAATCGAAAGGCGCTTATGCGCGCGGTGGACAAATACCTCGCGTTCCTAAGGCGCATACCAGGGGGACAGATAGACATCCTGTTTGTGTCTCACCTCGACAAAGACCACGTCAGCGGAGTTGATTGTCTGGCTACCAATGCCGCGCTCGATACCGTGGTTCTGCCTTACCTGAGCGTCGCCGAGCGCATTCTCCTTCTGACTGCGGCCACAGGAACCGGTAGCGTCGATGGAAACTACTTGCACATGATCGGCGATCCGGTCGGATGGTTTTCCGCGAGAGGCGTCCGAACGATCATCTTTTTCCAAGAAGGCGGGGAGAACCAGCACAGCGACCTTCCCGGGGGCGGCCCGTTCCCGACCGACGAACCGGCTAAGGCTGGGGCCATCCGGGTTGACAAGGATGTTCTAGCTCCCTTCAGGCAACCCTCGCAACCTGGTCAGGCTGACGTGTTCGTTGCGCCAGGGGATATAGCTTTGCCGGTCACCGTTTATGGCCAGGAGATGAACTGGGCCTTTCTGCCTTTCGTGCATCCGGAGAGGGAACGGCAGGAATTTTTTCTAGAAGAATTCAAGAAACTCGTGCATGAGGCGTTTCCGATCGAGGATGGGAAAGTTCCCCAGAACATGTATGGTTTCCTGGTAAGTATGATGAAGCGACCAGAGATAGTGGAAAAGCTAGCGGAGGCATACCTGGATATTCGCGCGGATCGCAACTTGACGTCCCTGGCGCTGTACTCTGGCCCACTGCAACAGGTAAAGCAGCGGTATAGGTTCGTAAATTCGCGAGGCTACCCGAACGGGACGTGGGGCAGCCATTTCGATTATTCTGATGGGGAGATCGGATGGCTGGGAACGGGTGACGCAAACCTTCTCCGCCAACGGAGAAGGCAACTTTACTTGCAGAGGTACGGGGCGGTGATGAACAGGGTGGTAACCATCGCGTTGCCCCACCACGGTTCCCGACATAACTTCCATAGTGACATACTGCCTCCTCATGCTCGTTTCTATACCGTTGGGGTAGGCAACAATAATTCGTACAAGCATCCCCACAATGAAGTGGTCGATTCCATTAAGGCGACGCAACAGGAGCTGATAAAGGCCACTGAGACTCCCACTACATGGTTCGAGGAGCGTATCGAGTTTCTGTAGACAGTTGCGTGGGGCCGCTTCCGTGGTAAGCAAGGAAGCGGCGCTTTCCGGCAATATCATCAGCATCACCGCTGCAATGCACCGCTCAGTCTGCTCTATTTGCTAGAAGGCCTTGTATTACAGGCCATTCACTCTGTCCATGCCACGGCCACGGCGTCCATCTGAATGAGGACTTGCCCCCTGGTCCACTTCCGCATAAATCCGCACAGGGTTGTCGAACAATGTGCTCGGCATCATGCTCATGAGACAAACTGCCTGTTCATCGAAGTGTTCCGGTGCGCTCCGCGACGGGCAGTTTCACCGTAAAGTTGCTGCCCTCGCCCAGCCTGCTGCACGCCGAGACCGTCCCGCCCATCTTCTCAACCATCGCCTTGGTGATATACAGCCCCAACCCCGTCCCCTGAATACCAGACGCCTGGGCGCTGGGCGCGCGGTAGAACTTCTCGAAGAGGTGGGCAACAACTTCCTTGTCCATTCCCAGTCCGGTATCGGCGACCGTGACCTGGAACGCTTCCTTCGCCCCTGCCTCGCCGCGCCGTGAGGCGAGTTCTGCCGCAACCGTCACCGAGCCCTGAGGCGTGTACTTTATGGCGTTGCCTATCAGGTTAATGAGTACCTCCATTGTCCGGCCGGGATCGGCCCAGACCGGAGGGAGCGTCTTCGCAGGTTCCTTAAAGGTGAGGACGAGTCCCTTCTCCTTCGCCATAGGAGCCAACTGGTCCAGGGCGTCCCGGACGAGCTTCACTCCGTCGAACGCCTGCGGGGTGATCGAGATGCGCCCCGCTTCCAGGCGCGATACCGAGAGGAGGTCGCGCACCAGTTCCTGAAGCCGCCGGATGGAGGAGCGGGCCTTGCCCAGGTAGCCGCTAGCCCGCTCATCGACTACGCCAAGATGGTCGTCGAGGATCATGGAGAGATAGCCCTGCACGGCGGCGATCGGGGTGAGCAACTCGTGGGCGGCGATGGAGACGAACTCGCTCTTGGTCCGGTCGCTCTCGAAGAGGCGGGCTTTCTGCAGCGAGGAGAGCGCCT
>Ga0105239_10006233_pt1 | contig 13871 bp, 13 predicted proteins | sample KBSC44metaG_FD_92761 | JGI IMG/M metagenome (GOLD analysis project Ga0105239, IMG submission 92761) | Corn rhizosphere microbial communities from Kellogg Biological Station, Michigan, USA - KBS C4-4 metaG | ecosystem: Host-associated > Plants > Roots > Rhizosphere > Soil | place: Michigan, USA... | reverse complement strand
TTTGGTGACTTTAGTCACTGCTTTCGCCACCGTGCTGGCTTATCTTAAATCCGGAGGCACGCCACATGAAACCGGATGTGAACCAGACTGTTCGAGAGATCGCGATCGAGCACCCCAGTACTGTGCGGGTTTTCGAGTCGCTCGGAATCGACTATTGCTGCGGCGGCAAGCGCAGCTTGCAAGATGCCTGTCAACGTGCCGGTGTGCCTGTGGAACGAGCGCTGGATCTGTTGGCGGGAGTGAAGGAAGATTCTACAACGGACACCGCCAACTGGAGCCGAGCCAGCACCCGGGAATTAGTCCGCCAGATCGTGGGACAGCATCACAACTACGTCCGCAGCGAGACGCCTCGTCTAAGGACCATGTTTGAAAAGGTCGTAAGCCGCCACGGCCAAGCGCACCCGGAGGTGGCGTCGATTCGTGACCTGTTCGAGGCGCTGACGGCAGAACTATCCGTACACATGCAGAAAGAGGAGAACGTCCTCTTCCCTTACTTCGAGCAGATGGAGTCGGCCGTGGCCCAGGGGACCGCACCTGCGCCGGCAGCTTTCGGTTCGGTCCAGATGCCGATCAGCCGCATGCTCGCCGACCACGACGACGCCGGGGAATTGCTGGCCAAGATTCGCGCGCTGTCCAGCGAATACCAGGCTCCGGACTCCGCTTGTCCCACCTACCGTGCTCTGTACCACGGCCTGGAGGAATTCGAGCACGACCTGCATCGCCATGTGCATCTGGAAAACAATATCCTCTTTCCACGCGCCCTTCATATGGAGCAGGGGATCGTAGAACTGGCCCATGAACACCACTAGCGAGATCACTGCGGCACACGCCGCGATCGTCGAGCGCGAAGTTAGGATGCAGCGAATGTTAATCGCCTACATCCTCACTGGCCTCCTGTTCCTACTACTACCAGGTACGTTTCTGGGAGTCTGGAACCTGATCTCGATTAGCAGCCGGCACGCTCTCGATAGTCTCTCTCCGGCATGGATTCAGGCGCACGGGCATGCGCAAATCTTCGGGTGGATCGGGACATTCATCCTGGGCATCGGATTCTATTCGTTGACTAAGATGGGCCGTCTGCCCACCTTTGCGATCCCGCGCGGTTGGACCTGCTTCGCCCTGTGGACCACCGGAATCACGCTGCGCTGGTTCGAGGGCGTCGTCGGATGGAAGTGGCGAATCCTATTGCCTTTCTCAGCGTTTTTAGAGCTAGCCGGGTTTCTGCTGTTCTTCCAGACCGTTTCCAGCCACCGGCCAGCGGCATCGACTGCGGCACCGCAAACGGTCAGCCGTAAGCCCGAACCTTGGATGCTCCTGGTGATTGGCTCGACTTTCGGTTTTCTAGTAACGCTGATAATAAATCTCATTGCGACGCTCCAGGTTTCGATTGACAATACAGGTCCAGCGCTGGCGCATGTGCCTGACCAGCGTCTGATAACCCTCGCGACTTGGGGGTTCCTAGTGCCTGCCGTGTGGGGATTCAACGCGCGCTGGCTGCCTGTATTTCTCGGACTGGGCCAGCCGCGCCCCGGCTTCCTGTTTCTCGCTTTTGGTCTCGCCTGGGCCGCAATTCTGGCGGAGTTCGCCGGACGGCTTAGCTGGTTCGCGGTCCTGCTCCCCTTCGCAGCCCTGTCCGCCGTGCTCGCACTTCACATTGCTGAGCCATCGATTCAGCCCGCCAAGATCGCGGGGGTACACCCGAGCTTTCCCTTCTTTGTGCGACTTGCATACGCCTGGTTGTTGATAGCCGGGGCTCTGTCGGTGCGGGCATCCTGGGGCGATGTGAGTGGCGGCATCTGGGGCGCATCCCGCCATGCACTGACCGTCGGTTTCCTCTCGACCATGGTATTCGCGATCGGCCAGCGGATTCTGCCGGCTTTCTGCGGTGCGCGCGTCCTACGCAGTTGTCGCCTGATGCTGGCTTCGCTGGCCGCCCTCAACATTGGCTGCGTGCTGCGCGTAGCCTCTGAGATCCCCGCGTATGAGGCGAATGTGCGGTTTGCTTGGCACGTGCTGCCCTGTTCCGCTGTCATCGAACTGCTGGCGGTAACGCTATTCGCGGCGAACTTGGCTTTGACCCTGCTTCAACCTCCGGCACATTTGCGGTCCACGGTTGCGCTGAGTTGACGCTGTGAACCCAGCACTCCATGGGGCGCTGCGCGAGTTGACCCAATAATTCCTTTTTCCTCCGGGTCCATATCCATTTTCACCAATCAGGTTGTGCGATTTCGGATTTCAGCCGGCCCAAGAAAATTTCCGGGAGTTGATACCCGGCCTCAACGGCCGCCGATTGGGTTTGCGTTTCCCACTCTCGGTACCGACGCCAAATTCCTACTTTGGTTTTTTTGCAAGACGATCCAGGTAGGCGTCGTCTGCCTTTGCTTTCCGCAGCCTCATGCTAATGTTGGCAACTTCAAGCAGTTGATCGTGGGAAAGATTCTTGATCTCGTCGCTAACCCTTCCATCAAATTCACCGGCTTCCAGTTTCGCTGCAAAATCTTCTGCGGAAAAGCTTGAATCGTAAGGCTCTCGCTCGTCGCCATCGGCGGGCATTAAGCCGTTTCTGCTCGGACGATTTCGGTATGGTGCTCCATGTCGTTTGTGAACATCATGATGACTTCGCCGTTGTATCGGACATCCATAAGGCGAACACCATCAAATGGACCATCTAAAAGCTCTATGACGGCTCCTTCTGGAATCATGATCGCAACGTTTCTCGAATCCCGCTGCGCAATGGCCATGGCGGTACGAGTGAGACGAAAAAAATCGCCGTGTTTCATTTGAGGTCCTTCCACACTCGCCAGAAGGGGACTTGCCTCGGCGACGAGCGGTGCTCGAACGCACCGTTCTCGAATGCGAATGTGTTATTGCTGATTGCACGTCTCTAACCAAAAGGTATTTGGTGGCCTTTTTGAAGATTTGCAACCGCATCTGACGACGTTATTTGGTCACGTTGACGTTTACACGCCAACTACACAAAATACCTTGTGCATAATTTGCTTATAGGTCTAGACGACTTCCGGAGCGAAGTCAGGGCGTTTCATGTTTACACGCCTTGCGAGATCTGCGGCTTCAGAGGCACTTCACAGATTTTGATCTACTGGAAAGGCTCCGAAATTACATTTGCTGTTCACGGTTGCGCTGAGCTGACGCTGTAAACTCATGCGCGGCACTTATATCGTTTATGATCTGTTTGCGACGTAATCGCGACAGTGAGGTCGTTTATCAATGAGACATTCGCGCGATTGGAGGCTTCGGTCAAGCGCATCGAGGATCGATCAGCGTTGAAAGTGCGCCGGGTGACAAACCGACTATTGTAGAGCAATTGCGTTTCCAAAGCCTCGGATTTTTGTCTTGTCTTGGCGGTTATCGCCGATATCCATCAGAGATGACAAAGCGCGGGCGCTTCATCAAGCGGGCGCAGGCTCTGGGCTTTACCTTGGAAAAGGTGGAGGGACGCGTGTGACGAAACGCAAGAACTCGCGGCGCACAAGCTCGTCCTGATTCAGGAGAAGCTTGTCGAACTGACGGCGATGCGCAGAGGATCGTCCGCGCTGGTAGCGAAATGCGATACGGGCGTGAATCGTTGTTGCCCGATCATTCAAATGTTGGTAAAGGATTGAAGGAACCGGATGCGCTTAAGCTCCTACCGGGCTAGTCTCGGCCTTGCAGAAGCATACGCTGCCAGAAAGTGAGAGTCATCACTACAGCCTAGACTGTATTCCGGGCATAATTGTGTGGTTGTTTGCGCTTTAATTTCGCCAGTCACTACGGATACACAATATTGCTGAACGCCCTAGTAGGGCAAATGCTGCGCACAAGGAATCCGCTCGTAACAAACGTTCGCTGGCAGCGTCCAAAAATTAGGAGGTCCATTTATGGAAAGCAGAGTTAAGTTAATGGGTCATCCGATTCACCCTATGCTTATAGTCTTCCCTCTCGGGTTGTTGGCGGCTTCCCTTGGTTTCGACATCGGTTATCTGAAGACTGGCAATCCAGAATTCGCGATTGTGTCGTATTGGGCCATATCCGCCGGCATTATCGGGGGGTTACTGGCTGCGATCTTCGGCGTCGCCGACTGGTGGGCGATTCCCTCGAACACCCGGGCCAAGGCGATAGGTCTCTGGCACGGTGTCGGAAACGTGGTTGTAGTGCTACTCTTCGTCGGAAGCTGGATCTTGAGGTACTCCGTACCTGGATACCTACCCCAAAATTCGGCTGTGTTGTTATCCTGTCTCGGCGTAGGCCTAGCATTGGTTACTGGCTGGTTAGGTGGCGAATTGGTGGGTCGTCTAGGCGTGGGCGTGGACGAGGGAGCACATCTAAACGCGCCAAGTTCCCTGTCTATTCAGGCGGCCACCAGCCAGGCCGCTACTCGCAACTCGGAAACACCACGACCTCACGGCATCTGACAGGTATTGGAGGCCGCGGGTCGGACTGAAGCGGCGCGAGTAAGTCATATCGTTTCATCAGGCCGTGACCCGCAAACTTCTTCAAGCCGCTTCAGTCTCCGAAGGGGGTCCTCCTAATGGTTCATCCCGCTCATAAAGCTATGTCCGAACTAAACAAAAGGAAGAAATTAGAACCTACTTCGACGGCCTGCCAGCTGGTTCCACATCGTCCATGGCTTTTGAGGATGTGATGCCGCTGGTTCCGTCAGCAGTCGGCCAATCGCTTTGAAACATGACCAGAACCGGCCTAACTCCCCACCAAATCGGTCCCGCATTAACGCGCGAATTATCGACTACGTGACTGTGATTCGGGGTTGGTACGAAGATCGGCCTTGTCGGTGCACCTGTCTTCCCGGTTGCATTCAGCAGTACGGAAAGGTCGACCGAGGAAGCGTGCATCGTGCGCGGGCGGCTGCCGCCGCATCGAAGCTTCCGGCGGGAGGTTGGGGCGAAACTATGGCAAGTTGATAGAACTGCAGAGCTGCCAGTTTGGATGTGGCCATATCGTCATCCGGACTAATATATTGCCCGTTGGGCAATCTCAAGTCTCCGAATCCGTTTGCCGCCGCGATGGGAACTGACCACCATTTATTCAATCGCGGATCCCATGCCAACATTCACTGCCAGCCGCTGCCAGAGTCGATTTCTGAAGAACATGAAATCTACACCGGCTATGACGGCCGTCATCGCCAACACGTAAAGTACGACGGCTGCTTGTCTGCCCATCTCAGTGCCCTAATTCAATCGTAATCCCCGTGGTGGGCGTTTTCACCCGTCGGTGTTCACCCCAACGAGTTGGCTACCGATAATGGGTCATATCACGCGAACGGAATTAGAGGCTACAGTCCTACGCGAGGCCAAGCGATCGGCGGGAATCCGGGCCTAGTAACTGCTCCAGCGCTCTCTGTGGTGAAGCAACGGGAACACCCGCTTGGTATAGCTCCGTCTCCCGTCCGCAGTAAACGCACCGTGTCACGTCGAATATCGACCACCAAAGTTCGGTGGCATCCGACAGATTACTAACTTCGCTTTAACGTTTCGACGATACTGTTTACTGGCGATTGGCCGGAATCGAGCGCAATAGAACACGGCTTCGAGTAATCGCGGCTAGTACGATTCAGTACCCCAGGGTGATCGCACGCCGCACTTGTAAGCTTTACGATCCTTGATCGAGAGCGGAGTCCGACTGCAAGCCCGGACTTCGGACGCCCGAGCGCTCGTCGAGACTGCTGTACCGCTCTCACCAAGGCCCTGTTATGGAGCGCAAATCGTAACTCCACATGGAACGCCAGTGGGAACTCTACCGGGGCAGGGTGGCCTAAGCTTCATCCCCTCCGCTTCAAGGCCTTCCGCCACGATCCCACGACTGATGTGGTCACTGAGACGGTGGTATACGGTAGCCATGTACCTCTGTGAAACCACGAGGGGCTCGGTAATCTTTCCTCACTGAAAGTACTAGCGTCTGAATCCAACATGTGGGAGGAGATGAGTGATGTTGCGCGATGAACGAGATTTTCGAGACTTTATGGATCACTTCAAGGCCGGCGACTTTGACGACCATCTCTTTGATACCATTGGCCGGCTTTCCGCTAACGATCTGACAAGAATTGCCGAGGCTCTCGAAATGGAGGAATTTTCGCGGTCACACAAGCTCACTGAAATATCGGAATCCGATACTGTAATCTCCCAGAGCAGGCAGGATACGCAGTACGGGCATCAGAACGAACCGTCAAAGAAGGGGCAGCACCCGAATGATCCCCAAAACAAGCATGCCCAGCACGAACCTTCGCAGAAGCAGGGCGTGAATGATTCCAAAGAAGGCCAACAACGGCAGGGGTTAGGAAGACCCCACGATAAGGAAGGTAACCCCACGAATCGCTAATACTTTTTTCCTACTTTGCCCGTGTCCTCTCTCCCTCCCGCGCCTTCCCATGGGAGGGAGTTTCATTTTGAAAGTTCGCCGTTCACGCACTGCCGATAATGATGCTATGAGAGCGCTGCAGCGGGGCTTCGCGTAGACTGCGAGCGAAACCCCTAGCACAAGGAGGTGCTGCAGCAGTATGGAACATTTCATCGGATGTGACGCACACAAGAAGTTTTCCGTGTTTGTATACTGCTGAAAGGGGCTCGCGTAGGCTGATGTGACGGTGATGGCCTTTCGGGCGGTAATATAGAAGTGAAATGCGACTACGCTTCACCATTGCTGTGGCGATACTGACGGCGATAGTTCCGTTAGCCGACATCGCTAGAGCTGCGGATGTAACCGAGGGGCGTGTCACATTCCAGCGCGATGTCCTGCAGATCCTCGCGAAGCATTGCCAGAATTATCACCGTCCGGGCAGGTTGCGCCGATGTCTTTCCTCACGTACGAGACCACACGGCCGTGGGCGCGCCAGATCAAGGCGGTGGTGACTGTTAAGAAGATGCCTCCTGGGCAGCCCCCACTACATGGCCCTGACGCAAGGAGAGGGATTGACCCAAGCCGAAATCACCACCCTCGTGAAGTGGGTGGATGAGGGCGCGCCGCAGGTCTCGGCGAGCGGCGCCAAACCCACGCCGGGTAGAGGAAGCAAGAAGTAAGGGCGGCCTGTCAAGGCCGGCAAGCCCTTCAGTTATTCGAGTACTTGTCGGGCGAAATTCTTGCTTCTATTGCCTGTCGAGACTTCATGCCAGTTCGAGCGCTTGAGAATTCTGCTTACAAGAGTGCAAAATGAGTCATGGTGCGTGGATGCTCCCGGATGTTGGCGATCACGGCGGCGGCAGTCTGTTGCGGCGCTCTGATTCTACCAGCGCAATCGACGCACGATCTTGGCATTGGCAAACTCTTGGTGGCGAAGCGGGATGCAGGGGGTTCGACATTCGCTGAAACGGTCATCCTGCTGGTCCGCTATACTCATGGCGGGACGGTGGGGCTGATGCTCAATCGCCGCACGGAGGTGCTGGTCTCGCGGGCCCTGGAACCGTTGAAGGGAGCCGGCGGACGCACCGATCCGGTTTACGCCGGGGGGCCGGTGGAATTGGCGAATGTTCTGGCACTGCTGAGAACGAGCGCTATGCCCGAGGGCGCCGAGCACGTGACGGGCAAGGTCTACCTGGTTTCGAGCGCGGCCCTGCTGGAAAAGACCTTGGCGAAGCGGCCCGATCGAGCGGATTTCCGGGTTTACCTCGGATACAGCGGGTGGGGTCCCGGTCAATTGGAAAACGAAATAAACCTAGGCTTCTGGCGGGTCTTGAACGGCAGCGCCGATATCGTTTTCGATCCGGAACCGGAGACTCTATGGTCCCGCTTGATTGAACGAACGGAGCAACGTATCGCGCGAACGACTCGTCGCGCCCCCTATCAAGCCGTGGATCAGACGCCGGCCTGCGCCGCCAATCCTTCAATCGCCGCGATATTGGAAATCAGTTCCGGCGCCAGCCCATGCCGTTTCGCCAGGTAAGCCAGGCTGTTTTAGCAAATCCAGACTTTTCGGCCTGCGTTTTTCCGGACGTCTTCCCATACGAGGATCTTGAGCGGCAGATCGATGGCGCTGCGGGGCGCCGCCAGCATCAGGGGAGTCCCGGACTTGGGATTGCCGAAGATCAATAGTTTGGTCGGAGGCATATTCATCCCGGCCTTTTCCGCTTCGCCGCTGTGGTCGATGATCGCGAAGAGCATCACGCCCTTGGCTTGCAGGATGCCTTTTAATCGCTCGGCCGTTTCATCGACGGAATGATGACTGGTCAGATTGACGATGCCATTGTCCGCCGGGAGCCCCATAAACAGAAGAATATCGAATTGAAAATGTGATACTCAAGTGATGTTCGCCCTGCAATCTGCGCCGCTGAGCCCGCGCTTCTACTTTGGCGCGTTCGCGGTTCTGACCGCCATTGGCTTCCTGGCGCCGATTCGAGTGGGGGATCTACCGGGATACGACGATGCGCGGTATACGGTGGTGGCAAAGCACATCGTCCTAAGCGGGGACTGGCTGAACACGCAATATAACGGGGCCCCCGACTTTGAGCATCCTCCTTTGCTGGAGTGGATTCAGGCGGCTTTCTTCTCGGTCTTCGGCATTTCTGATGCGGTGGCAAAAGTGCCGTCCGCGCTGCTCGGTTTAGGTACGGTTCTCTTGGTGGCCTGGCTGGCGTGGCGCTTGACGGGAGATCCGTGGCAAGGAATCCTCGCCATGTTTGCGCTGGCGAGCAGCGCCTATTTCGTGAAGTACACGGCGCGCGCGATGACGGACGTGCCGGTTACGTTCTTCTTTCTGGCGGCGCTGTGTGCGTGGTCATTAACGGAAGACAAACCCGGCTGGTATCTGGCGTCTGGAGTCTTCACCGCGATGGCGCTCATGACTCGCGGGCTGATCGGTTTTGCGCTCCCGGCAATTTTCGGACTGGATCTGATCATCGTGCGGCGGCGTCCACGCTGGGGCTACGCGCTTGCGGCATTGGCGCTGGCGATACTGCCGCTGGCGCTTTGGTACTGGCGGTTGATTGACCATTACGGTCAGGTGTTTTTTACGGCTCATGAGGCGTGGCTGGATCGCGAGGCTTTCGGCGCTCTGTCGCCAAGCTGGCGGCGCTATACCGGGCTATTTGAGTATGTGTTCATGCTGGCCAAGTCGTATTGGCCGTGGCTGCCTTTCGCGATTGCCGGAATTGTGACCGTGATCCGCGGCCGGCAGCGGCGGCTTTTCATTCTGCTCATCTGGTTTGGGGTGGTGTTGCTGATGTGCGCCGCGGCCCGCGCCCGAGTGTTGCGCTACATGCTGCCGGCTTATCCTGCCTTGTCCATCCTGGCTGCGATCGGGTTAGTTACCCTCATTCCGGGGCGATTCATTCAAAAGGGAATTCTTTTCGCGACACCGGTGCTGGCGCTAGCGGTGATGGCGATCGCTATCTTTCCCCCGGTCACCTACCACGAGCCCGAAGTCCACACGATCGCACTCGCCGCTACAGGCGTTACGCCGTTCGGCGAGCGTATCGCCTTCTACAACCAGGGAGCCCCGCTCTACGATGAGGTGAATCAGATGCTATGGTACGGCGGGCGGGAGGTCTCCTTGCTGCTCTCTCCCGGGGAGCTAGAGCAGGCGTTAGTCGCGCGGCAGACGCGGGTGTTCGTGATCGACGAGGGCACTTATCGAACACGCTTTGTTTCGCGGATCGAACACGAAGTGGTGGCGAAAGCCGGCCACCTGATGTGCGTCCGCGTAAACCCGTAGCTTCTACGAAAGCCTGCAAACCCAGCCACTGGCAGCGTCGCAATACCACATGACGCCTTTGAAGAGATCCAGACCGTGCGGCTCAGGATCTTCCTTCGTCAGTTTGATTTTCGCAAGCAGCGTGCCGTCCTTCGGATCTATTTTGTAGATTTCGCGTTCGTCGGAGCCGACGCACCACAGAATTCCGTTGTCCCAAGCAAGACCGTGTGTGCGGACGGTAGGGGCGGGAATGCTACGTGCGATTTCGCCCGACTCGGGCTCCATGAGGTAGAGCTTGCCCGAAGCGGGAACGGCCATCCAATACTTACCGTCCACCCATTTCAAGCCATGCGCGCCAGACGGTGTCTTGACTTTGCCGTAAAGGCCGGCGCCGGGAGTGTCGAAGGACTTCAGAGTCGCGCCGGTCTTAGGGTCCACCTTCAACGTCTTCAGAGTCTTGGTGGAGCCGATCCACCAGGCTCCATTGCCGAACGTGAGGCCGCTGCCATGCATGGACTCCGTCTGGACTTGAGCGAGAATAGAGCCGTCCTTTGGATTCACCTTGAAAACTTTGTTGGGATCGACTTGATCCAGGATCCACAGATTGCCGTCGGCAGCGAACTGGAGATCGTTGGGTTCCTTGATCGCGGGGTTCTTGAAAACCTTCTCCACGCGCTTGGTGATGACCGGCAGGTTCGCCTTATCCACGTTGGTGGCGGCAGCCAAGCGAGAGGCCACGGCGAGAGATCCCGTGGAAATCAAAAAACCGCGCCGCGAGAATGTACTTCCGTATTCCATCGAAGCCTCCTTGATCGTTACCCTTACGTTTTCGTTGCGCTTTCAGACTGCCCGCTGGGCCAGCCGTTGACTATGATACCCGCAATTCACGAAAAATGCGCGGGTTGGGTGCGCACCGTTAACCTGCGCAGTGGTGGACCTCGACAACGCGCGCGGGACGTGGCAGTATGGGCAGGATCGCTCCGAAAGATGGTTCGCGGAGAAGGAAGCGAGGCTGCAGCCATGACCAATCTCAAACCGGTGGACGTCGCCATTATCGGCGGGGGCTGGACCGGCCTTTTACTGGCCAAGGAAGTCACTGCGAAGACGTCACTATCCGTTGCCGTCTTCGAGCGCGGCATTCCGCGCAAGACCGCCGACTATGCGGTGACCATGGATGAACTTGACCACAATATCCGTCTGCGCATGATGCAGAACACCGCTGAGGAAACCATCACCCACCGACACTCTTTGAAGGATTCGGCGGTTCCGGTGCGCCAGCATGGTTCTTTCCATCCCGGCACTGGTACCGGCGGAGCGGGCGAGCATTGGGGCGGGGCGTCATTCCGCTTCCTGCCGGACTTATTCACGCTGCGCACACACCTCATTGAGAAACATGGCGCCGCCAAGATGCCCGAGGATCTCGCGGTTCAGGACTGGGGAGTCACCTACGACCAGCTCGAACCTTATTACTGGAAATCCGAGCAGTTGATGGGCATCAGCGGGAAGGCCGGCAACCTGCGCGGCAAGAAGATCGATGGCGGCAACGTGTTTGAAGGGCCGCGCCAGCAGGAGTATCCCACGCCGCCCTTGAAGCGCTCCTATGCGAGCAGCATGTTTGAAGATGCTGTGCGCAAGATGGGCTATCATCCTTATCCGACTCCCGCGGCCAACTTGAGCGAAACGTATAAGAATCCGGACGGCGTCACGCGCGCCGGATGCGCCTATTGCGGCCATTGTCAGCGCTACGGCTGTATGATCGGCGCGAAGGCTCAACCTACCAATACGCTGATGCCGGTGCTCGCCAACCGAAAGAATTTCCAGTTGCGGACGGGAAGCTGGGTCCGGCGCATTGTTCATAAGGATGGCCGCGCGACCGGAATACAGTTTACCGACGCGAGCGGCGAAGAATTTTTCCAACCCGCAACAACTGTCATCCTAGCGTCATTCACGCTGAACAACACACGGCTGTTGGCGCTTTCAAAGATCGGCACGCCCTACGATCCAATCGCACGTAAAGGAACGCTGGGCCGCAATCTCACCCACCAGGTGGGAGTCGGCACGCGGGTCTTTTTCGACAAGCCGCTCAACGCATTCATGGGCGCCGGTGAGCTGGGCGCGCGCATTTCCGATTTCGACGGCGACATCGGATTGAGCGGCGACGAAGATGGGCTCTTGCGCGTGGGCATGATCGCGCTCAGCAGCAACGGCGATGCTCCCATCGGGTCTTTCGGCAACATGCCGAAGGGCGCGAGCAAGTCCAACTGGGGTTCGGAGTGGAAGAAGGCTTCGCTCCAATGGAAGGATCGTTCGGCAAGTATCGGCTTATCCGGCGAGCATCTGTCGTATCGTCAGAATTATATGGACCTGGACCCTGCCTATACCGATAAGTTCGGCGACCCGCTGCTGCGCTTCACACTCGATTGGACCGATCACGAGTTCAAACAGCGTGAGTTCGCGGTTAAGATCCAGGCCAGAATCGCGCGCGAGATGGGCGCCAACTTCGACGATACCCCACCGCCCCGCGCGCGCTATAACACCATTTACTACCAGTCGACGCACATACAAGGTGGAGCTATGATGGGGACATCGCCGGAAAACAGTGTAGTGAATCGCTATCTTCAGCACTGGAACATGCCGAATCTGTTCGTGGTCGGCGCGTCGGCCTTCCCTCAAAATGCCGCGCAGAATCCAACGCTTACCGCGTTGGCGCTGACCTATATGGCATCCGACGCCATGATAGACCGTTACTTTAAACATCCGGAGCAACTTATATGAAACGAAGAGAATTCCTTACCATACCGGCGGCCGCCCTGGGAGGCACACTGCTCTATACTTTGTCGCGGGAGCCGCTCCGGTTACAAGCCCAGACCGGAGGCAAAGATGGAATGGTCAAGGTGCCGCTCCGGTTCTTCACCGCAGAGGAAGCCCGAGTGGTGGCGGCCGCTTGCGAGCGCATTTTTCCAAGTGATGCTTCTGGTCCCGGCGCCACCGAAGCGGGAGTAGTTATTTATATTGATCGCCAACTCGCCGGACCGTATGGCCGAGACAAGTATCGCTACACCAAGGGGCCGTGGGTCGAGTCCGTTCCGGAACACGGCTACCAGGGTAAGGATAATCCGCAGGAGACCTATCGGAAAGGCCTCAAGGATCTTGGCAACTTTACCAGCCTATCTGTCGAAGAACAAGACAAAAAGCTGGCTGAGCTCGAACGTACCCATTTCTTCCAACTCCTGCGCGCTCACACGATCGAAGGCATGTTCTGCGACCCGATGCACGGTGGCAATGCCGGGCTGATCGGTTGGCAATTGATCGGTTATCCCGGGCCCCAAATGAGTTACCGCAACGAAATAGACAAGCACTTCGGGCAGCCGTGGCGTCCCAAGCCCGCGAGCCTGGAGCAGATAACGGGTAGGCCGGGCAACCCCTGGGAAGACGAGAAAGGCTGATGAGAAAGAGGAATGCGGCCTTCGTGCTCCTGTCGCTAGTAGCTTTGGTAGCTGGGTTCTTGAAATTGGACGCGCAGACGGCGGGACAGGCGCCATCGGCCCCCACAGCTAACGGCATCGCGCCGGCCACACCGAAATTGGCGCCGGGGACGACAAAGGAAAAATCCGGCTGCTGGCCCTGGCCGAATTCACTGGATGCCGTTCGCGCTGCGCCAGAGAACCACGTGGTGTTGTACGAAGACGAAAACATCCGGATGGTGGACGTGCACACGCCTCCGCTGCAGACCAATCATACGCACGATCATCAGTGGCTATCCGTGTTCATGCAGGACGAAGCGCAGCCCAAGGGCCGCGATCACGGTACCGACGGAACAGCCGGACCGGCGGGCGGCGTGGTCCCGCCCGACGCGGCATTTCCGCTGCTCAACGTGGCTGGGACGCAGGCGCCCCATGCCTTCGAGAACCTGGACACTTTTACCAAGCACTTCTATCGTGCGGAGTTGAAGAAGATTCCGTTTGAATGCCCGGGTCCTAATGGCGCGATGGCTTCTTATAACAAGGATCGCGTGACGACACTACCGGACGTGAAGGTGGATGGGTGGTCCTGGCCGGACTCGATGGACCAGATCATCACCTCGCGGAAGACCGACAATGTGCGCTTTGAGACATTTGACCTCCGCTTTGTGGAAGTGACGATTCCGCCAGGGCAAAAACAGGATATGGGTGAACAGTTGTATCCTAGCGTGTTGCTCTTCTACGAGCGGCAGCCCAAGGGCGTGACGACATCT
>Ga0105239_10006229_pt1 | contig 13880 bp, 10 predicted proteins | sample KBSC44metaG_FD_92761 | JGI IMG/M metagenome (GOLD analysis project Ga0105239, IMG submission 92761) | Corn rhizosphere microbial communities from Kellogg Biological Station, Michigan, USA - KBS C4-4 metaG | ecosystem: Host-associated > Plants > Roots > Rhizosphere > Soil | place: Michigan, USA... | reverse complement strand
TCGAGTTCCAGTATTTTGAAGGTGTTTTTGTTGAGGCGGGTGACCTCCTGTTCGGTGAGGCCGAGGCTTTTGACCAGTTCAATATTGCGCAGGGATTCGGTCGTGCTGCCGGCCAGGGCGTTGGTATCGCTAACGATCTTTTTTTGGATGCGTTTTATCTTTTTGCTGAGGACGCTTATCAAAAGGGACAGTATTACCATGCCCAGGACGTACATGGGCATGATGGACCAGTGAAGCTTGAAGGAGTAAATGCTGACGAAGATGACACCTACGACGATCCCGAAGAGTACGTTTATGAAGGATACGATGAACTTTTCGGTGTCGACGCGTACTTTCGTGAGGGTGGAGAGGGTTTCTCCGCTGCGCTGGTCCTCGAAATCGCTGTATGGAAGGGCCATGGAATGTTTGAGGCCGTTGGTAAAGATCGTGGCGCCGAACCGCTGGACGATGACGTTACCGCAGTAGTCCTGAAAGGCTTTGGCGATCCGGGATACCATCGCAACGCCGATGATCATGCCGAGATAGGTAATGAGGCCCCAGGCGAATTCGGACTGGCTTCGGTCGCCGGATCTTTTAAAGACTTTTGTACTTTGGATCAGGCCGTTGGCTTGTTGGATGCGCTCGACCTTATATTCTCCGACTTCCCTGGGGTGGACTCCGAAGTTGTCGAGCATCTTGCCGAAGAGCAAGGGGTCGAGCATGGAAAAGGTCTGGTTGATGGCAGCCAGGAGCAGGGCGAGGATGACGATCCCTTTATAAGGGGCAAGGTATTTTAAGAGGGTTCTCATAAATCAAATATTCCGCTTATTTTCGGGCTACAATTTCGGGAAAATTACCAAGATGCGATCACTACTACTACTTGACCCGGCGGCTAAGATATTCTCTCTCAGGGAAAGGCTTCTGTATTTTGGAATAGCGCTTTTTTTTGTGAGCATGTTCCTGCCGGATATGCCGGTTATCAATAATATCATTATAGGAGGTGTTGTACTGGTAAGCTTCTTATACAATCCTTTCTCTGAAAAGGTTCGTTTGTTCCGGGAAAGAAAGGAGGTCATGCTGATGATCCTTTTTTATATCTGGCACATTGTCAGCACTTTTTTGTCGGCTAACCAGCACGAGGGGTTCGTTATGCTGGCGTTGCGGATACCCCTGCTGGTATTTCCTGTCTCCATTGGGCTGCTGTATATCCGGGAGGAGCTGAAGGACCGGATGTTGCTGGCGTTTATCATCATTGTTACGGCGACGTCGGTGGTTTGTCTGGGGTATAGTTTCGGGCAGTACCGGGAGCATCACGATACGGTGTTTCTCTATGATGATAGTCTTACTGCGTTGATCCATGTGCAGTCGATCTATTTTGCGCTGATCGTGAATTTGGCGCTTTTCAGCTATTTCTATCTGTTGAGGAAGGGGTCATTTGCGATCGAGTATATCGGGCTGGCGTATCTGAGCATTGCATTTCTGCTCGTTTTTCATTTTATGCTGGCCAGCCGTATCGCCATTATTTCCCTTTATTCTGTTTTCCTTTATTTTGGGATTGTGTATGTAGTAAGGAGGAAACTGTATCTATGGGGTGCTGTGATCATTCTGGGGGTGGTTATAGGTTCGGTCATACTGGTAAAGGTTTTCCCTAAGGTGATAGGCCGGTTTGATGAGCTGCGGTACACCGAATACCATTTCAACAACCATAACCGGGAGCACCACTACAATATGGAGCTTACGGCTGAGCAGTGGAATGGCGCGAATATCCGGCTGGCGTTGTGGAATTGTGCCGAAGAGCTGGCGAAGAAGTACTGGTTGTTTGGGGCTCAGCTGGGCGACAAGCAGGACCGGCTGATGGGTATTTACCGGGAGAAGCAGTTTGACTATGCGGTGCAGACCAAGCGGAATATGCACAACAACTACATCGATGTGTTCTGCACATTTGGCATCCTGGGGTTTATCCTGTTCGTATTTGGATTTGTGATCCTCCCGATACGAAGGGCGATACAGGACAGGGATCTGCTGGGCGGGCTGATCATCGGATTCCTGGCGGTATCCATGTGTACCGAGACTTATATGGACAGGAGCATGGGCTGTCTGTTGCTGGGTTTCTTTCTTTCCTTCGTCAGTGCGTGGAGGAATAAGGGGGTGTTTCCGGCGCGACGGGCTTAGTGGTTGTCTTCCATATACAGTTCGATTGCCTTTGCTGTATCACCAAAGTATTCCAGACGACCGTGTTTCATGAAGGCTGTCCGGCTGCAATATTTTTCGATGGTTGTCATCGTGTGGCTGACCAGAACGACAGTCTTTCCTTCGATCCAGGATGATTCGAATACTTTGATCGCCTTTTCCTGAAATTTGAGGTCGCCGACTGCAAATATCTCATCGAGGAACATGATATCGGCGCCGGCGTTGACGGCTATGGAAAAAGCCAGTCTGGCCTGCATACCGGAGGAGAAGAACTTTATTTTCCGGTCTATTGAATCTTCCAGTTCCGCAAAGGAGATGATTTTGTCGAAAATGGCGTCTATCTCTTTGATCTTCAGACCCAGCACGGATGCCGATACGTAGATGTTCTCCCTTGCGGTCAGTTCGTGGCTCATTCCGACGCCGAGGTTCATGAGCAGGGTACTGCCGTTGATATTGATGGTACCGGTGTCGGTGGGATAAACGCCGGCGAGTATCTTGGTGAGGGTCGATTTTCCGCAGCCGTTACGGCCGATGAGGCCTACGCATTCCCCCTTTTTTACTTCGAAGTCCATTGGCTTGAGGGCTTCCACCTTTTTGGCCCTGGGGGGGTTGAAGAGGTTGAAAAGCCGGTGCTTTACGGTATTGTGGCTGTCTTCCGTAATATGAAAGGTCTTACTGATATTTCTCGCTTCTATTGCAAGATTGGAATTCATAGTTATAGTTTTTCTGCGGCTTTGGCTCCTAATTTATTCAACAAAAGAAGGCCGAGGGCCAGGAAGAAAAGCGCGTATCCCAGGTCGAAAGTGAGCAGCCTGAAGTCGGGCTGGCTGCCGTACATCATTACCCGCCTTGCATTGATGATGATCCCGGCTACGGGATTGCCATAGTCGAAAGCTGGCAGCCTGCTTTTAAAGGTGTCTAATTCATAAAAAATAGGAGACAGGAAGAACAGGAAGGAGGTAAACACCGTCCATATCTGGGTAATGTCCTTTGCGACGATATAGATATTCGAAAGGATGAGCGACAGTCCCATCGCCAGGATGAATATGTTGGCGAAAAGCAAGATGATCCAGAGATTGTACATGGATATGCCTACTGTTGCATTTTCGAACAGGTTGTAAAACAGGAAGAACATGACCAGGTTAAAGAAGAACCCAATGCTATTGGCAAGCAAGGTGGAAATATATATTTCCAGCTTGTTCATATTGCTGTATTCGTACAGGTATTTTTTCGTGCTGAGGATCTGGATAGTTCCGGCGGTGGACTCGATGAAAAAGTTCCAAAGGATGAGTCCTATAAAAAGGTAAGAGGCGAAATAGGGTACTTTGCTACCGAGGATCACCTTAAATGCCACGTAGTAGATGGCCATGTCCATAATGGGCTTTATCAGGGCCCACATCAGACCAAGTTTGTTCTCATAGTACCGAAGCTTAAATTCGATTTTTGCAAGTAACCATAACCTTTCGAATTTATTGGATCTTCTTGACCAGTCTTTCACAACGTCGGCGATCATGCTTAGCGATTAAATTTTTTGATGGTTAAGACTATTTTTTTCAACTGTTGGTTGCCTTTTACAAAAGATTTCATTTTCAATAGTAAAGCATTTTCTTTAGCCGTTGTTGCGCTGACCCTTACTTCAAGGGTCGGATTGTCGAATAAGTAACCAGGACCATTGGCATTCAGTAAATTAACTGTTTGGACGGCAAATTTAGCATAATAATCGGCATGTTTTTCTGCTATATATTTATTTGAATACAGCAATTTCTCCCTTGTAATAGCCCTGAACATGGAGTCTGTCCGGACGCGGTAGTGAAACAGCACTTCGGGGAGCACGACCCCGTTAAAGCCCTGGTGGAGCATACTGATCACGCTTTCGTAGTCTTCGAGACCGTAGTCAACGAGGGGATCGTTAAGCCCGCCGGCTATGAAAGCGGCCCGCTTGTACACCAGCCCGCTGCTATTTAGAGGATTGTGAACCAACGCATAAGGGGGTTGGGGTGTAAAAGTCGGCCAGAGCTGACTGCTGTTCTCAAAATAGCGCACCCAGGACCCTGCAAAGTAGACGTTGTCATTCATTTTCAGTGCTCTGATGGTCTTCTCGTAATAGAGCGGGTCTACTTTGTCGTCGGCGTCCAGGAATGCCAGAAAGGTTCCGCGCGCCTGTCTGGCTCCCTCATTGCGGGTTAGCGCCAGCCCCTGGTTCTTTTGATGGATCACCCGTATTTTCCCGCGGCCTTCCAGGAGTGCGAGGGTCCGGAGACTTGAGTTGTCGGTGCTGCCGTCATTGATGACCAGTATCTCAATATCCGGGTAGGTAGAATTCTCTACTGACCGGATACATTCTTCGATATACGGGCCCATGTTGTAATAGGGGATCACGACGGAAAGCAGGTGATTTCCGGATGGTATGCCGGCTGGTGCGGTTGTTTTTTCCTGGTGGAGGAATGGGAAATGCCTGTCTTCGGAGCGGGCGCCGGAGACTTCCTGCAGGAGGCTGGCCTTTTGGGGGCCAATCGTTTCAAATGAATAGCTCTTTTTCACGAAATGACGGGCGGCTATGCCAATCTGGTGCACCGTCTGATCGGGCAAGGCCAGTATCTTCTGCAGCTGCCGGGCGAAACTGCCGGGCTCGTTGTGATCGAACAGGAAGCCGGAGACTCCGTCCTCCATCATTTCGCGCTGTCCGCCTTGTTTGGAAGCCAGTACCACTTTGCCGAGGCTCATTGTTTCCATGACAACATAGGGGAGGTTATCGACTGTGCTTGGGAACAGGATGACGTGGGCGTCTTCCAGGGTGTCCTTTATCTGGTCGGGCCGGATCTTTCCGTGCAGTTGGAGGAGGCCCTTTTTTATATAGCTTCCATACCGTCGTGCGACCAATTGCCCCATGGTCTGCATTTCGGGATGATAGACGATGTCCGTTCCGCCAATGATGCAGAGGGGGTGTGGAAAGCCTTCGTCCCACAGGTCTTTGAAGTATTTCAGGAGTTCGAAGCTGCCTTTCTGGGGGGAGAGCTTGCCGTAGTAGACGATCTTATTCCGGGTAAAGCGGCTGGGAGTGGGTAATTCCGGCGGCGTATAAGGATTGGCGAGAATATGTACCGGCTTGCAAGAGATATCGATATAGTTGGAGATCTCTTCCACCAGAAATCGGGTCGGGGAGATCAGCAGGTCTGCTGCGCCGATCGCCTGTTTTTCCATCTCGCCTGTCCAGAAGTCGGGAAAACGGTAAGTTGGAACCCGGTTATATTCCAGATAGATAAAGGCTGGAGAGTGCAGGGTGATCGCGATGGGTATATCTTTCAGATATGGATAACCCAGGTGCTTCTGCTGGGTGAGATAATAGGCAATGCCGAGGTAGTCCTGGGCTTCTATAATATCGGGGCGGCCATCGCGCTCTATAAAGGTCTTTACGATATCCGCGAATTCATAGCTCAGCCTTGCGGCATATCCCAGTGAGGTGTGCAGCCTGTTGCGGTTGCTGTTGAACCGGCAAAGGGTTATACCAGGGTTGTTATTGGATGATGTGTCCCAGTCCCTGATACCATCGTCCTGGACGAACACCGTCACCTTGTGGCCCATTTCTGCCAGCATCAGGGCCGTAAAGTGGCAATAAGTGCTGATGCCGCCGCCATGAAAAGGTGGGTATTCTGTGGTGAGGAGCCAGTAGTTCAATCTTTATATTTTTTTACGTCGTCTCTGAATAATGAGCGGAAGGTACGTTTTCCGGTGAGGACTTTGACGAGGTGGCCCAGGCGTTTGAACCATAGCGGTAAAATTTCGTATTCGTGCGTGTAATAGTCCTGCAGCTCTTTTGTCGGGTGGGTTGAACGGAGCACTTCCAGGTATTGTTTATGGTTTTCCAGTTCGGCTTCTGTGGATGCCTGTATTTTTTTCAGGGCTTTCAGCTCTTTTTCCAGCCGCTGGTTTTCCCGGATGAGGCTGATCTGTATGGGAAAATCCTGCCGGAGCCTGTTTTCGATCTGCCGCAGCGCGGCGAGACCTGAATGCTGAGCCGGCGTAGAAAGTGAATAAAAGAATAGGTCATTGTTGTAGGACCGGTCACCGGCGAGCAGGATGGAATAATAGTCCGTGAGCTTTTCCGGAGATTCGAACAGCTGGTTGAAACCTGGTGTGGGCCAGGTCGGCTGGGGGGCTTCGGAGGATGGTGCAAGGACCTTATGGATCAGGCAGTTGCTGAGGCCCTGCTGATCGAGGTAGGCTTTTAGTTCGGCGGAAGCGTGCTCGAGTGATCGCTGCGAGTCACCTTTGAGAAGGATCGTCGGCTGGTCGTCGACGCGCAAACCGGATGGTAAGAAACACGCTGCTGCCGCGAGGCGGTTGGCGGTATCGGAGAGGGGGCCATTGATCTCCAGGGCCAGGCCGAGCGCTGGCAGGCTGGTACCTGCCAGTGATCTGTAAGCGTTGTCAAGTGATCCCTGTGAAGCGGGGTCCGCTAAAATTGTATAATAGACATTCTCCTCCGGTTCGTCCGCAGATATCTGTCGTGATATGATAAAGATCCTATTGATCATTAGAGCCCTTTTATCGTGTAACCCCGTGTAAAAATAAGCCAGGTCATCAATCTTTCCCAGGAGTGTGTAAATGTTCCGTGGTTGTCATCCATTACATTGCCTCTTTCGAGCGATCCCCGGATATCCAGGGGCTGGTGTTGCGTGAAAAAATCCAGGAGGGGTCTTTGGCGGGCCCAGAACATGGTGCCGGCGACATAACGATAGTCGTTGGTGGCAATATTATAGGCGGACTGTAATCCGGAAAGGAGGACGCTGTTCCGGCTGACAAACGATTGCGAGTGGGGGTCGTACTCGTTGCGAATGCTGTCTGCGCCTGCTATGATCCCGATCTTTTGATCGTTGCCGAATGCTGAAAGGGCTTTTTGTGCGAAGGTGGGCTCCACGATCCTGAACAGCTTTTCCTTCCATGCCTCGTTCTGGATCTTGTACGGGCTTTTTTTGTCGTGCAGGAAGAGGCTATATTCGGAATTGTCATTCTCCCGCAGAGCGGCGTCGAGCAGGACCAGCTTTCCCCCGATGTCTTTCCCCTGATTGGGAGACCGGCGCAGGACGATCTTTTTCAGCCCCGGGCCGGGGGGATTGGAACGGCTGATGCCGGACAGACTGCTTTGTTCCAGGTTATAAGGGCTGTCTTCTACTATATTATAGTACAGAATAAATGGGACGTTCATTTTTTGGGAAAAGAATCGTATCCAGTCGTCGTGCTGTCCGTAGTAGTTGTGAAAGAATATTGAACAGGTGGGGGAATTCATAAGCGGATTTTCCAGATTTCGATCATGGGTACATTCTGCCAGTCCGTATAGGTTGCGGTAATCTCGTGGGAGATGTGGTTTTTTTTCAACACGTTTGTCAGGATGGTCCTGTTGCCTCTGAAGTTCTCGAATTCGGGCATACGCGTAAAGATATATACATCTTTATTTTCAGGCAGGTTTTTAATGAAGGTATCGGCCTTCTGTGGGTCGGTGAAGACTGGCCAGGCGTCCATTACGGCGGATCGGTCACCGGCTTTGGCTACGAGGATATTCCCTATGCCCCAGTCGGCGCTGACAAAGAGTGCCCCGGGCCTTTCATTTGTGAAAGCGGCCGCTTTCGTGTTAGCGATGTCCCAGTTGAGGTTTACGGGCTGGGCGAAGGCATTTATCGAAATAAGGCTGGAGGCCGCGCTGCCTGCGGCGGCGAGGACGAGGGCGCCGGCGGCCGCTATATGGCGGGAGAGTCTGCGGCGGGCGGCGGGGTTATCCCAGAAAGCGCCGATGGGCGGGGCGAGGAGCATTTCCCAAATGCCGCTGAGCATGGAAGAATGGTGGGTTCCGGTAGCCGTTTTTGTCAGTACGAATGCAGCGGTCACCAGGGAGAATAGTGTTATCAGCCATCCGTTGAGGCGTCTTTGCGCGGGGAGTCTGAGCAACGGCCGGATCCCGAACAATGCGACAGCTATTACAGGCAGGTAGCCGGACCAGAACCATTGTTCGACCCTGAGTCCGAAGTGGGATACGAAATCCAGCGCACCGCCGCCGCACAACGTCATTCGTATGAGGAGGGCAGCGTAGGGCAGCCGCTGGGACCAGGTGGTGTCTGTGTGTACCGCCAGGTGTACTGCCCGGATGGTGGCTGTGATGAGCGTAACGGATAAGAGTCCGCCGGCCAGGGCCGCGTGGCGTGGGCGGGTGTGGGCAAAGTCGAGCAGCCGGTCTTTGTAAAAAAGGACCAGGGCGCCTGTTGCTGCAAAGGCAAACCAAATGAAGTTCAGCTTGTCGAATATTCCGAGCATCATGGATATTATCGCCAGCCAGATCCATTTATGATGCCTTGTCCGTATCCATTCCATCAGTGCGAGGACTACCAGTCCCCTGAAGAAGAACATTAGTGCGTTGGGTCCCCAGTCGAGCCGTGAATGCATAAGGATTGTCGGGTCCAGTAGTATCATTACGGCTCCGGCGATCCCCGTTGCGGGTCCGAAGCTTCGCCAGAGGGCCGTTACCAGCCAAAGCGCACCAGCCAGGCCGATGAGGATTGCCGGCAGCCTTACCGTCCAGGCGTTTACAGGTAACAGGGAGAAGATGGGAAAATAAATCCAGGACTTCAGCGCGCCGATGTACTTCATCAGGAGTACCGGGATCCCGAATATCCTGGTACTGACATAAATATTGGTTTTTGCGCCGGTAGCGGCGTTTACAAAAAGCAGTTCGTCATAATACAGGCCTGGGCGGTCGATCTTCAAGCAGGCCAGGAAGACGGCTATTATCAAAATAGCCAGCAGGATGACGCGGCCGGACAGTGTTTGTTTTGAACTCATGACACCAAAAGTAGTGGCTTTTAGAATAGCAAATGCACCGGGGACATTGGTTGCCGGGCGATCGGCGCATCCCGGCCATTATTGTTTTTGGGCAAGAACCATTAGCGAAACTCCGACGGGCAGGCTAATGCGGCGTTTGAGGAACAGGGATTCGCTTTTGAATATCCGGAACAGGAGGCTGGAAACTGCTCCGCTTCCGGAGGTGCCTGCCTTGCCAAAGTCCGATTTCGGGGGGGCGTCTTTTTTCCTAAACAGGTTGGAGATGATCCTGACGAGAAGTATCGGCGGGAACAGCCAGAAATTAAAATACGATCTAAAAAGGATGGCGGACTTTTGGGGGGCGAAAAGGGCGAGATAACGACGCATAGTATACCGCCTAAAATGTTCGTTGATCTCGTCGTGTTCGGACCAGAGGGTTTTAAAGGCGGGTACTGTCGTAAAGACGTATCCTCCGGGTTTACATACCCTGTGCAGTTCGGCTATGGCCAGAAGATCGTCCTGGACGTGCTCGACGACGTCGAATGCGCAGACGAGGTCAAAGCTGGCATCGGTGAAGGGCAATTCAGTAATGCTGCCATTTATGAAGTCCATGCCGAGTTCGTCCCTGACGAAATCGCAGCAGGACTTGTCATATTCGAGTGAAGTCACAGTTCCGAATTCCTGGAGCATTAGCGTCGATGCGCCGAGGGCTGCTCCGACGTTGAGTATTCGGATATCTTTTTTTCCTTCGAAAACCAATTGGATCTGTTGTCTTAACAGTTGTTTCCGCGCGAGAAACCACCAGTTCTTTCTCTCCAGATGATAGTATTCCTTATAATATTCTGCCTTCATTAGTTGAGTGTTTTATCGACAATAAACAACGGTCTTTGTCTTACCTGGTTGTACATTCTGTGTACATATTCTCCGATCAATCCCAGGCAGATAAGCTGGACGCCGCTGAAGAACGAGATCGAAAAGATCAGCGTGACGTAGCCAACCGGGAGTTCGCTGCCCTTGAATCTGAGGACCAGCAAGTAGATGATATAGAAGATGGACATCAAAATGCTGATGAATCCCAGTCTGTACATGAGCTTGATCGGGAAGCTGGTGAAATTGAATATGCCATTGAATGCGAGCTCCATTAATTTTCTTAAACTGTATTTGGACTCGCCGGCCTGTCTTTTATCCCTGTCATATTCATATGCGAACTGTTTAAATCCGACCCAGGATCGCATTCCGCGCAAGTAGCGGCTTGATTCCGGCATGGCGACCATGATGTCTTTGACCCTTTTGGTGATCATGCAAAAATCGCCGCTGTCGATCGGAATATTGTAGTTGCTCACCATTTTCTGGATCCTGTAGTACATCCAGTAGACCAATTTTTTGACAAAGCTCTCTTTTCTGTTCTTTCTTATTGCGTATACGACGTCATAGCCTTCCCGCAATTTCGCATAAAAATCGACGAGGAGTTCGGGTGGATCCTGAAGGTCTCCGTCGATTATCATCAGCGCATCTTCGGCGTCGGCATAGTACATTCCGGCTGAGACGGCGATCTGGTGTCCGTGGTTTCGGGAAAGAAAAACGGATTTGAACCTCTTGTCCTTATTTGATATCAGCTCCATCAGGAAGGGAGTATTGTCCGAACTCCCGTCGTTGATCAGCACTACCTGTGTGGGGTATGGAAAGGAGTCCAGCAGCCTTGTCAGTCGTTCGGTGAGCTGATCAAACATTTTTTCTTCATTGTACAGGGGTACGAGGATGGATATTTGTGGCTTTGTCATAATGAAGATATTATGGTTTTGACCATTGGAATAACCGGGCGAATTTGAACTCTATGGTATGTTTTCCTTCGCTCAGGGAAATTGCCCTGAAGAGCGGAGGATAATTTTTTATCGTTGGCATGTAAATAGGGATCTGTTTGCCATTGTCGTAGCATTTCCATCCCGGGTAATAATTTTCCGAAAAGACAAGCGTATCTGATCTCTCACAATTGACCTCCAGTTTCTGATACATATCGGAGTAAGACAGTTGGCGAATGTTTGACGCGTTCTCGGTTTCGATATCTTTTCCGGATTTGCCGAGCTGGCTTTTCCAATAGCAACGGGGATAATAGCTTTTTCTTTCGTAAAGATATGTTTTTGGCAATGAATCGAGGAAGGTAAACCCGCTGTCCAGGAGCTTGTCGCTGACGAGGTATTTGACATTCAGGAGATCATAAGTCTCTGAATGGGGGTCCCAGCCGGTACCGACGAAGTCAAAATAGTTAAGGTTCATCGTCGCATCGAATCCCAGTCTGGTCTGTATTTTGTAGACGTCCCCGATATTTGGTCTGCTGGAATCTTCGTTTGATATTTCGTAGGAAACCCTGTATTTGCCGTAGCTTTTTTCAAGAAAGTCGATAATTCGGGTCCTTTGAAAAAAGGTGGTCGGATAATTTGAGTCTATAGGCCAGAAGTCCGCCTTATTCAGGCGAAGGTCGATAAACAGAACAATAAGGAATGCGGCATAGATCAGCGAATTTTTTGGGAATGTTTTCAGCAGTAAGAAGAACAGGAATGCACATAGGAAGGGGATCGAGACATTGGGATCGATCATTTTTCTTTGGAAGATCAGCAGCCAGACTCCGTTGACTGCCAAAAAGAGAAGGATATAGAATTTTGTTTTCGGTGAGTTTTCAAACAAGGCTTTTCCCAGCAGTCCGATGTTGGCGATAGCAAGTCCGGCTATAATGGCAAAGGAGAAGTTCAGCAGGAGGCAATACCTGGCTGGTTCGCGGATGGCGTTTACGAGCGGAATATACCACATTATGGCGCTGCCGAAGGTAAGATAGCCCAGCGTGATAGGGATGGCTACGGCGGAAATAATGACCATCAGTTTTGTCAGGTCTTTATATTCGGTGCTGAGGGCCATATAGCGGCACTTGATCAGATAGGTGATAAGGAGGAATAGTGGCAATACGCCCATATAAATGCTGTCGCCGTCGATGGGTCTTGATATATTTTTGCCCAGGAGGTTGGCGTAGTCGATGGGTTTGAGAATGTACAGGAAAGCGTATATGTGGAAAGGAACCTTTTGTCCTGGTCTGATCGGCGATTCAGCCCCGACCCATCGGTAACTAAGGCTCATGTACTGGAATCCATAGTATATCTGGGGCAGTGTTATCAGGAAGGAAATGGCGACGATAAGAATGAAGCTTGTGGCTATCCGGCTGAAAAACGATATCCAATTCTTTCGGCCATGGTATTCATAAAAAATGATAATGATGCCATTGATCATCAGCGTATGGAAAACCGGCTGAAGGTGACCGGCCAGTATCTGGAGTCCGGTGATAAGGCCGGAAAAAATGAGGTATTTTCTTTTATGGCCGGTCTGGTAATAACTAACAACAAAATAGACTGCCCAGGGTAAAAGGCTGACGCCCTGGAACATGTTGGTGTCTCCGTTGGCCCGGACGCCAACGCTACCTGTAAAAGCATATATAAGAGCCGCCCCTATGGCGGCGATTGCCGGCAGCTTGAATAGTCTGCATACTTTATACATGCCAAAAAGGGCAACGTAAAAGTGCAGGACGACCAAAAGGTCGATGTAATAGGGGTCAATCCCGTCGGCTGTCCCGAAGAGGAAGCACATTAAAATATTGAGCGGGTAAAAGATGCCGGGCTGAAATTCGCCGGGAAAGCATTTTCCGCCGAAGGAGTTGGCATCCCACATGGGAAAATATCCGTGGTGCAGGGCGTAGTTCAGCTTGACCATATACGAATAGGCCATATGACGATTTTCAAAACCCAGGAGGAAGGAATCGTGCTTTGCTATTACGGGCCAAAGCAGGATGGTTGCCACTAAGAGCAAGAAGAAATATGGGCCTGCAGAGTTGAGGAACCGGTCTTTATTCATTAGCATAGTTCATTGATTGTCAGGAGTATATCAGGGGGACGACGAAGGTTAGGGATGAGATAAAAAGTATGAGGAATTTTTTGGTTTCTTTCATAAAGAATCTCATTAACACCCGGCTGCCGGGAGCTTTTCATGAAAAGTCCTATTTTGAGAATACTTTCAAAATTATGTTGTTCAGACTTTCTTCGGAAAAGTATTTCCTGGCATATTCGATTTCTTTACGGCTGAACTCCTGCAATTTCTCATTGTTGTTATAAAGTGCGAGGATCTCTGTTGCAAACTGGTCAGCGGTGTCTCTGGCGGTAGCGACTTCGTTGATATTCCGGAGGCCTTCTACGCCGAAATGGGTGGAGACGAATGGGGTTCCGTAGTATATGGCTTCTACTGTTTTTCCTTTTACGCCGGCTCCGAAACGCAGCGGAATGACTACCATTTTGACCTGGTGGTAGAGGTTAGCGAGTTCTTCGTCAGAAACGTAACCTTTTATTTCAATGGATGGGGAGGCCAGTTGTGTGATTTCTTCGGGAGCTTTGGAGCCGACTATAATTAGCTGTATATCATCCAGTTGCTGTCTGACTTTTGGGAATACTTCTTTTGTGAACCACAATACAGCATCGACATTGGGTTTGTGGCCGAAGCCTCCTACGAACAGGAGGTTTTTTCGTTGGCTGAAGTCGGTTGCCGGTTCTTTGAAATGGGTGTAAAAGTAAATGGGCATAACCTGAATGTCATTATGCCCGAACTCTTTTTCCATTATTTCTTTTTCGTCCCAGCTAAGTGTAAGGACGGTATCGGATTTACCGATGAGGCCCGACTCTGTTATTTTCCATTCTTCGGATGAGGCGAGAAGGGCCGGATCTTTTTCGATCTTGTATTGGTGGCGTTCGCGAACGAAGTGGAGGTCATGTCCGAAGTAGATAATTTTTGCATTTGTCTTTTCCCGGATAAGATCGATGTATTTGATGGAGATGTGGGGCCTATTTAAATAGAAGAAGTCTATATATTTA
>Ga0105239_10006226_pt1 | contig 13885 bp, 12 predicted proteins | sample KBSC44metaG_FD_92761 | JGI IMG/M metagenome (GOLD analysis project Ga0105239, IMG submission 92761) | Corn rhizosphere microbial communities from Kellogg Biological Station, Michigan, USA - KBS C4-4 metaG | ecosystem: Host-associated > Plants > Roots > Rhizosphere > Soil | place: Michigan, USA... | reverse complement strand
GTGCTGTCGGCGCCGATGATCGACCTGCCGGGGCGCACCACGTCGTTTCCGGCGCGCGCGATGTTAAGGATCCTGCGGCTCATGGGGCAGGGCGGCCGCTACGTGCCGGGCGGCAGCGACGCGCTGACCGGCTCGGAATCCTTCATCAACAATCCCTTCACCAGCGATCCCGTGCGCTTCGCCCGCAATGCTGCGATCCTGGAAGAAGACCCGACACTCGGCATCGGCTCGCCGACGGTGGCCTGGGCCGATACCGCCTTCCGCGCGATGCACGGTTTTCGCGCGGCGAATTACCCGCTCGAAATCCGCCAGCCGATCCTGATGCTCGCCGCCAGCAACGACACCATCGTCTCGACCGCGGCGATCGAGGAGTTCGCCTATCATTTGCGCGCCGGCTCGCATCTGGTGATTGCAGGATCCAGGCACGAGATCCTGCAGGAGCAGGACCGCTACCGCGCGCAGTTCTGGGCGGCGTTCGACGCCTTCGTGCCGGGCACGCCGCTGTTCAAGTAGAAAGCGTTTTCAAGCCTCAAGACACGAGGCTTCAGCCCGGCGCGGGCAGGCGTGCGGTGATCCGGTCGGGTAGTTTGCGCTCGACGAACAGCGTGCGGACGTCGGCGACGCTGAGATAGCGTGCCTCGCCTTCGCCCTTGCCCAAAATGTTCAGCAACACCGGCCATTCGCCCTTCATCAGCATCGGGTAGTACCAGTGTGCCGCGTCACCGGCGCGCTTGAGGTTTGCGGCCATGAAGGTCTCGATTTCCTGGGCAGTCAGTCCGGTCTCGGTGCCGCCTGCGGGGTCGTTGCACGGCTTGCCGAAGGTGGCGAGACGGTCGATCTCGTCCAGATGCACCTTCGCATCGACGCCGAGGATGCGGGAACCGGCGCCGTGCTTGTCGAGCGGGCCGTTACGCAATTCGTCGAGCACGGCACCTTCGGTGGCGCTTTTCACCAGGCGGAAGGGGTTGAGGCCGTTGGCGACCATGGCGACCATCTTGGTTTCCAGCCCCACCATTGTTTCCTTCAGCCCCTGTTCGCCGCTCGCCAGCTCGATGGTTTCGGCGAGCTTCGACAGCGGCACGACATGGCCGCCGACATAGCCGTTCGCGACCAGCGCGCGCAGGAACGGGCAGGGATTATCAGGTGAAACGGCGATCTGCGGCGTGTCTGGCATGGCTCCAATTCCTCAAAAGGCAGCGCCGGCGGCACACTACTTCAGGGTGTGGACGAGTTTTCGCCGGATTCGAAGCGCTGTCAACCGAAGGCCGGGAATGAGGCGGCTTCAGCTATCCGCGGCGAGTTTTGGCGAACTCTCGACGATCGTTAGCCGCGTCGAGGGAGCACCGGCCTTCAGCAGCCCGTCCCGATAATGGGCGATGTCGTCAGGCTTTTTCCAATGAAAATTGCTCAAATGCCGTTCGACGGTGAAGTTCGGAAAGTTGCTGAGCAGTACCTCGGCGGCGCTGGCCGCTTCCTCGGCGCGCCCGAGCTGGGCGAGCGCCGCCGCCCGGATCGCGAGCGCCTGAAGGTGATTGGGATTGAGATACAGCTGCTCGCGCGCCCAGGATAGCGAGGCGTCATATTGCCCGACGAGGTAATGGCTGAAGGCGTTCACGGCCGCCCATTGATATCGGGGGTCGGAGTTGCCGCGCTGCGCCGCCATTGAAATCAGTTCGATGGCCTGCTTGTGTTCGCCGGCATAGAAATAGCAAAAGCCGAGAACGCCGCGCGCGCCCATGTCGTAAGGGTTCAGCCCGACCGCCCGGTTGGCGGCATCCATGGCGGCCTCGTAATGTCCCTCCAGGGCGTGCAGATAGGCGACGATCTGGAAGGCAAAGGAGGAGCGCGGATCGAGCCTGACGCTGCTCTCCGCGAGATCCATCGCCGTGGTCCACAACTGGCGTGTGCTCTTGATCCAGCCGAACTGGATGCTCTGCATCATGATGGTGGCGAGATAGGCGCGCGCAATCGAAAGCGTCGGATCGAGCGCGATGGCCTCCTTGAACAGGCCGATCGAGGTGTCGAAATCCGCCTTGGTCTGCAGGTAATAATAGGAGAGCCCCTTCAGGAAACGATCCCAGGCGGTGAGGTCGTTCGACGAGGCCCGGGGAGGGGCGGAAGCTTCCGCCCGGTAAATCTCCGAGGCGATCGCCGCCGACAGGCTGGTGGTGATCTCGTCCTGCATCGCGAACAGGTCGCCCATGTCGCGGTCATAGCGGCCGGTCCATAATTGCTCGCCGTTCTCGGGCGCGATCAGCTCGGCGGTGACGCGGATCTTGCTGCCGGCGCGCCGCACCGAGCCCTGGATCAGGTAGCTGGCGTCGATCTCGCGCGCGATGATGCGCGTGCTGAGACTCTTGCCCTTGAACGAAAACGTCGAGTTGCGGCTCAGCACCCGGTAGAACGATTGCAGCGACAGCGCGTGGATCAGGTCTTCGGTGAGGCCGTCGGAGAAATATTCGTCGGCGCTTTCGCTCAAATTGGCGAACGGCAGCACGCCCACGATGGCGGTCCGGTATTGCGCCGGAAGGTTGGCATGGTCCCTCGTCTCCCGGCTGCGGGCCTCCGTGCCGGCAGGCTCCCAGGTCCAGACGCTGACCGGCTCCTCGATGTTCTTGAACCTGTAGGGACCGGCATCGACCAGGGCGACGCTGAGACGCTTGCCGGCCTCGAAATAGGCCTTTCCGGAAACCGCCACGCCACCGGGCGCGGCAACCGATTCGAGCCGGACGGCGATGTTGACATCGTCGCCGAACACCTCGTCCTCGTCGGCCATCACGTCGCCCATATGGATGCCCATGCGGAACTGCATGATGCGGTCGGAGGGCAAATGATGATTTCTTTCGGCCATCAGCATTTGCATCGCGACCGCCGCCTCGATGGCGCCGACGATGCTTGGGAACTCCAGCAGGAAGCCGTCGCCGGTATTTTTAACCAGGCGGCCGCCGTGATTGAGGATGATCGGATAGATCGCGGTTCGATGGGCCTTGAACGTGGCGTGCGTACCCGCCTCGTCGGTTCCCATCATGCGGGAATAGCCGGCGACGTCAGCGCAGACGATGGCAGCGAGCCGTCTCTCCATGTCCCCTTGATAATCCCTTGATATTCCCTTGTGTAGATACCACTACGTGGTCGGCCGGCCGATTCCAATGATTATAAAATACGCTAAATCCGGTGGAATGCCCGCGGCGAATTGGCATGCGCCGGATTGACGGACGGTTGCCATGGAACTGGTCAGAATCATGTGCGATATGCTCGGCATCAACGAACTCTGGCTCTTCGTCGTTTCCGGATTGCTGCTGAATGTGACACCGGGCCCGGACACCGCCTATATTATCGGGCGCAGCATCCAGCTCGGATGGCGCGGCGGGGCGGCGGCCGCGATCGGGATCAGTTGCGGCTGCCTGGTTCACGTGTTTGGCGCGGCGATCGGGCTGTCGGCGCTGTTGATGACGTCCTCGGCCGCGTTTGCGGTCGTCAAGCTGGCAGGTGCTGCCTATCTGCTGTTCTCGGGCGTTCAGATGCTGCTGTCGCGGCCGCGCCCGATGGCCGAAGCGACCGCGCCGGGCGAGGCCATCCCGCTCGGCCGCGTGTTCTGGCAGGGGGCGCTGACCAACGTGCTCAATCCCAAGGTGGCGCTGTTCTTCCTGGCATTCCTGCCGCAATTCGTCGCGGCTGATTCGCCGCACCAGGCGCTCGCATTCCTGGCTCTCGGCCTGATCTTCATCTTCAGCGGTACGCTGTGGTGCCTTGGCGTCGCGGCCTTCGCGGCGAAAGCCGCTTCCCGGATCCGGCAATCGGACGGCGTGATGGTCTGGATCAACCGCGTGCTGGGCGGGATGTTCGTCTATCTCGGCTGTCGCGTGGCGATGCTGCAGATCCGCTGAATGTGACAGTGCGGCGACACTATTTTGCAAATTGTGCGGCGAGGAAATCGTGCATTTCGGTGACCGAGCGCTGTGTCGCATCGGCGTCATATTTGATCCAATGTCCGAACGCGCGCAGGCCGTCAACCAAATCCGGGTCGTCGAAACCGTGGTAGGCGCCAGGATAAATCACCAGTTTGACCGGCGCGCCCTTGCCCGTGCGCCGCGCCATCCAGCGTTCGCAATCCGAAGCCGGAGTCCAGTCGTCGAGTTCGCCGATCAGGATGAGAGTTGGCCGCGTGAGCTGTTCGGTCGCGTCGCTGCACAGGGGATAGTAGGCGACGACGGCCTTGAACTTCAGGTCATCCGGTACCGCGAAAAAATTTGGCCGGGTCGAAACCATCTGAAGCGCCACGCTGGCGCCCTGTGACGATCCCATCGCCGCGATCCGCTGCGGATCGACGAAGCCTTGCGCGGAGAGATAGCGCAAAGCCGCCAGCGCATCGCCCTCGCGGGCCGACGGCAGATTATAGCAGGAATCCTTCAGTCCCCGGGTTGCAAAGCTGTCCACCGCCAGCGTGACATATCCCCAGCCCGTCATCAGGGTGGCGATGTCATCGCGGGTGCTCTTCGACAGCCCGCCGCAGCCGTGGAAATAGACGACGGCGGGGAAAGGGCCGCCTCCTTCCGGCTTCGACAGATAGGCCTCGACCGTATCCGGCGGTTTTGGGGCTTTGCCGCGCTCAATTTCCGCGCGCTGCTCGATTTCGCCCGTGCGCAACGGAACACTCTCGAACCGGATCAATTCCTCGGCCGCGGCAGCGGTCTGCGCACCGAAGATCGTGGCCAGGACGGAGAGGGCAACAGACACGTTGACGTGCTTGGGCACCGCGCTTTCTCCCGGGGCTGCCGGTCTCAGGCCGGCATGTTACACGATTTTCACCAGCGCCTCGCCGGCAAGATAGAGCCCGAGAAAGATCATCGCGATCAGGAACCAGCGGCGGAATATTTGCGGCCGCATCCGTGACCGCAGCGCCTGGCCGATGAACATTCCGGCAAAGGACCCCGCCATCGCCACCGCGCCCGGCAGCGCGGTCGCCGCCGTGAGCAGGCCGGCCGCGGTGATGTTGAAGGCGAGCGCCACCGTGGCGGTGGTGAAGAACACGCCGAGCGCCTGCACCAGTTCGTCCCTCTCCATGCCGATCGCCTCCATGAATGGCATCGACGGGATGACCTGGACGCCGGTGGCGGCCGAGATCACGCCGGTCACCAGGCCGACGATGCCGCCGATCCATTTCTCGTCACGGTGCGCCACCTTGAAGCTGAACCTGCGCAGGCCCAGGAACGCATAGACCATCAGCATCACGCCGAGGAAGACCTTGCCGTAGGGCGCGTAAGGGCCCGTCAATAATCCGCCGTTCAGCCAGATGCCGATCACGGTGCCGGCCATCAGCGGCCACAGCCGCCGCAAGATGTCGCGCAGATATCCGCCGACAAAGGTCTGCCAGATATTGGTGACGATCGCAGGCACGATGACGATCGCGATCGCCTGTCCCGGCGGCATCGTCACCGCGAGCAGGCCCATTGCCACCGTCGGCAGGCCGAGCCCGAGCGTGCCCTTGATGAAGCCGGCGAGCAGAAAAATGGCCGCGATGAGCAGCAGGAAGGAATCGATCATGAGACCACATTGACCGAAGGCGCGGATCGGCACAATCTGGAGATTACGGAGACAGCATTCGGCTTGGCCAAAGGCTATCTCTCCCGTCATTGCGAGCGAAGCGAAGCAATCCATGCCGCGGCACCAAGAAAGAGTGGATTGCTTCGTCGCTTCGCTCCCGTGCGCAAACGCTTCGCGTTTGTCGCAGGCATTGACGACTTGCCCGCAGACGACGTCGTAGAGGTTCCTGTGCGCTTCGACCTGGTCGATCTTCAGCTCTTCATTGCGGTGGCGGAGGCGCGCAGCATCACCAATGGCGCCAACCGGGTCCACCTGGCGCTGGCCTCCGCAAGCGAGCGGATCAAGGGGCTGGAGGCGGCGCTCGGCGTCTCGCTGCTAATCCGCGGCCGCCGCGGCGTCGAGCTGACGCCGGCCGGCGAGAGCCTGCTCGACCACGCCCGCATCGTCATGCACAATGTCGAGACCATGCGCGGCGATCTCCTGGCCTTCTCCCGCGGCGTCAAGGCCACCGTTCGCTTCCTCGCCAACACTTCGGGCCTCTCGGAATACCTGCCGAAGGCGCTGGCGGCGTTTCTCAGCCGGCATCCCCACATCTCGATCGACGTCGAGGAGCGCGAAAGCGGCGACATCGCGCACGCCATCGTCACCGGTGCGGCCGATCTCGGGCTCGCCGCCGAACACGCGCTGCCGGAGGGCATCGAGCGCATTCCGTTCAGCGAGGACCGCCTGGTGCTGGTCACCGCGCGCGAGGACGAACTGGCGAACCGGCGGCAGGTCGATTTTCGCGAGGTGGTGGCGCGCGATTTCGTCGGCCTGATCACCTCGAGCGCGCTGCATGCCCATGTCACCGGGCACGCGGCTCGGCTCGGCGCACGGTTGCGGTTCCGTGCGCGGCTCAACAATTTCGACGCGATCGGCCAGATGGTTGCCGCCGGCATCGGCGTTGCCGTGATGCCCGAGGTCGCAGCCAGGCGCTGCGCGCGATCGATGAAGATCAATGTTATCAGGATCCGGGATCCCTGGGCCAACCGGCAGCTTGCGATCTGCGCCCGCAATTTTCGCGATTTGCCGAAGCCCGCGCAGCAGCTGGTCGAGCATCTGAAAAAGATGGCGCCGCGCTGAATAGAGGATTTCGGTTCTCTTTAACCCGCCATCGCACCCCGGAGCGGCGGGTTAAAGAGAACCCGCCCTACATGGTGCTGATCGATTTCCGCTATGCTCGGCTAACAACCAAATTTCGCTTCGCAGCGGAATGACTCGATCTGCCAGGGGCGGGCTGCCCGCTTAGCCCGCTGCCCTGGACGGACGGGTAATCGGCAGGACGTCGCGCATATGCGCCGCGAGCGCTGCGCAAAAGTTCTGGGCATGGCTCGGCATGAGTCGCCGCTTGTCCCACTGTATGACATAACGGTCTCGCAGTGGTTTTCGCCGATGAGTGACTCGAGCGACTTGCAGCCTGTAACGATCGGTCCGGAGTACGGACGGGATAATGGCAATCCCTTGCCCGGCTTCAGCGAGCGCGAGCAATGTGTGCGGGGCGCGGCTCTCGAGCAGAATATCCGGCTCGACGTCGGCAACACGGCAGGCCGCATCGAACAGCCTGCGAACCGAGTAGCCGGAGTCCAACAGCAGCAAGGGATGGGGTGCGAGCGAAACGACATCGATCATGCCGCCGCGCCCCAACCGGAGCGACAGGCGGTACGCGGCCAAAACATCATCCGACGGCAATGTGAGGCTGTCGAACCACGGGTTCACGCCTTGATCATGCCTGATGCCGATATGAACCTCGCCACGTTCCAGCAGGGGCACCTGGTCCATGCCAAGAGCCTCAGTCAACTTCACGCGCACGTTGGGGAAGCGTTCGGCATATTGCGGCAGGAATCCCGACAAGACGCTCTCGATCGTCTGCGGCGGTGCAGCCACCTTAAGGACGCCGGAGTCTCCACGTTTGAGTAGCTCTATCCGTTCGCCAAGCGATCCCAGTTGCCCCAGCACTCCGCGGCAATCTCCCAGCAGCTGTTCGCCTCTGGTGGTCAGGAAAAGGCGGCGACCGATACGGTCAAAAAGCTTGAACCCGCATTCGTATTCGAGATCACTGATCTGCCGCGATAAAGCGGACTGGCTGATACGCAGACGCAGAGCCGCCCTGGAAACTGTGCCGAGGTCGGCCACCACGACGAAGGTGCGCAGGCGCTTCAGGTCCACCTTGCTTATCTCCAAAACGCATAAAGAATAGAACAATTATGTATTTGACGCAAACCGAGGAGCGTTCGTAGATGTCGTAACAAGCGTCAAATCAATGGTCTCTCTTGTGAAGTCCAGGCGTCGGATAGCCTGGGCCGGGTAATCGTCGACGCTCGCAGCGCTACCCAGGAGGCGAAGCATGAAAATACGGTTTTTTGTATTTCTGAGCGTTCTCCCCTTCATGCTGCTCGAAATGACGGCAAATCTCCGAGCGCAGCAACATGAGACTGGCCCGGCTGCACGACGCGTCATCATCTTCGTATGGGATGGGCTTCGAGCCGACGACTTGACTGCGGAAATTGCGCCGAACTATTTCGCGCTTGCGCGATCCGGCGTCGTCTTTGCAGACCACCATGCCGTCTATCCGACCTTCACGATGATGAATTCTGCTTCCATCGCCACCGGCGTCTATCCGGGCGCGCACGGATTCTACGGCAACGTGGTATATGCGCCGTCTGCGAAGGGAAAGAACGCGAAGGGAGCCGACATCGATTTTTCCGCGCCGGCGTTCATCGAGGATTTCGGTGTGGTCGAAGCCGTGCGTGACTCGTACCAGGGAAGGCTGACTCTGGTTCCGACGATGCTGCAGGCTGCGCAGGCAAAAGGGCTGACAACGGCGGCCATCGGCAAGTTCGGAGCCGCCTTCATCCAGGATTACAGGCGCGGCGGAATAGTCCTCGATGAAGATGCCGCGATGCCGCTCGGTTTTGCCAGGGAATTGCAACAGACCGGTTACCCGCTTCCGCGGAACAGCGGCAACGCATATGAGGCGGGTGCGTTGACGCTGGCGAAGGACAATGGCGACCCCACCGCTCCAATTCCCGTTCAGCGGCTCAAGGATGGACAGACCGGTAATCCGCTCGACTGCAGTGGGGCGCTGTCCCGGCGCGGCTTCGCTTACCTGACTGATGTGTTCGTGAATTACATCCTGCCCAACAAGAAACCGGACCTGACGGTGTTCTGGTCGAAGGAGCCGGACGCCACGAACCATGCGTACGGGCCGGGAACGTGCAACTCAATCGACGCGACCAGAATGAACGACGAGATCCTGGGCCGGGTCGTCGAAAAACTGCGCCAGCTCGGCTGGCAAGGGTCCACGGACATCATCATTACCCAGGACCACAATCACAGCACGGTGTCCGGTGACGTTGCTTATTATCCATTGCGGGCGATCGTCGATCGCGGCATCGGGGCGCATGATCCGCACGGCTACTCGGTTTCAGGCTTCGTGCGGACCGCCGAGTTGCTCACGCGCGACGGGTTGAAGGCTTATGATGGAGCGGGGTGCCGCGACATACCGATCTTGTCCGGCATTCTCGCCGACGGCACGCACCTTTACCCCGACAATGACGACCAGCACGGGCAGGTTTGCGGCCGGGCGCAAAAGTACACGTCGCCGAGCTATGTGGTGCCGAAGCCAATGCAAGCGGGGGCTGTCGTGGTCGCCGCGAACGCGGGCAGCGACTATCTGTTCGTTCCGGACGGCAACATCGAGACGGTGAAGGCAGCAGTGGTAAGTCTGCAGAGCCGCCTGCAATTCGGCGCGATCTTCGTGAGCGACAAATATCGCGAGATCGCAGGAACGCTGCCCATGAGCCTGATCAAGACCGAGACCAGCGCAAACGGTCGAGCGCCGGACATCATCGTCAGCTTCAGTTATGATGAAAACGTTGCCGTAGCGGGGAAGTCCGGCGTCAGCTACGCGAGTTCGATCAACCGCAGGGGCGATCACGGCAGTTTCTCACCGACCGATACGCATATCTCGCTGATGGCCAGTGGCCCGGACTTCGGGTCCGGCCTCAACGACACGCTGCCTACGTCCAACGTGGATATCGCGCCCACGGTCGCGCGTATCCTCCAGTTCAGCATGCCGGCCGTTCAGGGACGCGTGCTCGAGGAAGCGCTGCGGGGCGGCCCGCCAATCAGCGAGTACGCGGTGCTGAACGAGACACACCGGTCACCGGCCAGGACCGGATTGACCGTGAAGCTGCCGACCGATCTGGATGGCCGAAGTGTCGATCCCAACCTGAGCAGCTATTCCGTCGAGCTGAAGACGAAGATCCTTGCCCGCGGCGCGGCGAGCTACACCTACTTCGATCAGGCCAAAGCCGTCCGCGAATGACCTTTCGCCGCGCAGGATCGGTAGAGCGAAGCGAAACCCATCAGCTTTCTTTGCGTGATTGTTGGGTTTCGCTACTCATCCTGCATTCTGAATTCCGCATCGAAACGAAATGACGCGATGTGCCATTTTCGGACTCCTGCATCGCAACAAAGGCGATCCCTATTCGATCACCTCGTCGGCGACCGCCAGCAACGTGGGAGGCACGGTAATGCCGAGCGCTTTGGCGGTCTTGAGATTGATGACAAGGGTGAACTTGCTCGCCTGCTCGATCGGAAGATCGCCGGGCTTCGCGCCATGCAATATTTTTCCGGCATAGATGCCCGCATGACGCACACCTTCGCGTGGGTCGTTCGAATAGCTCATCAGAAGTCCGGCTTGTCCCCAGTACGGATAAGGTCCGATACTCGGCTTACCGGAGGCCGTAACGGAACTTACGACGCGTGAAACATCAGCGCCCATCAGAGGCTCGCCGGAGATGTAGAACGCGCTCACGTCATCCCGAAGACCCGCTGCAACGGCGCTTTCCAGATCGTCAAGGGTGTTGAGATCGTAGTGGACGAACTCAAAGCCCAACTGGGCGGACACCTTCTGCAGGGCATCTTTCTCCTGCATCGCCAAGACCCCGTTGGCGGGTGCTATCATGCCGAGGCGCACCAGATTTGGGACAAGCTCCTTGAAGAACCCGATCCGCTTTTGGGCCATCGTTTCTTCGCCACCGACTGCGTTCATCACGTTTCCGGTGAGGATCCCGCCCGGGTGCGTGTAGCTTTGGACTATGCCCAGCGCGACGACGTCGGCAGCAACGTTGCAAAAAACAAGCGGCAGTTCTGGAAAAGATCGACGAAACTCGTGAAACACTTCGCACTGACGCGTGATATTCGCTGGGGTCGCTTGTCCGCGGTACGATCCGGCCGTGCACAACACAGAGTCTACCAACCCATAGAGAGAGCCATGCACGACGATCACGCGTGCATTGAGCGCGCCCAATTCCCTAGCAAGCTGAGGATATCGATCCAGGTCTCCTTCGGCGGACCGCACGGCAAGGGAATAGTTCGCCCCTTCGATGAAACCTTCCTCCTGAAGGCCTTTCCGAAGCCCGGTAATTCTATCTTTAGCGACGTAGGTCTCCAGCTTTTGCACCAGCAAAAACCCGACCAACGGCATGTCCGTTTTTTTCTGGGCATAGCCCGGTCGAGGAATACCCAACGCGGTCGCGCCAATCAGTCCGAGGAAATCGCGCCGCTGCATGCCGGCCTCCAAGGATCAGAGCGCGGCAGTTTAACTGTCCACTCCCGGCCTTTGGAAGTCGTGCGGGTGCCCGGTCCGGTAATTATTATTGGCCGCCGATGTCTCTATCGGGTCGTTCGCGACCGGTTCGAACAAGCATCACGTCCGGCCGTGTCCGCCCTCGTGCCAAAAGCGGAAGTGCCGGCAGGGAGCGAGCGCCGCGCCAGTGAGCACGCTTCACTTCATCGCCTGCAGCCCGGCGTCCTTGATCACCTTCGCCCATTTCCTGCTTTCGCTCTCGATGAAGCCGCGGAAATGCTCCGGCGTGTTGCCGGCAACCGTGAGGCCCTGGTCGGCGAGCTTGGCCTTGACGCCGGGGTCGGCCATCGCCTCGTTGGTGATCCGGTTGAGCTCTTTGACGATCTTCTCCGGCGTCCCGCCGGGCGCGACCATGCCGTACCAGTTTTCGATCAGGAGATCCGGCATGCCGACTTCCGCCGTGGTCGGCACGTCGGGCGCGGTCGGCGAGCGCGTTGGTGCGCCGAGCGCGATCGGGCGCAGCGTGCCGGCCTTGATCTGCGGCAGGATCACCGGCAGGTCGAGGAACGTCATCTGCACCTGCTGGCCGAGCAGGTCGTTGATCGCGGGCGCAGCCCCCCGATAGGGCACGTGGACGATATCGATCTTTGCGGTCAGCTTGAACAATTCGCCGGCCAGATGCGGCAGGCCGCCGATACCGGCCGAGGCGAAGTTGAGCTTGCCGGGCTGCGCCTTGGCGAGCGCGATCAGCTCAGCCATGTTGTTGGCGGGAACGTTGCTGGCAACCACCAGCATTTCCGGCACCGTCACGTTGAGCGTGACAGGTGCGATATCCTTGTTCACGTCATACGGGGTTTTTTCCATGAAGGGGTTGATGACGAGCGCGCTCGCGCTGACGATGCCGATGGCGTAGCCGTCGGGGGTGGCCTTTGCGACGGCGTCGGTTCCCAGCACGCCGGCCTGTCCGCTGCGATTTTCGATGATGATGGGCTGTTTGGTCAGTTCCGTCATGCGCTGGCCGACCACGCGCGCGATGATGTCGTTCGGCCCGCCGGGCGGGAACGGCACGATCAGCTTGATCGGCTTGGTCGGAAAATCCTGCGCCGCAACCGGCGCAGGCATCAGCAGCAGCGGCAATGCGGCCGCCAGCGCCCCCAAAATTCGCATCCAGGCCTCCCTGCGCAGATGTCTGTGCGTCTGTCGCGTACCGTCTTGTACAGCAAAATTCAGCGGACCGGTTGGGTCATCGCGCCGCTCAAATCAGCAATTCGTCGGTCTGCGCGAGCCTGACGGGTCGCTCGCTGATCAGATTGCTCCAGACCCAATGATGGTGGCTGATGACGCTGGTCGCGTCGAGGTGAGGGCGGTCGCTCAGCGTGTGGGCGTCGGTCACCACCACGACCTGGTGATGGTTCGACACCGCGGAGCGGATGGTCGCATCGACGCAAAGGTCGGTCGCCCAACCGGTCACCAGCACCCGATCGGGCGCCATCCTGTCGAGCCGTGCCTGCAGGCTGCCGCCGGCGAAGGGATCGTTCATCTGCTTCTGGACGACAACATCGGCGGGATCGTGCACCAGTTCGGGAAGCAACGCCCAGCCCGGCGTCTCCGGCTCGAAATCATCGCCCATGCCGCCGCAGTGCTGAATGAAGATGACCATCCCCGATTGTTCGCGCACCTTTGCGGCGAGCCGGTTGATGCGGTCGATGACGCCGGGTAGACCGTGCTTGGGCTCGCCATTGAGCAGCCCGACCTGCATATCGACGATAAGCATGACGTCCATCGGACAGTCTCCGTGGCGCAAGCATGGTCCGGAAAAACGCCCTCAGCTGTTCAGCAGTTTCATCGCCGCCTCGTGCACGCGGGCGTCGCCGGCGGCGATGATGCGGCCGCCGCTCTGGGCGGGCTTGCCGTCCCAGGTGGTGACGATGCCGCCGGCGCCGGTGATGATCGGGATCAGGGCTGCGATGTCATAGGACTTCAGCTCGGTCTCGACCACGAGGTCGAGGTGGCCGGCCGCCAGCATGCAGTAGGAGTAGCAATCGCCGCCATAGCGCGTCAGCTTCACTTCGGCTTCGACCCGGGCAAAGGCGGCGCGGTCGGCGGCGTTCATCAGCAGCGGGCTGGTCGTGTAGGAAGTCGCTTCCTTCAGCGATGCGCAGCGGCGCACGGCAAGCTTCCGCTCGCCCGACGGCCCGGAATAATGCGCCGAGCCGCTGTCGCCGGAAAACCGCTCGCCGATATACGGCTGGTGCATCATCCCGAACACCGGCGTGCCCCGATGCATCAGCGCAATCAGCGTGCCCCAGATCGGAAAGCCGGCGATGAAGGATTTGGTGCCGTCGATCGGATCCAGCACCCAGACATATTCGGCGTCCTCGCGCTCGCTGCCGAATTCCTCGCCGACGATGCCGTGCTGGGGAAAGTTCGCCTTGATCAGGCGGCGCATCACGGCTTCGGCGGCGCGATCGGCCTCGGTGACGGGATCGAAATCCTTTGCGCTCTTGTTGTCGACCAGCAGCGAGGTTCGAAAGAACGGCAGGATGGTCTCGCCGGAGGTGGTCGCAAGGCGGCCGATAAAGGCTGTGAAATCGATGACCGTCACGGCTGTTCCTTGGTGGCGAAAGGGGTGCTCGCGAGCTCGCGCTCCTGCCTAGCTCAATCCTGCGCCAGGCGCACGATTAACGAAGCGTTTTCCCACGCTCTCAT
>Ga0105239_10006218_pt1 | contig 13895 bp, 15 predicted proteins | sample KBSC44metaG_FD_92761 | JGI IMG/M metagenome (GOLD analysis project Ga0105239, IMG submission 92761) | Corn rhizosphere microbial communities from Kellogg Biological Station, Michigan, USA - KBS C4-4 metaG | ecosystem: Host-associated > Plants > Roots > Rhizosphere > Soil | place: Michigan, USA... | reverse complement strand
GAATTGACATATACAATCAGGATTTCACCCGGCTTTTTACACGCTTGTAAGTATCGAAGATGCCCAACGTGAAGAATATCAAAGCAACCATTCGTTGAAACAACAGCTTTTTTTGCCTCACGCAAGGGTTTTAAGGCTTCCAGCAATTCATTTAACTTTAAAACTTGTCCCATAAGAATCAAAAATCCGAAATTTTAGAAAGAGGAAATTAAAAAAGTAGCGTATCTACCCTTTGGATAGATACGCCACAATCATAACAAGAAAAAGCTTTTTATTACTGAGCAGCTCCCGGAGCGGTAGCACCCGCTTTAGCTTGCTCTTGCTGAAGTTCTTTTTGTTCTGCTTCAGCTTGTTTTTTCATGTCTTTTTCGAAGGCGGGTTCAAACTTAATTTTCGCAGTCGCGCGTTCTTGCTCAAGCCATTTTTGAATGAAACCTTGTCTTTTGATTTCAGTCAGCTGCTGTTTGATACCGTCTTTAACGTCATCAAATGTTTTAATTTGAGGTTTTTTATGCTCAACCACTTTGACAACATGGTAACCAAACTGACTGGTAACAACGCCCGGGTAGAGTTGCCCATCGGGTGTTTTTTCAATAGCGGCCCAGAAAGACGGATCGGTGGAACCCTTCACCATAAAGCCAACATCTCCTCCATTTTTAGCGGAAGCTGTATCGTTGGAATCTAATTTGGCAATGGCTTCAAAGCGATCGGGATGAGCTTTAACATCCTCGTAGTCTTTTTCAGCTTTTTCTTTGGCCGCTTTTTGAACTTCAGCAACTTGCTTATTCAATTCGGCATCGGTGATTTGTGGATTTTTTTCCCGAATATCTTTCTTGATTTTAGGCACAATGGCCTCAATCAAGATATGGTAAGCATGAACACTCTCAGGGATATTAAACTGCTGCTTATTGCGTTCATAAGCAGTTTTTACCTCTGAATCCGTCACCGCAATTTCAGAACCCGCTTTGGCAGCTATCACCTTGTTCACCAAAATGATGTCTTTCAAAATCTCATCGAAATCCGCTTCGCTGGTTTTGTTTTGCTCAAGAAAAGCCTTAAACTTATCAGCCATATCCTTATCTTTGAGGATATGTTCCTTCTTATATTCCTGAACATCCGCATCGGAAACCTTAATGTTCATTTTTGCAGCGGTATTATGAATCAAGGTTTTAAGGATCAGTCTTTTTAAGGTTTCATCCCGTAAAACAGGAGCAATTTTGTTTTTCTGATTTTCAGGAGCGCCCGTCGCATAGAAAGCTTTGGACAGCTGATCGTATGTTTTATCATATTCGCTTTTGTTAACAGGAGTTCCGTTAACAGTCAAAATTTTGGCATCACCGCCTGATGCACTACATCCACTAAGGGTCAGCGTGCCAACCAGCACACTGGTAATCAATAAACTTGATAAACCCGCTAACAGACGTGGTTGTTGTGACATTGTAAAAACTGAGTTTTTTAAAGTCTGTTTATTTTGCATGGGATTCAACCACCTCATCAATAAATTGGTCTCTGTCAATTATAGCGGAAACACAGTAACTCGCCAAAAAAGACATCCCGGTGCCACTTGAGAGAAAGCTCTTGAAGGCTCCCTTAAGGCAACAGAGAGACTGAAGCAGTCGCAGGATACTTTAGAGTGATAAGAAAAAAGTATGCGCTTGAATAAGAGAGGAATGATTTCAATCAGCATAGAACTAGAGGAAGGCAGGATGGGTTCTTCCAAATCCTGTTTTTTTGAATTTTAATTTTTGAGAAGCACGGACTTTTTCCTGATCCTCTAGTATATTATTTTCTTGCCCTCTCTCTGTTTTTTACAGCAAAGCTCTCAGGGCATCCGACAACGCTTTTATTTTTTATCTCCCTCACGGGGGCGTGTTCAAGAATTAGCGGCTACGAGGCGCTAGGTACTGAACATGCCGCAGCGTATCAGAAATACATAAGCATTGCTCAGTGCCGCTAGCAACACAGTAGATGCAATTATCAACACGTCCTAATTATCGGTTTCCAAATATGATGGTCCCTAATACCCAGGATTTCAGACAATCTTCCATTACAAAAATCGCTCTGGTTGCAGGAGAGGGGGAATTACCCTGCCATGTAGCCCGCAATGCACAAATCCAAGGCATTCAAGTTATACCCTTTATGGTTGGCAAACGGGCAAGGGATTTACAAGAGCTCTGCAAACACTCGGGTTATGTGATTTCTCCGGGCCTGCTCCGGCAAACATTTCAATACTTAACGGAAGAACGGGTTAGTCACCTCGTATTTGCGGGTAAAGTCAACAAATGGATTTTGCTTCGCAATCCGCGCCTGGACGATCTTGCAAAAGAAGCACTCAGCCGCTTGCTCCGATTGAATGATGATGCTGTCATGCTCTGGATTATTGAACAGCTGGCAGCTTTAGGGATTACAGTTCTCCCGCAAAGTGCCTTTCTTCAAAACTTATTCATTCCGGAAGCCCTTCTCAGCAAACGGCAGCCTGATGCCCTGCAGCTTCGAGACGCTTTTTATGGCTTTGAAATAGCCTCTGAAATGGGACGTCTCGACATTGGTCAAAGTATTATTGTCCACCAAGGTATGATTATTGCTGTAGAAGCGATTGAAGGTACCGATGAATGCATCAAGCGTTCTGCTAACTGGACACGGAAAAAAGGCGGTGCGCTGGTCAAGGTTGCCAAACCTGAACAAGATCAACGCTTTGATATTCCGACGGTAGGTCTTCGAACCTTAAAAAGAATGCGGCAAGTCGGCTTGGACACTCTGATTACAGAAGCAAATCGAACTCTGTTTTTAGAGCTTGAGGCGATGAAAGATTACGTGAATAAATACCAAATGATTCTTATGTCCACCTCTCTGGAAAGCTTAGAAAGACAATTGCAAATGCTGAGCTCCCCTAATGCCGTTTGAACGCCTCTTTATCATAACCGGCGATCATTCAGGTGATATTCACGCCGCCAATGTATTGAAAGCTTTGAAACAGTTTAAACCTGAAATACAAGTGGGTGCTATTGGGGGAAATGCCCTTCGCAAAGCCGGGGCAGAAATTTTCACCGATCAAAGTCGTATGGGTAAAATTGGCTTAGGCAGCATTTTAAGCGCTCCGGAACATTACCTGTTGGGCAAACGTATTTTAAGCTACCTGGACAATTTTCAGCCTCAAGCGGTCCTCTTAATTGATTACGGCATGTTCAACTTATGGCTTGCGCGTCATTTAAAGGAGCGAGGATTCAAAGTTTTTTACTTTATTCCGCCACAAATCTGGGCATCACGTCGGGGAAGGATTCGGAAAATCCAGAGTTCAATCGATCATGTTTTTTGTATTTTCCCCTTTGAAAAAGACTTGTACGAAAGCTATCACGTTCCGGTAACTTATGTAGGACATCCGCTCGTGGGTGCTTTAGAACCTGCGATTAGTAAGCAAGACTTTTGCAAAGCACATCATCTCGATCCGGATAGACCTCTGCTTGGGATTTTTCCCGGCTCCCGGATGTCGGAACTTAAAACGCTGCTACCCCGAGTTTTAAAAGCATTACCTCTCCTCCAAAAGGAACGCCCTACAGGCCTTGCTCCGATCCAATTCGTTCTCGCCAAAGCCAATTCGTTTTCAGATAAAGTCTTTCAAGAGCATCTCCAAAAGAGTCTGAAAGAAAGCGGACTGACCCTTAACGATGTTCATGTCGTTTCCGGTCAAAACCATGCCCTTATGAGCGCTGCCGATCTTCTGATTGCCAAATCGGGCACCACAACATTGGAAGCCGCTCTTTATAAAACCCGGATGATTTTAATTTATCGAATATCGCCATGGATCTATCCCATAGCACTAAAAATTGCCTACTTACCTTGCCTGGGATTACCCAATATATTAACCGACATGCAAAACCCTCCTGTCCCTGAACTCTGGCAAGATGCAGTTAATCCAAAGCAAATTACAGAAAACTTATTACCGCTACTAAATCCTGTAAGCCCTCAGAGTCAAAGACAGTTACAGGCTTTTGAAGACATTACTCAAAAATTGAATCTGGGTGGCGCTGCGGAAAATGTCGCTAAAGGAATCCTTCAAATTTTAGAAAGAGAGGGTACTGCACTTTAGGCAATACCCTCTCTTCTTTCCAGGTGAGGTCAATCCACAAACTATGGGCTACAAGAGGTTCCACTATCAGCGCCACCACCAGTTCCGCAAATGACTCCGGAACCCGCATTGGTTGCCCCTGCAATAGTACCTGAAGAATCAGTGACACCAACTTGCCCCATAGCGGTAACATAAGCAGAAGTAAGATCCGTTGCACTTGTTGTCGTATTCCATTTTTGCAAGTCACTTAAGGAAGCAATTTGCTTTGACATATCTGTAACCACACCACCAACATCAGGATTACTAAGAATACCACTGGCTGCTACCTGATCATAGAGACTCATAAAAGGTTGCAACTGAGCCATTGCTGCAGAAGAATTCATGGTGCTTGCGGCATTAATACCAATACTGTTGTCAAACCCAAATTGCGCCTGAAAATCTGCAACAGCGTACGTTTGGCCATTATATGTGACTGTACCCGCACCACTATTAACAGCGTTTTGTAGGGCAGCTTCTGCGCCTGCCATATCATGTCCCGCTTGTGCCAATTGCTGAAGTAAATTGGCTTGATCTTGTGTTATTTTTCCATCTGCTAAAAGTTGTGCTGCTAAAGCTTCCATGCTGGAAGCTAAAGAGTCAGTTGCTCCATTAGCCCCAGCCGTTTGAATAATGCCTGATATACCTGAAATGGTAATAGGGCCAACTGTCGCTGAACTTGCACCACCCTTAGTGCTACCGGGAGCAGATGCCGCTGCCGCTGCTGCTGCTTTTGCCGCCGCTGCTGCAGCGGCATCTGCTTGCGCCTGCTTTTGAGCACTTGAAATACGACTTTTGAAATCATCCCGAGCTTGACCTGTTTTACTCGTAAAGCCATTCGCGATCTGAGTCCAGGTCGCTGCTGTTGCTATCAGTACAAAGATCGCAATGATAGTGTATTCGGTAATGGTATGGCCGTTCTGAAACTTAAAACGCATAATAACTCCTTATCAAAGGACATTTACTCTTCGACAAAAATAAGGAAAAAATGAAGCCTTTGATAAGTTATGTATTGACCTTAAAATACAATTTAACGACTTTCAAAAAACTATTTAAGTTCATCATCTCTCCTTCTTAAAATTAAGGGGTACAAGATGCTCCACTGTCTGCGCCATTACCGGCTCCACAAATAACGCCGGAACTCGCATTTGTTGCACCCGCAATGGTTGTCGCAGGATCAACGACACCGATATCCGTCATCGCTGTAACATAGGCGGCCTCTAAGTCAGCAGAACTGCTAGTCGTATTCCATTTTGCAAGGTCACTCAAAGACGCTATTTGTTGTGACATACTCATCACCACAGTAAAAGTGGTTATATCATTAAATACTCCACTGGCAGCAACTTGATCATAGAGAGTCATAAAAGGCTTTAACTGAGCCATTGCAGCAGAAGTAGCCATATTACTCGAACCAGCGACATTACCAAGACTGTTATCGAAACCAAACTGGGCTTGAAAATCAGCGACAGGCATGGTTTTACCGCCAAACGTTACCGTACTGGAACCACTATCAACAGCACTTTTTAAGGCAGCCTCTGCTCCTGCCAAGTCATGTCCCGCTTGAGCTAATTGGGTGAGTAGGTTTGCTTGATCCTGCGTAATTTTGCCAGCAGCTAAAAGTTGAGCCGCATATGACTCCATACTGGACGCCAAAGAATCGGTGGCCCCATTCGCACCAGCCGTTTGAATGATACTCGAAACACCAGCAATGCTGATAGGAGCTCCAGCAGCTCCCGAAGTAGTTCCCGGTGGCGCAGCTGCAGCGGCAGCCTTTGCAGCCTGTGCAGCTGCGGCGGCGGCGGCATCTGCGGTGGCTTGTTTCTGAGCACTGTCAATACGGCTTTTAAAGTCATCACGAGCTTTAACTGTTTTACTCGTAAAGCCATTCGCGATTTGCATCCACACTGTCATGGACAACAGCAATGCAAAAACAGCAATAAGGGTAAATTCTATGGCCGTATGACCGTTATTAGCCTTAAAAGCCATACTGACTCCTTACCGAAGGATTCGATCATTAACCTCTTCGGCAAGACTAAAGAAGAGTTAAATCTTCAATAAGTTTTATGTACTGAATTAAAAAACCCGTTTAAAACCTGTTTATTGGCTCTATGAGATAACTTATCAGAGAAACTATTTAAGGCTTGAAAGCATTATGATAAGCCTTTTCTACTCGATCGAGAGCTTGATAATTATAAAGAACATCAGTAATTTGGCCCTGAGAATTGATGAAAACAAGAGCCGGCACTGTTAAGGGTTTAAAAGTATGCATTAAAGCCGCTTGCTTACGAGGACCTTCGTTAACATCCACTGCAAAAAAATTTAATTGAGGATGGGCTGTTCTGAATTTCTGAAGAACAGGTTTCATTTTTTGACAATCCAGACAAAGAACTGAGGAGAAATCAATCACAGTCAGGCGCTTTACCGAACTGGGCAAAGCGGCATGGATCTCGTCAGGGCTTGCATGGCGTAAGCCGATAAATCGAGTATCAGCGGCAAATACTGAAAAAGAGAGTCCCATTAAGGCAACAAACAAAAAAAGTGCGGATAAAATACGTTGGGGAATCATCATGAGGACTTTGCTCCAAATCAGTTGAATCAAGGCTTTATAGTAGATCAAAAACCTGGGTTTTATAGGGTTCAGCGAAGAAATGCTTCTTCGGAAAAGTTCATGGAATCCCCCTGTCATTCCGCGCGTTAGTCGCGGAATCCAGAGTTAAACCTGTCTTTCTGGATGCTGCGACTTTGCACAGCATGACAATAGACTTTATTAATAGGACAATGTCATGTCATAAACGTTTATCAAGCACACTATAACTTTGAAACTCTCCAATTAAGTCCTTACTTGGACGATTGAAGAAGGAACGCAATCTCGAATCAATGCCGCCATGGCCTCCATATTAGCGACAAGGGGGTATTCTGCACGACTGTAAAGCGACATGAGGCGGCCACTACCGGAGTCATCGAGTTGCGAAAATAAGAGACGACCTGCCATCGGAGATTCCTGGGGGACAGCTAAAGCAGGGATAATTGAAATACCAACCCCGCCCGCCGTCATGTGCAAAAGCGTTTCCAGGCTCGTCGCCTTAAACTGTTGAGTCGTCCGACTTTCCGGGATCATACAAAGTTCGGTGGTTTGATCCTTTAAGCAATGACCGTCTTCCAGCAATAAAAGCTTTTCCACCTGAATATCGCGAACAAGAATATGAGAAGGCTGTTTCGGATTCATATCGCGGCTTACGGCCAGTAAAAAAGGCTCAAAATAAAGCGGGTACTCACGAAGACCGTCCATTTCAAATGTATTTGTAGCAATCACAGCATCCAGCTGTCCTTGGCGAAGTTGTTTTACTAAAGAATCCGTAAGTCCCTCAGTCAGAAAAAGTTGAAGTTCAGGAAACCGATCCTGCACGGCCGATACACAATACGGCATCAAATACGGACAAGTCGACGCAATAATTCCCAGGTGAAAAGGTCCGGTCAAAGGCTTACGCATCGGGTTCATCATTTGAAGCAGTTTTTCGGCCTCATCTAAAACACGTTGAGCTTGCAAACAAAACCTTTCACCTGCCTGACTCAGACGAACCTGACGCTTGGTTCTCTCGAATAATACAACGCCCATATGCATTTCCAGGGCTTTCAACTGTTTACTCAGTGCCGGCTGGCTCACGTGACAGTGTGCAGCCGCTATGCTGAAGTTGAGATGCTCTGCAACCGCCAGAACATACTCCAGATCCTTCAGCGTGATATCCCCAACTTCCATCTTTGTTCATCTTCTAAAAGCATATTAATAACTTTTAATTATAACAGATCAATCTTTTATGTATTGGCTATATAAGTCGTTCAAAGCTACTCTATAACTATCAAGAGACCGGCGCAAATCGGTATCAAGAATCAGAAAGAAAGGAATAAATACCATGCCTTACGCCTTACAAGCCAGCCAAACCGAGAAAAACCTGGAAGCAGCCTTTGCCGGAGAATCGATGGCAAACCGCCGTTATCTCTATTTTGCTAAAAAAGCCCGCGAATTAGGAAACGAAGAAATCGCCACCCTCTTTGAAAATACGGCTCAGCAAGAAACGGCGCATGCCTTTGCTCACTTGGAGCTGATGCTGTCCAAAGAAACCGCACTCACGGTTGAACGCTTATTGGAAATTGCAATCGAAGGTGAGTTACACGAAACCAATCATATGTACCCTGCCTTTGAAGCAACAGCCCGAGAAGAAGGCAAGCTGGATGCAGTTTCGGAATTCCGGGAGCAAGCTCAGGAATCAGCCGAGCACGCGGAAATCTTTAAGCAAGCGGCCAAACGCTTCAAAGCGCTTACGGGTGTGGAAGCTCATCATGCAGCCCGATACCAAAAAGCCTTGGATTCAATCACAGGCAGTTAATACGAGTATTGTGAAATGTTCATGAAGTAACATTCTGCTATTAACAGCCGATTGTCATGCTGCGCGAAGTCGCAGCATCTAGAAAAACAGGTTTAACTCTGGATTCCGCGATTAAAGCGCGGAATGACAATATAAAGGGCAAACAGATAGATTGAATTAACCTTTCGGAAGAAGCAATTATATTATTTAAAAAGGAAATTAACGATGCCTTACAAGAAATATATTTGTACCCTCTGCGGCCACATTTACGATGAAGCTGTTGGCGACCCGGACGGTGGTTTAGCCCCAGGAACCCGGTATGAAGACATTCCCGAAGAATGGTCTTGTCCGGAATGCGGTGTTAGCAAGGATATGTTCGAGCCTCTGGCTGAGTAAGGCCAGCCAGTCGATCCCATTTCAATTCTTTTTGATTGGGAATAAGTTCCCCGATGTGAATTCACATCGGGGAACTTTAAATTAAGAATGCACGGGAAAAGTCCGCACTTATAGCTCTTAAAAAGCCAAAGAAGGCCGGAAGGTTCTAAAAAACGCCGGACTTAGAAGACATTTTCATCCTGTGACCGTCGTCCTTTTTCGCCACAAAACTCTTGAGTAGCCACAACACAGGCTGGCGCATATGAAAATGTCGAGAAAGTCAGCCGTTCTTTTTAGAACCCTGCCGGCCTTTGCCTCTCTTCCTGGCTAAGAGGACTATTAAAAGCACGGACTTTTCCCGTGCGTTCTTAAAAATAGACATACAATTTGTATCATTTCAGACAATTTTTAGATCTTTTATTTGTTTTTATAAATAAATACATCTTTTTGTGAGCGAGGCAAATTTATATGATCAACTATCCCGTGGGTAGTAATGGACTGTATTCTCCTTATCAGCAGCAAAGCCCTTATACGGGTAATGCAGCAATTTACAGCGGTGCCATGGACTTTATACCCGGAATAACAGGTACAGGTTCCCTGGCAACAGATACTGTTCAAGTGCCCGGCTTAAATGGCATTGGCACTTCAACATTAGGTACCGGAACAAGCGCAAGTGCCAGCACAACTCAAATTCTCAGCATGCTGGTAACCTTAATCCAAACGCTGATACAAAGCTTAACCCAGCAAGGAAAGTCCAACCAGAACACTAATGCCTTCGATTTAGCCCCCAATCAAGCTCCAAAAGATACTACAAATAACCAGGAAGCACCTGTTCCTCCAACAAATGCAAAGGCAAATATTTCTGACGGCTTTATTGATACGGACACAAAGCAACAAGGCCAAGGAGATTGTGTCTTTTTATCCGTAACCCGAAGCATTGGGCAAACAGATCAAGGACGTACAGCTATTCATAATGCAATTACACCAAACAAAGACGGATCTTTTGAGGTTAAGTTTGCAGGGTCTGACAAAAGTTATCACGTTACAGCAGATGAGGCAAAAAAACAGGGGCAATGGGCAAACGGCGATATTGACATGCAAATTCTAGGAACTGCTGCAGATAAATACTTTAAAGAGCATGGTCAATCGAATGGCGTTAATGGCCAAAGCTTTACAAGTATCAGTAAATTGATAACCGGAGATAGCAATCACAGCGTTGCCTATACCGGAAGAAATTCAGTGGATGAAATTAAAAAGGCTTTAATTAACGCTGCACCTGATATTGGTAAAACAAAAAGTATTGCAATCTCAGGAGGAGTTGCAGAAGGCGGCAATTGGAAAGCAAAAGATACAGCCCATGAATTTGCAGTTGAAAGCATTGATACCAAAACAGGAACGATTACTTATACAAACCCTTGGGATACCAGCACTAAAAGAACCATTTCAATTGATGACATGGCAAAACAATTAGTAGCTGACCCAAATGGCTCTACAATTGATATTTATGGTGCTAAATAGAAAGCAAGGACCTGTATGTTATCCAGGATTAGTTTCATCAATACGGAACGATTTATTTCAAACAAGGAATTATGCTGCCAACCTTAAGACTTGCATTGAATCCCTACGCACAGGAACAGACGGCGTAGGAAGCTTTTTGAATGAGAAGGCCAGGTAGTAATAAAATCCTAATTAAGAGCCTTATATTAAATCCCCCAAATGTAAATTACATCTGGGGGATTTTAAATTAAAAATAGACATACGATTTGTATCATGTCAGGCAATTTTGGACCTTTTGTTTGTTTTTATAATTAATATCCATCTTTTTCTGTGAGTGAGGCAATTTCATATGATCAATTACCCTATGGGTACTAATGGGCTATACTCTCCTTATCAGCAGCAGAGCCCTTATACCGGTAAGGCGACAACGTATAACGGCGCTATGGACTTTATGCCAGGCATAACAGGTACAGGCTCCGTGGCAACAGATACAGTTCAAGTACCCGGCTTAAATGGCTTAGGAACATCTTCCCTGGGATCAACAACAGCCAGCGCAAGTACAACTCAAATTCTCAGTATGCTGGTTACACTCATTGAAACACTTATACAAACGTTAACGAAAGGTAACGGACAGTCGGCAGCTATGGATGCGGGTCCAAGTCCGACACCGGGCGTTTTTGCCGGCAATAACTCCAAGAAAACAAATTCAGGTGGTGCAGCGGCAGATACAGGTAATGACGCCAATACCGGAACAGGTACAGCCGTTAATGCGAATGATAATGAATACTTAAATTTCAAACAAGGTCAAACGGGTGACTGTGCTGTTCTATCAGGTATTGCCGCTGTTTCAATGGATGCCAATGGAAAGAAAACCTTAGATGATTCGGTTAAAGCAAACGGCGACGGAAGCTATACCGTAAAATTAAAAGGTACCGGTGAAACTTTCAACATTTCCAAAGATCAAATGGCAGACGACAAACTCAGTAAAGGTGAACCTAAGGTCAGAGCCCTCGAGAATGCCATCAAACAACACTATGCAAATAAGGGCGATAATTTTGAGGGCAAAGGTGGACCGGATATTATTAAGCTATTAACCGGAAAAAGTACTCAAAGCCTAAAAACAGGAAACGATCCAGCTAAATTGAAACAAGCCTTAATTGACTTATCCCAAAAAGATACCAATGGTTTAACGCTGGAAGTTGGTGCGGAAACCTTGACAGGCAGTGAAACACACGGTATGCACGGTTATGCGGTCGAAAAGGTTGATGCTGCCAATAATAAAATCACGTACGAAAATCCCTGGGATGCAGGTAAGGCCATTACTGTAAATTTAGATGATTTTGTCAGAGACATGACTGCTCAAGGCAGTGGTGGTGTCGATTACACACTCCTTTAATTTAAAATTAATTCAAAAAGAAAAGCCTCGTTCCTATTGAACGAGGCTTTTCCGTGATTAGGCAGGTTGGTACTTAGTAGCCGACACCAGCTCCTAACATTGTGGAACCGTGCCATACTTTAATTTGATCCTCTTGATTTTGCGCGGAGCTCGAAATATCGATCTGCTTCTGGAGATTATCTCTTTCTTCCGTAGAAATCTTACCATCAAGCGCTTCCGCTCCAGAGCCATCTTCACGTTTTGTATTGCAACCATCCGCGTGTCTTTCAGCAACGGCAGCTTCTTTAACATTGACTTTGCCATCACCATCCAAGTCAAAGTACTTCATACTTTTATCGTCAAGTTTAACGCCACCCAAGGCTTGTCCTAAACCTTCTGCCGATAAATTACCATCTTTATCCGCATACTTTTGAGCATGAGCCTTTAAGTCGTCACTGTAACCCTTAGCATCCGGATTGGCTCCACCCGGCCCATGGATGGAAAGTGTTACGTCACCACCCTGCGACTCGCCACGCTGACGGCCGAATAATGGATGCTCACCGCCCGGTCCCTGCCTTGTTCCCTGTTGGGGAAACAGCAAATTTTGCCCTCCCCAAGGTGATTGAGGCCCACCTTGTTGCTCTCTGGTTTGAGGCTGAAAAGCACCCCAAGTATAATTATCGGTTGGTTGATACTGACCTACATATCCCATAAATATATCGCCCCCATTTAACTAACCCTTGCTTACCTGCATAAAAACTTTGTATAGTCCTTCAGTGCTACTCATTTTTTTTAACAATTAATAAATCCAAATCAAAATTCATCTCTTAAAAGAATTTTATATCCTACTCATTTCAAAGGAAAATAAACTCGATATATAAAACATATTAAAATGAAATCAAAAAAATGATTAACTTTTGTAATGCTTCAAGGCAATTTTTTCTTTTTTATTGACACAGCCATACAGGAAGGATTCTCCACGGATGAGGTAAACCGCGTTTAGCTTTTATTCTTGAGCTGACAGTTTCCGAACAATGCCACCCGACGCAGCGTTCTTTCCTCCGCACCTCGAAAAATTAACTCTAATTCAGCTTCTAAGGAAGATTGTTTTTCCAAACTGCTTTTCCTGGCTTTTAAAATTAACGCTTTGCAGCCTTTTTCAGGCTTTTTAGGCTCAACCAACTGAAACAAATCAGCCAGCTTATGCCAATACGTCTGTTCAAGGGCAGACAAATCTGAATAGAAATCCTGGGTGGTCATAATAGAGTCAATCAAAGTTTTTTTTTGAACTAACCTGTTTTGAGAACTGGATGTCCAGCTTGAGGGCAGCAATGTTCAAACTTGCTTCTCGTAACTCAATAACAGTAGCAATAAAAATAAGGAAAAGTCCTAATAGGAAAAACATCAATGGCGAAAAATCAGGAATCCAAACCAGGTGGAGTTTAATAATGGCCAAACTCAGCATAGTCAGGACCATGAAACAGATGGCCATGGATAAAACCGATAAGGCATTCCGTATCATGCGAGCGCGGAGCATGAAGCAATCCAGCTGCTGATGAATATTGTCGCATTCTTCCGTCGTGCTGGCATGGATCAGGTTTTGATTTAGCTGGCGAACGCGGGTACCAACCGTCGTCATACGGTTACTCAGGCTGAGCATAAAAAGCCCGATGCTGGAAATCGCAACCGCCGGTGATAGGGCATGGGTGATGATATCGGCACTCATATATACATCCTAAAGAAAGCAACTTTATAAGAGGTTAGCTCTGAATTATAGTAGCAGTAACAGATTGGCATATGCATAGGAGAGATTTGAAATGTCCACTTCTCATGAATGGGACGAGCAATATTTACTATCTTTGATTCGAAATGAGGTACAAGAAAATATTCATTTAGATTACAAAGCCTGCGATGCATTGAATAGTAAAGCGGATGCAAAGAAAGGAGAACTCAGTAAAGATGTATCTGCCTTTGCAAATTCTGATGGAGGAATCATTATTTATGGAATGATTGAAGGTAAGGGTGATAAAAAACATCTACCAGAAAAGCTAGATACTGGATTCGATCCAGGCAATGTATCTAAAGAGTGGATTGAGAGCGTAATCAATTCTAATATTCAACGCAGAATTTCTGGAATCAAAATCCACCCCATTGAATTAAAAACTCAGAATCCTGGTAAGTT
>Ga0105239_10006217_pt1 | contig 13895 bp, 13 predicted proteins | sample KBSC44metaG_FD_92761 | JGI IMG/M metagenome (GOLD analysis project Ga0105239, IMG submission 92761) | Corn rhizosphere microbial communities from Kellogg Biological Station, Michigan, USA - KBS C4-4 metaG | ecosystem: Host-associated > Plants > Roots > Rhizosphere > Soil | place: Michigan, USA... | reverse complement strand
CATCGCGCCGGTCAGCGTGTCGCGCAACCACGGTTGCACGGGCGGATCGGCGAGGCCTAACAACGCATTCGGCCAGGGCGACGACAACCATTGCGCGGTGATCCACGCCGAATCCAACGGCCGAAACGACAAACTGTGCTGTACACCCTCGTGGCCTGGCAATACGACCAGATAAAGCAGCAGCCCGGCCATCCACGCGAGTGCCGGAATGATCAGCAGCCGCACGCGCAACCGCAGCCACACGCCGAGGGCGATGATGGTGGGGAACGCGGCAGCGCCGGCGCCGAAGGTGAACATCGCCATCAGGCATGCCGTCGAAGCGAGCAGCATCGCGCCGGGCGAATCGCTGCGATGCGCGCGCCACGTGGCGAGCGCCGCGGCGATCACCGAGACCACGACAAGGTAGACCTGCAGTTGCCCCATGCCTTGCACCAGCATGCGTGCATTGGCGAGCCAGAGCACACCGAGCACCGCGAGCATCACCGCCGCCGCACGTGCCGCGCGGGGCATCGCGTGTCGCCACGCGACGAAGGCGACGGTCGCCACGACCAGCGCAATGCAAAGACTGCCTACGCCGAGCTGCAGCATCTGGTTGGCGTGCATCGCCAAGATTTCGATATTCGCGATCAGAGCAGGAAAAACCGGTCGGTGACCGTTCTCCAGCATGAACACCGAAGTCAGGAACGGTTGCGACAGGTAGTGCGCATATTCTTTGAACTGGTCGAACGTCGGCTGGCGCAGCGCGAAATGCGCGAGCACATTCGCCGCCGTCGCCGCGAAATAGGAAGCGACGAGCAGAAACCACGCCGGCAATACGCACCGGTACAGCAAGGCGCCGGATTTCGCGAAAGCGCTGCCGCTTTCGCGCGCATCAGGCGTCATGTGTCGCGGCCGAATCGCCGCCATACGCGCTGGGCAAAATGCTGCAGCCGACCGATACGGCCTGCATTCATCGCCGCCTCGGCGCGCTCCAGACGCGCGGTAAGATCGGTGATGTCGCGATAAAGGCGCTGGTTGTGCTGATCGCGCCGCGCGAGCAGCGTGCGCAACTGCTGTACGTCGTGATCGCTGAGTATGTGGCCGGCCGTGAACTGCTCAGGCAACGGACGGTCGACATAGATAGTCGAATGCGTATCGGCGAGTTCTTCGGCCGGACGGTCTTTTGTGTAAAAGTATAAAGCGATCGATCGGCGCGACAGGTTTTTCTTCGCGTCCGGAAGCCCAATCCGGCTGAAGCCATGCCAGCTCGTCTCGGTGGTCTCGAAGATCACGGCGCGGTTGTACAGCGGCGTAATGAGTTTGACGCGGTTGTCGGCCGCGCGCGGATTGGAATGCAGTTCGAGCGAACCGCCCCACGCATCGTCCCACTCGTGGTTGAGGTAGACGATGAGGTTGAGCCGCCGATGCCAGCGTTCCACCGGATGGCGGTTGAAGTCGACGTGAGCGTCGAGGTCCTGTCCTTCGCGGTTTTCGTGCGTGCCGCCGCCGAAATACCACGGGTCGTAGAGCAGATCGGGAATGCCGGTGATTTTGCCGATCAGCGCGAGAAATTGCGGTGTCTGGATCAGATCGTCGAGCGTTGCGTACGACGCGCCGAGTTCGCGGATGCGTTCCACCGTCGATTTCTGGCCGAGTTCGCCGGCCTCGTTGCGTGCGTTGCCGCGTTCGAAGGCGGGGAAATCGGAAAGCAGCTGCGCGCAGGCTTCCGGCGTGAAGAAGTTTTCGATGACGATGTGGCGGAACGGATCGGCGTTGCGGAATTCCGTTGCGAGTTTGCTGGCATCGCGCACGACGGCAGGATTGACGATATCGTTCACGGGCTCGAATCGGCGCACGCGGCGCTGTGCCGCGGAGCGGGCATTCTAACTCAGGCGGTCACGACGGTCCGCATCTGCTCCAGCACGCGTTCGATGCTCGCGCGGCTCTGCGCACGCAACAGTTTCTTCGACGTGGCGATCAACTCGGCGCGATCGCATTGCGCGATGGCCTGCCGCACTTCGAGCAGCGCGCCGGGATGCATGCTGAATCCGGTGAGTCCGAGGGCGAGCAGCAGCGCGGTGTAGCGTGTTTCGCCGGCCATTTCGCCGCACAGCGTCACTGCTTTGCCGGCTTTGACGCTGACGGCGATGATCTGCGACAGCAGTTTCAGGATGGCCGGATGCAGCGGGTCGTAGAGGGTGGCGAGGGCGTCGTTGTTGCGGTCGACGGCGAGGGTGTATTGGGTGAGGTCGTTGGTGCCGATGGAGACGAAATCGAGCTGCTTGATCATGCCGGGCAGTGCGATCGCGGCGGCAGGCACTTCGATCATGGCGCCGAGTTCGATGTGGTCGGCGATTTCGTGTCCGCCGGAGCGCAGGTCGCGCGCGCATTCGTTCAGCAGTGCGCGCACCACGGCGATTTCTTCGCCGGTGGTCACCATCGGCACCAGCACGCGCACCTGACCGAAGGCCGAGGCACGCAGGATGGCGCGCATCTGCGTGGCGAAGATGGCGGGGCGGCGCATGGCCAGACGCACGCCGCGCACGCCGAGTGCGGGATTGGATTCTTCGCGCAGCGCGAGGCCGGTGCCGTCGGCTTTGTCGGCGCCGAGGTCGAGTGTGCGGATGGTCACCGGCGCGCCGCCCATGGCGAGCACGATTTCGCGATACGCGGCGTATTGCTCGTCTTCGGACGGCAATTCGTGACGCTGCAGGAACAGGAATTCGGTGCGATACAGACCGACGCCGGCCGCGCCGCAGTTGCGCGCCTGCGCGATGTCGGCAGGCATTTCGGCGTTGGCGAACAGATGAATTTCGATGCCGTCGCGCGTCAGCGTGCGTTCGTGTTTGAGGCGCGACAGTTGTTCCGCGTTGCGCGCCTGGTCGCGCTGGAACTGGCGGTAGCGAGCCAGATCCTGCGCGGTCGGATGCACGATGATTTGTCCGGCGCCGGCATCGAGCAGGAGCAGGTCGTCGTCGTTGATTTTTCGCAGGGCGTCATGCGCGCCGATGAGCATCGGCATGCGCATGCTGCGCGCCAGGATCGCACTGTGCGACAGCGCGCTGCCGCCGGTCGTCACCACGCCGAGCACCCCGTGTTCGGTGAGGTGCGCCAGTTCCGCCGGCGCGATGCTGTCGCCGATGAGGATGGTGCCGACGCGCGAGGCGATCTGCCGTTCGGCGGGCGTGGTGTCGCGCGCGAGTGCGGCCTGCACGCGGCCGATGACGTGGTCGACGTCCTCGCGGCGGCTGCGCAGGTATGGATCGTCGATGGCGTCGAACACGGCGGCGATGCGGTCGCGCTGCATTTTCAATGCGGCGCTGGCGCGGTAGCGGCCGCGGCGGATCAGGTCGAACAAGCCGGAGGTGAGTTCCGGGTCGTCGAGGATGAGACTGTGCGCGTCGATGAATTCGCCGACTTCACGCGCGAGCGCGCCGTGCAGTTTTTCGCGGAGCTGGTTCAATTCCTCGCGCGTGTGCGCGAGTGCGTCGCGCAAGTTGGCGACTTCGGGTTCGATCTCACGTTCACCCAGGGGGCGTTCGTCGATGTTGACTTGTCCGGGCTGCGAGAGTCGCGCACGTCCGAGCGTCATACCGCGCGCGGCGGAGATTCCATCGATGACGAAGCGCGTGCTCACGCGCCCTCGTCGAATTTGCGGTTGAACAGATCGATCATTGCATCGAGCGCGGCGGCTTCGTTGTCGCCGTCGGTGCGCAGTGTGATGGTGCTGCCGACGCCGGCGGCGAGCATCATCACACCCATGATGCTTTTCGCGTTCACTTCGCGGCCGCGGTGAATCAACCACGCATTGCACGAAGGATAACCCTGCAGCAACTGGACGAGCTTGGCCGACGCGCGCGCGTGCAAGCCGAGTTTGTTGCTGATGGTCACTTCGCGCTCAAGCATCGTCGATATGGATCCCCGTGCGTCCGCCGCTGGATGCGGTCTGCACCAGTTCGGACAGGTTCTGTTCCGGATAATTCAGCACGCGCAGCAGCATCGGCAGATTCAAGCCGGAGACGCGGCGCACTTCCAGGCCCAAGCCGCGCAGTTTTTCGCCGACATTGCTCGGTGTGGCGCCGTAGACATCGGTGAGCACGAGTACACCTTCGCCGCGATCGAGCGCGCGGATGCGCGCGGCGGCGTCGCGCAGCGCGGCATCGACGTCGGAGCCGGGCGGCACGGCGAAACTGTCGATCGGCAGCGCGATACGGCCGAGGATGTGACGGGCGGTCTGCACCAAGGCCAGGCCCATGGTTTCGTGGGTGAGCAGCAGGATGCCGACAGCCATGCCTATTCCAGCTCCCGGTGGAAGGTGAGCACCTGTTCGCGCTTCTGACGGAAATATTCGGCGAGTCGCTCGGCGAGATAGACCGAGCGATGGCGTCCGCCGGTGCAGCCGATGCAGATCGTCACGTACGAGCGGTTTTCCGCTTCGAAGCGCGGCAGCCAGGTGTCGAGGAATTGCTGTACGTCGCCGAGGTATTGCACGACATCGGGTTTGGCTTCCAGCCATTCGCGCACGGCGCGATCGCGGCCGGAGAGCGGGCGCATCTGTGCATCCCAGTGCGGATTCGGCAGGCAGCGCGCGTCGAACACGAAATCGGCATCCGGGGGCACGCCGCGTTTGTACGCGAACGATTCGAACAGCAGCGACAACGGTCCGCCGGCCATGCCGAACTCGGTGGCGATCAGCCGGCGCAGCTGATGTACGTTGAAGTCGGCGGTGTCGATCACGCTGTCGGCGATCGAGGACAGCGGTTTGAGCAACTTGCGTTCGCGTGCGATGGCGTCGGCCAGCGACACGCCTTCGCCGGTCAGCGGATGGCGGCGGCGCGTGTCGGAATAGCGTTTGAACAGCACCTCGTCGCGCGCGTCGAGGAAAATCAGGCGCGGTTCGATGCCGTCCTTCGCCACATCGGCGAGCACCTGCGGCAGGACGTTCAGATCCTTGGCGCGGTTGCGCACGTCGATGCCGACGGCCAGGCGCGGATGCAATCCGGCCTGCGCCACTTCGGCGACGAACGCGGGAAGCAGCGAGCCGGGCAGGTTGTCGACGCAGTAGTAGTCGAGGTCTTCGAGCGTGCGCAACGCGATGGTCTTGCCCGAACCCGACATGCCGCTGACGACGATCAGTCTCGTCGGCGTCGGTTTCGGGTTGTCGGGACCTGTGCTCATCACCAGGCCGGCTGCTTGCGCATCTGGTGCGCCTGGCGGTCGAGGAAGGTTTGCGCGGGATCGATGCCTTTGGTTTTCAGCACGTGATTGCGCACGGCGGCTTCGACGAGCACGGCGAGGTTGCGCCCCGGCGCGACGGGAATGGTGGTTTGCGGAATCTTGGTGTCGAGCACGTCGCGATAGGAATTGTCGCCGTAGATTCGTTCGAGTCCGCCGTGTTCGATCGGCACCGAACGCGCCGTGATCTGCAGGTGCACAATAAGGCGCAAATATTTGGACGGCTTTACGGCTGTGTGACCGAACATCTCCCGCACGTTGAGGATGCCCAGGCCGCGCACTTCGAGCAGGTCCTGCAGCATTTCGGGACAGGAGCCGTCGATGACGTCGGGCGCGATCTGCGTGAATTCCGGCGCGTCGTCGGCGACCAGCCGATGGCCACGCGTGATCAGTTCCAAAGCGAGTTCGGATTTGCCCGAACCCGATTCGCCGGTGATCAGCACGCCGATCGAATACACCTCCATCAGTACGCCGTGCAGCGTCACGCGCCGCGCGAGCATGCGCGCGAGGTGGTATTGCAGATAGGTCAGCAGTTCGTGGCCGCGCTGCGCGCTGACCCAGATCGGCGTACCGGATTCGTTGGCCGCATCGCGCAGGTCGGCGGGCACGGCTTGGTCTTTCGTGACGATCAGCGCGGTCGGATGGAAACCCATCACTTTCTCGATCATCTCCCAGCGCTGGCGCGAATCCAGGCTGTCGAGCCAGCTCAGTTCTTCCGAACCGATGATCTGGATTTTGTTCGGATAGATGATGTTGAGATAACCCGCCAGCGACGGACGCCGCGACTGTTTTTCCGCCGGCACGATCGCGCGCGATTCGCCACGCTGGCCGGCCGCCCAGCGCAACGACAGGCGCGTGCCGACTTTCTCGAACAACTCGCGAGCGGTGAGCCTCTCCATATGCGCAATGTCGCAGGAACGCTGCGAATTTTCCAGCGCGGCCGGTCGCGGACGGCGTGTATCATGACGCATCGTCCAAAAGGGATTGCGCAGTGAGAATCTTCCTCGTCATCGCGGCGGCCGTTTTGATGTGTGCCTGCGGCCTGCAAGGCAGTGGCGGCAGTTCGATTGCGCTGGTCAACGGCGATTTCGAGCAGCCGGCCGGCGAGGGCGGCATTCCGGGCTGGCAGTACTCGCATCATGCCGGCGTCGATGCGTACAAGGTCTCGCTGGACACCGATTCGCCGGCGCAAGGCAAAGCGAGCGCGAAAATGACGCGCAGTCAGCCGCAGATCTACGGCTCGCTCGACCAGCTCGTGTCGGTCAAAGGCGCCGCCGGCAAGACGGTGCGCGTTACGGCGAAGATGAAAAGCGACAGCGTCGGTCCGAAGGGCTGGGTGCTCTTCATGTCGGGACGCGGCCTGAAAGGGAATATCTACAGCACGCCGGTGACAGGCAGCACGCCGTGGAAGGATGTCTCCATCGAAGCGAAGATGCCCGCCGACGCGGACAAGCTCAACATCGGCGTGACCTTGCTCGATGGCGGTACCGGCTGGATCGACGACGTGAAGGTCAGCGTCGTCGACTGACCTTTGTCAGGCCAGCGGCACGCGGATTTCCACTTCGAGTCCGCCGCCTTCCGCGTTGTGCGCGGTGATGCGGCCGCCCTGGCGTTCGATGGCACGCTTGGCGATGGCAAGACCAAGCCCACTGCCGCCGCTTTTGCGCTGGCGTGCGGTGTCGGTACGGAAATACGGTTCGAAGATTTTGACTTCGTCGGCGGGCGGCACACCCGGCCCTGCGTCGCGCACGCGCAGACGCGCCTGGTTTTCGACGCGATCCAGACGCAGGTCGATGGTGCTGCCGACGCTGGTGTAGTTCACCGCATTGCGCACAACATTTTCGATCGCGCTGGTGAGCAGATCCGCTTCGGCGTGCACCCGCATCGGTGCGGTCTGCGCGACATGCAGCGCGCAGGGTTTCGCCTGCGCTTCGAACGCCGCATCGGCGACGATGTCGGCGACCAGTTCGTCGAGCGCGATGGTTTCCGCGCGCGTCTGCGTCGCCGTTTCCATGCGCGAAAGCTGGATCGACTGGCCGATCATTTCTTCCAGGCGCATCGCTTCGCGCTCGATGCGGTCGAGTTGCGAGGTCGTTTCCGGATTGCTGTGTTCGCGCGCAAGTTCGATGGCCACGCGCAGGCGCGACAGCGGCGAACGCATCTCGTGCGAGACGTCGCGGATCAGGCGCTGCTGGCCTTCAACGAGTTCCTTGAGGCGTGCGGCCATCTGGTCGAACTCGCTGGCGAGCGCGAGGATTTCGGCGCTGCGTCCGAACGGCAGATCGCCGACGCGTGCGGACAGATCGCCGCGCGCCACGCGACGTGCACTGCTGCGGATGCGCGCGAGCGGTGCGGTGATGTACGCGGCGAGCAACAGACTGAACACCGCGCTGATCACCATCGCCGCGGCGACGTGCATCCAGAACGTGTTGGGCCGGCGATACAGCATGCGCAGCAGCGGCGATCCGGTGTAGCTCGCGACTGCCGTGTAGACCGGCTTGCCGTCGGTATTGTTGATCTTGCGCACGCGCAGCCGGTTGTAGTGGAAGCCTTCGCTGTCCTGCACGGGATTTTTCGCCGCGTCGAGCACTTCGGGCGGAACGCTGCGATCGAGCATGTCATGCTCGTCGGCGTCGAGTACGTACAGGGCGATGCTGAAACGCTGCATGTCGCGCACGCGTTGCTTCATCGCTTCGACGCCGTTCTCGCGGAACGCGCGCTGCACGCTGCGCAATTCGTCGTTGAGCGCGAGGTCCATGCGCGTGACGTCGTGCACGGGCAGCTTTTCGTTCTCGAAATTGTTCGAGGTGATCCACGCGATCGCGATGATGAGCACGACCGTCGCGGCCCAGAACAGACCGAAGATGCGCCAGAACAGACGGCGCATGTCAGCGCTCCGCTGCTGCGGTCATGGTCGAATCAACCCTCGACGATGCGGAAGATGTAGCCGCCGCGGTGAACCGTGCCGATCAGCGATTCGCCGTCGGAAGCCAGTCCCAGCTTACGCCGCAATTTGGAAATGTGTACATCGATACTGCGGTCGAACGGACCGAGCGGGCGTCCGAGCACGTCCTGCGACAGCGTTTCCTTGCTGACCACGCGGCCGGCCTCGCGCATGAGCACGGCGAGGATGTTGAATTCGGTGCCGGTGAGCGAGACCGGTTCGCCCTTCACCGTCACGCTGCGCGAGGCGGCCCGCATGGCCACGTTGCCGATGGTGACGTCGGACAGACGCGGACCTTCGTTGTCGCCGTGCGTGCGGCGCAGGATGGCGCGCAGGCGGGCGGCGATCTCGCGCGGGTTGCAGGGTTTCGGTACGTAGTCGTCGGCGCCGAGTTCCAGGCCGAGGATGCGGTCGATGTCCTCGCCGAGCGCGGTCAGCATCAGCACCGGAAGTTTCGACGAACGGCGCAGTTCGCGCAGGAGTTCGAGGCCGGAACGCTGCGGCAACATCACGTCGAGGATCACCGCATCGTAGCCGCCGGCGTAGGCGCGGCGCAGTGCTTCTTCGCCGTCGTGGGCGAGGTCGACTTCGAATCCTTCGCGGACCAGGAAATCGCGCAACAGTGCGCACAATTCCTCGTCGTCATCCGCGAGCAGGATGCGCGCGTCGTTCATTGCTGGCATGTCCATGAGACGCGAAAGCATAGGACGCAAAATCCATCGCGGGGCGGTCTTTGCATTTGCTTACACTTGGTTACCGCGATTTGCAGAATTCCATCGCGGCAACCTGGGTCCCTCCTAAGATGCGGCTACGCAAGGGAAGTTTCATGATGGCCGCTCGGCTGTTTATTTTTTCTTAGGCAGCGGCTACCGCGCGCCGAACGCGCGGGAAGTGCCATCACGGCCGCGTTCGCGCGACGCTGCCGTAGCGCCGATCAGTCTTCCGCGACGGCGGGAATCAGCGGCGGCGAGGCCGTTTTTGCGCCCGAGTGATGCGTGGCCGAAAGCTTGTTCATCAGCGGCAGCACGGCGAGTGCGATCACGGTGCATACGATGCCGACCACGCCGAGCTTGTTGAACAGCGCCGTGTATATCGGCAGCGACTGCAGCGGATCGGTGATGTCCGACGGAATCGCCGCGTAGTTCGCAACGAGACCGCCGATGTACTGCGAGATGCCGACGCCGACGTAATACGCGCCCATCATGAAACCGCCCATGCGTTCGGGCACATAGCGCGCGATCATCGCAAGACCCAGTCCGCTGACGAGCAATTCGCCGAGCGAATACAAACCGTAGCCGCCGATCATCACCCACGAAGACGTCTTGCCCGCTTCGTCGGCGAATTTGCCGGCGATGCCGTAGACAAAGAATCCTGCCGCGACAACCGCGAATCCGAGCGCGAACTTCGCGGCGATCGACAGATCCTTGCCGCGTTTGCCCGCCGCCGTGTAGCCCCACGCGAGGAATGGCGACAGCACCATGATCCATATCGGATTCAGCGCCTGGTATTGCGCGGGCAGCCAGTCGAACGCGTGCCAGCTCAGGAAATTCATTGCGGGGTCGACGTTGCGCAGCGCGAACAGCGACAGCGACGTCGACATCTGCTGATAGAAAATGAAGAAGAAGATCGTCTGGATGGTCAGCACGAGCGCGGCGATGAGGCCGGCTTTTTCGTCGCGCTGACTCTTGGCGATCAGATAGCCGAAGATGCCGAGCATGGCGACCGCGGCGAGCACCACGAAGGCGCGCGCGATGTCACGGTTCTGCAGGATCACGATCGTGCAGCCGACAGCGACGACGCCGACGCCCAGCACCTTGAGCAGCGACATGATCTGGAAAGGTTTCGTATCCGGATCCGATCCGATATGCGCCATCGACGCGCGCATGAAATAGAAATTCACGAGGCCGACGATGAGACCCGCGCAGCACATGCCGAACGCCGCGTGCCAGCCGAATTCGCTCTGATAGGCCGCGTTGACCCAATCCTTGACCAGCGGCGTGAGGATCATCGAGAAGGTCGAGCCGATGTTCACGGCCATGTAGTAGATGGTGAACGCGCTGTCGATGCGCGCGTCGTCGCCGTCGTAGATCTTGCGCACGAGGTTGCCGGCGTTCGGCTTGAACAGACCGTTGCCGACCACGATCACGCCGAGCGCGGCGAACAGGAAGTTCACGTTCTCGGTCGGCAGCGTGATGAGTCCGTAACCGATGCTCAAGATCGCCGCACCGGTGAGCATGGTTCGGCGCGTGCCGAAGATGCGGTCGCCGACCCAGCCGCCGATGGCGGGCGCCACGTAGATCAGCGCCGAAGCCGCGCCCCACACCAGGTTCGCGCGCGTGTCGTCGAAGCCCATGCGCTGGACCATGTAGAACACGATCAGCGCCTGCATGCCGTAGAAGCCGAAGCGCTCCCACAACTCGATCAGAAATACGGTGGAGAAGGATTTGGTCTGGGAGGGCGTGGAACTGCTCAGATTGGACATGACGGGCACGCACGGAAAAGAGGCCCGTAGCCTATCGCAGTTCTCGCCGGGATGTGTGTGCAGGTGCGGAATGACGCCGGTCACGCGCCTGAATGGTCCGGACCTTCATGACGCGAGGCGTCAGTGCCGCTGACGCGCGGCGTCGGGCATCGCTGCGGCATGGCGCCGCAGCGACGGCTCCATCAAGTAATTACTTGAGGTCGGCCCACGCCTTGCCGTCTTTGTAATGCAGGACGACTTCGGAGGTTTCCTTAAGATTCACGTCGGTGAAGGTCAGCGAGTTGCCTTTGCTGTCTTCGACGCGCAGGTCCCAATGCGCCGCTTTCTCTCGCTTCGGAAAGGTGATGTCCAGGCTCTCGCCATCGGCCAGCGTGTCTTCGCCGAGCACGTCTTCTTCCCATTCGTCGCTGCTATGCGGCGACGTGTAGAGCTTGTGGATCTCGACACCGGTGTGGTTGACCAGTGTGAAGTCCTGATCGCCCGCGACCGCGAAATTGGCGGCCACCAGCATCACGGCCGCAACGGCGGCGCCGAACAGATTCCCCTTGATCGACATTTGAATCCCTCTCCCGAAATTCGCACACGACACTCGTGCGCGTCGGGACCGTCAATGCACGTATCCGGCCAACCCGCGCGTCAGTTTTTGGGCGACAGTTTTCCGGCGTCGATCCAGCCTCTGAACAGCACGGCGGCGATCAGTGTGACGAGGCACGCCAGCGAAATCGAGGCGAGCACGTCGGAGAGGAAATGATAGTTTTCGTCGATACGCGCCAATCCGATGAACACCGGCACGATCAGCAGCGGAATGCGCCAGCGTGGAAAGGTATACATCAGGGGAACGAACAGTCCCCAGAAAAACGCGTTGTGTCCGGAGGGGAACGAATTGCTGCCCATGAACCAGATATGGCTCCAGTCGTCCTTCTCGATCAACTGGAACGGACGCATGCGGCCGAACACTTCCTTGATCTGCCATGCCGCTTCGATCGTCACCCATTGCACGGCGCCAGTGAAGATGAGCGCGCGTGCGCCGTAACTCGCGCGACGGATGGCGAGCCAGATGAGGCCGATCAGGATGAACACGCCGCCGAGCAGGAACTGTCCCAGGCCGACGTGACTGCCGACCAGTCCGCGTCCGGTGAACACATCGAGGAATACACGGCCGTCGACGAAAAATGCGGCGTTCTCGAAACCCGAGTTGTGCACGGCCATCGCGATGGCATGATCGAAGGCGAAAATGCTGATCAGCGCGACCAACGCGCAAACCACGGCGGCAATGACGAGCGTGCGGCGACTCATGCGGCCGGCATGAAGATCAGCAGTGCAGCGCCGAGCAAGATGCGATAGATCGCGAACGGCGTGAACTTGTGCGTGCGGATGTAGCCGAGTAGCCACTTCACTGCGACAAACGCGACGACGGTCGAAACGACGAAGCCGACGATGAGCGCGGTCCAGTCTTCGTGGCCTTCGTGCGCTTTCATCGCCTTCAGCAGTTCGTAGCCGCTCGCTGCGAACATGGTCGGAATGCCGACCAGGAACGCGAATTCCGTCGCCGCGGGACGGTTGCTGGTGCCGGCCAGCATGGCGATGAAGATGGTCGCCGCCGAACGCGAGGTTCCGGGAAAAATCGCCGCGACGATCTGCGCGAGCCCGACAAGGATGGCGACCAGCCACGTTACCTTCGCATTGTCCGGCCGTTTTTCGGCGAAGAATTCCGCCACGATCATCCACGCGCCGCCGATCAGGAACGCCCACGCGACTGGTCCGATCTTCTCCGGCAGCTTGAACCCGAGTTTGGTGATCGCGAAGCCGCCGACCGCCGTGATCAGGAACGAAACCGCCAGCTTCAGCGCGTAATCGCGATTCTCACGCCGGCCGAAATGTGTCGCCAGTTCCCACAGCCGTTTCCAGTAAATGATCGTCACGGCCAGGATCGCCCCGGCCTGGATCACCACGTTGAACGTATCGGAGCGCGCACCCAGCCAGTGCTCGGCGACGAGCAGGTGTCCGGTACTGGAAATAGGCAGGAATTCGGTGATCCCCTCGATGATGCCGAGGAGGATGACATTGATCAGGTCGGCCATCGACGCGGTTTTGACAGGACGGACGGCTGATTATGGCATCATACGCGCCTCAAGCTTCCACTCAGTCGCATGCCATGCTGATTTTCGAACTGTCGCAGCCGGGCCGGATGGCCTCGGCACAGGTGACCGACGACTCGTCGCTGCCTTCCGATCTTCCCAAGCACCTGCAACGCAACGAACCGGTCGGTCTGCCGGAAGTGTCGGAGCTGCAGGCGCTGCGTCATTACACGAACCTGTCGAGAAAAAATTTCTCGATCGACACGCAGTTCTATCCGCTGGGTTCGTGCACGATGAAGTACAACCCGCGCGCATGCAATTCGCTGGCGCTGCTGGATGGATTTCTGGCGCGTCATCCCTATGCACCCGAATCGTTGTCGCAAGGATTTCTTTCCTGCATGTACGACCTGCAGGAAATCCTCGCCGACGTCACCGGCATGAAAGGTGGCGTTTCGCTCGCACCGATGGCCGGCGCGCAAGGCGAATTCGCCGGTGTCGCGATGATCATGGCCTATCACCGCCATCGCGGCGACACGGAACGCACCGAGATCATCGTGCCCGACGCCGCGCACGGCACCAATCCGGCGACGGCGACGATGTGCGGCTGCACCGTCCGCGAAATCCCGACCAATTCCGATGGCGACGTCGACGTCGAAGCGCTGAAAAAAGTGCTCGGTCCGAAAACGGCCGGCATCATGCTGACCAATCCGTCGACGCTAGGCGTGTTCGAGCGGCGCATCGTCGAAATCGCCAAGCTCGTCCACGAAGCCGGCGGCCTGCTGTATTACGACGGAGCGAACCTCAACGCGATTCTCGGCAAAGTGCGTCCCGGCGACATGGGTTTCGACGCCATCCACATGAACCTGCACAAGACCTTCTCGACGCCACACGGCGGCGGCGGTCCTGGTGCGGGTGCGGTGGGCGTTTCCGAACGCCTGAAACCATATCTGCCGATCCCGATGATCGAAAAGCGCGCCGACGGAAACTTCGGCTGGGTGCGCAAGAAAGACCGTCCGCAAACCATCGGACGACTGACCACGTTCGCCGGCAACGCGGGAGTGCTGATCCGCGCGTATGTGTATGCGCGCCTGCTCGGCCGCGAAGGCATGACGCGCGTCGCCGAATACGCGACGTTGAACGCGAACTATCTCGCGAAGCGTCTGGCCGCGAAGGGTTT
>Ga0105239_10006216_pt1 | contig 13896 bp, 7 predicted proteins | sample KBSC44metaG_FD_92761 | JGI IMG/M metagenome (GOLD analysis project Ga0105239, IMG submission 92761) | Corn rhizosphere microbial communities from Kellogg Biological Station, Michigan, USA - KBS C4-4 metaG | ecosystem: Host-associated > Plants > Roots > Rhizosphere > Soil | place: Michigan, USA... | reverse complement strand
GGTGTAACCCGTGAGGTTGAACTAACAGGCGAAGCCTATTTTGAAGTAGCTAAAAATAAAGCCAAGCCTTTTATTGTACACGCCAACGGCACAAAAGTGCAGGTGTTTGGTACCCACTTTAATATAAACGCTTATGGAGATAACAGTAATGTAACTACTACGCTATTGGAAGGTTCGGTACGGATGAGCAGCGGCAGCTCGGCAGTAATGTTGGCGCCAGGCCAACAGGGCGACGCTGTTAACGGCGCGACCATCAAAGTAAGCCCCGCCGATATACAGCAAACCATGGCCTGGAAAAATGGCCTCTTTATATTCCATGATCTCAATATCACCGAGGTGATGAAACAAGTGGGCCGCTGGTACGATGTTGATGTGGAATACAGGGATGATGAAGTGAAGAAGAATGAATTTGGGGGTACTGTATCCAAATACAAAAATATAACGGAGTTGCTGGATGTGATGGTGCTAACCCGTTCCATTCACTATAAGATAGAGGGAAGGAGGGTAATTATTATGAAGTAAATTTTCCTTACCCATAATATTTACCTGTTTATAACCAGGAGCGTTCGCAGCGCCCCTGGTATAAAGCTTTGAATAGCTGCCAGGTATCAATTAATGATCATATTTCTCATAACCAATTATTTAACCTAACATTCAAATGTATAAAAAATCTGCTGCAATAAGATGCAGGGAATGGCCCTGCCTTAAATCTAAATTATTTCTGATTATGAAATTGTCGTTTTTTTTGTGCCTGGTTTCTATACTGCAAGTGAGCGCCGCAACGTCATTTGCACAAAAGATCAGTCTTGATAAAAATAACGCTTCCCTGGCCGAAACCCTGCAGGAAATTCACCTGCAAAGTGGCTTCAGCGTGTTTTATAACGCCAAACTGCTCAAAAAGGCGGTGCCGGTAAATGTGCACCTGCAAAATGCCGATCTGAGCGATGTTTTAAAGCAATGTTTCCAGGATCAGCCATTTAGCTACGTGGTGAATAATAATACCATTGTGGTTACCCCCAAACAGGCCGAAGCCGCTGCTGACCAGGATATTGTGGTTGCCGGCCAGGTAACAGACGATAAAGGCGTACCCTTGCCAGGCGTAACCGTTAAGGTAAAAGGTACCGATGTAGGCGCCCAAACCGGTATTGATGGCCGTTATAAAGTATCGGTAAGCAATAGCAGTGCTGTATTGGTTTTCAGCTTTGTGGGTTTCGCGTCAAGAGAGATCGCGGTAGGTACCCAAACCCAAATTGATGTGATGCTTAAAGAGCAACCATCGGCATTAAATGAAATTGTAGTGGTGGGTTATGGTACGCAAAAGAAAGTAAACCTTACCGGGGCGGTTTCGTCTGTAACCGGCGAAACGCTGAACAAGCGCCCGGTAGTGAATCCTGCCTCCATGCTTCAGGGATTGGCTCCCGGTGTAGCGGTAAATGTCGGCTCCGGCGAACCTGGTAACGAAAGCGTATCTATCCGTATCCGCGGAAACAGTACATTTAGCGGCGCGGGTTCAGATCCATTGGTACTGATCGATGGTGTCCCCGGCAGCTTTAGTGATATTAATCCAACCGATATAGACAATGTGTCTGTACTAAAAGACGCGGCTTCTGCATCTATCTATGGTTCCAGAGCGGCCAATGGTGTTGTGTTGGTCACTACCAAACAGGGTAAATCGGGGCAAATGTCGGTAAGTTATGATGGCAACGTGGGTTTTTACAGCCCTACCAAAATGTTTAAACTGGTAACCAACTCTGCTCAATACATGGAGATGTTTAACCAGGCCCGTATCAACAGTGGTACAACAGATCCTAACTCACTTTATCCGCAGGATCAGATCGATCTGTACCGTAACAGCACAGACAGGCTTCACTATCCTAATACGGATTGGCTAAGCCTGATATTCAGAACCGCTCCAACACAAAATCATAACCTCACTTTTAGCGGCGGTAATGACAAAACCACTTATAACGTATCATTGGGTTATGTTAATCAAGAGGGTATTGAAAGAGGCTTTGATTATAAACGATATAACGCACGTATCAATTTAACCTCCAAGATCAACGATCATATCAAATTCGGTACCAACGTATTGTTAAAATCAGGTACACGGGATGCGGTAGCGGGTAATCCTTCATCGCCCAGTCAATGGGACGGTTCTTCTATGGACCTTTTTCTTTCGGCCATGTCACAGGCGCCTACTTATGGTCCGTACCTGACCGATGGCAGCGGGCATTACACCTACAAAGCCTATGACTTTGAGTATAACAATAAGAACCCGATAGCGGTGCTGGATCAAAACTTTACCAGGGTTACTAATGATTATGCCGTAAATGCACAGGGCTGGGTTGAAGTTCAGTTCAATAAGGATTTCTCCTGGTATACCAAAGGCGCCGTAAACTTTAATATGGATAAATACAAGGATTTTAAAGCAACCCTTGATGAGTACAATTTCAAGACCAATCAACTGCAAACTCAATTGGACCTGGGCAAAGGTTTAACAGACCAGGACGAGCAAACCGTTTATACCAATTTATATAGTTACTTAAATTATGCGCATAACTTTCACGGGCATAATATTAAGGCGCAAGTTGGTTACAGTATTGAGCAAAGTAAATATCAATACCTGCAGGGATATCGCAAGAACTTTCCCGATCTGGATCTGCAGGAACTGAACGCCGGAGGCTCAGACATACAAAATGCCTATGGTACATCTAATCAATGGGCTTTAATGTCGTACTTCGGTCGGGTGAATTATGATTATAAAGGTAGGTACCTGTTAGAGGGCAACATCCGTGATGACGGAAGCTCCAAATTTGATGGTAAAAACAAGTGGGGGGTATTCCCATCGTTTTCTGCCGGCTGGCGGGCCACCGAAGAGCCTTTTGTAAAAGCCATGAATTTAACATGGTTAGATAACTTTAAGCTTAGGGGATCATGGGGACAATTGGGTAACCAGAATGTAGGTAACTATCCATACCAGGCATTATTGAACCTTACTGGAAATTACTCTTTTGATAATTCAACCTTAACAACAGGTGTAGCACAGCAAAACCTGAACAATCCGATCATAAAATGGGAAACCACTACCATGACCGATATTGGTTTGGATGTCACCATTTTCAAAAACTTTAATTTAACGGCCGACTGGTATAACAAAACTACATCTGATATTTTAAGAACCGCGCAGGTTACCGCTGTAGTAGGTTTAGGTGCTCCTACCATTAATGATGGTGTGGTGAACAACCGCGGTGTTGAACTTGGTTTGTCATACAACAATGTTATACGCGATGGCGCTTTAGGTGGCTTTGCTTATAATTTGGGTGTTAACGTTGATCATAACCGTAATAAGCTGGTAAAATTTGGCCAAACAGAGATCGGCGATTATACTATCAACCAAAACGGGCAGCCATGGAATTCATTCTATATGTTGCAGGTGATCGGGATATTCCAATCGGCAGCAGAAGTGGCTAATTCACCTAAGCAATTCTCCGACTCAACACTGCCGGGCGACCTGAAATATAAGGATGTGAACGGCGATGGTAAAATTGACCAGAACGACCGTACTATCATTGGCGGTGTATATCCTAAATTGAACTATTCATTTAACCTTGGTGCGAGTTTTAAGGGCTTTGATTTATCAGCCATGATGCAGGGGGTTTATGGCGTAAAGTCATACGTATCTGGCTGGGGAACTATCCCCTTTGTACAAGGCTCTTCGCCAACTACAGATTGGTTAAATGCCTGGACTCCTGAACATCCGTCAACCACTATGCCGCGCATTTATTTCGGGCAGAGCGCACCGGATAAGATCGGTCGCCGGTCTACTTTTTTCCTGCAGGATGCATCCTATTTAAGGCTTAAAAACCTGGTGTTTGGTTATACTATCCCAGCTCAGATCACCAAAAAGGTAGGTATTAACAAGGTGCGGGTTTATTTTGCCGGCGATAATTTATTTACCATAACCAAATTCAAAGGTCTTGATCCTGAACGTTATGGCAGTGGAGACCAGGTGCAGTATCCCCAAAATAAAATATACTCCTTTGGTTTAAATGTTACTTTTTAATTAGCCCCACATGAAAAATCGAATTATAATAACCATCATATTAATTACATCGCTGTTTGCAGGCGCATGTAAAAAGGCGCTTGATCTGAACCCTTCGGATCAGATTGCCACATCTACCTTCTACAAATCAAAAGCCGATTTTGATGAGGCCCTTGCTGCAGTGTACGCCTCTTTACAACCAGAGGAATTTGCTGTAGGTATAGGTTTCAGGGATGGCTTTACCGATAACGGGTACAATCAGTTTAACTCAGGTAGTGCTAAGGATTTTGTTCAAGGTAATTTTAACCCCACTACCGGAGGGTACGAAACCGCTATTTATAATGACAGTTATACCGGTATTGCCAGGATAAACTTATTCCTGCAAAACCTGGGTAACTACAAAGGGTCTGATATTTCTGATGCACAAAGAAAAGTATACGAAGGCGAAGTAAGGTTTATCAGGGCTTTCTTCTATTTCCAGTTATATAGCATTTATGGCGATGTACCTATGGTGCTGCAACCGCTTGATCTGAGTAATCAAAAACAGCCTAAAGTACCGGCTGCGCAAGTTTTAACCCAGATCACCGCCGATCTGGATTATAGTATTGCCAATTTAAATACCGCTGCATACTATGCCAATGGCGGCCATGCGGCAGCATCTTCGGCAAAAGCTTTAAAAGCCAGGGTATTGTTATTTGCCGCTTTCGGTAATACAGGTACGCCAGATCCGACTATACTTACACAGGTGAGAGATCTGTGCCAGGACCTGATGGGACAATACAAGCTGAGCACCAATTTTGAAGATGTATTCAGGGATGCCACACAGAAAAATAATACCGAGATCATTTTCTCGATTAATTTCCTGGCGCCTAATAATACAACTCCATGGGATATGTATTATGGCGATTGGGATGCCTGCGCTCCGTTGCAAAATATGGTTGATGCTTTTGAATGTACTGATGGGCAGTCTTATGGCACATCCCCATTAACCGATACCAAAAATCAGTTCAATAACCGCGATCCAAGGCTGGCGAAAACTGTATATGCAGATTCTGTTAATTTTGGTCCGGGTAAGGTGTATCACCCATCAAACCTAAGGCCTACCGGTTACGGTACCATTAAATTCCTGGAGCCTAATAATATGCCCTATGGTTTCTCGACCTTAAGTCAACAGGATGCCGTGATATTACGTTTGGGTGAGGTAATGCTGATGTATGCCGAAGCTCAGAATGAGATCGCCGGTCCGGATGCTACCGTTTATAAAGCGATGGCCGATCTGCGTGCGCGTGTAAGTATGCCACCATACCCGGCAGGTTATACCAAAGATCAGATGCGCGAAAGAATAAGGCACGAGCGCCGGGTCGAGCTTGCTTTTGAAGGCTTACGTCATTATGATCTGTTAAGATGGCATATTGCCGGACCGGTACTTAACGCGGTAAAAACCACGCTGATCAACTATCATTTTGAAGATAAGTTTTACAAATGGCCGCTGCCACAAACAGAAATTGACAAGAGCGGAGGAGTGTTGATCCAAAACCCGGATTATAAATAATTACTGATTAACTATTAATAAACAAAAAACCGGCAGCAAATTTTTGCTGCCGGTTTTTTGTTATAAAGAAATGAGTATCTCATTAATTCCTGGAGGTTGCGATATAAAGTATATTTCCCACTAATTAAACAATTTTCCCTATCCTTTTCATATTAAGCAAATAGCTTATTAAAAAATGATAAAATAATCGATTTTTATAGTTTTTATTGGCAGGAATCAAAATTCAATAACTTAGTTTTGTATCTATACCATGGAAAACCTTACCGATTTAAAGCAGCAGCTTGCACAATATCAACAACGTGAGGCCGAGCTCGAAAAAAGCGAAGCCCGGCTGCGTATGGCCATTGCTTCTGCTAACCTGGGAACATGGGATTATAAACCGCTAACCGGCGAACTTACCTGGTCTGACGAATGCAAGCATCTGTACGGCCTGGCATCCGAGGCTGAAATAAATTTCGAACTGTTTACCGAGCATATTTACCCGGCTGACAGGGATGCACTGGAGCAGGCCATGAAAAAGGCCATGGACCCACTTGGTGATCATATTTACGATATGACCTATCGCATTATTCGTTTTGATAAGCCGGAGGTGAGATGGCTAAGGGCGCAGGGTAAGGTTTACTTTAATAAATTACAAGAGCCAGAACGTTTTATTGGTACTATTATAGATCAAACCGAGGCTAAACTGGCCGAAGAAAAAAGTGCCAAACTGGCCGCCATTGTAGAATCATCCGATGACGCCATCATTGGTAAAACTCTGGATGGGGTCATCACCAGCTGGAATCCGGCAGCAGAACATTTACTGGGTTATACAGAAAAAGATGTTATCGGGAAACATATTACCATACTCATCCCTGAAGACCGTTTAGAGGAAGAAGATTTGATCCTGGAAAGGGTGAGGAATAATAAAAAGGTGGAACATTATGTAACCTTCCGGGTAACTAAAGCTGGTTTAGAAATCCCCGTTTCTATATCGGTTTCACCTATCAGGGATGTTAATGGCAAGGTGATCGGCGCCGCCAAAATTATCCGGAATAACGCCCATCAAAAAGAAACAGAAGCAAGATTATTACGCTACGCGGAAAACCTGGAGGTATTGAACGTGCTTGGGAAAGTTATTTCAGAGAAGATGGATGTGAGCGATATCCTGCAAAAAGTAACCGATGCAACCACCCGGTTGATCGGCGCGGCGTTTGGAGCGTTTTTTTATAACAACGTGAGCGAGGCCGGGGAATCTTATATGCTGTTTGCACTGTCGGGTGCACCAAGAGAGGCCTTTGAACGGTTTGGAATACCCAGGAACACGGCACTTTTTCATCCTACATTTACAGGGGAAGGCATTGTACGTGCCGACGATATAACCAAAGATCCGAGATATGGAAAGAATAGCCCCTTCTTTGGGATGCCCGAAGGGCATTTACAGGTAACCAGTTACCTGGCCGTACCCGTAATTTCCAAATCGGGGGCGGTAATAGGTGGATTGTTTTATGGGCATCCCGAGCCGGGTAAATTTACCCGGGAGCATGAACAATTGATATTCGGGGTTGCCACACAGGCTGCCATTGCGCTGGATAACACTAAGCTATATGAAGAGATACGGAAGCTTAATGATAAAAAAGAAGAATTTATTGGCCTGGCCAGTCATGAATTAAAAACGCCGGTAACCAGTTTGAGCGGTTATTTGCAGATCTTGAATCGTACACTTCCGGATACAGACCGTAATAAACCATTTTTACAGAAAGCGCTGCTCCAGGTTAAAAAGCTATCCGAACTGATCTCCGATCTGTTGGATGTTTCTAAAATAGAGACGGGACAACTACCTCTTTCGTTTAGCAATTTTAATATCACTCAAATTGTACAGGAAACTATTGAACTCATCCAGTATTCGACCAAAACACACCAGATCATATTGCAACAGCCGGAACAGGAGATCATTATCTCGGCCGACAAACAACGGATTGAACAGGTTATTGTTAACCTGCTTTCCAATGCTATTAAATACTCTCCAAAGGAAAAGCTGGTTAATGTAACCATCTCTGCCACGCCTGATAAAGTTAAAGTTACGGTACAGGATTATGGTATGGGTATCCAGAAGGAACACCAGGAACGCATATTCTCACGTTTTTATCGGGTAGAGGAACTGGCCTCCCATATATCGGGGCTTGGCATCGGTTTATATATCAGTAAAGAGATCATTAGTCGCCACCATGGCAAGCTGTGGCTGGAAAGCGAGCCCGAAAAAGGTTCCTCATTTTTCTTCGAGATACCTCTGAATACATAGCTGCAAAAATAAATGTAAATTTTTTTATTAAATAATGTCCAGTTTCTAAGATCTCATTCATCATTGGAGTATAAATTAAATATTCATACTCATTAAAGATCAAGAAAATGGAACAACGACTTAATGTACATCAAAAAGGCCAGGCCGCTATGAAAGCTATTTATGGTTTAGCTATATACCTGTCCAAATCTCCGGTTGAAGAATCACTTTTACATTTAATTGAATTCCGCGTATCACAAATTAACGGATGTGCCTTTTGTTTGGATATGCACTCCAAAGATCTGCGCGCCGAGGGTGAAACCGAACAGCGTTTATACCTGCTGAGCGCCTGGCGCGAGGTGCCTTTTTATACCGAACGTGAACGTGCCGCGCTTGCCTGGGCCGAAGCTTTGACCAAAGTTACTGAAGGTCCCGTATCTGACGAAATCTATCAGCAGGCAAGTAACCAATTTTCAGAACAAGAACTCATTGATCTGACTATGGCAATTATCACCATCAATAGCTATAATCGGCTTAATATCGCGTTTCCGGCACCTGTCGGCGCGTATCAGCCGGGAGAGTATAAGGTACAAGCTTAATAATAATAGCCTGGCCGTCAATGTACCTAAAAAACGCGTCATTGCGAGCGCAGCGTGGCAATCCCCGATTTGTAGAGCCGCTCTGTATAGTTAGGGATTGCTTCGTACCTCGCAATGACGCGTTTTTGGTAAGCCTGTGCTCGTCAACAGACAAGCCCAAGATTAATTGAGCACTGATAAAATTCCCCTTATTTCCTCCTGCGGTTGCTGCTAAATGAGTCCCGGAACATTTTCCATCCTTTTGCTGTTTTTTTCCAAAGCACCAGGAACTTTCCATTATCAAAAAGCCGGTGCTTCGTATCAAATGACAACCATATCCCTTCTTCAGTAACAAATGTCCCGCCGTCGCCATAAACGGCAGTGGTAATAAACCTGCCATCGCGTAATCCGAACTGATCATACGCCATTTTGAAAAACTGACGAGCACCTGTCGCTCCATGCAGCGGCTCCATGTTTGGGGGCATGATCACGCAACTATCGGCATAACGGTTAATAAAAATAGCCGGATCGTTTTTTACAAAAGCCTGGAAATAAATTTGATTGCTTGCAGCGATGGCTTTTTTAGCCTCACTTAAATTTGATTGAGTTTCGGTTTCATGACTTTGGATATGGAAACACATCATGAATATGGCCCATATGGGCACGGCACTTAAAAGCTGGTTCATCTTCCTTGAATTAATTTATTGATCTGTTAAATAATATGATTCAAAAATAGAGTACCCCGGAATGGATAAATTGTACAAAACGGAAGAGGCAGGATTGGGCTAAATATTTTAATCCTTAGCGTAATTGCAGCAATTGCCACCGCTTTTTAAACAAGCAGGTTGTTAATTGACCCATCACATGCCAAAATGTTAATTATTTACGCCTTTTAACATATTTTGAGCTTTTTATTTACCTTCATACTTCCATTTATATTAACTGAAGCATGAGAAAAGCACTTTTAACATTAGTACTGTTATTTGTTTTTTTATTAACATATTCCCAAAGTCTTACACCGCGGCAGTTATATCCGGGCTTGTTTGAGGCCGTGCAGCTTACCGATATATTTCCTGATAATAAGATATTTGTTGATGCCACACCCAAACGTAATCCCGAACTAATCATGAAAGATTACGAGGCGCAAAAAAATAAACCCGGTTTTGATCTGAAGCAATTTGTAAACGATAATTTTTTTATTCCCGGCACCCATAACGATGTTTTTAAAAGCGATATCACCGCAGGTATACGTAAACACATCGATACTTTGTGGCAGGTGCTATACCGCAGGCATGATACCGTTTCTAAATATTCGTCATTGCTGCCCTTGCCGCATGATTTTATAGTCCCCGGCGGCCGTTTTCGTGAAACCTATTATTGGGATTCGTACTTTACCATGCTTGGTTTACAAGAGAGCCATAAAACACAGATCATTGAAAACATGATCGATAATTTTGCTTATATGATTGATAAGTACGGCTTTATTCCAAACGGAACCCGTACTTATTATTTAACACGGTCGCAACCACCATTTTTCTCGGTGATGCTTAATCTACTGGCAAAGGATAAAGGCGAAAAGGTATTAGTAAAATATCAGCCGGAGCTTTTAAAAGAATACGCCTTTTGGATGGAAGGCGGCGAAAAATTAAAGGCCGGCCAGGCTCACCGCATGGTGGTACGTATGCCGGGTGGCGAATTGCTGAACCGCTATTGGGACGACTCGGACCAACCGCGCGAGGAGTCATTTAAAAAAGATGTGGAAGCAGCCAAAACCACCATGCAAAAGCCGGGTGATTTTTATCGTAATATCCGTGCCGCGGCCGAGTCGGGCTGGGATTTCAGTACCCGGTGGTTTAATACCACAGGCAATCTGGCAACCATTCAAACCACCAGTATTATCCCGGTTGATCTGAATTGCCTGCTTTATCATTTGGAATTATCCATCGCCCAATCCTATCAATTGGCAGGAAATGGCAGCCAATACAGGGTTTATTTAGCCAAGGCCCAGCAACGTAAAAAAGCCATACAGAAATATAGCTGGAGCGAAAGCACGGGCTGGTTTATGGATTATAACTGGCAATTGAACAAGATCACTACCCATCAAACCCTGGCAGGTGTATTCCCGCTTGAGTTTAAGATAGCCGACGAGCGGCAGGCCAAAATAGTGGCTCAAGCGCTCCGGGTAAAATTCTTTAAGTCGGGCGGTTTGGTAACCACCTTTAACCGGTCGGGCCAGCAATGGGATAGCCCTAATGCCTGGGCGCCATTGCAATATATGGCTATAGATGGTTTAAAGAATTATGGACAGAATGACCTGGCCCGTTCCATTGCCGAAGCCTGGATACGTACCAACATGCGGGTTTTTGATGCAACCGGAAAGCTGATGGAGAAGTATAATGTGCTGGATACAGGATCAAAGGCAGGTGGCGGTGAATATCCGCTGCAGGATGGTTTTGGGTGGACCAACGGTGTGCTGCTAAACTTGTTGAATCATTACCAGGTTGATCAGTTGTAACAGTTTTTAAACAATTATCATTTTTTTTGGTGTTGTAGGTAAATTACAACGCCAGTTTTTTTAAGACAAATTTAAGCTATTGCAGTACACCATATCAGTTAATCGATTTACTATGAGAGTTTATATACTAATTTTATTTCTTGTACTTTTTGGATCTGCCGCCACCTTCGCGTCATCAAAAACAGATAGCCTTTTGACCGAGCTAAAGCGGGAACTTACAAGGAAAAAAATTTACGATGACAAAAAAGAGGCCGACATACAAAAACTCAAAACAGCATTATCAACAACCCCTTTAACTGACCAAAATAGCAGATACAGGCTATGCAGCAATATATATGAAGCGTATAAAGTTTATCAATTTGATTCGGCTTACGTATATATTCATAAAATGCAGGATATTAGCGATATACAGCATGATGCTAAAAAACAGAATGATTGTAAAATTAAGCTCGGTTTCATATTGCTTTCGGCTGGCATGTTCAAAGAGGCCTTTGATTGCTTTAATGGTATCAACGTTCAATTGCTAAGTGATGACAGTAAGATTGAATATTATTCGCTAAAAGCCCGCGCCCACTCAGACCTTGCTGATTATGACGACAATGTGTTTTATAGTCAGTATAATAACTCCTTATCCATCAAATATCTCGACTCCACCGTAGCGCTTTGTAAACCAAACTCATATGAATGGCTAAGGAATCAGGGTGATAAACAGGTAAGGTTAGGTGATATTAAAAAACCATCGGAATATTACACCCGTTTATTGTATCACTATCCATTAACTACTCATCAGCGGGCAATGATAGCCACCGGGCTGAGTGCTTTTTACCAGGATCCTTCGCAAATTGAAGAATGCACCAATTTGCTAATCATCGGTGCTATTAATGATATCCGGTCATCAACTAAAGAAACCGTGGCCAGTTTTAAATTGGGCGACCTGCTTTACCGAAGCGGTAATATTATTGATGCCTACACTTTTGTTGACCAGGCTATGAATGACGCGGAATACTATGGCGCCCGGCTCCGGAAAATAAAGATCGGGGCTGTATTACCTGTTGTAGCTGCCCAGAAGCTGGTTTTGATGGAAAAGGAAAAAAATAAGTTCCTGGTATACCTCTTGTCTATTACTGCTGTTTCACTTTTGGTGCTCATGGTGGCCTTTATCATATTTAACCAGCTCAAGCGCTTAAAGGTGAAAGAAAAGATCATCGAAGAAAAAAATCAGCAGCTGGAAAGCATCAACGACAAACTGATTGAGGATACACACATTAAAGAGGAGTACATCGGATATTTTTTTAATGTGATATCGGGCTATATACTGAAACTCGAAAAACTGAAAAGAAACATCGACAGAAAGCTGTTGGCAAGAAAATATGACGATATACAGCTGGCTGTTAATGAAATAAATATTAAAAAAGAACGTGAATTATTATTCTATACGTTTGATCATATCTTCCTGAAAATATTCCCCAATTTTATTACTGTTTTTAACTCCCTGTTCAAACAGGAGGACCAAATATGGCCCCGCGATCATGAAGTGCTGAATACCGACCTCCGGATATTTGCGCTGATACGGATGGGGATAAGCGATAATGAAACTATTGCTAATATTTTGGAGTACTCTGTAAACACCATATACGTATATAAAATGCGTATCAAAGCAAAAGCAATAATTTCCGGCGATCAGTTCGATCAAAAAATAATGGAAATTAAAGCAGTAGAGGTGTTAAATAAAAACTAACCCATAAGTGGTTGATTTAAGTATAACATGTGGTATAAAATCATCTTAAAAACACTTAAATTTTATTTATATTTTTTGAGGGTTGTGTTTTTTTAAATAACTCATTATCAATTTATTGAATTATAAAAAAGCCATATATTCTTATATTTTAACAAAAAAAATAGGTAATGCCCCCGGTCACATATTACTTTGTATGAGGTGATTTAATATCCTGTAAAATAATTTAAATATTTTCATGATAAATCATCCTTTCCTGGATAATAAAGTATAAACCATAATAAATTAAATTTTCATGTGAGTAGCTTTTAAGCTACCAACGTAGCAAAGGATATTGATCTTTTGCAATAAACGGGTTAAATGCTATTGCCGATTGTTGGGCATTAGGCTTTGACGTAATTTTTGATTTAAAACCAACCTGAATATGAATATAAAGCTTACCAATACCTGTAGCCCTCCGTAATTATGAAAAGTAACGATCGTAATAAATTAATCGCCAGTTACTTAATATTTATTATAACAAAATAACATTTACGGTTATTTTATTTGATAAATTAATAGTTTACATTTATAACAAACCAATTAACACTAAATCTAAATTTATGCAGCTAAAAAATTTACTTAAAGTAAGCTGTCTTGCCATTTTTTGCTTCTTTGCTGTGCCGGTAATGGCACAAAACAAAGTAATAACCGGCAAGGTTACAGACTCTCATGATGGTTCGCCGATGCCTGGTGTATCCATCGTAGCCAAAGGCTCAACCATTGGTACCAATACAGGGCCCAATGGCGATTTTAAACTCTCATTACCGGCCTCAAATAATACACTTGTGGTATCATTTATCGGCTATGCCAAACAGGAGGTTGATATAACCGGTAAAACATCGGTAAATATTCAACTGGTGGGTAGTGCTACCGCGTTAAGTGAGGTTCAGATAGTGAGCGTAGGTTATGGGTCTTCGCGCAAAAAGGATTTGACCGGAGCGGTATCAAACGTTAGCGCGAAGGATTTTAACCAGGGCGCTATTATCAATCCACTGCAACAGGTTCAGGGCAAAGTAGCAGGCTTAGTGATCACTCAGGGTGGTGGCGACCCTAACCAGAATGCTACCGTTCGTTTGCGTGGTCAAACCTCGCTTACAGGCAGCCAATCACCTTTGTTTGTGGTTGATGGTATCCAGTTGGATGACCCAACCCAATTTCAGAACATCCCTCCG
>Ga0105239_10006214_pt1 | contig 13897 bp, 12 predicted proteins | sample KBSC44metaG_FD_92761 | JGI IMG/M metagenome (GOLD analysis project Ga0105239, IMG submission 92761) | Corn rhizosphere microbial communities from Kellogg Biological Station, Michigan, USA - KBS C4-4 metaG | ecosystem: Host-associated > Plants > Roots > Rhizosphere > Soil | place: Michigan, USA... | reverse complement strand
CGTTAAACATACTGACAATTCTATTATAGTAAATGGCGACGAAGTAAAAATATATGCTCAAAAGAACCCGGCTGAAATTCCCTGGGGTCAACACGATGTAGATGTTGTTCTGGAATGTACCGGTTTCTTCACTGATAAAGCCAAAGCCGAAGCCCACTTAACTGCAGGCGCTAAAAGAGTAGTAATTTCTGCTCCCGCTACCGGCGACCTCAAAACAATCGTATTCAACGTTAACCACGATATTCTGGATGGTACTGAAACCGTTATCAGCTGCGCTTCCTGCACTACTAACTGCCTGGCTCCCATGGCAAAAGTGCTGGAAGATCAGTATGGTATCGTAAACGGTTTAATGACCACTATCCACGCTTATACCAACGACCAGAATACACAGGATGCACCCCATGCAAAAGGTGATCTGCGTCGTGCCCGCGCTGCTGCCGCCAACATCGTTCCCAACAGCACTGGCGCAGCCAAAGCTATTGGTCTGGTATTACCCAGCCTGAAAGGTAAAATGGACGGATCTGCTCAACGCGTTCCCACCCTTACCGGTTCTTTAACTGAAGTAACTGCCGTTTTAAAGAAAAAAGTTACTGTAGAAGAAGTAAACGCTGCCATGAAATCTGCCAGCAATGAAAGCTTCGGCTATACCGAAGACGAAATCGTTAGCAGCGATATCATCGGTATTACTTACGGTTCTTACTTCGATGCTACCCAAACACGCGTACAAACAGTAGGCGATACCCAACTGGTTCGCACTGTTAGCTGGTACGACAACGAAATGAGCTATGTTAGCCAGTTGGTTCGCACCGTGAATTACTTTGCAAAACTGATTAACAAGGGAGCTGCAAAAGAAAAAGTAAAAGCCTGATAATAGGATAATCGATTTATTCATTGCAACCGCAAAGACAAAGATGCCGCGTACCGCCAGGACATCTCCTGACATACTGTAGCTATCCCAGCCTTTGCGGTTTGTTTTTTTAAACACTGTATATGTCTACATTCAGCCAGCATAATTTCAAAGGACAGAAAGCATTGATCCGTGTTGACTTCAACGTTCCCCTCGATAAAAAAACATTTGCCATAACCGACGATACCCGCATGCGGGCTGCCGTACCTACCATTAAAAAAATTCTTGGCGATGGCGGCAGCGCTATCCTTATGAGCCATCTGGGAAGACCCAAAGACGGACCAGAAGAAAAATCTTCACTCAAACACCTCGTTAAGCATTTGTCTGAATTACTCGGTGGCATTAACGTATTGTTTGCAAATGACTGTATTGGTAAAGAAGCCATCGACAAAGCCGCTGCTTTACAACCCGCACAGGTACTGTTACTCGAAAACCTTCGCTTTTATAAAGAAGAAGAAAAAGGTGACGATGCATTTGCCGAAAAACTCAGCAAGTTGGGCGATGTATATATAAACGACGCCTTTGGTACCGCTCACCGCGCTCACGCCTCTACGGCTGTTATCGCCAAATTCTTCCCGGCTGAAAAAAGAATGTTCGGACTGTTAATGGAAGCTGAAATAATCAGCGCCGAAAAAGTATTGCACAAGGCTGAAAAGCCCTTCACTGCAATCATTGGCGGCGCCAAAGTATCTGATAAAATCCTCATCATCGAAAATCTGCTCAACCGCGCTACTGATATCATTATCGGCGGTGGTATGGCATATACTTTCGAAAAAGCCCAGGGCGGTCATATAGGTAATTCATTGTGCGAAGACGATCGTCTCGATATAGCGCGCGATCTGTTGAAAAAGGCCGAAGCAAAAGGAGTATGCCTGCATTTCCCTTCCGATTCGGTAATTGCCGACAAGTTCGATGCCAATGCGCTTACTTCCAACGCCCCCAGCAATAATATCCCCGATGGCTGGATGGGGCTTGATATTGGTCCCAATGCATGCGAGCAGTTTACCAATGTTATTAAAAGATCAAAAACCATTTTATGGAATGGCCCCATGGGCGTTTTTGAAATGGAAAAATTTCAGCACGGCACCAAATGTGTCGCTACCGCAGTAGCTGAAGCTACTCAGGACGGTGCTTTCTCACTGGTAGGCGGCGGCGACTCTGTAGCAGCTGTAAACCAGTTTGGCTACACCGATAAAGTAAGTTATGTTTCTACCGGTGGCGGCGCTATGCTCGAATATTTTGAAGGAAAAGAATTACCCGGTATCGCAGCCGTTAAGCAACAGTAATAAGTGGTGGTTATAGGTAATAAGAACGTAAAGTAAAATAGTATCTGGCTCAGGTTTACATGGTTTCCCATTGTAGCCTGGGCCAGTTTTCTTTCCCCCACTTATCACATAAAACTTATTACCTGCCACTTCCTATTGGTTAAGCGGTCGTTAATATATCGCGGCTTAACAAACGGTATAATCGTTTCCACGTAAAGAAAAGAAGCAGTAAGTCACAGCAACGATCGTGGCATAATTATTACGGTATTTCGTTGCACGGTGATTTTCCCTGCCTCAAAATGTGGAATCATGAAGAACAGAACCTACTGTCTGCTGTTAACTGCATTCATTACAGTAATTGTAGTATTGGCTTCCTGCCAAAAAGAAGTAAGTAACGAATCAGGTCCTCCTGTTAAAGATTCAACAACAACAACTTCACCTGGTGATTCTACACATTCAGATAGCACTACTACCGAAGTCGGTACCTGGAAGTTTATATCCCTTCACACCACATTCAATCAAACAACAACATATTCCCAGGGGGGCCTTTCTGTAAAAGGTATTACCACTGCCGATTTCGTTACCACAAATAACAGCGGTACCATTAAGTTCGATGGATCAAAAATGATAAGTACCGGTATCTCTCTATCAATAAATACCACCGCAAATACCAACCTGTATCTTAATGGTGTACAAGGCAATGCAATACCAATTCCCATAGATACCTCCTTTGCCGCACAAAATGATACGGCCAGTTACCAGAAGATCGGTACCGACTCACTCTATCTTCAGTCTGGCGGATTTTTTGGTTTGGGCGCCGGAGGCCTTATACCCACCAGTGCCGTTGGCTGCAAGCTGAAATTCAATGGTAATACCATGACAATGACTGTGATATACGATAATGCCTATACAGACAATTCGCAGGGATTTCCCGCACAGGTTACTTCCCATGCTGTGCTGGAAGCTACATTACAGAAGCAGTAGCAGCACTTTATTAAGGTTTGAAATTATATAATGATACAGGCTGGGGTTAACCCCCGGCCTGTATCATTTATATCTTATTTACTTTATACTATTCTTTCTATATATTATTTTTGTTGCGTACTAGCACTGTTACCAAAAACTTAAAGTAGACTTATGAGATTAAGAAACCCCTACCTGCTTGCAGGCATACTTGTGTTCATTTTTATTTCCTGTCAGAAAGAAGCAAGCGTAGAGCTTCCCAATAATTCCCCCGGCAATAGCAACGGCAACAATAGTAATGGTAGCGGCGGAAGCAGTAACGGAAGTGAAATCGGTACCTGGAAGTTTATTTCTATGCATTCAACCACATCGCAGGCGGTTGAAACTAAAATTGGTTCTGAAACCGTTAAAGACGTTACAACCAGCGATTATATCACAGAAAATAATACCGGCACCCTAAAGTTCGATGGTTCAAATTGTACCATGACCGGAATAGGCTATTCCGTTAATACAACTGTAACAGCCACCGAGTATACCAATGGCGTGGCTGGTACTCCATTTCAGTCTCCTATGTCGGTTGTTTTACCCCCCACCGATGGAACCGCTCCATATAAAAAGATCGGTAGCGATTCTTTGTATTTTGCAAATGGTGCAATGAGCACTGTGGGTACGGGTGGTACAGTGCAAAGTTTAGCAGCAGGATATAAATTAAGATACTATGGCACTGATAGTATGACAATGTCTACTGTATATGATGACGTACAACTCACCGTGGTTTCAGGCATATCTGCCAAAATCACCAGCCATGCAGTAATTGTTAGTTCACTCAAGAAGCAATAACAATATCTCCATCGGAGAGTGTAACGAAATTCATTCCATTACGACTAAATTAATACCCGAAGGGTGAGTCACCTGCCAATCGGCTGGCGATTCACCCTTCTGACATTCTTACTGATTTGAATCATAAGGAATTATCATTGTATTGCAACAAAAAGCATTATTTTTATAAGAACATAAAACTCTAAATAGTTATGAAATCTCGTAATCTGGTAATCATTGTTATTCTTGTTGGCATTTTAATATTAGGCGGTTGCGGATGTGGTGGTTATAACAAAATGGTAAGCCTCGATGAAACTGTAAAAGCCAAATGGAGCAATGTACAAAGCGATTATCAGCGCCGTGCTGATCTGGTGCCCAACCTCGTAAGTACCGTAAAGGGAGCAGCGAACTTTGAGCAAAAGACTCTCACAGATGTAATGGAAGCAAGAGCAAAAGCAACTTCAGTAAATATTAATGCAGAGAATCTTACTCCTGATAAAATTCAGCAGTTTCAGCAGGCGCAGGGCCAGTTGGGTAGTGCATTAGGCCGTTTACTCGCAGTATCTGAAGCATATCCGCAGTTACAGGCTACACAAAGCTTCCGGGATCTGCAGGCACAGCTTGAAGGAACTGAAAACCGCATCAAGGTTTCACGTAACGACTTCAACTCGGCTGTACAGGATTATAATTCCACTATTCGCCGTTTTCCTAATAACATCTTTTCCGGTATGTTCGGATTTCATGTAAAACAGGGATTCGCGGCAGACGCAGGTGCACAACAAGCTCCAAAAGTTCAATTCTAAAATTTAATTCATGGCATTTTTCTCCTTCACCAAAAGGAAAGAGTTTTTTGCATTCGACGATAAAGAACGGATAGTAGAAGCTATTCGTCAGGCCGAACAGCAAACCAGTGGTGAGATCAGGGTATATATCGAAAGTCGTTGCCGCTTTGTTGATCCGCTCGACAGGGCCGCAGAACTTTTCTGGGGGCTTAAAATGGACGCTACCAAAGATCACAACGGCGTATTGGTATATGTAGCGATGAAAGATAAACAGTTTGCTGTTTTAGCCGATCAGGGCATTCACGAAAAGGTAGGACAGGCTTTCTGGAACCAGGAAGTTGCCGGAATGAAAAAGCATTTTATAAATGCAAAACCCGCCGAGGCCATTGTTGCTGTAGTTGGTAATATAGGCCAGGCTTTAAAAACACACTTTCCCTACGATCGTGAAACCGATAAGAACGAATTACCGGATGATATTGTATTTGGTAAGTGAGAAAGGCAACCAGGGAACTTCAAAACAATAAACCACGAACAACAAACCGTTGTTCAGGCTTTATACATATGACATGGCACTACGCTTGAAACTTTTTATTGCATCGGTCCTGGTATTCGTGTCGCTTTTTGCATCGGCACAAAATATTCCGGCCCGGCCTAATCCTCCCCGGTTGGTAAATGACTTTGCCGGGGTATTATCGCCTTCCGAAGTACAGCAACTGGAACAACAACTCGTTGCTTACGACGACAGCACCAGTAACCAGATAGCCATTGTTACCGTTAAAACGCTCAACGATTACCCCGTTGAAGATTATGCGTTAAAGATCCTGCGCGACTGGGGTGTCGGTAACAAAAAAACAAACAATGGGGTTGTTATACTGGCTGCCATCGACGACCGCAAGACTTATATAGCAGTGGGGTACGGGCTGGAAGGCGCCATTCCCGACATTACTGCCAATCACATTTACCAGAATGATTTAGTCCCCAATTTCCGCTCGGGAGATTATTATGAAGGCTTTTCAAAAGCAGCCAACTCAATCATTAAAGCGGCTGCCGGCGAATACAAAGCGCCTGAAGGTTACGGTAGTAAAAAAGGCAGTAAGGGCGGAATCCCTATTGGGTTAATCATTTTCGCTATCATAATGATCGCCATTTTTGCCGGTCGCGGCGGTGGTGGCGGTGGCGGGTTTATGAGCCGCCGCGGTTCAGGATGGCTTGGCCCCTTTATACTCGGTAATATGATCGGCCGTAGCAGCAGTGGCTGGGGTAGTGGTGGCGGAGGCTGGGGCGGCGGAAGCGGAGGAGGTGGCGGTTTTGGTGGTTTCGGTGGGGGGAGCGGCGGTGGCGGCGGCGCCGGCGGAAGCTGGTAAACTCTTGTGCGCTCAGGGCAATAAATAACAAGTTAAACTAAGCTATTTTTTTACCGCGGAGACGCAAAGACACAGAGTGTAATTATTGAACCTCTCTGCGCCTTTGACCTCCGCGGTTATATTTTAATGGCTAATACATCTCAGTTAACTGACCCTAAACCTTTATCGAAATGCGTATCCCCTTTGTTCTCTCTTTTTGCCTGATAAGCATAATTTCTTTTGCCCGGCATAAGAAAGAGGCTTCGCCATTTATCAAAAACCTGCCCGTACCACACCGGGCAGTAAATGATTTCGGTAAATTTCTTACTGTCAGCGAAAAACAATATCTCGAAAAAGAGCTGGTGAGCTATCACAAAAAAACATCCAATGCCATTGTGATCATTACGCTCGATTCATTAACCGATCCTAAAACAAAAAAAGAATATACAGTTGAAGAAACTGCCCTTTTATATTTTAATAAATGGGGCATTGGCGACAGTATAAAAAATAACGGCGTACTCTTACTGCTAAGCCGGAAGCCGCACCGGGTGCGTATTGAAGTAGGCAAGGGGCTTGAAAATGTCTTAACCAATGCAGTTTGTCAGCAGATAGTTGATGATAAACTCGTGCCTTCTTTCAAAGAAGGTTTGTTTTTTACAGGTTTAAAAGAAGCGGTACAGGCACTGGAAAATAATCTCGATAACCCGCCACCTCCTCCGCAAACTTCACAAGCTTATACACCACCGGCAGAGCCGTATTCATCAGAAGATTTTAAAGGATATAGATCGGAATCATCCGGCGACTGGGGCCTGGCAGGATTATTTTTTGGAGGTACTTTAATTGCAATGATTGCGGTGTACCGGCTTGCTATGAGAGGCCGTTTGGATTCAATCTCCCGCTTTGGATACCGGTCGCATTACTATAACAATCAATCTTACTACGACAATAGCTATCAAAACAATTCTTTTTCCTCATCAGACAACGATAGCTTTTCTTCATTCTCATCCGGTAGCAGTAGCGACAGTTCATCATCCGGCTCATCGTCAGACAGCTTTTCCGGCGGTAGTTCCGACGGCGGTGGCGCCAGCGGAAGCTGGTAAAAATAAACAGTCCCGCTATAAGCGGGACTGTAAACTAAACAACTAATAAACAAATAAACTTAGAAACCTTTCGGCGTTGTTTCCATCTTCTTATTGATATAATCTATTTGGTCCTGCGCATTACCTGCCGCCTGCTTTTTATTTACAACACCTTTCAGCAGGTTATTTACATAAGGCACCAAACCATAGGGAGCCAGTGCATCCCTGAACTCAATAACCATATCAACACCCTTCTGTACTTTCTTTGTGTCTTTTACAACAGACAGGAACTGACAGAAAGGTTGCAGCAGGTTGAACTTCGCCTGTGATAAAGGCATATCGCCAAATGCTTTTGCAATGATGTCAAATCCGCTTTCATCGCCCGATTTAACCAGTATAGTCGTCATAGCTTCCACCAGTTTGCCTTTGGCCGGAGTACGGGCCAGGCGTTTCGCTTCAGCAACACCAGCAGCACTATCTATCTTAAATAAAGCTTCCAGCGCATTGCCTGATACGGTATACGATGAATCGTTTACATTTTTCTGAAAGAGTGATTTGTAAGTGGCGTTATTATAATTGCCCAGCGTGGCAATGGCGCCGGCACGAACCGTTGATTTTGCATCATGCTGTGCCATATCGGCCAGTATAGGTTCTGCCTGTTTTTTTACTGTTTCATTTTTAAGATCAAGTTTGCCCAGGGCATAGCTGCGCAAACCAAAATACTTGTCTTTTAATGCCTGCATCAGCAAGTCAACTGCTTTTGCATCGTCCTGGTGACGGCTCGCGAAATCAATTGCTTCGCGGCGATCCAGGTACAGTCCGGCATATTTATACTGATGAATAAAATTCTCCAGTGTTTTATTGTCGGTTTTTTCGCACAGCAGAATTTTATCGCCATCTACATTCACCAGATCGGGATGAGTGGTATAACTCAAAGTGAAAGTGTCGATCTTATTTCTGATCCATACATTATGACGAACTTTCTGAGCGCCATTATAAACATCGATGGCTATTGGCAGAAGGAACGTTTTATCGCTCGACTGTGTTTGTTTTACAATAACCTGAACAGTTTTCGCATTGTCGTCATATGCATAATTAATATCCAGCTTTGGATGTCCTGCACCAAAATACCATTGGTTCCAGTACCAGTTCATGTCTTTACCGGTAATTTCTTCAAATGCCAGACGCAGGTTATGTGCCTCGGCCGGTTTGAATTTATTCGTTGTTAAATACAGGTTCAATGCTTTGAAGAAAGCGCTGTCGCCAACATAGTTGCGTAGCATATGTAAAATGCGTCCACCTTTGTTGTAACTAACGGCGTCGAACATCGCTTCTTTATCATTATAATAAAAGCGTACCAGATTTTTCTTGTCGCTCTGGCTTTGCAGATAACCCTGCATATCGCCGTAGTTTTGTGCATCGCCGGCGTCTTTGCCATATTTGTGTTCATCCCACAGCGTTTCGCTATAGTTCGCGAAAGACTCATTCAGCGTCAGGTTGCTCCAGCTTTCGCAGGTAACCAGATCGCCAAACCATTGGTGGAACAGTTCATGGGCGATGGTGCTTTCCCAGCCATTGCCATCAACCAGTTCACGGGCATCCTGCTGGGCGCTTTCCTGATGCAGCGTACACGTGGTGTTTTCCATGGCGCCGCTCACATAATCGCGTCCTACGATCTGATCATATTTTGCCCAGGGGTAATCTATTCCTAAGATCTGTGAATAAAAAGCGATCATTTCAGGGGTATGACCGAATATCCTTTTGGCAACGGGGGCATATTCTTTTTCCACATAATAGTTAACCTCTTTGCCTTTGTATGAATCTTTTATGATGGAGTAATCGCCCACGCCCATAAAAAAGAGGTAGGGGGAATGGGGTAGTTCCATATTCCATGTATCGGTGCGGGTGCCATCGCTGTTCGTCTTTTGCGATACCAATTTACCGTTCGAGAGGGTTACATATTTGGCCGGCACCGTCATAGAGATCTCGTCAGTTGTTTTCTGGTCGGGCTTATCGATGGTAGGGCACCATACAGAGGTAGCTTCTGTTTCGCCCTGAGTCCAGATCTGTGTAGGTTTATCCTTGTCTTCTCCGCGGGGGTTGATAAAATAAAGTCCTTTTGCTTCTGTGATCGCGGCGCTGCCTGTTACCTGCACTTCATCGGGTTTTGCAGTGTAATCAATGAACACGGTGTACTTTTCGCCGCCCTTATACGTTTTATCGAGGTGGATATTCAGGATCCATCCATCGTATTGATATTTCAGGGGAACAGTGGAAGTACCTTTAACCAGTTCTACTTTGTGAATTTCCATCCCTTTTGCATCGAGGGCCAGAGTATCGGTAGCGTAAAAATGAGGTTGAAGGGTTATCCATACCTTTCCGTACATGTATGATTTGGCGTAGTCGAATCTGGCATCCAGTTTAGTGTGGACCAGATCATTAACACGGGGGGCGCTGGCTCGATATTCCTTTTTCCACGATGTGTCACGCGCAGCTTCTTCCTGTTGCTGCGCCCACAGGGTGGGTAATATTCCCAAAGCCAGTAAAACTGATAAAAGCTTCTTCATATTGAAAATTTGAATTAAAGTGGCGTAAAGATATGTTTGGGGTTCCTTAATAATTGTAAAAAAAAGTATAAGTGGTGGCGATAAAATGCCAAATAACTAGATTTGCTTTTATGAACAATCCTTACCGCGTTATAAAACGGCTTGCTTTTGTAACAGGGTTCTGTATAGTTTCATGTACAACAGCGCTGGCACAGCAATCGTTATTCCTGTTTCTGCAATCCGACAACCTGCAGCCTTTTTATGTGCAGATGGGGGATAAGGTGTATAGTTCTTCGTCTACCGGACATATAATTATATCCGGTCTGCAGGACAATACCTGCAATTTTGAAGTGGGCTTTCCCCAGCGTACTTCAAGGCCACGGCATTTTTCTATACCACTCAATAACAAAGATCATGGCTATCAGTTAATAAAAAACGGGGCCGACTGGGCGCTGTACGACTGGCAAACGAAGGAAACCGTTGAGCCGCTGAAGGCGTCTGATAATAACCCGTCCCTCCTATACGGCGAACGTAAAAAAGATGATGCCTTTGCCACTCTAATGGCAGCCGTGGTAAATGACTCAGCCGTTCTATATACTTCTATAGTAAAAAAAGATGTTGAAACCGTACCCCAGGTAGCCAAAACAACCGAGCCTGAGGTAAAGGAAAAGCAGCCTGAACCGGTAACAAAAACAGAAGAAAAACCAGCCGTGCCAACTACGGTGCCAGATACGGCCCAAAAAGCAGTTGAAACAAAAGCTGAAGCCAAAGCCGAAATAAAAACGGAGACAAAGACCGAACCTGTAACATCGCCTGTAGTAGCGCCACCCGTAGTTACTGCTCCGGCAGTAGATTCAGCCAAGCTGGTAAAAACGGAACCGGTTACAAAGGATACGGTGGCAGCTACTCCACCGATTGTCACCAATGCAGTTGCCAATAATGTATCTGCAGAACCTGTAAAAGATACACTGGTGGCGAAATATAATCCCAAAGAAAAGCCGTTAAGCGAAACGCCGGCCAAAGGAAGTCCGGGGGCCGTGGTAAAAGTACAGCAGCAAACGAAGGATGGCGAAACGAAAATGGTGTTTGTTGATAGTAGTTCGTCACCCGCCGATGTGGTAACTGTATATATTAGCGGGAATAAGCCAACCCCGCAGCAGGAGGCAGTTGCCCCTGTCAAACAGAATGCAGTTGAACAGGTGAAGAAAGAAACCGCTCCCTCTACGACGATGAGTAAGGAGGAAATTGAAGAAAAAATAAAGAAAGAAACCTGGCAACAGGCCACGCCTGAGAAAAAAGCAACCGATACGGTCACTATCATTCTCGAGTCGCGGCAAATGAAAAAAGATACGGCGGCCAAAGCTCAGCCTCTGTACAGGCCAAAAGAAACGTCGAAACAGGAGGCCGCAAAACAGGCTGCCGTCGATACGCCCACTGTACAGATAGCTACAGAGACAAAACAGGATGTGACCGTTACAACAAAGCCCGCCACAGAAAAACCGGCGGAAGAAAAAAAGGTAGTGAAATCAGAGCCCGAAAAGCCGGTAGTTAAGTCAGAACCCGAAAAACCGGCTGTAGTTGACACCGCTAAAAGTACAGTTGATAAACAAACGCCCAAAGCCGTATATGAGCCTAAAGCCTCAACTGATTCCGTAAAAAAGACGGTTGCAGAAACCAAACCTGCTGTGCAGGAAAAGAAGGCTGATCCGATAGCTACCGGATCGGGCAGCAAGCTGGTAATGATCAATTCTGACTGTGTCCGTATTGGTTCAGATAATGATGTTGACAAGATGCGGGTAAAGATGCTTGCTGAAAACGATACCCAGAAGCGCATTGCTGTTGCTAATAAATACTTTAAAACCATGTGTTTATATGCGAAACACATAAAGGCGTTGTCAGAATTGTTTCCCACCAGTGAAAGCAAGTACCAGTTTCTGCAGTTGGCCTATCCCTTTGCAGCAGACACGGCCAACTTTAAAGAGTTATACGACCTCTTCCCTGAACAGGACTGGCAGAACAAATTCAAAACGATGGTGCATTATCAGTAGTCACACCTCTGAATAAATCACTGAAAGGTGAGTTTTCTTAAAAGGGAGACTCACCTTTTTGTTTTCGGGGTATGACTTTTCGAGTTTAGGGTATTACTTTTCGAATTTTGGGGTACGATTTTTCAGATAAGACCCCTTGTTTTGTGTTTTTGACCTCCTGCATGCTGGTTTTAGGTGTTCCCATGTTGTTTTTGGCATTTGCCAGACCTACGACCAATCAAAAACGGATACCAACCCCGTCCAGAAGACAGCCCGAAACGGGTGATTAACCCAGGGAAACGGGTGATAACCTGGGAAATCGGATGATCTCCCCGAGTGTCAACTCCGCCGGAACGGGCAATACTCCCGCGAATCCCGCGAACCCCGCCAATTCGGGAAAATGGGTAATAACCTCGCAAAACACCTGAAAAGTTGTATAATCGAATGTATGGTTCATGTATGTTTTCCATATGGTTTTCGTATGATTTATGTATGAAAACCGTATGAAAGTCCTATAAAAAGGGTATGAAATCCCTATGGATGGCCTATACCTCAGTCATACCTCAGTCATACCTCAGTTATGCCTCAGTTATGGAAACCTTATGGAATCCCTATGAAAACCCTATGAAATCCCTATGAAATCCCTATGGAATCCCTATGAAAGTCCTATGAAAATCATACGAAAGTCATACGAATCACATATGCCGACGTATCAACGCAGCCGCCGATCCAACCTTCTGTTACATCAATTCTCAACGTCAATACACTCCTCCAGTCGGCCAACTATTGTCCATTGCCAATTGTCTGGTATCTTGCCCCCATGAACCGTTATTTTTTAGAGGTTGCATACAAGGGCACCCGGTATGCGGGGTCGCAGGTGCAGCTCAATGCATTGACTGTACAGGCGGAGCTCGAAAAAGCGCTGGAAGTTTATTTTCGGCGGCGGGTCGAGCTCACCGGCTCCTCCAGAACCGATGCCGGAGTGCATGCCCGCCAGAATTTTTATCATTTCGACAATCCCGAACCCATTAACCCCCGGGCGATCTACAATATCAACGCCATTTTACCCCATGATATCGCTGTACAGCGGTTTATACCCGTACCGGCCGATGCCCATTGCCGGTTTGATGCCGTAGCCCGTGAATATGAGTACTTTATCTATAATTCCAAAGACCCTTTTCTTCACGACCGGGCCTGGTACTACCCATATACGCTCGATCTGAAAATGCTCGAAACCGTGGCCGGGGTGATAGGGGAGTATACCGACTTCACCTCGTTTTCCAAACGCAATTCGCAGGTAAAGACTTTCAACTGCCAGATAGAGTACAGCGGGTGGCAGGTGAGGGGGCAGTGTACTGTTTACAGGGTAAGGGCCAACCGGTTTTTGAGGGGTATGGTCAGGGGTCTGGTAGGCACTATGCTGCAGGCCGGAAGGGGCAAAATAAACGTCGAAAAATTCAGGCAGATCATCGAATCCAGGGACTGTACGAAGGCTGATTTTTCGGTACCCGGGCATGGTTTATTTTTACAGAAAGTAGTGTATAGGGATGGTTATTTTTTGGATGCATAAAATGTTAAAAGCGGTTGGTTGTAATGGTTAGGAAGAAAGGTGTGAAGTGTGAAAAGATAAGTTTATATGTTTTTAGTGCGATAAAATCAAGTAAAAAAAATTATTCGGCTGAAACCCTTGTGTAATGCGGTTTTTAAAAGATTATAGAAAATAAAAGCAAAAAATATTTGGTGAGAATTTAAACGGGCTTATCTTTGCGGCCCGCTTTACAAAAAACGAGATATCGCGGAAAGTTCTTTAGATAATCTACCGGCAAAATGTGAATGGGTTGTGAAAGAAATTGAGAGAAAAAAGAGAAGAAAAAAAGATAAAAAAAGTTTGGTGGTGAATGCGAAATGATGTTATCTTTGCAGCCCGGTTTAAAAAATAAGGAAAACGAAAAAAGTGAGAGAGAAAGAGAGGCCGGAAGATAAACGAAACAGAATCAATTTTAGTGTGAAAGGATAGAGGTTAAGGAATTAAAATATAGAATTGAAAGATCTTTGAAAGTTAGGAAGCAACAGCACTTATCGAAACACTTAGGTGTTGAGATGAGGTAAGTTTTAGCGAATCTGAAAAAATTACACGATCTACAACGTTAATTTTCCAAGAGAATT
>Ga0105239_10006213_pt1 | contig 13897 bp, 15 predicted proteins | sample KBSC44metaG_FD_92761 | JGI IMG/M metagenome (GOLD analysis project Ga0105239, IMG submission 92761) | Corn rhizosphere microbial communities from Kellogg Biological Station, Michigan, USA - KBS C4-4 metaG | ecosystem: Host-associated > Plants > Roots > Rhizosphere > Soil | place: Michigan, USA... | reverse complement strand
CGCGCTTCTCGCGGGCGTTTACCTTGTCGCCCTGAGACAGGGCATGGCCGAGAACGAAATCAGGGCGTTGATTTTTTTCTCGCTGGTGCTGACAATCGTGGGACTGATTTTCGTCAACCGCTCCTTCAGCGCATCGCTTCTGACCGCGCTGATCAGGCCGAACCGGTCGCTGATGATTGTTGTCGTGGCCGTCGCTTCAATGTTGTGCGGGACGCTTCTGTGGCCGTTTGCCACCAGTCTCTTCCGCTTCGGACCGCTACACCTCGACGATCTGGCAGTGACGCTTGCTGCGGGAACTGCCGTGCTGGCATGCTTGGAGTTGCTGAAGCCATTCTGGCGGGAGCGGCTGAAGGCCTAACCGCAGATTCAATGAGCCGATCCATGACCAGTCGTCGGTTGGAAAAGAGTTGGATGTCAACAAGGGTTGGAAACGTGAAGGAAATTCCCGGACGAACCGTTTCGGTGTTGGCAAGATGAACGCCGACAATCCACGAATTCGCGGAAGCCACGTGGGCACACTTGTACTGGCCGCCGCCGCGATCGTCGGGATTGTCGTCTGCGTGCTTTTGGCCGAGCCATTCTTGGGCGCGATCACATGGGCGTTGGCACTGGCAATCCTCTTTGTCTCTTTCCATGCCTGGATCGAGACGAAGTTGAAACACCCCAACCTTGCGGCGATGGTTTCGGTCTTCACGATCGTACTGCTCGTCGTTGTCCCGGCAGTCTTCCTGGTAGAGCGCTTGGTAGAGGAAGCTGTTTCTGGGGCAGCCTCCGTCCGAACCCGGGTGGCTGATGGAGAACTCCAACGTCTCCTGGACGCCCATCCCGGTATCGCACCTATTGGGAGGTGGATAGAGCAACAGATCGATCTGCCGTCGATGATGGCGAGCCTAGCAACATGGCTGAGCAACGCCGGCGCAACGTTCGTCAAGGGCTCTGTGTTGCAGGTGGCGGAAGTTCTGCTGACAGTCTACATGCTGTTCTATTTCCTGCGCGATCGCCACGCCGTTGCCCGCCTGTTGCGCGATTGGATGCCACTGGAGAGCGCAGACACGGAGCGGCTGTTTCAGCGGGTGTTCGATACCGTCCATGCCACGGTGTACGGGACGCTCGCGGTGGCAGCAGTTCAGGGTTCGTTGGGCGGGTTGATGTTCTGGATCCTCGGGTTGTCGACGCCCCTACTTTGGGGCGTGGTGATGAGTCTGCTTTCCGTCGTGCCAGTGTTGGGTTCGTTCATCGTGTGGATACCGGCAGCAATCCTCCTCTTGCTTGATGGTGATTGGGGCAAGGCCCTGATCCTCTCGGGCTGGGGCGGTATTGTTGTAGGCGGTATCGACAACGTCCTTCGCCCGATGTTGGTCGGCAACCAGCTGAGGCTCCACACGATCCCCGCGTTCATATCGATGATAGGTGGGCTCGCACTTTTCGGGGCTCCAGGATTCATACTGGGACCCCTCGCTGTCACGGTGACGATGCTGCTCATCGAGGTATGGGCCGCGCGCGATAAGATCAGCAACAGCAAGCGACAGGAATGACCTCTTGCTAAATGCCCCGCGGGCGACAGCGTAAGGCAAGCCCGCGTATGGCTAGCGGTCGGATCCCTAACCGTCCGGCGGCCGGCCGCTTACACCGCGGTGCCGACCAGCGCGCCGACGCCGGCGGTGAGCGCTATGGCGAAGGCGCTCCAGAAGGTCACGCGCAACGTTGCGCGAAGGATGTTGGCGCCGCCTGCTTTGGCGCCGATGGGCCGGTCAGACGAGGGCACGACGACGGCCAGTGATCTTCTCGATGTTGATGCGGAAGAAGAGGTGGGGCGGGCTGGCCACCCTGTCCTCGGAGTGAGGTGTCTCGCTGCCAGGTTCCCACCAGTTGGGGCGCGCTTTCTGCAACAGCGACCATGCGTGGTCGCGCTCATTCTGCCGGGGGCCCATTTCTGAGAGTTCTTCGAAACGACCGAAGGCGATGACACTCCACCAGCTGCGAGGGCTGCGAATCTCGTCGACTTCGAAGCAAACCTGTGGATGTCCCCGCATTGCCAAGACCTTGTGACCAATCAGGGAGAAGCTGTAGATGTGGCCGCCCTCGTAAACGAAGCTGATTGGCACGACGTACGGCATCCCGTCTCTTACGCAAGCGAGGCGCCCGACCCTGCTTGCGGCCAGGTGCATCCTGCATTCATGGGCAGTTATCTCACTGATGGTCACGTGACTCCCCTGGGTGAAAGAGCGCCTCGCTCTGTGCATCGTGATGAAGCGGACTTCTTGCCTCCACTGGAGTCGCGACCGTCGAAGTCGAAATGAGACGTGTTATGACCGTTGCGATACGAAAATAGTAGAGATGCCGTCTTGGTCGGCAATAAGCGAGAATTGCCATTACATCGTTGGCTGATCTTCTAGCCGGCCGTCTCAACAAATCGATCAGCGAAGTTAGCGAGTGCGTTCCAGTCAGTGAATTCGTGGTCGCGCTCGGGGCTCGGATCGCCGCTCTTCATGACGACGAATTTGACGAACTGCTCCTGAAAGTAATCGTACTTGTTGAAGCGCAAAGCACCCCCGAGAAGGAGAGTCATGGATGGTTGCCACTCTGTCACGGAGACAAAGCGATCCACGTATTTTTGAGCTTCCGTCTTTTGGTCTCCCAGCGCCGCCGACAGACTGACGGATATGAGGGCTGAGGGTTTAGTGTTCAGCAGTTCGTGATGCGCAAATACGAAGTTCGTGACGGTTTCCTGATGGTGCTCCTGGTGAACCGACGCGGCAATGACGAACGCGTCGAAGTGTCCGAGCTTCAAATCGGATGCGAGCGCTGCGCTGTCACGCAGCTCGACCTGGTGCCCGCGCTCGCGTAAATGCGTTGCCGTCCGTGCAGCAATTTTCCCCGTCTGGCCTTCGGTCGTTCCATAGACAATCAGGATATTCACGATATTCCTCCGACAACAGCGCCCACGTCGTTTACCGAGAGGACCCGGCGCGAGGCATGGAGTAGGCTCTGCAAATCGCTGGCGAGCGTGGCGTCTGCGCAATCTTCCTCGACAGTCAGGAAACCGATCTAACCTCGATCCGCCTTGTCGCTGCCTCAGGAGCTCTCGGGATGGCGAGGTGAAGTACACCGTCCTTCATGTTCGCCTCAATTCCATTGATATCGAAATCCCCGGAGAGAGTGAACTGCCGCTCGAAATCGCCGACGTCATACTCGCGATAGGCCTGGCTGTAGCCCTGCGGCGTATCCTCTTCGACGCGGCCATAGATCGACAGCACCCGCTTCTCCAGCGTGACCTCCAAACCCTCCGGGCTGACGCCGGGCAGATCCGCAACGACGACAAGGCCCGTTTCAGTTTCGTATATGTCAACCCGTGGTACGAAGACTAACCTCTCATGGGTCCGCTCGCCCACGTCCAGCTCCGCGGACAGCTTGCCCTCCAGCTCCGGTTGGCTAGTCGGCGTGGCCTGAGACTGCTTGCTCTCCTTCGTTCCCGCTCTCGTGGCCTCTCTCTTAGCCATGACCCGCCTCCTTGCTCGCCTTCACGTGAATGCGCTTTGGCTTGTCCTCTTCGGCCCGTGGAAGATCCAGAGTCAGTACACCATTGACGAGATCCGCTCCAACCTTGTTCGGGTCAACCATAAACGGCAATGACACAGTCCGGACAAACCGGCCTCGACGACGCTCTCGCCGGTGGTATCCTCGCCGGGCTTCCTCAGCTTCGGTTTGCCGGTCTCCGCTGAAAGTAACGGAATCTCTGTGTATCAAGATGTCCACGTCTTCTGATCTTATGCCAGGCAGTTCGGCGGCGATGATGACGCCGTCCTGGCTTACGAAGACATTGACCGCTGGGAATTCCAGTAGGCTCGCTTCGTCTTGGAGGCGGCGTATGTTGCGGAACGGATCTGCGCCGAATAGCATCCGTGCGATCATTGTCTCCTCCTCGGAAAGCCGCGCCGCAAGGCCCTCGGATTTCCTCGATGTAGAGCAGGGCCACCCCCGCTCTTCACCGCCCATCGGCGGTGCGCCATGAGCGGCGAGTACCGAACCCGCAACTCCCACCTTCCAGCTCTGAACTTAACTCCAGAGTCGCCTAGGTGGTGCCGCAGGTTCGCCCATCATGTTTCACTGGCAATCTGGTTTACCTGCCGGGGTTCCCATTCGCTTGAACGGTTCTCCATAGTGTATGGCCAGTTTGTCTCAGCATGACGATGAAGAAGAATGCCCGGATGGCACTTTGTTGCCTTGACATGAATCAATTCGAACAGCTCATTGGGTGGTTCCGCCCCGGAAGCCATGACCCGTTCGCCGGCGCGGCGGCTGCGAACATAGTTCATCATTTGAAGGCTTTGACCGCCGCCTCGAAATTGACTTCCAACGATCTGTCGTGGTGGAGGATGGGCGGAATCTCGCCATCGATGTTGAGGAGTTCATAGACCGCCATTTGCGCGACCCGAACCGAATACTCGACCGTAAACACGACGTCCTCGGGGATTTCAACGAACTGACTGACAAAAGCCAAGTTTCTTGAACATTTGGGGACAGGTAGCGGCCGGTCACCCTGTGCACGCGGCATGAACATGCTGGTGATGTATGGCAGCCTGCATGGAATGCAGGTCGCCGTGGCGAAGGTCTTCCGATCAAAATTAAGATGACCGCAAAGCTCCTGGAGAATCTCGGCGCCGGTACAATCCGACATCGGTTTCGCTACGAAATCACCAATTCGATCCGGGTGCAGTGCGTATCCCCAGAAGACTTGAATATTCTCGGGCTGATGGATGAAATGCGGTTGATGGGCCAGAACGACCGACATCAGCCATTTCGAGTCCTTAAACGTAACCAGGCCACCAGTGCCGGCCTTGTTGCCGGAGAATGTTTCCATCTTGTCGAAAAAAGCCGTGTCCCTGAGCGTGACCGTGAAGGATTCCCAACAGGACTCCGGGATACTGGAGTTGAACGCAGCGGGTTTGCCGAACTCGGGACGGCCTTCGGCCAGCTTTTCCCATAGGGCCCAGCCGCGGCTATCTTGCTTTGTCATCTGGTCAGGAGCTTGCGTCGTTGAACCGAAGCTCGACGCGTCGGTCATGGAGCCGTTCTGGAAGAAAACCAAGTCATCGGGACCTACGGCAACAGTCTCGGTCTCAGCCTCTCCCGTTCGTTCAAAGGTGATTCCTCTAACAACAACCTTGCCGTCGTCGGATACAAGATCGAAGTCGGTAACAAAACAGCCCTTCTGGAAATTTACACCCTTTTCCAGCAGCCAAGCCTCAAGCGGGCGGACCAGGGAGTCATATTGATTATAGACCGTCCGTTTGACCCCTGCGAGGGTCTCAATACGCGAGAACTCCTTGATGAACCTGTGCAGATAGCGCTTGAACTCGACAGCGCTGTGCCAAGGCTGAAAGGCAAAGGTCGTTGCCCACATATACCAGAACTTGGTCCTAAAAAATTCCGGCGAGAGCCAATCGGTGATGCTGTCCTTACCCAATTTCGGCTCGCTCGCCGTCATGAGTTTGAGGAGCTCCATCCGATCCGTCATTGTGAACCCCATCGAGGTCACGTCGATTATAGCCCGGTCCCGGTCCACGAGGCGCGCCTGGGAGTGCGCCTTGATCTGTTTGTTGAACTCAACCGTCTCGTCGAACACGGTCTTGCCCGGGTTCACCAGGGACGGGATCGACTTGAACAATCCCCAGGTGCATTCATAGTTGTCCGTCGTCAGCATGCGGCCGCCGCGCAAAGTGTAGCCATCGACGTGGTTTCCAGAGCCATCAAGGCTTCCGCCCAGGACAGGTAAAGCTTCGTAAATAGTAATGCTCTCTCCCGGCATGCCGCCGTCTCGGATCATGAACGCTGCAGCCGCCAGAGAACCGATGCCGCCGCCCACCAGATATGCCTTATTATGTTTAGCTGTCATTCGCATTCTTCTCTTCAAATTGCTTTATCTCTTGGAATACCAAGTCACCGTCGACCCAAAGTCTCGTCACGCTGAGTTTGCCGGGTGAGGGCGTGTCACACTGGCGGCAACGCTCCAAATATGGCGATCACCGCTCGTCCCCCACACCACCGTCATCAGGGGCGACTGCGCCGTCACGAGAATCCCGCCGCCGTTCCAATTCACTGCGGATGCCCTTGGGGATTTCCCTGCATCCGCAATGAACCGCGTGCGCCAAGTGCCACGCGATCCGTTCGTCCATGGTCGCGTTCGCGGGCATCGCGTTTGCCTTGTGCCATTGCCTGTTCATGGCTCACCGATCCCATTCTGAGACGTGAAATCATGAAGTCGTGAAATCGTCAGAACAGACCAAGTGCCTTGGTGCTGTAGCTGACGAGCAGGTTCTTGGTCTGTTGATAGTGATCGAGCATCATCTTGTGGTTCTCGCGGCCGAAGCCCGAGGCCTTGTATCCGCCGAAAGCGGCATGGGCCGGATAGGCGTGGTAGCAGTTGGTCCACACCCGCCCGGCCTGAATTGACCGGCCGAGCTGATAGGCATCGTTGCCGTTGCGTGACCAGACGCCCGCGCCCAGGCCGTAGATCGTGTCATTGCCGATGCGGATAGCATCGTCGATGGTCTTGAACGGGGTGACCGAAAGCACTGGCCCGAAAATCTCTTCCTGAAAGATGCGCATCGAGTTGTCGCCGGTGAACACCGTCGGCTGGACGAAACAGCCCTTCTCAAGCTCGCCGCCGAGATGGGCACGTTCGCCACCGGCGACGCATTTGGCGCCCTCCTGCTTGCCGATCTCGATGTAACCCAGGATCTTGTCCATCTGATCCTGCGAAGCCTGTGCGCCCATCTGCGTGGTCGGATCGAGCGGATCGCCAACCTTGATCCTGGCGACGCGAGCGACTGCTCGCTCCATGAACTTATCGAAGATCGATTCCTGAACAAGGGCACGCGACGGACAGGTGCAGACCTCGCCCTTGTTGAAGGCAAAGAGAGCGAACCCTTCGAGCGCCTTGTCGAAAAACTCGTCGTCGATATCCATCACGTCTGCCATGAAGATGTTTGGCGACTTGCCGCCCAGTTCCATGGTCTGGGGAATGAGGTGCTCGGCCGCATATCCCATGATCTGTCTTCCCGTGGTCGTCTCGCCGGTGAAGGACACCTTGGAGATGCGGGGGTTGGCCGCGATGGCCTTGCCTACAGTGCCGCCCGGTCCGGTGACGACATTGAGAACGCCTGCGGGCAGAATGTCCGCCGTCAGGCCGGCAAATATCAGCAGTGTAAGCGGCGTGTTGGAGGCCGGCTTGATGACCGTGCAGTTGCCTGCTGCAAGGGCGGGCGCGATCTTCCAAGCAGCCATCAGCAGCGGAAAGTTCCATGGGATGATCTGACCAACGACACCCAGCGGCTCTTTGAAATGGTATGCGATCGTCTTTTCGTCGATCGTGGAGATACCGCCTTCCTCGGCTCGGATGCAGCCGGCGAAGTAGCGGAAGTGGTCGATGGCGAGGGGTACGTCGGCGCCGCGCGTTTCGCGGATCGGCTTGCCATTGTCGAGCGTCTCGGCGAGCGCTAGCAGTTCGAGATTCTCCTCCATGCGGTCGGCGACCTTGTTGAGCAGCTTCGCCCGCTCCGCCGGTGATATGCGTGCCCAGGCGTCCTTGGCCTTGTAGGCTGCGTCGAGAGCAAGTTCGACATCCCGTTCAGTCGACTTGGCGAAGTCGACCAGTCGCTCGCCATTGATGGGGCTGAAATCGGTGAAGTACCGCCCCTCGACCGGGGCGACCCATTTGCCGCCGATGAAATTGCCATAGCGCGCGGGCAGGTTTCCTTTTGAGCGCACGAGTTCCAACGCGTGATGAGACATGACCGTATCCTTTCAGCAGCGTGCTTTTCGTCGACTGCTCGCACAGACCCTCCTGCCTTTCGGCTGACCGGACATTGATCCCGGTCAACGGCGAAAGATTTCCTCATTGCGCTAGGTCAATGAAACAGGACGTGGCGCGGCTGATTGTTCGCCAGGCCAGCAAGAGATGCAGTCGCGAAAACAAGGAGAATGCGCTGTGGTGAAGATGATGAAAGCCGCCTTGGTCCGTGAATTCGGCAGGCCGCTATCGATCGAACAGGTTCCGGTTCCGGTGCCAGGGCCGGGCGAGGTCCTGGTCAAAGTGATCGCGTGCGGCGTCTGCCATACCGATCTGCATGCAGCAGATGGCGACTGGCCGGTGAAGCCCGTGCCGCCGTTCATTCCTGGCCATGAAGTTGCCGGCGTAGTCGCGGCCCTCGGCCCCGGCGTGACGGACTTCAAGGAAGGCGATCCGGTCGGTGTCGCCTGGCTGCACGATGCCTGCATGCGTTGCGAATACTGTGAGACCGGTTGGGAGACGCTGTGCGAACACCAGCACGACACCGGTTATAGCTGTGACGGCGGCTTCGCTGAATATGTCATTGCGGCGGCGCCCTTTGCCGCTCGGTTGCCAACTGGCGTCGATTTCGCGCAGATTGCGCCAATCCTGTGCGCCGGCGTGACCACATACAAGGGTCTGAAGGAAACAGAGGCCCGGCCCGGCGAGTGGGTGGCTATATCCGGCGTCGGTGGTCTCGGCCACGTGGCAATCCAGTATGCCAAGGCGATGGGGCTGAAGGTCGTTGCCTTGGATGTTGCACCCGAAAAACTCTCTCTGGCCAAGGCCGCAGGGGCGGATCTTGCCTTTGACGCGCGCTCGCCGGATGTGGTGGCCAGGGTCATCGAGGGTACCGGAGGCGGCGCACATGGGATTCTCGTTACTGCGGTTTCGACGCCTGCCTTCAGCCAGGCGCTGCATATGGTTCGCCGCAAGGGTACGATCAGTCTGGTCGGTCTGCCGCCCGGCGAATTTCCGACACCGATCTTCGACGTCGTTCTGAAGCGCATTACGGTGCGTGGCTCGATCGTGGGAACCAGGCGTGACCTCGACGAAGCCATCGCATTTGCCGCTGACGGCAAGGTAAAGGCTGAAATCACCAAGGCGCGCCTTGAAGACATCAACACAATATTCGCCGACCTCAAGGCCGGCAGGATTCAGGGGCGGATGGTGCTCGATTTCTCCGAGCCCGTTCGCAAGCCGGTGTCTGAACGCGCGGCCGTTCCCGCTTGACAAGAAACGGGAAGGGCGGTGGCGCGAAGCCGCCGCCTTTCCCGTTGAAATTCCGAAAGAGGTTTTGTCGGACGTACGTCTGCGACGAAACAGATTCTGGATTCATATCAAGTGCCTAAGTCACACCGGTCCTTAGGATCAGCTTGGGCCTTGGGAGGCCATAATGGGGATGCGGCTTCAGATCATGAGGCCAGCGCGTCGACGGGTTAAGGAGTGCTGCTTCCCGTCAGCCCGAGTGCGTCGGCATCGACGACACGACCGCCGACACCGGCCTGCGCGCCGAGAAGGGCATGGCCGATCCATATCCGAACCGCATCACGATGTCGGGCCTGCGGCCCGGCAAACCGATGAGGCGTGCAAGGTCGGGCCGCAAGGCTGCGACTTCGACAGGCTGGTTGATGAAGGCGTGTTTGAGTCCGAGCGCCGTTGCCTGCAAGGCGAAGCGCTGACAGGCGCGCCCAGCACGCATCCAGTGATCCTTGTCGTCGCGTTCCGACACGAAGACCGCGACCCCCGCCGACGAGCGCACTTGCTTGGCATACTTGTCGTTTTCCGCCGTGACACGGAAGACAAGATCGAACAGCAGGTTGCCTAGCCAGGCCGGCGCGATCGGATTACCGGTCGACGCACCAAAGAGTCCATCACCGGTTTCGAGCGCCTGGCGAGGATTGAAGCGCAGCCAGCCCTTCAGCTCGCGCACAAAGGCGGGATCGGCCATCTGGGTGGCGTTGCCCGCGATGACCAGTTCGAGCACGCGCTCGATCTGCCGCCGATCCGTGATCAGGATCAGATCGACGCCCGGAGTGCGAGCGGCGGCGGTCAGGGCGCTCAAATCGCCGCTGTCGACCGATCGCCCGTCGTAGTCGGCGCGCGTCGACTGTCGCCTAGGGATTGCCTCGAAGAGGATGGAGTGTTCCGGCTGCGCGGCTTTAAATTCGAATGCGACTGAGCCCGACCCTTCAGGGTCGAAGGTCAGTTCTCCGTTTCGGCCACGCTCCGCGGCGGCGATGGCCAGATTCTCGGCGGCACAGCCCATGCTGGTGAAGAGATGGTGGTCATCGGGATCTACAGCCGGCGTTCGCCGTGAGAAATCCGGTTGGATCGTGATGCGGCCTTCCTCAATGTGAAAACGCCAAGGCTGGGTGTTGTGGCCGCTCGCGGCCAGTGTTGCGTAGCGAACCAGATCTCTGGGTTCCGGATGATCCGGTAGCGTCGCCCGGGCCTTGGCGACGGCAGCGGTGTAATCAGTCATCGAGCCCATACGCGAGAGACCAAACGCAGTCGCGCCGGCGGCGCCGAACGCCACCACACCTCCGCCAATCAGCATTCGCCGCCTATTCATCGTCGATCGCCGCCGCCGCGGCCAAAGCCCCATGCCGAAACGATACCCGGTCCTGATGACAGATCGCCTGGATAGCGGCGCGGGCGGTCAAGAGCCCGCTCGGGAGACCGCCTCCCGGCTGGACCCACTGACCCACCATCGCGAAGTGCTTGAGCCCCGGCAGGGTCTGCGGCAACGCTCCGAAGCCGGTGTCGGGGGTCATCAGCCAGCCCTCCATACTCCCCTTCCAGTTGCCGGTGTAGCGGAGAACCGTCGCCGGGGTCGACACGTCGACGATGTCGATCTCGTCTCGGACACCGGGTAGCCGGCGTTCGAGCACGGCAATGACGGCTTGAGCGATGCGATGCTTCTCCGCTTGGTAGCGTTCCGGGCTGTCGCGGCGCAAATCCGCCCAGAACGCGAAATTGCGTGTGGGCAGAAAGCAGGTCACCGCGGTCTTGCCCGGTGGCGCGAAGGTCGGATCGTAGTGGAAGATACGAAACGACAGCGTCTGAAGGCGCGTCGCAGGATCGACCTCGAACGGGTCGCGAAGAACCAGGGTCAGGTAGCCTGGCTCCTGCGTCAGGTCGCGCGCCACGCCAAGGGAGACCTGTAGATAGGACGGAAAGGTTTCGTAGTGGGCGAACGCCTTTTCGAAGGCTTTGTCGGTGTATCTGCTGCCGAGCAAGGTATGAATGGTGGCGTGGCCGTCGGCAGCCGAGACGACCCAGTCGGCGGGGACAATCTCGCCACTTTCCAATTGAACGCCCGTGGCAACGTCGTCCTTGACCAAGATCTTGCTGACGCGAGCCTCGTAACGCACATGCCCGCCGAGCGAGACGAACCTCTCTATGATCATGCGGATGAGGGCCTGGGAACCGCCGATTGCGTAGCCGGCATTTCGGCTGCTCATCCAGGCGAGCGAAAGGACAAGCGCCAAAACCGACAGATTGCCCGTGGCCCCTCCACAGAAGAACGCCTGCAACAGAGGATGCTTGAATCGCCGCCCGTAGTCTTCCACGCTCACATGGGACAGGCGCCACAGCAACGGCAGATCCGGCAGCATCTTCAGCATGCTTGCGACCCTCCTTGGCCAAGGGTCGCTCATAGGTGGCATGGGCAAGTCGACAAGCTGACGAATGGCGCTGACGAAGTGACGGACCTCGCTCTCGTCCTCCGGCGCGACGTTCAGAAGCTCGGCCTCCAGGTGATCGACGTCCGTGTAGATGCGCAGGCTTGCGCCGTGCGCGTCCTCAAGACAGACGAACTCCTCGTGATCGACGAAACTGAGTGCGTCGATGTCGCACACCTCCCGCCATTCGGCGTGCAGTGTGCCGCCCGGATTAGAGCCCACGAGCCAGTGCAGGCAGGTTTCGAATGTGTAATCGCCCCGGCGCCAACTCGCGGCCAAACCGCCCGCACTCTGATGCTGTTCGAAAAGGTCGACCTGATAACCGCATTTTTGGGCGTAGACAGCCGCGCAAAGACCGGCGATGCCACCGCCAATAACAGTAACGTTGCCTGGGCGTGGTTTCACGGCTCCCTGCTCCATGGTGTAAATCAGGCGCTATTGATCGAGTTGTCGTGATGGTGTGTGGGGTTCCCCTAGAGCTAACAGCCTCAAGCACAGGCGGTTCAACATTCGGAAAATCACCATGACAACCTCGCAGCAAGGTTCAGCGCTGGCTTTGATCTCGGTCAAACCGTGCGGGTCTTAGGGGTTTCTCAGGTTATCGAAATGCCAAGGGCATACGGTGATGGTGCGAACGCTGACCCCAGCGGTGGCGAATTCTTTTTCATCCATAAGCGCTGTTGGGGATCTGCAACGCTAGATATCGCTCATGTCCCTGTGTCACACCGGTATCGTAAGCGGGCGGTATTCGACTGATGGGCGAAGAGACGCCCATCCTCCCAGAACAAGCCCTTCCGGTCCTGCCGGCGGGGCCTTCTCTTCGTTAGAACCGTCGTGGCGCTCGCCAATTACCCTTGCTAAGGTGGCGACATGGAGCCGATACAGGCCAATACTCGTCATGGATGCGAGTAATGAAGGCCGTCAAAAAAGAGCCCCCCAAGGCCTCAAAGAAGGATATCGCTAGAGCGGCCTTCTTTTCGATCATCGCGAACGCGGATCAGGACATCGGCAAGGCCAAGAACCTACAGGCATTTGCCATTGCGGAGCGTCAGTCGGACTAAGCAAGTAACCTCGACGCGGGGACGCTTTCATAGAGCCACAAGTCCATGCGCACGAATTGCAGAAGATACGGTCAGTCGCCCCGTGCTCCATGCTTGCGCATATCCTCGATCCAACGATCCCGCTTCTTTTCGTCGGCAAAGGTGAGGCCATATAGGCTCTCGCGAATTGGTTTGATCCCGGCGAAGCTCAACATGCTGCGCTCGAAAGCGCGCAGTCCGTAGGCGCCAAAATACCAACGATAAATCAGTACCGGCATTCCCATGGTCACGACGATACGAGCCGAATGGCCGGCGAGCAGTCGCCTCGGAAAGCCCTCTTTCCTGTATTCCATGGCAAAGCCGGGCCTAAAGATGTGTTCGAGAAAGCCCTTGAATTGCGCCGGCATGGTTCCATGCCAGAGCGGAAACAGAAACACCCAGTGTTCCGACCAGCGCATGTCTTCGCGCGGTTGCACCAGAGCAGGCGGCAACGCGCCGGTCTCGAAATCCACCTGCGTGCGCAACAATGAAAACTCAAGCTTCCCGACCTCGATACGGCGAACCTGATGCCCCGCCGCAGTTGCGGCTTCGGCATAAGCGTCGGCCATCGCGTGCAGCAAATGGTGGCCCGCCGGGTCTGGGTGGCCCTGGATGATTGCGATGCGCTTTGCCATCTGTCGCCCCCTGAAACGGGCTATTCATAACTCGTTCCCTCGAACAGCGTGTTGATCTCGCGCAAGGTCTGAAGGCCGGGATATCCCTTCAGGGTCAGTCGTGACTGGGTCGACCCAGAGTCAAGTCCGGTCGGCTATGTCGCCGAAAGCGGAAGTCCAGGTAATCCGCAACCCCGCAAGATGGTTGCGGCTACCGGAATTCGCACGGGGAGGCCAGCGAGCGCCGCCTCGCCAGCTGGCAATTTTGCAGTTGAGGCGGCGGCGCCCGTCTTCGCTGATCTAACGTTTGGCACTCAACCGTGCGCCATTAAGCTTCTCAGCCATGCAAGAACCTTGCTGCCTCCGAGCATCCTGCGCACCCTGCCGGCCGCCCAGTCGGCCCGCATCGTGGAACCGGCGTGGCAACTGCAGACGATGTCGTGCAACTGCCAGTCGGACAGTTCGAAGAAGCGCTTGGCTTCGCCGTAAGTGTCCGATTTCAGGCCCGATGCACGCAGCAATGAATCATCGAAGGCAACCGTGATCGGCGACCCGGTTGCCCGTGCCTCATCGCGGAGCCCGGAGTTAAGATGCTCGGTACCGGTGAGCGCGGTCAGGCAGCGCGACGGATTCATTTCGAGCAGTTCCGCCCACCGTTCGATCCGCTGCTCTCTGATCATCAGCAGG
>Ga0105239_10006212_pt1 | contig 13899 bp, 15 predicted proteins | sample KBSC44metaG_FD_92761 | JGI IMG/M metagenome (GOLD analysis project Ga0105239, IMG submission 92761) | Corn rhizosphere microbial communities from Kellogg Biological Station, Michigan, USA - KBS C4-4 metaG | ecosystem: Host-associated > Plants > Roots > Rhizosphere > Soil | place: Michigan, USA... | reverse complement strand
CTATTTCTTGAGCCAGTGCTGAACGGTCTGGACATTCCTCTCATTTGTGGAGTGGCCTGTAACCATCTCTCTGGGACAAAGGCTTCGGGGTCTGGGAAAACAGGAGGATCGCGGGCAGTCGAAATATGAACTGATCGACACGGTAGTGCCTTCGGGAACATAGTGACCGCCCAAAATCCGCCCCGGTGACTCGACACTCTGGGCATTTCCACATTAAGGGGTAACCATAACCGCAATGTCTCATCGATCGTCGCGTTGAAGTATAGCTAAATTAGTCAAGGGTAAGTAATACGCCCTTCCATCCAGTGACCAGAATTGACATACCAATTTCGAAACTTCCTTGTAGGTTGGGCAAGATTGGGGGGTTCTGGAAATGCCCCTCCGGACCTCATCTGCTGCGACCTTCTTTGTGAATTTTTTTACAGGGCGTCTTCCAAGCTCCCAGATAAAGTAAGTGGTGGTCACTGCAGTTGTCCCCCTCCCTGCGACCAGGGAAATAATTACATTTTCGACAAGTTCGTCCAAGGTCAGCTTGCTTCCAGTCTCTGCGTCCTTGGCGGTTATAAGATTTCCGAGAAATCGGCCCTGCGGATTGCCCGAGTCTTGCTTCTCATCATCACTCATGATCTCTATCAGCGACTGCCGGGTAAAGTTCTCCAGCCTCGCAACTCCTTGGTATCCTTCTCGGATGGACTTTAGCGGCATGTTCTTCAGAAAAGGAAATAGGCGAAACTATAATACCCACCACCGGACCTCGGGGCTCCCAGCGGGGTTCGGAATCTGGGGAAATCAAAGTTATGCATGAAGCCCCAAATCCGGAGCATGGGGTAATAGGGCTTGACATTTATCGGGCTGAGTTAGGGCCCACCCTTTCCGGTCACAGGTTCTTCCAAAGTCCTATCTAACCTTACCCGCTTTCTCGTAGGTTGGAAGTCGATAGTTTTGCGTTTGCCCTCTGAAATCTCGTAGCACTAACATAGTCACCTACCCCAGTGGAGTTGAGATTACTGTATATTGACCTCTCTCTCAACATATCCCTTAGCCCATCCGCTCCAGCCGGCCTGTATTAATACCCAGCTTCGGATTATTAAGATATTGGCGGTAACGTTCCCGCTTTTGGCTATTTGCGGTGGAATCAAAGACCGAAAGCTCCGATCCCGGTTTTGGTTCTACTACTTACTTGCAGGCAAGCACCCGAGAGAGAGGGCCAACTAGGTCCGTTCTGATTGTCCTCTGGTGCGGAAGGAACTTGTGTGAGGGCCTCGAACAACCTGCGAGCCTTCCGGTTGGGCTACGAATCTTGGAGACTTGAGTCGACTCGGATATTGGTAATAAGATCCTCGATCGTATATCGATCAGACGCAAGCGGTGGGAATTTTGAACCTCCATTAGCTTCACCATGGCGACTAACAGCACCTCCTCCTCTGACTATGTTCTATACTACCACCCATACTCAGTGTGTTCGCTGATGGTCTTAAACACGCTCGTGTGGAAAGGATCAGCGAAAAGGCCCGAAGACGAGGTCACTGTGCAGTCAAAAGTAGTTGATATCTTCCATGAAGAACAACTGAGCGAAGATTACCTCTGCAACATCAATGACCATGGCCAGGCAAGTTCTCCTCATATTCCATTTGGATATGGTGTGTGCAGTTGCTGAAAGTGGGGGGTGGGCAGGTTCCCGTGCTGGCACACCCGAGCGAACTAGATGCGCCGATCACTGACAGTCTCAAAATCACGCATTGGCTGGCGAGGAAATATCCCGACTTAATGCCCGTAGAGCATGAAGCGGAGATTCGTCAATATTTAACTGACCTTCACGCGCTGAACTATTTCTCGCTGTCTTTTCCTGGGCGGCCGCAGGTTGCTCAGCATTTGGAGAGTACTGTCCAGCGCAGGTTGCAGGACTCGAGCATTTCGGACCGATACAGGAATGCGCTGGAATTCAAGTTGGGGGTGTAAGTTCAACACGCAGCTCAATCCAGTTGCGAGACACCCCTGTGGGAGATCTAACCTTTGCACCAGGGTCAAGCGGGATAAATCCGGTGGTCTTGTGCCTTCGGTGACAGCCGAGAATCAGAAGAACGCCAAAGCATTACTCTCAGACTTGGAGCATAAATTACCGAGTCCGGAGAGTTGGATCTATGGCGAAAACCCCACAGCCATCGATGCACATCTAGTTGTCTTCATCGCGCGCATGATAGATGTTGGCCGCGAGCAATTGATCCCAGAAAAGTTACGAGACTACACTCACTGGGCGATGCAGAAACCGGAATGGGTCGACATGATGGGCGGTAGGACAACTATGATTGAACAATAGTCGGGGCGATGGATACATCGAAGCTCTCCAATCCCTCACCTCTGGGGGTTTGGACTTCCAAATGGCTTCAGTGTATGTCTTGTGAACGATATTGAGACAGAGGCTGATTCAGCACTAGTTTACACCTGTTGCACTTCTACCCTGGTACAGACGAATTATTGAAAGCTTGAAGCGCAGCTGGGCCTGGCTCTGGCACCAGCAATATAGCGCTCCCTTTGTTCCTCGTCAATGTTTATTTCATTGAAGTCAGGCTACCTCCTGGTGGATTTTATCGAAGAAGACACAGGCAGTTCGACGTCGGAATCTCGACACGAGGACTTTCCATTTCCATCTTTGGACCAGAGGACAACCTAAGCCTCGCCACCTCAACCTGAGGTGCGGCCCCACGTGACTGAGCACGGTATCAACTCAGCCTGAGCAACGTATTAATCAGGGCCCACATCTGGGCCAGGGGCCCTGTTTCTGGCACCCACTTTCGATGCCGAGTGACGTGATGGGCTAACTAGATAAATCAGTGATAGGGAAAGTTGGCTCAAGGCATGCGGCCGCTTACGGTCTACCTCGCTCACCCCCTTCGATCATCTGTTGTCTACCCGGTAATAACGTCAATCCGTACCGCCACTTACTGGGACCCTCTCTTGAATAAATCCTCAGTTATCACAAGTACTCAAGTACGACCACCGGCAATGCCGTCGAGGTCTTCAACAATGTCGCCTCGGAAGCTGTCTTCGCCAGCGAAACCCCGACGCATCACGTGTGCCCTGAAGGATAACGCTGACGCCATCACCACGGTCGCAGACTATCCACGATGCTACCACCACAACGGCTCGAGATACCGCTCACCCAGCCGGAGACGCGGTCGAACTCGAATCCACTTCATCCCCAAGAGTGATGCTCTTGATCCTGCAGAGGGAGCTACCATAAAGCTCAGTCGACGGTTTCTGAGCACTTGCAGCTTGTGGGCCCTCTCCTGGCGATCGCCGACAACGCATGGACATGACGTACGACGTGATGAGCATCGACTGGACAAAGGGATCAGCCCAGCCAGATGGCCCATCAACCGCCAAACTTCGCCGCGAGTGTCGGACACACTCCGGGAAGAAGGCATCGTCGCTCCAAGCCACGTTCAAGCAAATCATCCCGGGCAAAGCGGGGCAGGAAGAGACAGCGCGTTACCATGCCTCCATTGTCCAAGACTCAAAAACTGTTCCTAAGAAAGCTGCTCCCAAACAGACTGCAGGTGTGAAGTAGTCTTGACACATGATGCATGCAGCTAGCTGCTAACGGTGCAAGGAAACAGCCTTGGCTCCTGTCCTGTGCTGGTCGGGGCCTTTGTCACGTCAAATGCGAATGAGAGGATAGATTTTTGTCGAGGACAGGTGTGGCGTCCACATCGAAGTTGAGGAGATCAGTGGTGCCTTTTATTGGATGAGAATTTCGAAAGTTACGGCATGGCGAACGAAGCGGCATCAACCAGATACGTTACACGTCCCATCACTATCAATGACGGGGCGTCGAAGCATGAGCTGAATTCTAACATGTTCGTCTCCGCACTCATCCAACGAAACCCTCGTGTACGAGTACTCGGAGAAATTAGTCCCAGACCGGTTCTTGAGGTCGGCGCAGAATTTCACTGACTGCGTACATACACCACCATTCCTTTCTGGAATCTGATACTCGGCATTTTCCTGAACCCTCCAACGATCCATTGCCGTCACGCCGCGATATAACTCTGCAGGATACCCAGGAAAGAGCAGGGGCTGTTCCTTGTACAGGAGGTGGATTGTTGAACTTGGCTTTCTTGACTTTTTCCACCTTCCACGCAGTGAAGGTCTCAATGCATGTTCATTCGACAGAATCTGCGCAGCATCTCAAGGCTGGCTAAATGTACCCTTCCTGACGTAATGGTCCTTGCACAGAGATCTCAGCTGAAGATCTCAATGCACGTCGATGGATCAAAGTCCACACAGGGGTTCAAAGGCTGGCTGAGCAGAGCTTTTTTGACGTGTCAGTCCTTCCACGAACGTGCGACCTGAGGCATTCCGATCTCTATTGATGCAGGAGAGCCCACAATGTCACATCACTTGAATCAGCGGGGGTCTCGAAACACGCAGTTAGGGTGCGTGGAGACGGTCTGGACATTGGAATTTCGGCTGTCCCGTCCCGCTTCATCGGCTCTACATGATACCTGGCACTCCAAGGTGCTATTAAGACGCAGAGTAGCGGTCAGGAGCTCGAAATCTGCTTTCGCTCGATCAACGCCACGGTGGCTGCTCGACGAATGCATTTCTACGTGCAGTGTATAAACTCTCTCCCCAACTGCCTGAATCAGCGCTCTTCTTCGCTCACCTGAAGCACTTTAGTCATATTCCTACAAAATGGCTATTGCTGGCGCTGCAGTTGCCGGATGGACAGTCGGCGAGATGATTATCGCAATCGGCAGCACTATGGCTAGGCTTGCTTGTGAGGCAGGTGTACACGCTGAGACTTTGATGAATCCAATTATGTTGGCTCTGAAAGCGCTGTTGGCTTATCCTGCTTCGGCTGACATGATGTGCCGCGGGTCTAAGTAGATCTGGCGACTTGAGTGAGTTTGTGCCGTGAACCCACCGACACTGCATTTACTGTGACGAATCGCTCATTACAGGCGTGCTACAACCTAAAAGCGATCAAGCTTCCGCCAAGCTTCATCAAGCATAAATTCGACAAGCGAGGCATTCAATCACTATATGAATGCGAGCATGCCACCGCACGAGCTGTCACACAAGTAAAGCTCGAAATTAATCTTAGCTGACAGAATTTTGAGTTGGAATGGCTGCCAAGTAAACAAATTAGGCCAATTTCCTGTTCTGGCACAGGTGTATCTTCCTGCTCTATATCAATGAGGCCGCGCGCGACTCAAATCGTGTGCCCTGAGAACGTCGAAGTCTTGCTGCAAGCGACTGTCAGATAGCCGTTGGGTGCCCAGAGGAAATCGGCACCACCCTGTGCAGCGGTTTTGTTGTACAACGATCTTGACTGCGCTGACACGCCCTTAAATTGCAGTCCAGCTTGATACAAAGCGGCCACCACACAAGACCCATCACTCCATATCTTTTTCAGCGCTTGTTGACCCTCTTCGTCTTGATCGCGTATGCGCATTGTGTTCGTTGAGAGGTTGTTGAGGATCTGAGACGTGCGCGAGTTAGGCGCGTTACGGAATCTGCGCGTTTCGCCGCCAGCTTTTCGTAAAGAGCCATAGTCAGGAGTTGCAGACCCTCGGAGTGAGCTTAAGGTCGCGAACATGTGCGGCAATCTTTTCAGACGAAGATTCCGATTGTCTGACTCGAGCCCGTCTAAGTGCTCTTGTAGCAGGTGAGTAATGGCGGGGTCGGCTTCATCGACCTCCACTATCACCGACACCAGGTTGATGAAAGCCGGGACAGAAAGTTGCGCCATATCTTTGTAGAAGGATTCAAAATCGTACAGGCTATAGCAATCACTAAAGTGCATGTCTGGTGAGAGAAGACGCACGACTGAAGGAAAAGGTACCACTGTGAAATTGTGAAGCCTTATGCAGTGCTCAACTCAATCTGCGTGACTTCTGACGGCTCCTCCGATGGCTCTGAACGCCCCAAGCCAAAGTTATGGCTTGAGCTCGAAGCTAGCAAGGGTTGCTAATGCACCAGCTATCCTTACACTGGTGCTTTCTCAAGAAAATTCAGAACTGCGGATGAAATCATCGGGGTCGATGCCTTGTGGTAGAGCTGTGACATCGGCACCTGAAAATGCTGTTGACTTGGTAGCGGCGACGCCACTGGTGGACATGACGAAACACTTGAGAAACTTGCAGCGGTCCTTGTCCAGACCGTCTTGACGTTCGAAGACTGCCGCAGTGAACCATTCCTTCATCTCCTCTGTGAAGAGGACGATTATGTTAGGATCTCTCTCAGCATTCCCACCAGATATGACGCCGCAGACTTTGACAATGCCGTCTGCCTGAGAACAAACCATCCCACCGGATCGCCCATGCCATGCACTGAGATTGATGAAACACGAGCTTGCCTTCTTTCGGAGTTCCGGTGAGTACTTGATCTTCCCGAAACTGACAGTCCTCTCGTCGGCCTTGAGGAAACTCTCCATAGGTTGGGGTATGGACTCATCGTAGCGATGCTGCTGCTTGACCATGTTGCGTGTTAAAGGCGACTGTCTCAGATAGAAGTTAGTCCAGAAAAGGTTAAACGAGGCCTTGTCATGAAGGCTGTTGTATCCGACCGACCACCAATACTTATATGAGCTGAGTTCATGGCTCTGACCCACAAACATAATCTGATCTCCGCTGATAGTCTCGTTTCCACCGTCCCCGCTGGGTCTCGTCATGATAGAAAACACAGCGAGATCCCACGGAAGGTGAAGTGCTACAAGCTTGAGATTAAAGGTCTTGAATTGTCCACCACTTTGTTTGATCTTTCTCTCTTGACGCGCTTCGAATATACCATTCTCCCCCGAAACGTACTGTCGCGCTAGTGCTTCGAAGGCTTCCCAGATGGTTGGCCATTCGGTGAAATGAGCACTGGTGATGATTGTGTCCTTGCCGAGACGGAAACCGGAAAGTTGATTTGTTGCTCCGAGTGGTGCGTTTGGATTCAGATCGGAAATCTTCAAGGAGACAGCCGCAAGACCAGACTTCATCATCTCTGTGAATTTCTAAAACGGTGTTGGTTTGTCATGATACTGTACGTGTACGGTAGAACTTACTGTGAATCCTCCCAATAATTGTCGGATATCGGAGAGTTCAGACTCTTCTTCGGAGAAATGGGCGTCATTCTCAAGACTGTAGAATTTGGACAGCTTTCCTGGATCACTTTCACTTGCAGCAACTCCTCCGAACAGCAGCCGGAATGGTTGAGGGGAAGGTAGGTCCGAGCTGATCGAAGGGTATTGAGCGCGGTGCGTAGGAGCTGTTGGGGAAGTATCGTTGGGTTCCCTGTCTTTACCCTCAGGTGGCAGGTGTCTCACAATGAAGGCTTCCCGGTATCTGCGTTTAACATCTTCATCAGTTGGATACTGGGTCTGTTGTGATGGCGGGTGTGAAGGAAGGCAAGAAGATGGAAAGGATTGATTTCGTGACCTAAAAGACGACTGCGTGGCCATGGTGGTGCTATCTTCAGCTGTGGTTCCGGTGCAGACGGGTTGACGCATATTTTTCTTTGTTTGGCCTGATGTTCTGCCGCGGGCGAAGATTGCTAGCCGTGCCAGACAGTTTGCGTCTTCCTTTGAGCTGCAGTTCGCGGGAAAATATTTGGCAAGTTAATGATTACTTCGGAATGAAGCGCGATAGGGGAGCAGTAACATGGTGCAAGGTTGTATGATGGAATGTCGTCGTGAGCCGGTCTGTGTCGCGGAAGTGAAGTCTTCACTGCGTGCGACGTGAGTTTCACGGCGAAGCGCAAGGGTCGCTTGGCTGGTTCTTCTTTCGCTCCATTGTAGATTATCCTTTCTGTCCACCTTTGAGGCCTTCCATGCACCTTCAATGCGAGATCGCAGACGCTTTGCCTTCCGCTTTGACGTCCTGCAGACAACAGACCAACGTCACAAGCAGCTTTGCTAGAGCGTTCTGTGTGTTTGACGGGTAAGTTGCTTTAGACTGTAAAGTTGAACTTAGCCTAGGATTTATCTTCAACCCAATTTGGAGTTGTCCATATTGTAATTGATTATATCGTGATGCCTTATTAGGAACCCTCTAGAGCCTTCCTTTAGGCCCTCGTTAAAACTTGACAGTCTGGTAGTGCCCGATGTGGTCAGTAAAAGTGAGCTGGCCTAACCGACCCTGAGCCGACGTTGAGGGCGCGAGGTCACGTGGGTTGGAGGGTGAACGGGTGTGGTTTCTCACTTTACTCTTTTGTCATGACGGATTACTTCGATTGGCCGTGGCGTGGTATCGATGGGTATCGAATACCACGTCGCCAAGCACACGTGACTGCCAAGGCTGGTACAAACCAGTATATATACGTATAGAATTACTCCGTAGCGTTTAGAATGACAACTCATTCCTCCGCAAGACCACACGGGCGTCGCGATTCCGACGGAGAAACACTATGAACAGATGTGTACAGAATCTCTGGATGTATGTAGGCAGGAGGACAACGACCAACTCTCTACGCTTAAACCTGGGTTTTACATGAAAATGATTAAAGATGCCCTCGAGAAATCCACACGCTGGTTTTGGGCTGCTTAGAACCATTCTCATGTGACATGTAACCTGTTTCTTGACCACATACAGCCTCGACTCGCGCCGACACCATTGGAGGGAGAAGAATGTATCCAGTTCCAGCGAATTTTAGCTCCCTATTGGGCTCCGAAAGCATCCGAGTTTGTCGACCAAAAGCTTGTTCACCGTAAAACTACCTCGAGGATTGGTTGACGTCGAGACCAAGAAGACGCGCGTAGCCAATTGTGTACGGAGTAGAAGAAGCCACATACAATGCCCAAAAGGGTGTAATATGCTTGCGACTCACCCTGTTTGGGAATGAGGGTGAGGCGCCCTGCGCTTACGAGTATGGTGGGTTTACCTTGGCACGGTTACCTGCGAGGTCACCCACGTTTCGCCAGTCACGGAGGCGAAAGGGAACGCCTGAGCGCGGACCGTCCAAACGCGTGCGACGCTGGGGTCGCTCACTAAGTTATACTCCGTGTGGGAGACTCCTTACTGGCAGTCGTGGAGGCCAGTGTCCCTGATTAGGCCTCTCGGCCGACAGCCATCCCGTCATCGCGGTCACGATAGATCTAAACTTATCTAATGAAAATCACACCTTTTTCAAAAGTAGTAAAGCTAAGTCTTTGCTTTGGAGCTAGCCTAACTTAATTACATCAACCCTTCAGAAAACCCCTCAGAGACTTACAGACGATGATTCAAACAATAGGGGCAGGACACAGAACACTATGCAACCAGCGTTCCCTTGATCTAAGCAATCCTAGGGTCTCGTTCCGTGGCACCAGCGTCTTAAAATCCCGGGGCTTCATAGAGTAACAGTGGGAGCGCTCGTACCCTTGGCAACAGAGTCGAATCTATTTGATGTAATGGCACCTGCTCTATCTACACTCAAAGTGGGCAATATGTTCTCACTGGAAGAGATGAAAGCTAAGTCAACCTTCGACTGTTTGATTCTTTACTTCGAAAAACATTATCACTTCTTCTACCGTGTAACCATAAAATCTACAGCAGCCACAGATGCACAGTACTCCACCCGGTCGGACAAGGGGATGTTGCAGTAAAAGCAAACTCAATGATCATTCTTCGCGCAACATTGCCCCATAGAATCTGTATCGTCTTACGTTTTCCACTGCTCCAAGCCTGAGTCGACCAGCGATTGTGCAAGATCTGGCACTAATTCGCCTAATTGCTCTGGTCTTGGTCATCCACTGTTGGTGTTGTCTTTTCCAGTGATCGCATGTGCAACTCACCTATTCCCATTGTCGGCCGTCTTGGGCAAGCAAATATCGCGCGGGCGTCTGCTAGACGACCAAACTCGTCCAACCTCCTGCCTGTAGCGATAAAAGCTTTTAGCTGATCAATATCAACGGCCTGTCGTTCAAAAAGTCCCAACTGTGCCACCACTAACCAGATGGTTGAAGCACCAAGATTCTCGGCGTTGGGGTGAACCATCTTTGCAAAATCGCAGAAATAACCGTAGAAGGCTGATTGTGAACGCGAAAAGATCAATTGAGGACGTCAAGAAGCGCACCTTAGCTCGCACGGCGCTTCCAGCCACGCACAACGGAGACGTTCCACTATTACGGGCTGATTCTCATGGTTTAGTCTAATCATTTGCTAAGTGTACAATCGATCTACCCGGAATGTGAGCTACAACACGGAGCCAGTTATCTTGAGGCGTACCATTTGTTTCAGTGTCAATATCTTGGATATGCCCGCTCCAGTGTTATCCAAAGGACCATGAGGTGGTGTAGATTTTGCCCCAATAGCTATGCTTTCACATGGGGAATCCCAGGTGCTGGCCGTCTTCTCGATTGAGATTGGGAGACATACGTGGACTACTCCGTACTGCGGTAGCCACGTATATCGCAAGCACAGTCACTAAGGCTTGGACAGCTCCGCCACTCCAGTGGTATACGTATCCTTTGGCAGTAACCCTCGTATGTACCTTTAAGACTTTGCCGGATGCTACATCCGACAGGTTAAGCTGTTCTTCCCTCCCCACCCAGTGTTTCAGCCCGCAAAAGGCCTGAATTGGTCTCCACGAAGGTCCGGATTGTCTCAACCGAGCACCCCTCCTTCGATTCCAGTCGACAATCTCTCCCTATCCCTTGACGCTAGGGGCAGGCCTGACAAGTCCGTTCATCGCCATGAGATTGGGTATTGCTAAGTCATGGAATGGCGCCCCGCATAATTAGGTTTAGCGGTATCCCGTGTATTTATGCCAAACTCTTTTTGTTATGAGCTACTGATACATCGAAGTAATCTATTCATAACATCGTTGAGAGCGCTTCAACTGCTGGTGCTGCTTCAAGAACCGGAGCATAGCGCTCAGCCCATAACCCGGCATCCATACAAGCTGAGCAAAAGCTGTGCTGTTTGCGCTTACAACCTGAGGGTTTCAATATTGTGAAAATGTAGGATGTATCTGAATCCTTGGAGACCGGCTGCCTGATGTCAATATCCCTTCCGTGGTCCGGGGGACGATTTCGTCTTAGCGTGACACAAGAGTGTCTATGGAAAAGCCTAGAGAACTTGTTCATTAGTAGTTCGGTTTAATTGCGAGGAGATTATAGTGTACCTACTTAGGTAATGTAATTATCGTCCTTGAAAGCTATCTGCTAAAGTTGTGTGTCGTACTAAGACAGAAGAGCCCCACCTGACCATGGATTGGATACATTTCCAACAGGCGATGTTCGTCGGTTTCGGTAGTCTCGCAGTTTGAGCTTGATGGCCCTTTGAGAACCAGCTAGCGTCGTAGTGTATAGATTTTCAATGGTGCCGTAGGCAGCACTCAATAAACCTTAGATATGTGAGCACACAGTCTTGAGGTTTCGCCCGCCTCAAATCTCAAGCATGAGAATTTACGAGCTACCTGGGTGTAAAGCCCTGCTAGCCTACGTTTTCCTTCTTTCAGGCTTTTTAATGTATGGCCACTCTTCGTTCTACCACGATCCGGGCAGCATGTTCTTCGACGAATCCCGAGCCTTCGAGAGACGATACAGTTCTTTCAGAGAGCGCGAAATCAGACAGTATATAAACAATCTCGCATCCACCCCGTCGACCGAACCTCTCCAAGCAGGATTAAACCCTAGTATCTGCGCGAGCTTTTTGTCTGTGAAAAGGAATGGTGAACAGTATCTTCCGGTACCCCTTCCTTAGTAGGAAAGTCCGGTATTAGTACTGACAGGCACAGTTGGCTGTAGCGAGTTGCATACAGGGGCTGTCTTCCTGCGAAAGAAGCGATCTCCATATTGACGTACTCTTGGCTCATACCAATGCGAGCGTACATCCTTCGTCCCAAACACCTTGGCTATCTGAGCTTGTTGATAATATGCACGGTTACAACGTCCTCCCTGAACAAAGAACAGAGCTTGAAAGGCTAGAAGAGCAGCAAGACTTCGCCACAAAAGCAATTTATGACTATATATATGCACTGGAGAACTGCTACGATACCCAGTCCCCATGGATCATTATATTTGAGGACGACATTATCCTTGCCGACGGCTGGTTTGTGAAGACCTTGCAAGCGGTTGTTGATATTCAACGTCTCTTCGCTGCCTCCAATCGCGATTGGCTCTTCTTACGACTTTTCAACCAAGAACGCTCCACAGGATGGGCTTCTTCAACTCCTGGACAGAATCACGAGATGATCATCTCGTTCCTGATCATTATCCCAACATTTTCTGCTCTAGCATTCTTACGCCGCAGGTCTGCATATCTGCAACGATACCTTGACAATGCCTCTCTGGCGATCATTTGCTTCCTGGCTATCCCGACGTTTGTCATCCTCTTCTTTCAAGCTGGGAAGGCTTCAATGCTCCCACCTACAGCTGGTGTGCACAAAGAAGCTTTTGGGTGCTGTTCACAGGCGCTGGTTTTCCCTAGGGACCAAATTCCACGAGTTCGGGATTACCTCCAGCAAAGAAAAAGCGGTCAGATAGACCTGATGCTGGATGAGCTTGCTGTCAGAGACTCACTTGATCGTTATGCATTGTATCCGGTTCAGGTGCAGCATATTGGTATGGTCTGATTCGTCACGTTGGGCATATCGACTAATCTCTTGCAGGCCAAAGGTCAGTTCGTGGCACAGCAGCACGTGAAGCTCAGGCAATATGGAGTATGGCCTTCGAGCAACAGGATCCGCAGAAATTGAGCGCGTCTCATAATAAGCTTCTGAACTTGATTTACGGGGAGAGATGTGATACTGCATAAATGTCGAGACTTGCATGTTCAAGTTTCCAATAGAAGCAAAGCTCAGTCTGCTCTTCTCATATCTAATACTCTCTTTCCGACAGGGCGGATTTCTAAATCTAATCCACAGCTGCAACTGTTAGAGACGGACCCATGGTTAGAGAACGCATGGATCAACGATAATTAGATGATTAAATACTTGACAGTATGTACAAGGCTTCAAAGAGGAGGGCCGCGGCTCCACTCAGGCCGCAGGAAATCAAACACCACCTCGCTCCGCCACCTAGTGGATATCAGAATAGGGTGGTCACTTTGTACTTGGCCGAAATTTCACAAGCACCGTTTCTTTGAGGGTATTGATCTTGTACGCTCTAAAGAAGCAGGGGGGTATCTAGACGATAAGTAGAGCGATCTTGTACTGCCATAGTGAGGGCTAGTAGAAACCTTCGTGTTTGGCGGCGCTCATCAAGAAATCCACTCAAGGACCGAAATGACCACAAGATCCGACACCCCCTAAGGTGTCTGCCTAAACTAAAGGCCTCGGAGTGTTCGTTGCTGGGCCCAATGCTACCTCTAGAGGCGTGATCGATGCTGCATGTTTGCGGCTTTCAAAGGCTTGATGTCCCTCTGCCTACAATGTATAGGGCTCGGAAGAAGTTGGTTGCCCTTGTTGGGATTTTCTCTGCAACAGCTGTGGTTCTCATATTGCATAGAGAAGATATACGAGAGATACCTGATCGCTGGCATGCCCCATTCCTCAATCCTGAGCCCCCTTCCACGCTGGAGTCGCCAACCGACATCTTCAGCGCAAGCCCAGCGCCTGGCGATGTTCACCACCCCATTGACGATCTCATAGAAAGGTCAGAATCGGCCCTGGAAACCCTATTGAAAAAACAAAATCACGACATCTTAGCATCTGCTGCTGCCTACCGTGAGAGAAGAGGTCGGCATCCACCACCTGAATTCGACAAGTGGTTTGAATATGCTGTTGCTCACAACTGTTTGATAATCGAGGACTTCTTTGACCAAATATACCGCGACATCGAACCATTTTGGGCCTTGGATGCTACTCGTATTAGAGAGTCTGCGATAAGCCTGCCCAATATCATCCATATCAGGAATGGTAAAGTGTCCAGGTTAACTGAAGGAGGGGGCTTTCTTGATGCGTACTTTGATTTGCTTACAGAACTGGAGG
>Ga0105239_10006211_pt1 | contig 13901 bp, 15 predicted proteins | sample KBSC44metaG_FD_92761 | JGI IMG/M metagenome (GOLD analysis project Ga0105239, IMG submission 92761) | Corn rhizosphere microbial communities from Kellogg Biological Station, Michigan, USA - KBS C4-4 metaG | ecosystem: Host-associated > Plants > Roots > Rhizosphere > Soil | place: Michigan, USA... | reverse complement strand
TGCTGTGAGAGCTGCTTATGCTTTGGGTCTACACCGGAAGGAGGTGTCGGCCCTCTTCACGCCGTCCGAGTATAGAACCCGAGAAAGGCTTTGGAAGGTCATACGCATTCTTGACCTATTCATGAGTTCCTCTCTCGGACGGCCACCGTCGACAGCTGAGACACGAGATACACAGTCCGCCGACAACTACTCTGCGTCGGCATCTCTGTGCGCCGTATTTGAGACAATACTAAACGAGGTCTACTCCCAGCGCAGGATCTCAACGGATGCGTTATGGAGAATCAGTGCACTTCATCGGCAGTGGACTGAAAAATTCGGCCAGGGACTTGCAGTCGACGGCATAATGCCTACAGAGACACTTGGCGAAGGGGGTCTGCCGAACATCGGACTTTTACACATTAAGGAAGCATACTACTGGACGATCATTCTCTTGACACGGCCATTCCTGGTCGACGCCGTGTCCTCTTATGCGCCATCGGACGTGCTGACACCGTCGGCAGGGAGTGAAACGTGTGTTTCATCATGTTCGGAGAAAGTACTGGTGCACGCCTGTGTCGATTCTGCAATTCGCACAATCGAATTGCTGCGCATCTTGCTTGATCATGACGACATTCCCAAGCGGCTTCCATTCGTCGTCAATTCCATCCTTGTCTCCGCGCTTGTACTTGGTCTAGCTCACTTTGGCAACATGAACAAGATGTTCCATGTGGACGCCAGCCTTGACCTGGCCCATCGTCTTCTTGGCAAGTTTCCTTACGATGCTATCGCGAGAAGGAACACGACGATCGTGGGCCACCTTCTTCAGGCTTGCAAAACAATCAACGAGAAGCGAAGCAAATTGGACCGAGACCGCGATGCCCTTCTTGTCGGAAAATTGTTTGGCAGCATCCATGAGATTTCAGCACAAAGTGTTCCTGGGAGGTCAAAAGCTGACAGTCTGTCCGCTTCCTCACTCTCACACTTACGAGGACTGGGCAACACAGACCAAATGCAGCAGACTTCAGCTGAGCAAAATCGCAATGATCAACGAGAACTTCATGCGCAGTTCGGCGCCACGTTCCAGACCTCATACCACCATCAGAACTTTGCTCCAGAAGCCAGTCTGGGGAACGGCGAGGTAGACGTCATGAGTGACCAGTTCATGGATGCCAACAGGACATTCGAGGTTTCTGGTCCATCAATGCCACCTTTATCACCGCGTACACTATGGTTTGGTCCATACAACGAGGAATTCCCCCTATTTTCTACTATTGACACTAGCACGACTTGAGAACGTGTATTTGAGCTGAAGTTAGCCCACATTGCAAACACCAAGAAAGAATTTAATCTACGGAAACGAATGGTTCAGTATTGTGTTGGGGAATAGCATTGTAGCTCTCAAGATGATCCAGGACATAATCGGTGGCAAGTAAGCGAGCGTACCACTGCAATACGCTCGTTGTACACCACTTCTGTTCACCGCACCATTTCTACTATCATCAAATTGGCGGTAACGCCACTCTTCTCAGCTATATATCGCCGTTCTAGTATAATACTATTCTCTATTTCCCTGCGGCAACATGAAACCAGAAAAGAACCTGTTAAGCTCGTCGTACGCATCCAACGGGCCAACGTATGATACATATTGATCAGGTCGAAGGACAACTGAGCATCCGGCTGGGCCAATTTGGAGATTCTCATAAATTTGACCATGGCCTTCGTGGTATGACTTATCGTCGACAAATATCTTCCAGTAATCCCACCCATCCATTTCGTCAAAGGGTCGGTAGACCTCGGGAAAGTCGAAGAAAGAGACTTCTGTGCGAGGAGTGTTGTGGATCGCGAGGATTTCAAAGACCTCGTCGTAACGTCCCGTGGGAGGCGTGAAACGTTTCAGGAACGAATCTGGTCGTGCCAACTGTTCACCAAAGCTCTTCAACTTCACGGCTTGACCAGGATCTCTAACGTCGCCAACAAATGTGATAATGCGCCACCGTCCGTTCGACCTAAGAAGCTCTTGCAGGTGATATGGTCGAGCATCGGCCTGATTTAAGACCTTATAGCTGGGAATGCGTTTACCAACCTCGATATTTGTTGCCAGAGCCTGTGTGGAGGTAACCCGGAGATCTTTGTTCTGAACTGCGACATCTGTTCCGTCTCCTTGCTCTGCTGCACTGCCTTGTTTAGCGACAATAACGCTCGAGCCGTAATCGACAGCTTTAATCATTCCAGCCTATTAGCTAAGTACTTTAAACAACCCTGAGAACGATGAAGAGGAGGATAGACAGGGTAAGAGAGCTTACCAATCCCACTTGCAAACATATTTCCTTTCATAAATGCATTTTTAAATTCGTCAATACTAATGCCTTCTTCATCCATAACATCTTGGGCCGGTCTTCCGGAGAAGAGCCGAGAAAACTTGTGGTCAAACTCAATTAAATCTTGCGCGATTCGACGTCTTTCTGACTGGTAGGTTTTCAAGATTTCTCGACTTGCTATGCCCTTAATAACACTAGCGACTTTCCATCCGAGATTGTACGCTAGAGTAGGTCAATAAAATGTTCCCGGTGACAAGAGTGTGAGGGTATTCACCATCTTGCATGCTCACATTCATTCCCTGGCCTGCTTTAGGACTGAAACCCCGGTCAGTATAAGTCACGTGTCCTGAGTGTAAATATTGGGCGCATCTGTTAAGATTCGGTACCTACCTGTGAGTATGCACAGCGTCACCTGCAAGGAATATCCTCTCATTTAAGGAGAATTGGGTTCCGACCCGTTGTCCAATCTGGTAGGCTGTCCACCAGTCGAGTTTGCGATAGTTAATCTTATAGGGCGCGATAATCCGTTGTGCGGCCTCCAAAATAGTCTGGGGGGTAATTTTTGAGCGGTCAGCTCGAGCACCACCAGCACCGACCTTCTCTGTAGTCGTAAGCTGAATGTAAAGGCGCACGAGCTTATTCTCGCGAGGTATCACCATAACACTCCCGTCCTTGGCTGAGTGAATGGCACATCTCATCCTAATGTCAGGAAAATCTGTAATAGGGACAATATCAAGTACGCCCCAGATATAATCTGTTGACTCGCCTTCCAACTTGAAACCTAGTTGATTACGGACCCATGAATGCGCTCCGTCAGCACCAAGAAGATATTTTGCTTGTACAACCTCTTCAGAATTCGCTCTAGCATTTATTGTGTTAGTAGTGTTCAATAGCTCGAGCGTATCGTCAGGTGTAATATTGCTTCGAAATAGCCCATCTTGAATCGAGGTCCCATTTGAGCACGTCGCACTCTGCTTTGGAGTAGCTTCTTCCTTGGTAAGGCGTCGTAACGTGACAGTGATCGGGTATGCATCGTTGTCCTCTACAAGGGCCTCGTTAAGTTCGAGTTTAGACGGCATGACACCACGCTCAACTCGAATATCGCTACACGCTTCAATTGAATCGAGGAAGAAGCGCTCGATACGACCTTGATGAAGAACGACCTGTTGAAAGCGACTGATGCCTGGGATGGTGTCCGGTATCCTATCACTTCGGCGAATAACACCGTCCTCGTCCGGGTTCCATAGGCATATTTCCAGCATGTGGTTCGACTCGATCCAGGCGCGGTGAGCGAATTCAAAAGAGTCGAAAATCTCCAACGTACGACACTGTAGGCCGTCTGCCTGGCCATTGAAGATCTGGGAGGCACGTCAATAGCTGTGAGCGCATAGCGTATTTGGTTGCCAACTATACCTTTGTGCCGCGCTTGTCAACAATTCTGGTCTTGACACCGCACTTGGCCATCCACTCAGCCATCATTAGACCAGCCGGCCCAGCCCCCACGATAATCACATCGACTCTTTCGGGAGCGACTCCGTTCACAGCCCCGTTCGTACTGGCCATCATTCCCAACGAGCTGGTAGCGGGTGTCTTGATCCAAAATTGGTCACATAAGCCTCGTGTCAGGTCTTGCTGGGTCAAGATTACTCAATGATGATGATGATGACCGAGCTTCCACATGTTTCTGTACCAGCCAAATGTGTTCTATGCTTTGGTCAAGCTATTTATCAGGCAACTCAATGCACACCGGCGTTCAGGCTGGTTGGTTGCCTTGGCAAATTTTGGAAAGGCTCCGATCCACACTCCGAAGGATAGGCGTTATTTCTCCGAATCCAGGGTGGAGGGGAGGTCATTCACGTCGGGTATCCATGTAGACCCCGATGCAGGGACTCAATAGCGTTTTCTTTTGCCCCGAGTGGGAATGGAACAGGTTATTTGCCACGCCCAATCGCAACCCCTCGGATTGGCAGCTCCGATCTGCGATTGATCAGTCATATTGGGAACCAAGTCACCTGGTATGCTTGTCGTTAGAAGTATCTACAAGTGCCTGACATATTGTTCGGGATAGATCAAGTTTAAGCATTACTTATCCATTTTCGCAGAGCCGGTGAGTGATTGCCTAAGAGTGCTTAAGGGCACCGAAATCTACTGGTGCAATTTTCCTCTCTCGAATGCCGACTCGATCAAATTCGCTGACTCGTTTCATTTTGGTTTACCAAAAAGGCTCGATAAACCGCTCTTCAAATGGCAGGATCACAAGGGTACGCCCCTTCATGGCTCGCGGTATGCTAGTATACCAGACCTCCAAATAAAAAACTTGTATTGACTTCATCTAGCTCGAGCAAGCGCTCGCGGGGCGTCCTGCTCTCCAAGGGAGCGCTCTGGAGATGCGCGCCCAATTCAGCACATTGACACAGGTCCTACAATCACAATACCCTCCTCCTTCTCCAGCTGTCGAAACGACTGAGTACGATGTTGATCATCTGAAATTGAGGGTTTATTGCCCCAAAGGCTTGTCAGCAGGCACGTCACTGCCTGTGTGCGTGTTCTCCCATGCCGGAGGACTGGTCATGGGAAATCTCGATAGCGAGGATCCCCTTTGCCGAGCAATTGTCGAGAATACAGGGGCTATAGTTGTTAGTGTGGACTATAGATTGGCGCCGGAGTATAAATGTCCAGCACAGCTTGAAGACATGTTGACCGCTTTGCAATGGGTCGCACATTACCCTTCCTCTTCCATGTAATTCGAACTGATGTCAACCAGGTTTGGAAGAATTCCTCCGTTTTCAAGGGCGATAGTGGCAAGATATTCGCTGTCGGAACTTCCGCTGGTGCAGGGCTGGCGCTCTCTGTTACACGGGCAGCTCTTCTTGGGTATAAAGACTTACCAACGAATGCAATTAAGGGAGTTGTCGCTCTTGCACCAGTGACACTCCACCCAGAAAACGTCCCATCACAGTTTCAAGGTGAATACTCGTCATACAGGGAAAATGGAGACAATGTTCCTGTCATCAACAAGGCCTCAATGGATGAGTTCTTTGCCAGTGTTGCGGCTGAATCCTCGGACCCAAGTCACTTTGTTGGACTTGACGGGGAGACTCAGAAGTTGTTCCCTCCAACCTACATTGTGACCTGTGAATTTGATCCGCTGAGGGACGATGGAACAGTCTTTCTGGGTGCTCTGCAGTCCAAGGGTGTTGAGGTAAGGCATGATCACTACTCAGGGCTGCCACATTGTTTCTGGATTTTTCCGACACTGCCAGAGACGCAAAAATTCTTGGGGAATCTGTTCGATGGCATCAAATGGGTACTTGAGAGAAAGTAGGCAGGAAAGTGTCTGAGAAGAAATCCATTAATCTGTTCGGTATGAGAGCCATTCATTTCACATTCACGTGAGTTATAGTTGTCGACCTGTCTCATCGCTTTCGAGCTCGGAGCTACAAGTCTTCAATGCGTATCGGGTTTCGACTGAGTCCGTCTGAGCCCTTCGAGACCAACAGTTGTAAATTTTCACTTTTGTCACACAATTGAGATCTACTTGTGTAGGCGCTAAGGAACTAGTGTACTTGTATAAAGTTGTCAAATCTGCTATATTTATATCGTATATAATTCTCATTTTGGCAAAATTCGGAGTCAATGTCATTGGGCTCCTGTGATAGATTCCCTTAGGCATAGCACCTTTTCATGGAACGTTAACCGCCTTTAACCCCTTAGTTATCTCACCATAGTACCCTAGTAGACCGGGCGAGCGGAGATTTTAAAGCTCCCTGTTACTCAGCAGAGATCAACTACCAAATTTTGGCCATCTAAAGCACATCGGAATGTCTTGAGTGATGCACACATACCTTCGGACCACAAGTGGAGTAGCCGGACCAACACCGTATTGTGTGCGCTCCGAAACTTAATTGCGGCGTTACCTGAAAGACCCACTTGTTCGGAGTAAGAATTGTATGCATCGGACAAGCCAACCTTCAAACGGTCTGCAGAGAGTGCGATGGAATAGCCAGTAGCGTTCTCTGAGACGACGGCGTCTCGTTTCAGTGTCGAATCTCCTAGAAGCAATGGCTCATGCGATATTTAGTTGGGAAGTGGTAAACACGTCTCCACGAAGAGCAACCATATCAATAGCCCGCCGCATCCACCGCATTCGTGCAAATGTCTTACTTCTTTATTCTTTTGAGATTGGACAACTCTATACATTACGCCCAAGATCACCATGGCTACCACCGGTACAACCAAGGCAGAACCTCAGAATGGAGCTGTCGAAAACCTTGACGCTCTGATTGTGGGTGCCGGCTTCGGTGGTGTCTATCAACTCAGGAGGCTACGCCAAGAAGGATACAAGACAAAGTTGGTTGATTTTGCGACTGATTACGGAGGAGTCTGGTACTGGAATCGTTATCCTGGTGCACGCGTGGATAGTACCATCCCCCACTACGAGTTCTCTGACCCTGAACTCTGGGGCTCGTGGTCGTGGTCTCAAAGGTTCCCGGGTTCGGCAGAATTGCGTGACTATTTTCAATTCGTTGCCGAGAAGTGGGACTTGAACAAAGACACCTACTTCAGCACGCGTGTCGTGGCTGCAGAATGGAACGAAGACGGAGGCAAGTGGCTGGTGACTACCGCCAACGGGATGAAGTTTCGCGCAACGTACTTGCTCTTAAACACCGGCTTTGCAGCCAAACGGCACATTCCCGATTGGAAAGGCATTGATCAATTCCGAGGGACTTGGGTGCATCCATCATACTGGCCAAAGGACGAGCCCGACCTTAAGGGGAAAAGAGTCGCTGTCATTGGAACTGGCTCGACGGGCATTCAACTCTCACAGGAACTCAGCCAAGTGGCAGGAGAATTCGTTCTCTTCCAAAGGACTCCCAACTTTGCTTTACCCATGAAACAAGTTGTATACGCCACAGACAAACAGGCTTTTCCCAGAGAAAACTATACCAAGTTTTTTGCCGAAAGATGTCAGAGTTATGGCGGCTTCTCCTTCAACTTTCTTCCTCGAGCCACCTTTGAAGACGCACCAGAACAAAGACGAGCGACGTTCCAGCAACTGTGGGATGAGGGTGACTTCCACTTCTGGCTGGCCACCTATCACGACATTCTGTTCAACTGGGACGCTAATAAAGAGGCTTACGACTTCTGGCGAGACAAAGTCAGAGCCAGACTCAATGATGTTCGGTTAAAAGAAATTCTAGCTCCTGAGGTCCAACCCCATGCTTTCGGATGCAAACGCATCTCGTTGGAAAACGGATTTTATGAAATATTCAATAAACCAAATGCTTCTTTAGTGGATATGAATGCCACTCCCATTGTCGAGGTGACTGAAAAAGGCATCAAAACTACCGAGAAACTGTGGGAGTTTGACTATGTTATCTGTGCTACAGGTTTCGATGCAATCACCGGGGGTCTAAAGGAGATAGATATTTGCGGAAAGTCTGGACTGAAGCTGAGAGATAAGTGGCAAGAAGGTGTCAAGACATACCTTGGAATGGCTGTTTCCGAATTCCCGAACATGTTTTTTACCTACGGGCCCCAGGCTCCGACTGCCCTCTGTAACGGTCCAACCTGCGCGGAAGTACAGGGTGAATGGATCGTCAAGGCCATGAATTATATGCGGGAGAAGGGATACAAGTCCATCGATGCGGAAAAACAGGCGGAAGCGCAGTGGGCACAAGGCATTAGTGCAATTGCGAATACTTCCTTGCTGCCAACGGCTAAATCGGTAAGTTATCCGCACTCCTACTGCGATTTCTCTATAAATGCTGATCTTTTAGCAGTGGTATATGGGTGACAATATCCCTGGCAAAGTTAGAGAGCCATTAATATACCTTGGAGGTGTTCCTACATATTGTAAAACTATCGGCGATTGTGCAAAGGATGGTTACTCGGGCTTTAAGCTTATATAGAGGCTCGAGAAATAAAGGGAATATATTAGAGCCCTATAGGCGAATGTTATCTAACTAGCTATTAGGACGTAGTAAATATTAGTCCCTAAGAGAACCGGAATACACTTCGAGAATATATTAATCGAGTACTATATTATAGCACGGTATTCAGTGCTTCATAAAATCGCAATGCTCAGCTATATGATGAGTTATAAGGAGGAGATCATTATATAATACCTTAGCGCATGGCCGGTAGATAGATAAGTACATACTTGAGTGAGGGTTGCAACCAAGCAACCTAACCATTACTACTAACACTACTCAGGTGTGTTCTACTGTGTGCTCACGCACATAGTAGGAGCATCAATACTAAATATTTTTACCCTATCCTTTGTTCCCTGATTACTTGATACTTGCCTACTACTTGTGTGGGTTTAGTTTGGTAGGGTTGTGTATTTGACTCGACCTGACTACGCCGCTACTACTCGACTGCCTCTACCGACACGCCTCGATCTTCCATCTCACTCACCGTCCGATCCTTGTTATAATAGTCGGAATATGCGAACATGGGCGGTTTCTGTACTAGTCGCCCTGTTGGTGTAAACTTGGTTTATGATGGCGATAAATACTATTCACTTCTCACTGTTCGCGGTGGTGATGGACGCCTGTGGTACTCGTTCTAGAACGGAACCGCCACACCACGCGAATGGTCGACCTTCCGACCTATCGTAGGAAGTCCAATCATCGTCGGAGAGCCCATCCTATTAGAGACGTCTATAGCAGTCAGTGTATTCCTCCTTGATGAGAACCGCAACATTTAGTACGCTGATTACATTCAGCAAAGTGATGGGCGCAACGAATGGACAGAGGGACCCACTTTCAGTGGCACCTTTGAGTCATTGCCCAAGGCTGTCGTTACATATCCGGGAATAATGAATCTTTTCAAGCTTGGCCAGCAAGGACAACTTTTATGGCAAAAGGATGATGGGATCGTACGCCAGTGGTTTGGAGATTGGCTCACGCTGGGCACGCCTCCATGGTGGCGGCGAAGGACGAGGTAAATCGACACCGAGCTCACCTTTGGCGCTCACCCGGCTTACGCCGCTTTAAAAATCTCTCACTTCCCACGCACCTTGCACTCGCCTTCACCATTCCATGGCCGGTCAGGGTATAAGCAGCTTGAAGGATCCCAACGAAGAAAGCCCAACCTGCTGGCTGTCGTGATTGTCAACATCGACTCCTTCTCTGACGGTGAATGTTTGGACTTACCAGCCGCTTGCCGGCGCATCATAGTGCCCGAAGACAAAGGAAGCAGCGTTCTTGTGATCAGCCATTGCCAATGTCACAATCAAAATGATGAGCACCGCCGTGGCGATCCAATACATTGCCAATTTGTTGATGAACTTGAGGCATCTTGAGCAAAAGATATTCACAAGTGCATGGATCAGCATCACGGCCCAAAACATCAGGATTGTTTGCCACACTGTAGGCACATAGTACTCGTCCCAAAGCGTTATTGCGCTCAATATCATCTGTGCCCCGGAAAAGTTGATGCTCAGGGTGACTGTCCAATTGCCGACCAAAGGGAGCAATCCATCCACAAATGAAACTATGGGTGCCCACTCCTTGGTTGATAGGACGGCTGACCAGTAGTAAACCCCAGCCGCGGTCGGAAACATGGAGCATACTTCAGCCAGAGATGCCGCAATGGCAATTGAAATCAGGGTGACAAGCAGCCAACCCCAGAATATCGTGACACATTGCCCATCGACCAGCGCAAGAGAGAGTGTAGCACTCAATCCGAAGGGTGTCGCGATGATTGCCATCGAGCTGCATGAGAGTCAGTTCAATTCGGTCAGGATAGACTTTCCAGCAGCATCTCATACAGTCCCATCACGCTAAGCATCCTAAGGCACCTTGGAAGTTCGGCTTGATAGAGCCTCTGCATTACTGTTTCTGTTTTGTTGGTTCATTCTGATTGAACTCAGATCACTAGGTTGGCTCTGTTGATGAAAAAGATGTTGAAAAGTTCGAGATGATGCCTTGACATCGGGGTCACCCCGGTATTCCAACCAGATATATACGCTCTACATGGCTGTCGCGATCGCTACGTGGTTGTTGATACATCCGAGCCAGCCCATAGGTCTTGAAGTTGATCGCAAAGTATTGCACAAACCTCCAGGGTTGCAATAAAGCTATCCACGCATGAAGAGTCTAAGTATTTGGCTGTCGAGACTATGGTTGTGATGAAGTCGGTGAGTCTATCCCTCCTGGCTGTAGGGAAGTAATTTGCGACCAGTTGCATTCCAAAAACGTACAAGTTTGCTATTATCCACCTACCTACCTAGTCAGGTAAACATTGCCCTCGTCAGGGACGCCGTTTACCCAAAGTCATCCCCCTCTCCAAAAAGTGACGACTTGATAGGCACTCTCAGCAGCACATCTAATTCAAACCATAACTCCTAGTATGCCCCGATTAGGATGACTACATATGTGAAATTAAGTAGTAGGCAGGACTTTACGATGATTATGTCTTTGATCCAGCAGGCCTCTAACGATGGCGTCAATGTTCTCGGCTTCCCAGAGGTTTGGATCCCAGGATACCCGTGGTTAGTCTCACTGAGATGCTGTTGAGTTTACTGACGGATAAAGGGCGTTGTGGACCAAGAGCGTCCTCAATAATACCGAAATGGTGCACAGGTATATGGCCAATTCGCTCGTACGCGATTCACCCGAGATGAAAAGAATCCAACAAGCAGCAAAAGATGCAAATATGGTTGTCATTCTAGGCTATAGCGAAAGAGATGAAGCAAGTCTCTACATGGGACAATCATTCATTTCTCAAACCGGGGAGATAGTGCATCATCGACGCAAGCTCAAGCCTATTCACGTTGAGCGAACTCTTTGGGGGAGGGGCAAGCCGAATCTCTAAAGACAGTCGTCGATACCCCCTTCGGCGGAGTTGGCGGACTCAACTGCTGGGAGCACTTGCAACCATTGCTTTGATACTACGAGTATGCACAAGGAGTGCAGATCCATATAGCGAGATGGCCTCCAGAGTTCTGTATGCCAGACCCTGCTGTCTTAGCATGGCAATACCATAAAACTGGTGAAGCAAGTTACCCCGCGAGCCAATTCATGGCTATCGAAGGACAGACATTCGTTGTGGTCGCAACATAAATTCTAACAGAGAAGAGCCTGGAAGTGAAGAACTTGACCACACAGCCACCGGTCAAGACGGTATGTTTAAATTCTGTCGAGTGTGATCTGCACTGACCTGACTGCATAGCCTAGTGGTGGGATTTCCATGATTTTTGGCCCTGATGGCAAACCTCTCGCTAAAGCGCTTACGGATGGTGAGGAAGGAATTGTGGTCGTAGACATCGATTTGAGGGATATCGACAGAGCCAAAACTTTTATCGATACTGTGGGACACTACGCGAGACCTGATCTACTCAGTCTTCTCGTCAATCCTTCACAAGACAAAGTTGTAACAGTTATGAAGAAGTGAGAGTCGTCAAGTTACGGTTTTCTCAGGGCTTGGACGCCTTGTCTGTAATTAATAGTCAATCTTGACCCTGACTATTATTACTGAGCTTGGTCTAGCTGGGCGGGAGAAACGAAGGACTTGGCAGTGGTATAATATCCGCTATGCGCAATGAATTACCCATTCTGTTCTTCGTTCATGGTATATTGTGGGCATATCTACCAGGCACGAGACATCATGTTGTCCATCTACAACGCCTCTCTGATTGAGTAGCAAAATGCTTACATCGATGCCCAGAGTGTCGTGCTGGACCTGCAAGCGTAAGGTTGATGACTACAGTTCGGTTCTTGCTAATTGACAACACCTAACAGGGAGGAAGATTGGATGCGACAAAAGCTTTCCGGGCTGCAAGAACTGCAGCCGCACTCAGAGGACATGCGAAGGGTATGGACTCAAACTCAGTTGGCCGGACAAGGAAGATGGTCGGCGAAAGCCATTCCGCCCAGCAACCATCACCCATCAGACAACCACGGTGCCCAAGAGCACTGCTCGATCTGAATTATCACCGATGTACTTGATCAACACAAATGTCGATGATATTCGGCAATGTGGCTACTATCTGTTGGCGCCGCGCATGGCGCACAGCTCCCAAGTGTATCCCGTCATTCCTATGGTTGACCGGGGCCTGTCACCCATAAAGGTGAATGGTGGTGAAGAGACACTCCTTTCATACTGTGAGTTGTCATCCGACCAGTTCCAAAGAATACCCAGACTGAAAGGCTGCACCAGATGAGGCCAAACTGGCGCGTTTTATCACCACACTCGACGATGCGGAGAATGGCTTCCGCCACGAGCTGATTCCAATTGCACTATCTCCCCAGTCCCACGCATCCCAAAGCCTGAGGTCGGCCATTCTCGCTCTTTGTGCTTTCCATCTTGGGTACCCAGCCGATGCACTCCGACATAAGACTCGAGCCCTGCGGTCCCTAGAGCTATCTTTGCGTAGGGATACATCCCATGCCATGAGTGCACAAGTAGCAGCGTGCATGATGCTTTGCGTGTACGGAGTTTTCGACACCAGCGATGGAAGTTGGATTGTGCACCTTCGTGGAGCAGGAACCATTGCCAAGGAGTACTCGCTAGTTTTGGGACTCTCCCCCTTTCTTCGAAGCTGGCTGCTGTACCATGAAGTCTTGTCGCAGTTCTCTTTAAGCGCTTCAGACGAGATTGAGGCCAAGGCTCTCCCGATCCCTCACCCAAGCAGGGATAAGTCTGTCGTGAGCATATGTCTGATAATAACTGTGAAGTATTTGCTAATATGAGATGCCAGGTCATCGGTTCGCTTGGTTGCTCAGAAGAACTTATGTGCCTCGTTTCTTGCATCAACCAAGTACCAAATGCTTATCCCAGCGAGAACCAGATCAATCTAGTCAGGATGCGCCTGGAAAATCTTTCTCAGATCATTGTGATCAAAGACGAAGACCATAGCTCAGAATGTTCCACCAACGTCGACGAACCGCGCATTCGAGCTACTGCTGACTTTTACCACATTGCTGCTTTGATTTATTTCCACCAGCGTGTGCAACGCCTATCATCCAAGCACCCAGTGATGAAGACTCTGGTCAAATCGGCTCTAGATCTGATCTCTCAGATGGAAGTATGCACAAGCCCGTGGCCATTGTTCGTCGTGGCTTGCGAAGTGACGGGTGATTCCGAGCGGCTGCAGATATTACAAACCTTTGCAGGCATGGAAGAGCACCGACGGATTGGTAATATCGCAGTTACGAGAATGATTGTGGAGACAGTCTGGAAGCACCATGATCTGGCGAGTGACGACTTGGCCAGGGGAAAGATTGACTGGCGGTCGATAGTAGACTTGAAGGTCCTAAGTCCCTCGTTCATTTGAATGCCTGGTATCCAGTGCCTTGCTTCGATAACCTTGCACCCTGTCAAGGATAAGCCTTGGCAAGCAATGACGCGAGAGGCCTTTGGAAACCGGATGAAGGGCACCCTAGAAAGTCAATTATAAATCCATGGGAGGTCGCTTGTCCTCGCTAACGGCCGAAGCAATGGCCAGGGATACCTCGTATCCCCATTGACCAAATCCGGAAAGACTTGAACCAGCCAATGAAAATGCATCCCTCCGAAAGCGCTCATCGAGCGATCACGTCCGTACAATCGAGTCCTACGGTCGACCTTTCTCGAATGTCTGGAATATAGTTCGAG